>Ga0137395_10000548_pt1 | contig 16005 bp, 14 predicted proteins | sample czobulk216metaG_FD_108283 | JGI IMG/M metagenome (GOLD analysis project Ga0137395, IMG submission 108283) | Vadose zone soil microbial communities from Angelo Coast Range Reserve, California, USA - czobulk2.16 metaG | ecosystem: Environmental > Terrestrial > Soil > Vadose zone | place: USA...
ATGCAATATTTCACCGGCTCCAAGGCGCATAACGTCACTCTGCGCCAGCGCGCGCTCAAAATGGGTTTCACCCTCAACGAATATAGCCTCGCGGAGTTGGAGGGCGGCAAACCAGTCGCGGGCCGGACTGAAGAGGAAATTTACAGCAAACTGAACCTCGACTTTATTCCTCCCGAACTGCGCGAGAATTGTGGAGAGATCGAAGCCGCCGCCGGACACACCCTGCCCATGCTGCTGGAGCAGTCCGACATTCGCGGCGACGTGCACATGCACACCGTTGAGACCGACGGACGCAACACCATCGAAGAAATGGCCGAAGCGGCGCAAGCGCGCGGCTACGAGTACATGGCCATCACCGATCACTCAAAAAATCTCGCCTTCGCCAACGGCCTCACCGACGAGCGCGCCCTGGCCCACATTGAAAGAATTCGCGCTGCCGAAAAGAAGATAGGAGGCATTAGAATCTTCGCCGGAATCGAAGTCGATATCCTCGGCGATGGCTCGCTCGATCTTTCCGACTCGGTGCTCGAACAATTGGACATCGTAATCGCCAGTGTGCACTCGCAATTCAATCAAGATCGCGCAGCCATGACCGATCGCCTGCTGAAAGCGATCGCCAATCCCAACACCTCGCTGATCGGCCATCCCACCGGACGCCTTCTCTTGCGCCGCGACGCCTATCAGTTCGATCTCGACGCCGTTCTAAAAGCCGCCGCAAAACATAGAGTCGCCATGGAGTTAAATTCATATCCAGACCGGCTAGACCTGAGCGACGTCCACCTGCGAACGGCAAAGCAGCACGGGGTTAAAATCGTCATCAACACCGACTCCCACCACACATCCCACATGGAAAAAATTCGTTACGGAATTACGCAAGCGCGGCGAGCATGGCTCACCAAAGACGATGTTCTAAATACCCTGCCCATGCAGACCTTCGCCAAAGCCATAAAGCACGGATGGTAGAAGAGTTCCCTTCGTGTATTTGTCTCGCCGCCATCAGGGACGTGTATCACCAGCCTTCGGTATTGGCTGAATTTGAAAATCAGGGAACTGGCAATCAATTGCGGCCTGTGGGAAACTGTCCCCATGAAACCGCGCCGTCCGACGATAAAAGACTCAACGCAGAACCTCAAGAGCGAGGGAGTAAAACGTAAGTCTCAGCAAGTCGCTGCCAGAGCAGCACGTAAAGCTACCGCAAAGAAAGCTAAACTAGAAGCCGAACTCGCCGCTGCGCGGATCGTGAGAGAATGATTCATGCCGAAACGCTCAGTCGAGAAGCGCGATTTCATGCAGGTTGCCCGCGAAAAATTGAGCCACTACCCAGCCTCCGATGCCTTGACCCGCACAGAGCCAGCGCGTACAGTTTTTAAGTCAGGAGAGTTATTTCATGTCCAGCGAAGCCAGCAAATATCTCAAATTCGGGTCGGTCACCGTGCTGATTCTGGTCTCGCTCGGCTACCTCGCCTACACCGGCGTGCAGGATAGCAAGAGTTATTACGTCACCATCAAAGAATTGAACGGCATGGGGAACCAGGCTTACTCCAAGCGCCTGCGTGTGGCCGGAAACGTGGTGCCGGGATCGATCAAGCGCTCGGGAACCCGCGTCGACTTCATGCTGAAAGAGAATGAACTCACGCTGCCGGTTTCTTATACCGGAACCGAAGCTCCTCCCGACACTTTTAAAGATGACTCGCAGGCTTTGGCCGACGGCAGCTTTGGACGCGATGGCGTATTCCACGCCAAGCAACTGCAGGCGAAGTGCGCCTCAAAATATGCGCCCAAACCCGGCCAACCCGGAGCCGCTCCAACCGCCGAGCCCACCAAGAGCATGTCGCAGAATCAAAATTCAAGCTCGACCGGAACGGCGAACTAGCGCTTATCCCTTTGACTGAAACCTCCACCCCTCCCGTCGTCACCGTCACGAACCTCATAAAGCAGTTTGGCCGTTTTGCCGCTCTCCGCGGCGTCACCGCCGAATTTTCCGGCGGCAAACTCTACGCCATCCTGGGCGATAACGGAGCCGGCAAAACCACGCTCTTGCGCACTCTGGCGGGACTCAACAATCCTTCGAGCGGCGAGATTGCCATCCTCGGCTCCAGAAAATTTCACAGCATCTGCCAGCAGGTCGGCTACATGGCTCATCCTTCCCTGCTCTACGACGAGATGAGCGGCCTGGAGAACCTGCAATATTTCGCGCAACTTTACGGCATCACAAATAGCGCCCGTTGCTCAGAAGTCATCCGCGCCGTCGGCCTCGATCCCGATCTAGTCCGCCCCATCGGCCAGTACTCGCAGGGCATGAAGCAGCGAATGTCCTTGGCGCGCGCGCTATTGAACGACCCGAAAATCCTGCTGCTGGATGAGCCCTTCTCGAATGTCGACCTTCATTCCGCTGCCGAAATGGTCCGGCTGCTGACCGGCCTTCGCGATCAGGGCAAAACAATATTCGTAGTCACTCACCAGGCCGCATTGCTCGAGGGCGCGGCAGACGAGTTCATCTGGATGGAGTACGGAAACATTGTGGAGCGTACGCGGGATTTTAAGCGGGACCCGAAAAGGGAGCTAAAAACATGAGTCCTCCCACCGGCATCGCCCGCGCCACGCTGCTCAAAGATCTTCGCCTGGAGTGGAGATCGAAAGACTCCATCAACTCCATGCTGTTCTTTTCTCTGTTGGTGGTAGTCGTGTTCAGTTTCTCGTTCGATCCGACCGCCGAAGAATCACGCCAAATCGCCGGCGGCCTCATCTGGGTGGCATTCCTTTTCGCAGCGGTGGTGGCATTAAACCAGACCTGGGCGCGAGAAATTCGCAACCAGGTACTCGATGCCTACCGCGTCTCTCCCGCCCCCGCGAACTCGCTGTTCCTGGCCAAGACTCTCGGCAATTTTATTTTTGTAACCGTGCTGGAGGCGCTCATGACGCCGCTTTTCATCGCGTTTTACCGGCTGCGAGCGCTCGGCCCAATCTGGCAACTGCTGTTAGTCGCGATGCTCGGGACCTGGGCTCTGGTCGTCAACGGAACCTTTTTCGCAGCCATGTCTTTGCGCACGCGCAGCCGCGAAATTATGCTGCCGCTGCTCCTCTTTCCAATTTCGATCCCCGCACTCCTAGCCATGGTGCAAGCAACTACCGCTATACTCAATGGCGAAGGAGCACGCTTCTGGATCGTCTTGCTAGCCACCTACGATCTGGTATTTACGACTGTCTGTTTGCTCTTATTCGAAACAGTCTTAAACGCCGAATAAAATAATAATAATATGGAGCGACGGGCGTCCTCGCCCGTCCACCACGAAATCAACAAGCAGAACGAATCAGCGAACAGAACGAACGAATAAGCAGAAGCGACAACCCGGACAGGAACGCCCGGCTCTCCACTAGAAGACGCAAATGAAAAAAGTTTTCCCCATCCTTGGCCTGCTAACTGCAATCCTGCTGAGCTACGCCCTCTACCAGGGACTGGTAGTCGCACCCACCGAACAAACCATGGGCAACGTCCAGCGCATCTTTTACTACCACGTCCCCTCCGCCTGGACGGCGTTCATCCTCTTCTTCGTCAATTTCGGAGCGTCCGTCGCCTACCTGATCAAGCGCCGCCCGACTGCCGATATCATCGCGCTCGTCAGTGCCGAAGTCGGAGTAGTTTTCTGCACCGTCGTGCTCGTCACCGGCCCGATCTGGGCGCGTCCCGTGTGGGGTATCTGGTGGACGTGGGACATGCGCCTCACCTCGACCTTGGTTCTCTGGCTCATCTACGTAAGCTATCTTTTTCTGCGCCGCTTTTCTTCCAGCGGAGAGACTCCATTGCTCGCCGCCGCTCTTGCCGTGTTGGGAGCCCTGTGCGTGCCCTTCGTTTACTTTTCGATCTGGTTCTTCCGCACCCAACATCCGCAGCCAGTAATGGGGGGAGGCGGCTCCATCGACCCGCGCATGTTGCACGCGCTGCTCATTAACTGGCTGGCGTTTTCCTGCTTCGCTTTTTTGGTTTGCTGGTCGCGCTATCAATTGGAGACGTTGCAGCGTGACGTCGATCACGCCCACGCCATGAAATCGCTCTCAGATCCGCGTGGCAGTTTGCGCTAAAGAGAAAGAAAAAAGGGAGGAGAAACATCGAATGAGACAAAATCCATACTTGTTCGCAGCCTATGCCGCGACCTGGATCATCCACATCACATATCTAACAACAATTGTTCGCCGGTATTCACGCCTGCAGCGCGAAATTAACGACTTGAAGAAATAAGTGCAGCTCACGATCCCGGCTTAATCTCAACCGCCCTGTCATTCGCAAAAGTAATTACCATCGGCTTCCCCCCATTTGCGTAATGCAAAGTTCTAGAGCCGTAATCGCCCGAACCGCCGGCCTCCTGAGCTCCTGCCCCAATAGCGAAGCTCGCCTGCAACTCGCTCATCCCCGGCTGCACTTCATGCGCATCAATCTTGCTCCACACATTCGCCGGCCAATGCTTATAAAGCTCATGCGGATCTTCGATAAAGAAAGCGTCATCAGAAAAAATCTTGAATTCGTCTCCCTTTTCCGCTCCAATCGGAGCCGCATAAGCCTTGCCGTCCAGCGAAAACTCGGCCATCACCTGCTTAGTACCCGGAGCCAGCGGAGAAACGTCCGTCACCACCTCTTGAACTGACAACTTCTGCAAAGGCGGCAAAGTGCCCGCCGGATGCCCGAAGTCAGCCTTACGCCGCTGCCGATCGTAGGGATAGTAAGTAAGCTGGTAACCAACTTTTACCCACACGGGCTGCTCCGTCAACTGCCGCGCCGACTTCAGATCATAAGGACGCAGCCTCTTCGGCGTGACGTAGTAATCAGCCTTCATCGCCGTGTCCTGCTTAGGCCTCGTCTCCTCCTTCATCGCCTCATGCCGCTCGTAAACGATATAGGCCGCGCGAACGCCCGCAAACAAGATGGCGGCCATCAACAATATCTGCAGCTTATTTTTAATTTCTGAATCGACGGCCATGGTCTATATCGGGCGTCCCCTGTTCTCCCTGTAGAACCCCAGTGCCCCCTGTGGTAAAGATCTTGAAACGCACAGCATCGTGAGGGAATCCGATTCTGCTGTCATCTCAATCTCCGGCAGGAATCTAGCGGAAGAAGATATCAGTTAGAATATAACCATGCCCATTGGCCAGGACGATATACTAAACGCGCTCAAGCAGTGCTACGATCCCGAAATTCCGGTCAACATTGTTGACCTCGGCCTGATCTACGACATTCGCTTCGACGACCTGCCAGAAGGTCAGCAAGATGTAACCGTCGACATGACTCTCACCGCCCAAGGCTGCCCCGAACACGTAAACATCAGCGCCCAGGTCAAGTCCCGTGTCGAGCAATTACCCGGAGTCCGCAACGCCAACGTCAACGTGATCTGGGAACCAGCCTGGACCCCCGAACGCCTAAGCCCCGAAGCCCGCAAACAACTCGGCATCGACTAACATCGCTCACGCGACGAATTGGCCCGTCTCTAAACACTCTGTCATCCTCAGCGAAGCGGAGGACCTATGCACTCCGCCGCGAGCGAATGCAATTCCGCTCACGATGACAACTCAGAGCGAGCCCCGCTCCCAGGCACGAAGTCAATATTCTCCCAACTCCTCGAACGCTCGCGCCGCCCGATTTTCGGAAAACTCCTCGATCTTGCTCCCGATCTTCATCGCGATATCCATATATCGCGTTCCCTGGCGAAGGTAGTAAGGCAGCTCTTCGCGAATCTGCGCAAACCTTTCGGGATACTCGGACGCCAGCACGGCTAATCCCACGCTTCCAACCAACACCGCCGCCGGACGTCTGCCCTTTATCGCCAGAATGGCGGCCGTTCCCGCCGCTCCCACAATCACCGCCTGCTTCCAGTTTTCCATGTCATCTCCTAACCTACTCGCTGACGCACTTCCGTCTTCGCACGATGCAAAATGAAGGATCAGAAGACCTCTTACCACGTCGTTTTACAACCCGTTTTTTCTAGCAGGATTCTAACTCAATCCATGCTTTATACTTCCGCCAACCCGATTCGCGCCCAAAACTGCGATTCGCCAAAAAACAAAAAACGCCAAAAACACCGAAACTATGATGCGATTTCAACCCCTGCGGTTCTCCCCGGTTCTTGTCTTCGTGCTTGCTCTCGCGCTTCTCTCTACCGGCAATCTCTGCCTGGCTCAAGCCAAGCCCCGAGCCCGCGACCTCGGAGTCCCTTTCGACGGCACGCCCGGCGCCTACAACGCCATCACCGACGTCAAGGGCGTGGAGGTCGGCCACACCACGCTCATCTCCGGCAGCGGCAAACTCAAAGTCGGCGAAGGCCCGGTCCGCACCGGAGTCACCGCTATTCATCCGCGCAGCAAGAATACGAATGACTCCGTCTTCGGCGGCTGGTTCACGCTCAATGGCAACGGAGAAATGACCGGCACCACATGGCTCGAAGACTCCGGCTTTCTCGACGGCCCCATCATGATCACCAACACGCACAGTGTAGGTGTAGTGCGCGACGCCGTAATCGCCTGGAAAGTAAAGCGCGGCCAGCCCGATATGGAAGGCTATTGGTGGTCGCTGCCCGTGGTAGCCGAAACCTGGGACGGCTTCCTCAACGACATTAACGGCTTCCACGTAAAGCCCGAAGACGCCTTCCACGCGCTAGATGTCGCCCATAGCGGCCCAGTCGAAGAAGGCAGCGTAGGCGGCGGCACCGGCATGATATGCAATGAATTCAAGGGAGGCATAGGAACTTCCTCCCGCGTCCTCGACGCGAAAGCCGGCGGCTACACCGTCGGCGTTCTAGTACAGTGCAACTACGGGCGCCGCGACCAACTCCGCATCGCCGGCGTTCCGGTGGGCAAAGAAATTCCAGAACATCCCGCTTATGGACAAGATGTAGGCTCCATCATCATCGTAGTAGCGACCGACGCCCCGCTGATTCCCACGCAACTGAAGCGCCTAGCGCGCAAAGCATCGCTAGGCCTCGGCCGTGACGGCAGTTACTCCGGCGACGGCTCTGGCGACATCTTCGTGGCCTTCTCCACCGCGAATCCCGGAGCCGCATCCAGCAAGGGAGTGCGCGACCTGAAAATGCTACCCAACGACAGCATTGATCCGCTATTCCTGGCCACGGTCCAGGCCACCGAAGAAGCCATAATCAATGCCATGGTAGCCGCCGAAACCATGACCGGCATCGATGGCCACACCGCCATAGCCCTGCCCCACGACCGCCTGCGCGAAGTATTAAAAAAATACAACCGCCTTAATAAGTAGTAAGTAAGTGGAGCGACGGGCGTCCCCGCCCGTCCAGCCGAGCAAAGCTCGGCAGCTACCCTCGGCCAAAGCAACTCTTGAGGCTAGAGTAAGAGCCAAGCGCAAGAGAGAAACGGTTAGCTTTTCCCCGTGACCCTCTGTGCTCCCTGTGGTGAAGATTTTGCATCTTCGCCAGCGACCGAGAACTCCGAACGCCAGAAGCAGGTTACCTTTGGTGCCCAACCAAAGCGTCTTCGCTTAATGTCGGACAACCTCTACAATTCACACAGTGAAAGCCTATCGCATCGAACGCATCAAGAGCGGCATGAAGTTCACGTGCAAGCAGTGTTCCCACAGCGTCAGTACCCTGGATTTCGACGCCAAAGCCGGCAACCTGCGCACCCAAGCCGCAACCGCCATCAACGCTCACGCCACCACTGCGCACCAAGCCCCGATGGTAGTTTCATCGTCAGATAGTCAACTGCGCACCTGGCGCTAAACCACTACCCCATCAACCCCCGTCATCCTGAGCGCAGCGGGAACTTCACGAAGTGAAGTCCCTGCGAAGTCGAAGGACCCCTACGGCTCACCACTCACCGCCGCCGCAACAGCCCTACTCCTTAACCGCCCGATCCGTAATCTCCAGCCCCTTATCGATAATCGCAAATGCCTCCCGCAATTGCTGCCCGTTAATGCACAGCGGGGGATTGGTGTAGAACGTATTCCAGCGAACCATGGTATAGAGTCCGTTCTCTCGGAAGAACTTGCCCAGCGCCGCCATCTCTTCCGATGTCCCGTTGAACGGAGCTATAGGCTGTCGCGTCTCACGGTCGCGAATCAATTCAAAGATGCCGAACAGCCCGATGGATCGCACCGCTCCCACCGACGGATGCTTCGCCTGCAACTCCGCCCCCAGCGACTTCATGATCGCGCCCATTTTCCGCGAGTTTTCAATCAGGTCATCTTCCTCGTAAACACGAATCGTCGCCAGCGCCGTAGCGCATCCCATGGGATGACTATTGTAAGTAAGCCCTCCATAAAACACTTTGTCGTCAAAGTGCTTGGCAATATGCCGCCGCATGCCGACCGCGCCTAGAGGAATATAACTAGAGGTAAGTCCCTTCGCCATGCAAAGTAAGTCAGGAACAACCTTCCAATGATCGACTGCAAACCACTTCCCCGTACGCCCGAAGCCCGACATAACTTCATCGGCGATCATCAGGATCCCATACTTATCACAAAGCTTTCTGACACCTTCAAGATAGCCATCGGGAGGCGCAAGAATGCCGTTAGTCCCCACGACCGGTTCCAGAATAAATGCGGCAATAGTATGCGGGCCCTCCAACTGCATGGTTTCTTCGATCATAGCCAGCGAAGTTTCTGCTGACTCCCATCCCCGCTCAATGCCATGATAAGGATCTAACACCCGTACAATGCCCGGCATCCCAGGCTCCACGGCCCATCGCCGAGGATCGCCCGTAAGGCTGATAGCCCCAGCCGTCGCCCCGTGATACGAGCGATAACGAGCGATGATCTTGTGGCGTCCCGTAAAGAAGCGCGCAATCTTGATGGCATTTTCGTTCGCTTCCGCGCCGCCATTCGTAAAGAAAAAAGTATCAATGTCGCCCGGAGTGATCTCGGCGAGCTTGGCTCCCAGCCGCGCCCGCGGCTCCGTCGCCATAAAAGGATTGGCATAGGCAAGCACCGACGCCTGCGCGGTGATAGCTTGAATTACGCGTTCATCGCCATGTCCAATATTCACCGACATGAGCTGGCTATTGAAGTCGATAAAGCGCTTCCCTTCCGGCGTCCAAAAATAAATACCCTTGGCGCGAGCCACCGGAATCGGATCGACCTTCGACTGCGCCGACCACTCAAATAGCGTGTGCCTCTTAGTAAGCTCAACGATCTCTTGGCCAGTCATAGTATGGTTAGCGGTCGCGGTAGTCATACCAGAACTCCTTCGGCTTTCCCGAGTGAAAGGCTTTGCCGCATTGAAAGGTTTCCCCAGTGAAAGGTGTTCCCAGTGAACCCCTGTGTTCTCTGTGGTTCAAGCCTTTTCTCAACCGGCATACAAAACTGGAGGTTCACAAAGACTTCTTCACCCTAGCGAACTGAGTCGCGCCGAGATGAAGCAAAGCTCGCTAACTCAACTGTGCCGTCAACGCACCCTTCTTTTCCGCGACCTGCGCCAGCGCTGATTCAAGCACATCCATGGCTTCGTCCATTTGCGCGTCGGTTACAACCAGGGGCATAAGCAGACGAATCACATTACTGTACGATCCCGCGGTAATCATGATCAGCCCATGTTCGTAGCAGTATTGCGCAACCTGATTTGTCTCTTCATCCGCGGGCTCGCGGGTCGCTTTTGAACGTACCAATTCGAGCGCCTGCATCGCTCCTAATCCTCTGACCTCGCCTACCAGCTCCCATCGCGACTGCCATTTCGCCGCGCGCTTACGAAAGCGCTCTCCCAGTAGATTGGCGCGCGCACACAAATCTTCTTTTTCCATCATTTCCAGGACAGCCAGGGCCGCCTCGCATGCCAGAGGATTACCACCAAACGTGCCGCCCAGTTGTCCGACACTCGGCGCGTCCATAATTTCGGCGCGGCCTGTGACAGCGGCCATGGGCAAGCCTCCGGTCAGCGATTTCGCCATGACCACGAGATCGGGCTCCAATCCCAGCCGTTCGCAGGCAAACATCGCGCCCGTACGCCCGAATCCAGTCTGCACTTCATCAGCGATCAGCAGAATTCCGTGCTTGCGGCAGATCTCGCCGAGCGTGGGATAGAACTCCGGTGGAGGCGTAACAAATCCCCCCTCTCCCAAGATCGGCTCGACAATCACAGCAGCTACTGATTCCGCTGCCACCACCCGCTTGAACGTATCTTCAATATGCCTGGCGCAAAACACTTCGCAGGAAGGATATTGCAACGAGTAAGAACAACGATAACAATAGGCGTAAGGAATACGGTACACATCGCTCGGAAATGGCTCAAAGCCGGCCTTATAAGGATGCGTCTTACTGGTCGTGGCCATTGCCATGTAAGTACGCCCATGGAACGCGTCTTCGAAACTAATGATCGCAGGCCTCTTCGTGTAACTGCGTGCGATCTTAATGGCGTTTTCGACAGCTTCCGCTCCACTATTAACCAGAACCGTTTTCTTCGGACCCTTGCCGGGCGCCAACGCATTCAGCTTCTCACAAACCGCGATGTAGCTTTCATAGGGCAGCACGTTGAAGCTGGTATGGAGGAAGCGATCGAGTTGGCGCCGCAACGCGTCAATTACCGCCGGGGCGCGATGCCCAGTATTGAGGCAGCCGATGCCCCCGGCAAAATCGAGCAAGCGGTTGCCATCAACATCTTCAATTATGGCCCCTTCCGATTTTGCAACGAACACCGGCGTGGCGTGATAAGCTCCGCGCACCACCGCAGCATTCCGCCGCTTCATCAATACTTGAGAGCGGGGTCCAGGAATAGCCGTGCGCAGTTGAATAGTGGACATAATTCAGTTGTCTTTCTCAGTTATGGCCAGGACCGAGACTCGGTTTTCACTAGTAACTGGCCACTGGCTGCTGCTGCTCAGTACCAGCCGATCGGAGCCTCATTCAAATTGATGTAAACCTGCTTCGTTTCGAGATATTCTTCAATCCCCCAGGGCCCGAGTTCGCGGCCGAAGCCAGACTGCTTATAGCCGCCCCACGGCGCTTCCACGTAAGTGGGCTGCATGTGATTCACCCACACAATGCCCACGCGCAGCGCCTTCACCGCCCTCATAGCCTTGAAAATATCCCGCGTCCACACAGCGGCTGCCAGCCCGTATGGAGAGTCGTTCGCAATCTTCAGCGCGTCTTTTTCATCGTCAAACGGAATCACCGCCGCCACCGGACCGAAAATTTCTTCGCGCGAAATGCGAGCACTATTATCGATATCGTAGAAAATCGTCGGCTGCACGTAGTACCCTTTGGCAAACTTAGTAACTCGCCCCCCGCCCGAGGCAACTTTCGCTTCCTTCTTGCCAATCTCAAGATACGAACAAACGCGGTCGTACTGCTCCTTCGAAACCAAGGCGCCCATCTTCGTCTCACGCTCGAGTGGCGGACCAACCTTAATCGTCTTCGCCTTTTCCGCCATAGCCTCCACAAATTTCTTATAGATCGATTTCTGCACCAGAATGCGGCTGCCCGCCGAACACACTTCTCCCTGATTGATGAAAACGCCAAACAGCGCGCCATCAATAGCAGATTCGAAATCAGCATCGGCAAAAAAGATGTTTGGCGACTTGCCGCCTAGTTCGAGCGTCACGCGCTTCACCGTGTCTGCAGCCTCTTTCACGATGATCTTCCCCACACTGGCTGATCCCGTGAAAGCGATTTTATTGACGTCGGGATGCTTCACCAGCGGCGAGCCGCAGGTCTCGCCAAAGCCAGTGATCACATTAACCACTCCCTTTGGAAGCCCCACTTCATCGAACCACTTCGCGAGTTCCAGGACGGTCAACGGCGTCTGTTCGGCCGGCTTCAGCACACACGTGCAACCAGCCGCCAGCGCTGGCGCCAACTTCCACGCCGCCATCGTCAACGGATAATTCCAGGGAATGATTTGCCCGGCAACGCCCATTGGCTCCTTGAGCGACAGGCTCATCGCATTGTCAGGAACCGGATTCACGTAACCAACCACCTTCGTCGCCAGCCCTCCGTAATATTCAAAGCACGTTGCCACGTCGTTGATGTCGAACTCGGCCTCCACGATCGGCTTTCCCGAGTTGCGGCACTCAAGTTCGGCCAGCATGGGCAGGTTCTGACGCACCTTTTCAGCAAGACGGAAGAGCACCCGCCCGCGCTCCTGCGCAGTAGTGGTGGCCCATGGACCTTCTTCAAATGCCGCCTTGGCCGCCGCAACCGCGCGGTTCACGTCGTCAGCATTCGCGTCGGGAACTTGTGCAATCACCTCTTCAGTCGATGGATCGTAAACAGGAAACGTCTTGCCCGACTTACTAACCACAAATTCACCATTGATCAGCATAGAGTAAGTCTTGACGTCAGTAGTAACTCCACCAGCCATAACCCCTCCAGTCTTCACGAATCCGCTTGTGTGGTGACGGGCATTTGCCCGTCCAAGCCGAGCGGCTCCGTTTCTACGTCGGCCTCGCCGATCCCAAAGCCGGAACCTTCAGGCGACCATAAACAAAAAAGAAAAACGCGGCCAACGCCAGGAAGAACAGCGTAAAACCGAACATCTTCGCTTCATATCTCCACACCGAGCTAATCTGCTTTGCCGGAAAAAACGCCATCGCAATGCCCAGCGCGGTCGTAATAAAACCGAAGAATCCAGAGATGATCAGCGTGCCGCGGCTATAACGAGCTCCAGCCATATCGCCATTAAAAGCAAATTTCAGCAATGCCGCAAACACGTACAAGAACGGCACCAACTGCAACACTACTGCCAGCGACAGCATGGTCTGGAACGCTTCCTGAACTCCGCCAGATGCGTAAAAGTTAATCACGATCAATATAAGCGAGACCACTGCCTGCACAATCAGCGCGGCATGAGGCGTCCGATACTTAGGATGCACTTTGCCTAGCCATGCCGGCATGTACGAATCGAGTCCGGCCACGAACGGTATGCGCGCCGAGCCGCCCATCCACGCCGACCCAATTCCCGCAATCGACAGGCTCAACATCACAGCGAATGGCGTTACAATCCACGCCACTCCGACTTTGCCAGCCATATGGCTGACTGCCTGCACAATACCTTGCAGAACGCTGATATCATTTTTGCCGATGGCAATGAGCAGCGTCAGCGTCACTCCGATGTATAGCAACCCGGAGATCACGCCGCCCCACGCTACCGCGCCTGGCAAAGTTCTCTGCGGCTCGCGAATTTCATCGCCCATCACCGAAGCAAGTTCAAGTCCGACCAAGCCAAAGCAAATGACCCCAAAAGAATTCAGCACGAAACGCGGATCGGCCGGAACCTTAAAATCTGCCGGCATCACGGTAGTGCCGAAGCGCGACCATACAGTGAATCCCAATCCAATCAGAACCGCCGCCGCGATAAACGTTCCAATGGCGCCCATATTGTTCAGCCACTTCCCCACCCCAAGGCCAACTATATTCACAACCGTCAGCAACACCAAAAGGGCGAAAGAAGCTGCCATTGCGAAATTCTTATTATCGGCAAGACTCGCATGACCGGGCCCCATGGCAAACACAGTTACTCCGACGAAATACAACATAACCGTCGGCACATATAACATGTTGTTCGTCCAGTAACACCATCCAGAAAGAAATCCGTGGAAATCACCAAAGACTTCTTTAGCCCACAAGTACACGCCACCTTCGCCCGGATACCGATGCGCCAACTCAATAACTGCAATTCCCTGCGGCCAGAAAAATAGCAGCAGTGATATCAGCCACAGCCAGACCGTTACTCCGCCATTAGCCGCGATGCTGGGTACAACGTTCAGATTAAAAACAGCGACGACAAAGAGCAGCACTAGGTCAAAGCGTCCGAGGACGCGCTTCAAGTGCGGCTGGTTGGGCTCATCATTCGACATGAACAAATACGAGTAATTGATGATCGGATCAAGTAACCAGCCCATCGGGTGATCGGTCTGCGACGACGCAATCACCCAATGGCAAGATGACCCGATCCTACCTACTGGGCGGCTTAGTGCGCCGCCACCGCTCCCAGTCGCTCGTGCTGCGCCACCGCCAGAGATTCAGCGACGTCCGCAAACGCTGCCAGATGCTTATCGATATCCGCCTCGTTGTGCTGGACTGAAATGGTCCACTGCTCGTCCCACCAGTAGGGCTGGCACATTACTCCGCGATTCACCATACCGAACCAGTAATGCCGCCATAGGTCAACGTCGATCGGCAACCAGTCGCGGTAGTTACGAATTTCCTTCGGATACAACATCAGAGCGCCATTCGCGCCAGCGCTCGCGATGTAACCCTGCAGCCCCACCTTGGCAATCGTCTTCCGGTATCCATCGACCAGCTTATTGCTGAGCTTCTCGATATGCGCGTAGTTAGCGCGAGTAAGTACCTCGCGGAAGGTCGCAATGCCGGCCGCCATCGTAATCGGATTTGTGTTGTAAGTGCCGCCATGGAAGACTTTGTGATCCGAAATCAATTTCATCACTCGCTTGTGCGTGCCGAAAGCCGCCAGCGGAAATCCGCCGCCAATCGACTTGGCCAGGCAAATCATGTCCGGATGCACGCCAAAGTATTCCGACGCCCCGCCCCAACATAACTTCGCGCCGGTTTTCACCTCGTCAAAAATCAGCAGCGCGCCGTGCTTATCGCACAATGACCGCAGTCCTTCGATAAATCCTTTCTGCGGCATGCAGAGCCCCACGTTCATCATGATCGGCTCAAGAATAATCGCCGCAACCTCATTCGGATTTTCCTTGAACCGCCGCTCCACCGTTTCAAGATCGTTGAACGTGGCAACCAGCACATTCGCGATGCTGGCCTTGGGCACGCCCGCGCCACCAGACACCGGCTTCGGATTCTTAATATCTCCAAAATCGTCAGCCGGAGGATGCGGCTTCACGCTAACCAGCGCCGCGTCGTGCAGCCCGTGGTAACCGCCTTCGAACTTGATAATCTTGTCGCGCCCCGTAGCAGCGCGCGCCAGGCGGATCGAATGCATGGTGGCTTCCGTGCCGCTATTGCCAAAGCGGCACATCTCCACCGGAAAGCGCGTGCAAATCTCTTCCGCCAGCTCCCACTCCATGTTGTGCGGCATGCCATACAGCGTGCCCTTGTGCAGGCGGCCTTCAACGGCCTTAATCACCGCCGGATGCGAATGCCCCGCCATCAACCCGCCGAAACATAGATTGTGGTCGAGATACTCATTGCCATCCAAATCGCGGAACTTACTCCCCGACGCTTCCGACACAAAAATGGGATAAGGATCGTAAGCGCGATAGTTACTGGCAACGCCAAGCGGCAGACGCTTCAAATTCTTCTTATACGCTTCGGCAGACTTCGGAGTACGGCGCTCGAACGTGTCGAGCTCTTTTTGCAATGCGGGGTACATCGTGATTCTCCAATAAGACTCAGGCCAGATCGGCCATTAGATTAGACCCAGGCGGCTGAGCCGCCCGGGCATCGAACTAGAAGAAAAACTTCAAAGCAAATTGTACCAGTCGCGGATCGCGGGCCTGAGTCACTTGACCAAACTGCGAACCGTCCGACGTGTTTCCGTCCGGATTGAAGAACTGCGTGTGATTGAAGATGTTGAAGAATTCAGCGCGGAAATCAATGCGCCGGGTTTCGGATAGCGGTATAGTCTTCAGGATCGCAAAGTCGGTATTGCTGATGTGCGGCCCGCAGCAGATGGTGCGCTTGGCATTGCCCAGGCTCCCAAATAAGGTCGGATCGAAGCATCCGAATACAGCACCCGCACTGCAGGGCGCAACGGTGTTATCGGAAGCATTCTCGGTGAAGCTATTGGGGTCGAAGAAATAGTTGCCGTGCGACTGAGCTCTCTGAGTGTGGAACGGGGCGATCTGGTTTGGCTCGCCCGGCAGCTCGAAATCGAAGCTGTACATCAATTCGTTATCCGCTATTGAAGTGATGCGGATGGGAAATCCAGTCTGGAAAGTCGTGATTCCGGAGAGAGCCCATCCGTTCAACACCTTGCCAGTGGCGCCGCTGAATTTGCGGAAAGGCAATTCCCAGTAATAGCTGAAAACAATCCGATGCCGTGCATCGAAATTCGAGAGCGACCGGCTGCGACGCGGATCAATCGG
>Ga0137395_10000550_pt1 | contig 15985 bp, 14 predicted proteins | sample czobulk216metaG_FD_108283 | JGI IMG/M metagenome (GOLD analysis project Ga0137395, IMG submission 108283) | Vadose zone soil microbial communities from Angelo Coast Range Reserve, California, USA - czobulk2.16 metaG | ecosystem: Environmental > Terrestrial > Soil > Vadose zone | place: USA...
AGACATTATTTAGACTTAAGACACTTATGGCGCGCGATACCTACAAGCAGGCTTACGAGACAGCGAAACTCGATCTGCTGCAACAGCTGCAGAAAAGAGACCAACTGGACCAGAAGATCCGCAAACTGAAGCAGACAGTCAAGGCGCTGGGCGAACAGTGTGGAGCTCCGCCGGACGAGATCGACAAGCTGCTACTGGTCGAGGGCTTTACCATTGATTCCCCGCCGGGGTTTACCGACGCGATCCGGCGGTTGTTTCGCGTTCACAAGACCCCATTGAGCCCGATCGAGATCCGCAACGACCTGCTGAAGATGTCGATCGGGGTGGGCCAGGTAAATCTGTTGTCATCCATCCATACGGTGTTACGCCGCATGGTGGAGGCCGGCGAGATTGAGAAGACAGAGGGTTCTAAGTTTCGATTGCCGGGGTGAACGCGTTCCCGCCGTGGAGAGCTGGATCGATGAAAGATTCGCCGTTCTGTGTCACTAAATTGCAAGGCTTTGTTTGTTTTGCGGGCGCACCATACTCCGACGAGAACGAAATGCTTGCATGCCGGAACACGTATCCAGTAAAGCAGAGCAGATATTCAGCCAGTTCAGACGTCGGTTGACCTGAACCTCTGAAATCCGAAGCGAACCATTTTGATTAAATCGGGAAGGACTATTTGGTTGCGACTTACTGCTCTGAGAACAGTTTTTCAACCGTTGCCATTGGAATAAACAGGCGTCTTTCAGTTTTCGGCAATACTATAAAGCCGTAGCGGCGGTAAAACTCAAATGCGTTTTCGTCTTTGGCATCGACGACAACGGCCGCCGACGCGACTTGCTCACTCATCTTAAACGCGCGATGCAACGCATCCATTAACAGCAGTTCCCCGAAGCCACTGCCTCTAGTGGAATCATGCCGAGCCAGTCTTCCAAGGAGAGTCGTCGAAACAACTTTATACTTCGCAAATTTCTTGTTTATTTCTTCTGGAATATCATCGAACTGGACGGAATACTGAGAAAGCGTGTAAAAGCCGAAAATCGTTTTTCCGTCCAGAGTGGCAACATACACTGCCGCTGCTTTCTTTTTAACGTCCTGAGACGCCTGAGTTCGAAGATAGTTGTTCAAAACCTCATTGCCACACGAAAAAGCCGCTCGGTCATGTCTACCAAGCGGCTCAATTCTGATTTGGGATAAATCGATTTTTTGTTCCAATCAGATCACCCAACATTTTTTCTGTAACGATCAGCGGCAGCTTGCAACGCTTCGTTTGGTGCGGGTGGATTTAATAGAGCATTTACGAAAACCTCGCGAGCTTCATCATGCAGTGTCAGCATTTCGAAATCTTTGATCGTTTTCGTTGCGGCTTCCTGTGCGCTACCGAGCACAAAATCGGTAAGACTTGTTCCGCGCAAACTCGCGGCACGCTCCAACATCCGCTTTTGAGTTGCCGGTATTCTAGCCTCAAAGCGCGCCGATTTCGTGCGACGCCTATTATTCCCTCTCATGGTTCCACCTCACATGCTAGAGTGTACGGCTAAATACCGTACATATCAATAGAAAGTACGGCAATTGGCCGTACTTATTTGATGCGCGCGTGGCGGCCCAAAGATATAATAGATATAAGCCTTTATTTTCTTAGACATAGATAATTCATGGCCGACGCTATTGTCTAAACTTTACCCCACGATATCAAAGTTCTCACTAGGTTCGTTCAGTTCGACAGGAAGACTTCGTCCAGACGATTTATTTCCATTCGCACCGAAAGTGCGAGCGCTTCTGGCAGTTCCTTTGTTCTTCCGATCAGCCTGGCGCGAATTTCCGCGTACTGCTTTTCATTGCACTGAATCCGGCTTCCCTGCTCTATCGCGGCGATGACGTTGCGTACCAGCGTGGACTCGGCTGGTGACGGCTTTTTGCTCTCGGCGCGACGAAAGGGCGATCGAGCCGAATCAGGCTGCGGAATCTCGCCCGTGGCCTGCCGGCGATAGAAATCTACGATTCCGCCGCCGAGGCGGCTGCGCATATAAATAAGCGCCTGGGAAGTGGCATCGACGTCGTCATCATGCGCGGCCTTGGGAAACGTGCAGAGGTTGTGCAAGTAATCTTCCACCCATGGCGCGTCAAAGACCTGAGGATCAGGCAGTTCAATGCTCCCGGCTTCCCAGAGCGGCGCGGTGGCCTGGGCGCGAGCAAGTTTGCCGCCTTCAGGATTTACGGCCACGACTCCACCGATTTCCTTCTGCAATTCACTGATGATGGCGGGGCCGTTGGCCTTGTCCTCAATCAGGACCGCATGAGCCTGAGGAAACTTGGCGTGACAGGCCTTGATGGCGGACATGGTGGGACCGAAGTCAAGACGGTCATAGGTGCGATACGGGAGCATAAAGAACTTTCCTGCTGACCGCGCCCAGACCTGGCCGGCGACGAAGTCATTGTCCTGGCCGCCGCTGAAAGTGCAGTCCCAGGACTGGACCATGAAGTCGAATTTCTGCGGGAGCTCTTTATAGAAACGCACCCACTGGCGCTTGATGATTCCGCCTTCGAGCGGCGCGGGGCTTTGCTGATACTGGCCGTTAAAAGCCCAGCTTCCCATGCCGACGCGCTGGCTATCGAGAAACGATTGCGGCAGACGCCCGGGCCAGAGCAACTCTCCAGGTTGACGAGTCTTGACACGCCCACGGGTGGGCGAGTCACAAGGATCCACTTTCTCCGCGATTGCGGGCAAGCTGACATGCTTCCAGCGCGAGTTTTCCCGGGCGAGCACGTGGCCGGTGAGATCGAGCTCATGCAGGCGCTGCATAATAATGATCTTGACGCCGGTAGCGGGGTTGTTGATGCGGCTGCGAAACGTGGTGTCAAAACGCAGGTTGACCGCTTCCCTCTCAAGCTGGCTGATGGCCTGCTCAGGATTGAGGGGATCGTCAAAGATCAATATGTCACCGCCGAGGCCGGTAGCGGTGGCCTGCATGCCGGTGGAGAACATGGCGCCGCGCTCCGAGTTTTCATAATGGCTTTTGAGGTTCTGATCTTTGGAAAAAGAAAACACCTTGCCCCAGTTGCGCTGGTACCAAGGCGACTCAATGACGCTGCGGCGGAAAACACTGTGCTGCGTGCTCAACTTCTCAGAGTACGAGACGAACATGAAGCGGCGCGAGGGATCCGTTGTCCATACCCAGATGGGGAAAAACACGGTGATCAGAAGGCTCTTCATGGTGCGTGGCGGCACGTTGAAGATGATGCCTTCCAATCCCTCGCAGCAGGTCTTGAAGTCGCCCTGTTTGATCAGGGTGAGATAGTCACAGATGAGATCAAGATGCCAGTTCCACTGGAGTTTGCTGACCGGTTCCAGTATTTGCCATGCATCTTCCACGAATGTCCTGAGGTCAGGTTGATAGACATCATTCGACTTTTCTGCGGGCGGCGGCGATGTGGAAGAGTCGGCGGCTTCGACTTGAGGCGGAGCATCGAGCAGCAAGGGCTTGCCTTGTGGCGCTTGTGCGTCGCGTTTTCTGGCTAGACTAGTCGGCATTCGCAGTGGTTCTCCCTTCCTGTGCGTGCGCTGCTACAGCGGTTACCGTTCCGGTCGAGGGGCCGAAGCCGGTTGTATGAGGTGCCACAGCCATCGGCGCGAATTCATCTCGCCCAGATAAAATAGAGGATCGCTGGAGATTGCAGGTCAGCCCGCAACCCAGGGATGAACTGTACTTCCAAGGGAGTTCTCCACCCGTGATCAATGGCCGCGCGCGCCCGACTTGAGCCTGATACGTATTGCAGAATCAGACACTCTTCTACCTTGCAACTCTCGTCACGCAAGTGAGCCAGGTCGTCGTACATCATCTGCAACGCGGTATTCCCGTGGATGAAACGAGCCTCCCCCGCGAATACCATGTTCATGGCCTTAGGGAGCAGGACAGTAAAAGCAGGTAGGGCTGGAGCCGCACGCTCACACTGGTAAGGCCGGTTGCGCCGGCACTGGCCGCAGCCATATCCTGGCCCGCACTCTCGATGGAGAGCGCAAGTTGGACACGGATTGCCCAGAAGACACGGAGAACTCAGAGTCGGCTGATGCATTCGATAGACAGCTACGCGTTGTTGTGACACACGAACCCCTCAGATCAAAAAATGGGTTGCCGGCCGAGCAAAAGAGCGAGCGCCGCTCCTGGCTGGGCAGATCAAAGCTGTTGATTCGCGTCTACCCGGCGTGAATCAACTCTGGCGCAGCATTAGCCGGGCCGCGGCCGAGCTCGACCAGAGAGCTCTTCGATACGGTGAGCGCTGGTTGGTACCTGTTTTTCGTTCCAGCGAATTTCGTGAAATGGGAGCCGCCGGCGAGTTAGACCGGTTCCCAGCAGCACAAAAGAACAAGCCACTCCGCATTCCGGGCACACCGCGGTGTCCGATACCGGAGGGCGACTAAGAGCCTGCCGCAAGTCCCCACAGCGTGAACACAGCAGACCGATGTACACACAGGGCGCCAAGATGTTGTGCGTGTCCGCGACAGTGGCGACGGGATTGCTTGAGGTGTTTGAACCGCGGCGCCGCCGGTCAACTGATTTTTCCAACTCAACGGAATTCTGGGAATGAAGCTGCATCTGTCCCTCCATGCCGAGCGATGTTTGTTGTGGCAAACTCTGTTTCGCCAGCGTATGAATCGAGCTGACCATGGGGTCTTGATTTGCGATGTGGTTCAAAACGCCCTCCTGGCCAGGAATCGCTCCAAGAGTTTTTGGGCGCAGGCCTGACCGCATGCCGGCTCGTCAACGTCGGCCAGGCCGAGTGCGGGAATGTATGGCCGACAAATGAATTTCGAGTGCTCAACGGTGATGAGAAACCAGTGATTCGATTCACGACGCACGTTGGTACATCCCGGCCCGGCGCACCTCACTGTCATGACCAGATGTGGATTTTGCGGTGGGCTCACAGGCTCGTCTCCAGCGGAAGCGTTCCACAAATCGAGAAGCAAGCTGATAGCAGCAACGCGACTGCTTGAATTGTGGATAGCCTTTGATCGAGAGTTGAATTGGGCGCGGTGGACCCAGGGAAATTTAGTTCACAACATCCGCGATCGAATGTGCCCCGGACGGAATCAGCCATTGCACGAGCAGTATCCGAGTCAGACCAGTGGCCATCGGCGTGGTGAGTATCAAGGCAAGCGCCACAGAATGCGGTTTGGCAGTCAGAACAAGAATAAACATGGCTGCGACAAAAGCTTTCGTCGCAACAGGGGCAGGATTCACTGGCCGGCAATCCACATACAGAGCAGTGTTGCGGGGCGCCAGAAATCGAGAAACAAGTGTAAGGCCAGGCTGACGACAGCAGATCTGAAATTCCGGCCTGGCTTCCCAAGGACGCGCTTGAGATCGTGTCGCTGAGGCGTCGCGTCGGATGTGTGGCAGGCTGGCGACAATGCGTGGAAAGAGCCGCGGCGGCCAAGCGATCGCTGCGAAATTGAGTCGGGACAAAATGCGGTTGGGAGCAGGTCTCCCGGACCCCCCATTGAAATGATTCCGGCTGAAGGGCCGCATGTCGAAATTGCCATCTGGAAGACAAAATGCCCATTACCACCACTCCTCGTTGTGGTCATGAGCATATGGCGAGCCCGGCAGGACTTGAACCTGCGACCCTCTGCTTAGAAGGCAGATGCTCTATCCAGCTGAGCTACGGGCTCGGGTTGTTATCTTGATTCTAGCAGCACCAGGGCTTGGCTTGACGAATTGCGGACCTGATTCGCCACCGCGAAAACGTATCGGCCTCTGACGGCGGGTTAGAAGAAGGGAGTGGAAGAAAGGGGTGCCAGGGAGGTGTTTCTACTTCAGCTGATTTGTTGTTGATTTTCTGCAGTGGTGGCGCGGCTCGACCTCTGGCCATGCCGTGCGATAAAAGATTCTCCAGCGGCGTTGAGGCGACGCTGATCATTTTGGCATCTAGCACACGCAGATCGACCAATCACAAGCGGAATTCGGCGGTGCAAAGCTGATACACCGTAAGGCTGATTGAGCTGCAGAGCTGGTACCGCGCGCCACCGATTGAGCAGCGCAGAGTTAATTCAGCCACAGATGATCCAACAAAGCAGAGCTCATTTACGGCACCCGGTCAGAGCTGATTCATCGCAGAGCCACCACACCGCACCAGCTGATTCAGCACCGCACCAGCTGATTCAGCACCCACCAGCTGATTCAGCACCGCACCAGTTGATTCTGCACACCAGATGATCCGGCACCGAGCTGATTCAACAGTAAAGGCGATTCAGCACCACAGCTGGCTCTGCAGCGCAAAAGCCCATTCACGAGACGTCTGGTTCACCACAGAGCTCATTCGCGCAGAGCAATTCGCGCGCGCAGCTGATTCAGCGCCGAGTTGATTGGGTTGGACGGGACATCGCAGAACTGAATTCGGCTAGAACTGAGCTACAGGATCGGAATCAACATGGGCTTTATGACCGAGCCTTGACCCGATTGTAGGATTTTGCCATGCGAGTTCCGAATGGCTTACGCCACCAGCAGCCGGCACGGCCACTGTGCCGCCTACCAACCTATACGGCACCCATCTGACCATTCACGCATGTGAACTACACGCGCGGAACTTGAAGCACAATTAACCATTAGCCACTTGCACCAGCGCATGCACGCGCGGAACTTGAAGGCACAATCAGCTATTGGCCACTTGCACCAGTGCATGCTGTAGGAGAGTGAGTGTAATCGCCCATCGCTGGCTCGCCTCGTCGCCGCTGTTGCCAAAGCCGGTGACATACGCCGTCAGATAGAATCCGCTTTGAGAGTCGTCCAGATCCTCCGGATGCGCAATGCCATACAGCTCTCCGGCGCTGTCAGGATGGCCGATTCCCTCCGCTAGTCTTGGTGTCTCAGTATCACGAAGTTTTCTTGGTGTCTCATTGTCACGAAACTCGCGCTCTCTTCTCTGCTGATCATCGGCGCGCGACGCAGGCTGAAGGCTCTGGTCTCTGCTGGAATCGACCGGCAAAGAGCGTTTAGGCAACGGCGTTGTTCCGCTTCTTTGGGATACACGACCAGACTCCGGGCTGTGGCGAATATCACTGTCATGGTGGTAATAGCAGCGGCGGATGGCAAACTCGACTGAAGCGGCGATGTCGGGCGCGCGCTTCAGCAACCTGCAGAGAGCCTGGGCCAGCTCTTCATGCTTCTCGAATGACAGGCGCGCAGCTTGATCGGCAAAGACCAGATCAACGTACGAAATGAACTTGCACTCGGCGCCGTAGATTTCTTCTTCGGGCAGAATTTCGCGGCTGTGCCATGCATCGCACTTGGCGGTCTGCAGCGGAAACCCAGACATGTTGATGCGGGAGAGAAAGGCGCTGAGTTCGGGAAAGGCCGAGGCTTCCGGTATCTGATGAAGAAGTTCGGGGTGCTGTTTCAGGTCGAGGTAACGAAGCGCAACGTCTTCCGAACTCCAGGGCAGCTCAAGCGCGGGATCGTCGCGCCCGAGTTCGACGGAATAGTCGACTTGCATTCAGCGCATCCCGAGGTGGCGAAAGAAGTGAATGATCTGGCGCTCGGCCCAGCGGCCGTCATAGCCGTTGGGCTGAGCAAGAAAAGCGCAGTGCCCGCCATGAGAGGTCTCAAGCAAAGTAATGTGCGGGTTGGCCAGCATCTTCTCACGGGTTTGCGGCAGCAGGCGGATAAATGGGTCGTCCTCGGCGTGGATCGCCAGGGTCGGGAGCGCAATCTTCTCGATCACGCGGGCAGCGCCGGCGCGGGCGTAATAGTCGTCGGCGCTCTCAAATCCGGAATAGCGCGCCGTAATCACGTCATCAAATTCGCGGATGCTTGCCGGCCAGCGCGGCACTCTTTTATATATATCGGGAAAGAGGGCGCGTTTCCGTTCGAAGCGGCGCATCAGGCTCACCAGGAATTTCCATTCATACATGCGGTTGGCCCACAGATGCATGGCGTCGGCAGAGGCGGCCAGGTCCGCGGCCGGCGAGACTGCGGCAACCGCTTTGAGTTCTGCGGGCGCATCGGCGCCTAATTCGCCCGCCAATTTCAGCACCAGGTTGCCGCCCATGGAATATCCCACCAGCCCAACGCGCTGGAGCTTTTTCTTTCCGACCACCTGGCGCAGCACCGCGCCAACATCGCTGGAAAGGCCAGAGTGATAGAGCGTGGGAGAAAGCCGTTCGGTCCCTCCGCAGGTCCGCATGTTCATGCGAACGATGCTCATCCCCGCGTCCCAAGCCTTGGAAGCGGTGCCAATCACGTATTGCGAGAGGCTCGAACCCTCCAGGCCATGGACGATGATGATGGCGGGCTTTTGCTCCGCCTCCGGCTGCCAGTGGCAGTGGCACAAGACCTGGGCTTGGTCGGCGACGGGAAAGAGACATTCTTCCGGCGCAGGCAGGTTGTTCCGACGCGGCAGAAAATTGCCAGCCAGGGTCATGGCGTGGCGATTACGCAGATATCTCCGCGCGACGAACTGGTCAAACGCGGGTAAATTGGTGGTCTCAGCCATGTTTCAACAGAACTGTTCCAATCCTTATAATAAGGTGTTGCCACAATTTTAAACGAGCCATTCAATATGCCGATTTTTGAATACATCTGCCAGCAGTGTGACCACCGGTTTGAAGCGATTGTTCTGGGAAGCCAGAAGGCTGCTTGTCCTAAGTGTGCAAGCAAGCGGCTGAGCCAGCAACTCTCAAGCTTTGCCGTGGGCGGAGACGGAGCGCAGGAAGCGAGCGCCGGCGGCACGTGCGGGACATGCGGCGATCCGCGCGGCCCGGGCGCGTGCTCAATGAATTAGCGTTGGCACGGCTTGCTGCAACCAAAACCCCCTCGTGGCGGCGCGTGGCGACCGATGCATGCTATGACTTCTGTCGTAGTTTTCTGCTGCTCTTTTCTCTGTTAAGCCCTGCTTTTTTGCGGGCTGCTTTTTTGCGCTTTGCCTCTTGACGCTTTGCTTTTTTGAGTTCGGCGCGGCGCTCCGCGGCGTGGATAAAGACGTCGTCAGGGTCTCTGAGCTGCTTTTCCCACTGCTGGCGAACTTTGCCGAAGCGGTTCCAGTCTTCTGATTCGATTTCGTGCAGGATCATCAGGAATTCCTCGTTGAATTCCGACTGCACTTCCTGGGCAAAGGCCTGATACAGCCGGGTCAGTCTGGCGCCCAGAACGCCGATCTCGCGCAGGCTCTGGTAGTGTCCAACAATGGCTGAAAATGCGGCGTTGAACTGGTGGAGGATGTGATAAATCCCGGCTTTTTTGGTAACGTCAAGAACAGCCATGTTGCCTCCAATACAGGCGATTTGGTCAGGGACGCGTTCGTGCTCGTACACGGGCGCGCCCCGTTTTTTTGGCAGTGGGTCAGTGTAGTAACTGATCCGCTACTTGCATCAGCGTCTAGCGATTTGTTTGCACATCGCGAGCCTAGCCCAGGACTTTAGTCTTGGGTGAGCGAAGCGAATGAGCAGACGTTCATCGCGATTAGCGATGAAACCCTCGTATGCACGCGCGACAACGCGAACCAAGCTGACCCACTGTCCCTTTTTTGGTTTAATGCATTTTGCGGAGCGATGCAACGAAAAAAGAGCGAAAGGCGGAAGAAACGAATTTTGTGAAGCGCGCGCTTAAGATTCTAAGTCGGGTGATGAACGGTTTTGGTTGAAGCTCCCTGAAGTGGCATGTGACTCCGGCCCGGCAGTTGCGCGATTCGTGTAAAATGAAGTCTCTACCGATACGGTGGGTATAGTTCAGTGGCAGAACGCCAGACTGTGGCTCTGGATGTCGTGGGTTCGACCCCCACTACCCACCCCAAAACTTCAGTTTCCATCCGGTCACTTACAAGCGACACGTGACCGTGGACTTCTCCAACCTGGATCAATCGACGTTCAACATCGTGCCGGGCGAATCCGGCCAGCCCGCATTATCTCGATCATTGGGACGGCTGGTACAACAACAAGACGTTCCCGCTGGCGTTCACCGATGCGGGCGTGCAGGCGACGAAGGCGCATGAGCTGAGACTGGAGCCGAAGCAGTAAAGCTATAGGGAATCGTCAATTTTGCGCCATCAACGTGTCGTGAAATGATTGACCGTGCTCTTCACCCCATCACTGCTGCCATTCGCCTGCATCGAGTCCACGGTGTAGTAGTAGGTCGTCTGCGGCGTAAGGCCGGGTACGAGCACGCGAAAAACCGTATAGGAATGGTTCGGGTTCAGCCGGATGTGAGATTTTGCGGTCTGGCTAAGTTCCGTGGGACTGGTGCCGTAATGCACGACTCCGTAATGCTCGTCCGAGCCGCCAGGATTGTTGCTTCTCCAGGTGATAATGGCCCAATTATCTTTAGTTGATTCGAGCTCTGGCCCTTGCGTGATCTGAACGCGCGCTACTTTCATTGCAGGAGCCGTTGTCTGAGCGGTGACTCCGTTTGCGAAGAGCAGACTGCCGGCCGCAGCCGTCGTTGCCAGTAGCAGAAGCAGTTTGGTCATGGATATACCCTCCAGTTGAGTGAGGCATGGAGACCGCGGCCGGCCCCCATGCTTCCACATTTCGTTTTTTCACTCGCCTCTTTACATTCGCCGTCCAGCGTTGGGCTATGGAATAGGCGTAGTCGGGAGAGGCGGGACGCCGCACACAGCCGATGCGCAGGGCGGAAGGTGCGGAGTCTTGATAAGCGACTCGTTACCCTGAGTCTTCGCCGAACCTCCGGTCTTGCAAACACCGGTAAAGGTATCCCTGTTGGCGTACGGTCTGGTGAAACCGTCCGTTAGTGTTTGCATGAAGGCCACGATCTGGTCCTCTTCCTGGTCCGTTAAGTCAAGCTTGCCTATCGTCATGTCCATATTATTTCGGACCTCGGGTTTGGGCCAGCAGTCTACTTTTTCAGTCTTTCCTGCCGGGCAGTTTCCGGAAGTAACATCGAAGGGAAACACGTCGCGGGTGTTATAGAAGTGGACGAGTTGCTTCAGGCTCTTGGCATAGCCGTTGTGAAAGAACTCTTTCTGGAAGTAAGGTCCGGGCGCCTCAGTGGAGGGGCACTTGTCCGGTGCCATCGCCACATTACGCGCCGAGGAGGTCTGCATTTTGCCATCGTTGGTTGGTGCAAATTGTGTCCAAGTGGAGTTCGGGCTGGCCCACGAGCCGAAGCCGCTTCTGAGGAAGGTGCCTAACCCCAAATCCCGGTAGCCGAAGCCGAGAGGATTGGCGGTGAATCCGAAGGAATCGGGCTTGGTCTGATAGAAGAAGGCATCCCTGGGATTCAGGGGTAAGCCTAAATTGGCCGATCCGAAGCAGGTGAACAGCGGCGCTGTGCTTGCTGCTGCACCGGTGTCCTGGCTGTGCGGTGCGGTCCCTTCGGGTGGTGGTGGTGTAGGGGCGGTTGACCTGCCGTCCAGATGGCAAGAGTTGCAATTCCCTTTGCCCCGGAACAGGTCGTACCCGGCTTTCTCTTCTGCTGTCAGCGTGTACTTGTTGGCCAGGAACGCATCGAATTTCGACGAGAAAGCGCTGACCTGTACGGACTGCTCGTAGGCGTCAAGGGCTTGCGCCCAGTGGTCATAAATCTCGTTTGCGCGGATGCGGTCTTCCGGACTTAATTTAACTGGGGTGGTGTCCGTACCAAACACCGAAGCCCCTCCCGGGGTTTCGCAGATGTCTTCAGTATCGTGCGGAAAGTTGATATCGAACGAACCCTTCCCGTATAGCTCCTCAAATAGAGGTCTGTAAGAAGCCTGGGAAAGCTTGAACGCGATACAAGCGGTGTCAGGGTTGCCCATTTCCTGAGTATCGACGGGAGGACCCTGTGCCTGGTGGGCGTCGGGATTCCTTAATAAATATCCGGTCGCGCGTGAATCCCAGAAGTTTCCACCAAAGAAAGAAGCCTGTACTTCGTTGAACTGAAGTACGGGGAAGAACGGCGCATACGGGTATCTCTGTGCTGTCCGCTTGCCGGCCCGGAAGTGAGACGTTCCGGGATAGGCGATCATGGTCAGATTCACCGAGGGAATAGGTCCGCTAAAGGCGACGTACGGCATGTGGCAAGACGCGCACGCCTGATTTTTGTTGGGCGAGATGTTCTTGTCGTAATTCATCAGCTCGCCGAGCGTTTCTATTGCTTCAGTTCCACTGCCCTGAAATATTGGCGGCTGATTTGTCACCTTCAAAGGGGGTAAGCTGTGAAACCGTGCTAGCGCCCGGCCTTCGATGAAATCCACCTCCCGCTCCACTCTCGCCAGCTCTGAATTCAAATCGGAGGGGAGAATTCCCGGCGGGTAGGGATTGTAGACAGGCGCCACTGGTTCTTTCTCGTCGTGTTTGGCAGGGTCGTTCTGGGCTGACACTTTTCGTGGAGCGAGCGACATGCAAAGCGCTACCACACAAAGTGCGACTACCGATATTAATATGGTCAACGTTCGATGGTTCATAAAATGGGGCCCTTTCGTGAGTTGTCGTTCGAGGGTGAACACGATGGGCGGCGCACTCGATAACTCACAACGAATTTAATTCCATTCAGCCACCCAGTGGTAATACGTCGCTCGTTCGAACAGACACGAGGCCAGCATTTTTAGCTGCGCAGATTGACGTACTGTTTCGCCATCCGGATAAGGAATCCGTCAGATGTCAATGAAGATTCTCACGGCTGTTGGACACGCAGACACCGAGTTGTCCGGGTTCAGAGGTGTTTCCTGCCACATTTTCAGCCTCTTATCTCGGCCAAAGAAGGCTGTGGTTCTACAGGTTAGAAGTGGCGGTTACTTGTTCCGAAGCAAACAGCGGCCGTGCTTAGAGCATCAGGTCCCGCTTACGAGCAACCGGCTGTAGACGCAAGGTTGCTGCTTCAGCGTATACATGTCAATTGGATTGGGTTAGCGGCTCCTGCTGTTTATTAGCACGTGCTGCTACGCCGCCTTGCCCTGGCTTCGCCGGTAGCCAGCGGGTGACAACCCGAAGTGGGTTTTAAAAGCACGCGCGAAGCTGGAACTGTGGCGATAGCCGGCTGTGTATGCGATCTCCTTAATTGGCATACTCGTCAATGCCAGCATCGCAGCCGCTACCTGTAGCCGGCAATCCACGCGGTAATTTTTAACATTGATGCCGATTTCATCTTTGAATAGATGACTCAGCCTCGACATGCTCATCTGGCAACTATGCGCAAGTTCCGGGAGTGTGAGGGATGGGTTTTCATTCAGAACCTGAACCACTTTTTGAATTCGAAAATCCTTTTGACGAGACCGCGTAACCATAGTCTGACCCTCCCAACTCCTTGGCTCGATCGGGTCATACTGTGATTTTTCGAACAATGCCCACTGGATCAAAGCGGCAGACGAGGGAGTGGCTTTGAGTTCATCCTTGAGCGAAGATTCGATACCGTCACGCGAAGTTGCCCCTTTGTGTCGGGTTTACTTCTTATGAAGGACCATTTTGGGACCACTCTTCCACTAGGACCACTCTTCCACTCCTCCACTAGGACCACTCTTCCATTCCTCCACTAGGACCACCCTTCCGCTAGGACCGCGCGTTCAGCGGTGCGAAGGCTTGAAATGCGCTGCTTGAGAGCGGACGGTGCTATTTTGTCCTTGACAAATAGGCGAACAAATGGTAAAGTAAACTCTTTCCTCCCAGTGAGGAAGAGAGGTTAGTTGAACGATCTTTGACAATAAAAGCAGTCGGGCAATTTAGCCAAACCCCGCCCCATGAACCACACGCCAATTTGGGGTACATCGCTCAAGTCCACGCCAAACTGGGATGTTTACTGCCCAGCCACGCGAAAAGCGCGCGTGGCCGGGGCCCATCCGGATGGACTCGATCTGAAACCCACGCCAAATTGGGATGACCTGGGATGAATGGGGAGGGGAGGGGCGGCGGAGATTGCCAGAATTGCCAAAATCGGGTAAATCGCCGGAATTTAAAAATCCGCATCCCGCCAACCGCCAATGGCTAACTGCCGGTTCCTTACGGATCGATCTGCACCACGTCGATGGCCCTGCCCACAATATCAAGCGGGGTGATACCGGTGGCGACAGCGTCCTTGGTGGTATCAAAAATGTCGAGTTCGCCGCCCTGGACCACGTAGATGATGCTGCGGTTGGAAATAGGCTGAAGACCGGTTACATCAAAGTTTTGGCGGAAGGATGATTCCAGCGGAAACGTTGTGCCGGGCGTGTTGGTGTTGAAGATGCTCAGGCAGCCTCGCACGGTGTTGGGTGCCGTCCCTGGGTCTACTGAGCAGGCGCCGGCGCCGATATAAAGTCGGCCGTTGGTGAGCGCCATCTTTTGATGCACGCCGTCAGTAATCGGAATGGGAACGCCGGCCGTAAGCGAGGTGGTATTCACGATGGTCAACGCGCCGCAACGGGAGAGTGGGCAGGCAGCTCCGGGGCCAGTGGGCGCAGGCGACGGTGTTCCAGCCACATACAGTGTGCTACCGCTGAGCAAGCCAACGGTGGCGGCGGGAACCAGAACCGGGCCGGTGGCCGGAGCAAAAACGGGCGCGCCGCTGAAATTCACTGAGGCCACGCTGGCGGCGGTCCCACCACACTCCGCGCCGCAGTTCAGGATGAATGCCTGCGTATCGCTGGACCCGAAAACTGCGGTAAAAGGCTGGTCAAGAAAGGTTGCGTCGGTGACGGTTTGAACTACCTTGGTAGCGGTATCGATGATAAAGAAAGAATGCGTGTTGGGCGGAGCCTGGGACTGAGGATCGCTGAAGACCAGCAGCTTGCTGCCGTTCGGGCTCATCACCAGCCGCCGCGGGCTGGGAATACGAATAGGGACGGGGCCTACGCTCCCGTCGGCGGTGGTGACAAACTGCACGCCGCCGGAGTTACGCTGCGCTACCCAGGCGGTTTTGCCGTCGGGACTGATGGCGATATCAGCCGCCTGATCGGCGAGAATCGCAGTAAAAGTTGCCGTCTCCGTGGGGTTATCAATCACCGTGAGGTCGTTCAGGTTGAAGTCCTGCACTATGGTGATACCGCCGGCGGTCAGCAACTTAGCAGGCGCGGTAGCGCCCAGATTCTTGGTGGTAAAGGTGTCCTTTTGTGCGTCCAGCAAATTCACGGTGCTGGACTGCTGGTTTGAAAGCAGGACGCGTTTTTTAAGTCCTGTGGGCTTGGGCTTGTTGGAAGTGGTGCTGGAACCGCAGCCGGTAACGGCCACCGCCAGGACCATCACCCAAACCACTGAGACGTAACTGTTTGGACGCATTCTGTATTAAACCGTTTCCTCTATGAACACAGGTGAGCAGGTTGAAATCGCGATTATAACAGAGCCACTTGGGGCCACCGGCAAGGCCCCCGTATGGGCCATGGATCGGAACAGGATTCTCCCATCCGGTGAAAGAACGCTTGCAGCAGCCGTTGATGCGGAAAATCTTTATAGTTTCTTGTTGAGCGATGGAAACTGACCCAGTGCGGTATTCTTGGATTAAGGCATGTCTATCGATTTATTAACCCGGCTCAAGCAACGGCCCGTTCTGTGCGATGGCGCAATGGGCACGCTGTTCTACGCCAAAGGCGTCTTTATCAACAAATGCTATGACGAGCTCAACCTTACCCAGCCTGACATGGTGCGAAATATCCATCAGGAATACCTGAATGCCGGGGCTGAGGTGATTGAGACAAATACCTTTGGCGGCAATTCATTCCGTCTGGCACGGCACGGGTTGGCGGAAAAAGTCGCCGAGATCAATCGCCAGGGCGCAGCCCTGGCGCGCGGCGCTGCTGACGCTTTCAACCTGAAGAAGGCCGCCAGCGTGCTCGTGGCTGGATCTGTAGGGCCGCTGGGAATACGCATTGAGCCGCTGGGCAAGACCGCACGCGAGGAAGCCCGCGACTCATTTCGCGCGCAGATTGCGGCCCTGATTGAAGGCGGCGTGGACCTGATCATGCTGGAGACCTTCGGGTATCTGGAAGAATTGCATCAGGCGATCCTGGCAGCGCGTGAGGTTGCGCCTACCGCTCCGCTAGTAGCGCAGGTCACCATCGACGAAGACGGCAACTGCCTGGACGGCGCCAGCCCGGAAACCTTTAC
>Ga0137395_10000552_pt1 | contig 15971 bp, 13 predicted proteins | sample czobulk216metaG_FD_108283 | JGI IMG/M metagenome (GOLD analysis project Ga0137395, IMG submission 108283) | Vadose zone soil microbial communities from Angelo Coast Range Reserve, California, USA - czobulk2.16 metaG | ecosystem: Environmental > Terrestrial > Soil > Vadose zone | place: USA...
CACCAGCATTTCGGCTGGAAAAGAGTCGGACGCGCCCTGTTTCTGAGGGTGTGGCGGCTCCAGGTCGTGGTGGCGACGCTGTCACCCTTCGTCCATGTTTCGATGACTCGGGCCGGGCGCGTTCGCCTGATCCTTCAGCCCGATGCGCTGGACGCGTGAGCTGTCGGCACCGACTGGGCGACCGGATAGGCGGGAGATTCGAGCGCGCCCTTTGGCACGGCGCTTGCTAGGTCTGCAGGGGCCTCCGGCGGGAGCGGCGACCGGATACACCGGCCGTATGCAGGAATAAGTACAAAGGGAGTTGGAGATGCGCGATGAAATAGAAGTGCTCAGTGACTATGTCCGCAGCGAGAGTGGCTACAAGGGAAACCTCAATCCGGAGGCCGACCTCCTGGAGGCGAAGATTCTCGATTCCTTCAGTGTTGTGCAGCTCGTCATGTTCATCCAGGAGCGCTTCAAAGTCGAATTCGAAGCAGAAGACCTGACAAGGGCCAATCTTGCCACGCTCTCCAACATCGTGGCGCTCATCGACAAGAGGAAAGCTACCGCCGGGAAGTGATGCTGCACGCGGGTGATACCATTGGCCCGTCCCGAAACGCAAGAGCGCAGATTCGAACAGCACAATAGAAGGTACCTATGCTCAGGTCGATTCCCCGATTCCTCCTCGAGACCGTCCAGCGGCTGCCCGACAAGACGGCCATAGTCTCCCGGGAACGGTCGGTCACGTTTTCCCAATTGCATGGCGAAGCACTTGCGACCGCCGAGTGTCTTCGTGAAATGGGCGTCCAGTCGGGCGACCGCGTCGGCATATGCATGGAAAAGACCGTGGACCAGGCGTCGGTCATTCTGGGGGTCATGTTCGCAAACGCCGTGCTGGTTCCGATTCTGCCCCGGCTCAAAGGACCGAATATCCGCCACATCATCGACAACTCCGGCATGGTGGCGATGATCACCGATTCCGAGCGTCTCAACGAAGTGAGCGAGTTCGCGGAAATCACGAAACTATTCATCGGCCACGGCGAAGTCGAAAAGAACTGGCCCAATATCCCGTATATGCGCCGCTTCCTCGAGCCGCGAATGTTCCTCGATCGCATCGGCGCCGACAATGCGGCAATCATCTATTCGTCAGGCTCCACCGGGCGGCCCAAGGGGATTCTCATCTCCCACCGCAACCTCGCCGATGGCACCGATATCGTCGCCGAGTACCTGGGTACCACGCAGGAGGAGCGCATCGGCTGCGTGCTGTCGTTCAACTTCGACTACGGACTGAACCAGATCTGGCAGACGATCCGCAAAGGCGCGACGCTGTACTTGCATGACCTGGCTCTTCCGAACGACCTGTTTGCGCTGCTCGCCAAGGAATCCATCACGGCTTTGCCGGTGATGCCGGTGATCATCACCAAGATGTTCGACCGGCGTCTCAAGCTGGCGACGGGAGCCCACGATTTTTCCGCGTTGCGCTACGTGTGTTCCACCGGTGGGCGCTTGTCGGAGGATATGATCCGCGATCTCAAGACGACGTTTACAAGGGCGAAGATCTTTTCCATGTTTGGCCTGACGGAGGCCTTCCGATCGACCTATCTGGATCCGGACAAGCTCGATGTCCACCCGACCTCGATCGGCAAGGCGATCCCCGACTGCCAAGTCATGGTACTGGACGAGCACGGCGAGGAGTGCGCGCCGAATGCCGTCGGCGAGTTGGTGCATCGCGGGGCTACGGTGACGAAGGGATACTGGCGCGACCCTGAAAATACCGCCAAGGTATTTCGCGCGCATCCGAGATTTCCGGGCGAAATTCTGGTTTTCAGCGGCGACCGGGCTTATCGTGACGAGGAGGGGTACCTCTACTTTGTCGCGCGCGCCGACGAAATGATCAAGACGAAAGGTTTCCGGGTAAGCCCCACGGAGGTCGAAACGGAAGTCGTGCGACACCCCGATGTGGTCGACGCCGTCGCGTTTGCCGTCCCCAACATTGCCGTGGGAGAGGATATCGCGTGCGCCTACACGACCGGCAGCGGCAAGGCGCTGCCTGATCACAGCCTGACCCAGTACTTGAAGACGCAGTTGCCGACCCACATGGTTCCGGCCTACCTCGTGCATTTCGACAGCTTTCCCATTACGGGCAACGCCGGGAAACTGGATCGCAAAACGATCAAGCAGGCGGCATTCGAACGACTGGGCATCGCTCCGGACGTCAAGGATGCGCGTGCAGGACGGGGCTGACCGAAGGCCATGCACAGCGAGCACCGGGTCGTTATCGGCGTGATCGGCGACGACATTCACGTCGTCGGCAATCGCATCATGCAGTTGGCGCTGGAGGAATCCGGGTTCCAGGTGTTCAACCTCCGGACGCGCAATCGCCCCGAGCAATTCTGCCAGGCCGCGCTCGAAACCAACGCGCACGCCGTGTTCGTGTCCTCGCTCAATGGCGAGGGCGAATACTGGTGCGCGAATTTTCGCAAGCAGTTCAGCGATGCGGGTTTGGGGGCGGTCCTCCTGTACGTCGGCGGCAACATCATTGTCGGCAAACGTCCGATGGACGAAGTCGTCGCGCTCTTCAGGAGTTACGGTTTCGACCGGGTGTACCACCAGCAACCCGACATCGGCGTCGCGATTGCCGATCTACTGGAGGACCTCAAGCATGGCCAGACCAAGACCTGACGCAAGGCTTCCCGGTATCGAGCGGACGCGTGAGCAAGTTCTCTCGCACCCGCTTGCGCGCGGCATCTCGCCGGACGAAGTGCGGGATTTCCTCGCCAAGGTGCCGCGCAACCGCTTCCCGCGCGTCGCGTACGGCAAACGCGGTACGGCGCCGTGCATTCAGCCGAGGGGCGGTTTTCCGACGTTCGAGAAGCAGCAGCGGCTGACCCGGCAGTTGAGCGACGCCGGGGCGGACTTCATTCCCCTCACGGTTGACAGCTATACGCGCCACAATCAGTACGACACGGCGACGCAACTTCTCCGGCGCAGCGAGGAGGAGGGCAAGGACTACCTGAACGGGTACCCGCTGGTCAGCCACGGACATGAGCTGAGCCGGGAGCTTTACACCGACATCGACAAGCCGATCAGCCTGCGGCATGGAACTCCGGATGCGCGGCTGCTCGCCGAGGTCGCCATGGCCTCCGGCATCGCCGAAATCGAGGGCGGCGGGATCTGCTACTGCCTGCCTTACTCCGAAGGGTTTCCCCTGGACCGGTGCCTGCTCTACTGGCAGTACGTAGACCGGGTTTGCGCCGTGAATTCCACGGAGGAATTTCCGATTCATCGGGAGAGCTTCGGTCCGCTCTCGGCGACGCTGGTGCCGCCGGCGATCGCGGTGACAATCCAGATCATCGAAGCGCTGCTGGCAGCGGAGCAGGGCGTGAAGTCCTTTGCAGTGAGCTTTGGGCAAACCGGATCCTTGATCCAGGACATGGCGACGGCGAAGGTCTTGAGGGAACTGACCTGCCGCTACCTCGCCGAGTTTGGTTTTCAGGATGTTCGCAGCTATCTCGTGTATCACCAGTGGATGGGCCAGTTTCCGCACCAGACCGAAAAGGCCGCCGCGCTGATCGCGGGATCGGGGCTCGTTTCCAGCATGATCTCGGCCGACAAGGTGGTCGTCAAAACCGTCGACGAGGCCCTCGGAGTGCCCCGGGCGGAGATCAACGCGGAAGCCGTCGATACAGTGCGCTACATGCTGCGCATCTTTGCCTGTGCTGCGCCCGTGACCTCGCCGCTGATCGAGCGGGAGGCCGCGCTGATCGAGTCCGAGACGAAGAGCATCCTGGGCGCGATCTTCGACATGTCGGGCGACGTGTTCTGGGAGAGCGTGTTCCGGGCGTTTCAGATCGGCTACCTGGATGTCCCATTCTCGCCGCACGCGGACAACGCGAACAAGCTCATCTCCATGCGCGATTCGAATCGTTCAATCCGCATTGCCGAGCGCGGCAACGTGCCTATTTCCGAGCAAGACGCACTGCACGAGAAGCAGTTGCTGGCATCCTCCGGCAGCCGGCCGGACAAGACCTACCGGCAGCTGCTGGGCGATATCAACATGATGATGGTATGAGTCTTACGAAGACGAAGGAGGTTTCCCCGAAACCGGCAAGATTGGCGCGCTCGCGCATCGCCGTGGACATTGGCTCGACGGTCGTGAAGATCGCGCGGATCGGCGAGAGCGGCGGGATCGAATCGCAACAACAGTTTCCACGCGACTTCGAGGCGGGAATCGCGCGACAGGTGGAATCGCTGCTGGAGCGCTTCGGAGTGCCGCCGGAGTCCGAAGACGTTGTGGTGTGCTCTTCGGCCAACGGTGGTCTGCGCATCGGCATCGTGTGCCTTTCCAAGCACTACAGCGGTGCCGCCTTGCGCAACCAGGTACTGCTCGCCGGAGCCAACCCGGTCTTCGTCCACGATCTCGACGAGGAGGGCGGCAGCCTGACTCGCGTCGACATGTTGCTCGTGGGCGGTGGCATCGACAGTGCCGATGCCGCCCCTCTCGAGCGGAGATTGCGACGGTTCCAGCCCGCTCGCTACCGATTCGGCACCCTTGCGTACGCCGGAAACAGCCACCTCGCCGGACTTTTCGTCGAGCTTTTCTCCGGGGCGGCTGTCATCCCCAATCCGCTGGCCGAAACCCTGGCGGGCCGCAGGCTCAGTGTTTTCGAGGCGGTGCGCCGCGCCTACCTCGACGACCTCGTATACAAGGAGGGGGTGAGCGAGCTGAGGAGCAATTTGTCCAAGGGGATTCGACCGACACCCGAGATCGTCAGCCAGGGCTTCCAGCGAGCGCTTGCAAAATCTTCCGGCATGGAGATTTTCGGAGCGTGCGTTGTCCTGGACATCGGCGGGGCCACGACGGATCTCCACTACACCGTCGAGATCGTGCGCGACGACAGCGAGCAGAGGCCGTCGGCGGGCGCTTCGGTCGCCCGGTTTGTCTTTACCGATCTGGGGATCGTGGCTTCTCGCGACAGCCTCATGCTAGAGTTGCGCAGCCATCCGCGGCTCTATGAGTTCCTGAAGAGCGTGCTGGACGACGGCGTCCGGGAGGTCTACCAGTCGATGCGCGAAGGCGATTACGACGCGTCGCCTCTATTGCTGTCGTACGGCTGTCTGTTCATAGCGCTCGAGCGCTTTGCTCACGGTCGCGGGCCGGGGCTGCCGACCGCGGATCTGACCCGGATCGCGCAGATCATTCTGACCGGCGGGGCCTCGCAAACGATGGCCGAGAAGATCGTCGGACGGGTGTTCGAGCTGTTTCGCGCGGAGAACAGCGGTGTTCCCGTGATCCTCATCGACAGGCGCTATCAGATGTGGGTCGACGGCATCACCTGGTCCGGCCACGCGTCGATCTGATCATGACAAAACAGCTTGGGTGAAGTCGTGGAGAGAGCCTCGCCGAATCGGGATCCCTGGGATGGAATGGACGCCGCTGCGTTCGAGGCGCTCGCACGGGCGCACGGGACGCCGTTTTTCCTCTACGACGCCGACGAGATCAACGCGCGGATCCGGGCGATCCGGCAAGCCTTCTCGGAGACGATCGAGGTCTTCTACGCGGTCAAGGCCAACCCGAATCTTGCCTTGCTGCGCGCCGTAAGGGATGTCGCAGGCGGGCTCGATATTTCCTCGGGAGGCGAGTTGGAGCAGGCGCGTCTTGCCGGGTTCGATGCCGCGAACCTGAGCTTCGCGGGGCCTGCAAAGACAGCCGAGGAACTCACCGAATCCATCCGGCAGTCGCTCGGGTATATCAGCATCGAATCAATTCGCGAGCTGCTGGAATGCGTCCGAATCGCACGGCAACTCGGCACCCGGGCAAACGTCGTGATCCGCGTGAACCCGGCTCTGCTCAATCGCGCGTTTGGGATAAAAATGGGCGGAAAGGCGGGGCAGTTCGGAATCGACGAAGAAGACTTGAGCGAGGCAGTCCAGGCGATTGTCGCGCACCCGGCGCAGCTCGCGTTCCAGGGCATTCACATCTACGCCGGCAGCCAGTGTTTCGATGCCGCCGGTGTAGTGGAGGGCGTGAAGGATACGTTTCGCATCGCTCGCGGGATCGAGAGCAGTACGCCTCTGGTGTGCCGGGCGATCAATCTTGGCGGAGGATTCGGGGTATCCCACGTCGATAGCCACAAGGAACTGGACCTCGCGGTTCTCGCCTCGGAGCTCCGTCCCGTCGTGCATGCGTTCATCGAATCGTCGCCGGTGCGACGCAAGATCGTGTTCGAGCTCGGCCGCTACCTCACGGCCAATGCGGGAATCTATGTCTCTCGCGTGATCAGCAGCAAGTCGTCCCGGGGCAAGGAGTTTTTCATGGTCGATGGCGGCCTGCACCATCACTTGGCGGCCGCAGGTACGTTCGGAGCGACCCTCCGCGCCAACTTTATCCTGCGCAATCTGACGCGACCGGGTGCCGATACCGTTCGGTGTCAGCTGGCCGGGCCGTCATGCAATCCCACGGACTTGCTGGGCATCGACGTGGAGCTTCCGCGTCCTGAGCATGGGGACCTCATCGGTGTGCTGAAATCGGGCAGCTACGGCCTGAGCGCGAGCCCGCTGCTCTTCCTCGGCAGGAATACCCCGGCGGAACTGGTCCGGCACAACGGTTCGGTGACGCTCGGACGGCGTCCACGCCCAATGACGGATTTCAACTAGCCCGCAGCTTCACCGCCTCCCAGGCGATCGAGCAGGCCGGCCAACTCGCGTGTCCGATTCAGACGCGACGCCCCCCTCACGAAGGCATCGTCCCGCGGGGGCGCCCCGCCCTGTCTTGCCCGGTCGAGGAACCTCCGCAGCTCAAACGCGATTTCCTGCGCCGAATCGAGCCGGGCGATGTTATCGATTCCGGCCTTGCGCAGAAGACCTGCGGTGTCCCCAGCGGGGTCGGTCAGACCGATGATCGGGCGCCGGCAGCGAAGATACTCGTACACCTTGGCCGGAATCTGGTCGTTGCAATTGCCTGCCTGCAGCACCAGTAGCCCGTCCGCGCGCATCATCTCCTGTAGTGCCTGGCGATAGGGTATGGGAGGGGCAAGCTCGACAATATCCGCTACGCGGAAGGTGCCGATCAGCTCAGCCAGCAGGGTCTCATGGACCGGGGCGCGCAGGCGCACCCGCAGCTCGCCGGGCTTCAGGTTCCCTTCGTCGAGCATGCGCCGTAGTGCCTGAAAAAACTGCGTGGGGTCGCGTTCGTTCGGGTAGACGACTCCGCTGTGGAGCAGCGTGAATGCTCCGGGCAGCAGGGGTCCTTCCCGTGCGGCGGTTCCGTCGAGCGGGGCAAGGATTTCCTCGTCGTAGCCGTTTTCGATGACCGCCAGCCGCGCGTTCGGTACGTCGCGATATCGCTCGCCGTAGAGCCTGGCCAATCCCGGCGTCACGAACACACCGACTGCCGCGCTGCGCACGGCCGCTTCTTCTATCTTCTTGTAGCTTTGCCGGATCTTCCGATCGGCCGGGTAGCCTTCGTCCGTCATGGGATCGCGGAAATCCGCAATCCACGGCAGTCCGGAAAGCCGGTGCAGCGTGTACCCGATCTTGTGCGCGGTGGCGATCGGGTAGGTGCTCCAGATGGCGACGGGACGGTGTCTCCTGATCATCGCGAGACCCCGCAGAACCGCTCCGAACCACCACGTGATCCAGCGGTCCGGCCGGGCGGCAAACGCAGGGTAGCGACCAAAGAGCGCCAGATGCCGGGACGAATCGAGCGCGAAGGCGCGCTCGACGATGACACCGGAAGGAACGTCCCCCAACTGATCGTCGCTCACATTCGCGAAGGCCCGCGAATGGGCGGTCAAGATCAGCGGTTGCCAGTCGAAGCGGGGCAGATGGCGAGCGAAACTGAGCGTCCGCTGGATGCCGCTGCTCCCCGCCAGCGGCGGGAAGTGGAAGGCAGTCATCAGCACTCGCTTCATGAGTCAACGATCTCCGTCAGCGCTTCGCCAGCGATCTCAGCCAATCGAGCGAGCCGAGGAGCCACGGTTTGGGGTCGCTCCAGCTGAATAACGCATACACGTTCGCCCTCAGGACGTATCTCAGGTACTCGAATATGGTCAGCCTGCCGCTTCGCACGATACCCTGCGATCTGGAAAGACACACGTAAGCGTCTTCGCTGAAGTTGAGCCAGGTAAGCCCCCTCTTCACGGTCGGCAGTCCATCGGCTCGATCCGACCGAAGCAGGAACCCGAGAAAATTGTGCCCGGACGCCGTGGCGAGAGAGTACTGCACCCAGGGCCGGGCGTTGATTTCGATCAGATAGCTGCGTTCGCCGTCCAGGGAATGGAGAATCTCGACCTCGCCGATGCCGAAATAATCGAGCGCCTCGACCGAGCGCCGCGCCAAGGCCTCGACTTCGGCATTGGGGGAGAGCTCGACGCAGGTCCCGGTGGAGCACCAGTCGGCCGGCGGCCGCACTTTTTGCGCGACGAAGGACACGATCTCGGTGCCGCGCCTCGCGAAAGGCACCGAGTATTGAATCAGGCGCCGGCCCAGCAGCGACTCGGCAACGAGCGCCGCGGCCCCGGCCACCCGAAAACGCTCGAGCAGTTTCGCCAGATCCTCAGGCGACCCAACCTCCACCGCCTTCGGTATGCCGGAGCGCGAGTGGTGATGCAGGGTTTCCGCGGGACGCACCAACACGGGATAGCGAATGCCGCGCAGGCAAGAGGCATCCTCTCCGCGGCAATATCTGGGTGCGTCGATTCGATTGGCCAGGCACCAGTCCGCGAACGCCGCCTTGCTCAGGCAAATATCGAGGGTTTCGTTGGAAGGGTGGAGGACCGAGAGAAAAGCTTTGTCCAGGGCTTCCCGGTTGCGCCTGAGGAAGCGAAGCCAGAGGTCCGCGGTGGAGATCAAGCATGCGTCCGGGCCGCCGAGCGCGCAGACCCGACTGAGGATACCCGCCTCGTTCCCTTCGGGGAGAGAGGCCCTCTCCACCAGCGAAGACCGGTGCGCGATGCCCGATTTACTGTCCACGATAACGGGCCGGAGGCCGAGGCCGTGTGCCTCGCGCGCGATCGCCAGTGCCGTTATCGAGCCTCCCAAAATGACCAGACGAATCGCTCCCCGCGGAGGCGTGCGTCCCGGGCGCTCGCGTCCGGCATTGGAGTGTGCGGACGCCTCGCCGCCCTCGGTCGCACGATCCTCGTCAGCCACAATCGTCAAGGGCGACGATATGTTCGAAAGTCTCCCGCTTCCGCAGAACGACGGCGCGTCCTTCACCGACTGCTACAGCGGCGGAGCGCGGATTGGAGAAGTTCATTTGATTGGGAACGAAGTAGGCACCCGAGTCCATGACGGCCAGCAGCTCGCCCGGCCCCACGAGGGGCAGATCGATCGAGTGAAACAGAATATCACCCAGATGGCAGAGCGGCCCGAATACGTCGTAGGTTTTCGTCGCGGGGAGGCGGAGCTTGGACGCCGCCTGCATTTCGTGATGCTCGTAGCCCGTGGGAAACGCGACGTTCTTGCCGCCATCGGTGATCACCGCGTCGTTGGCGCCGGCACGGGGCTTGACGGCGAGGACGCGAAGCAGCAAGGTCTGGGCGCTGCTGGTGATCGCCCGGCCCGGCTCGAGAATGATCGTCGGTCGAGCGCCTTCTGCCGGCGGGTAATACCGGCCGACCAGATCGCCCACCGTCTTCGCAAATGCGTCAATCGGCGCATGGGCGGCTACGTCGAGCACCGTGGGCGGAAAGCCGTTGGCCATGAGACGCGTATCGGTTACCGAATAAGGCTTGACGGTTGAAACCCCGAATCCCCCGCCGAAATCCAGGAACTCCATCCTGATGGCAAACTGCCGCTCGAGCGATTTCGAGAATTCCAGGACCTCCCTGAGCGCAGTCGCGTAAATGTCCACGCTCTTGATCCCTGTACCGAGGTGCACGTGTACCCCGCAGGGAATCAGGTTGCCGAGCTCCCGGATGCGGTGAAACGCCGCGAGGGCCGCGCCGGATCGGATATTGAGGCCGAACTGCCCGGCCCAGCCGACGGATGGCACGACGCGCACCCCCACCCGCTGCCGGCGGCCATGCGTTTGCGCGAGCTCGTGGATCGTCTGCAGCTCGTCGATATTGTCGATGTTGATCAGCTTGACCCCGCTCGACACCGCGAGGGCGAGAGCCTCCTCGGTCTTGGCCGGCCCGTTGAAAATAATCCGGTCGCCCGGCATGCCCAGCTTGAGGGCGAGCCAGAGCTCGAAATGCGAAATCACCTCGGCACTCGCACCGGCCCGGTGCAGGATCTTCAGCACGCCCGGCAGAGGGTTGGTCTTGTAGGAGTAGCCGATCTCCACTTTGGGGTAGTGCCGCAGGAACGCATCCCTGAACGCCGTGAACGTACGCACGAGCGACGCCTCATCCACGACGTGCAAGGGGGTGCCGTATCGCTCCGCCAGATCGATTGCATCGCACCCTCCGATGAGCAGATGCCCGCGGTCATTTGCCGACACACCCCAATGGTGAAGCGGAACCGAGCCTCGCCCCTCATAAAGGCGGCGCCGTTGGGACTTGTCCACCCGGTGCAGAACATGCAAAACAGCCATCTTGGCGATACGCCGGAGACCATCGATCACTATCATGATGCAAGGCAATACGATGTCATTGAGGCGCGGGCCCGCGCGTCCGCACGAACAATCTCGATCTCAATATGTGTCTCGACGTCCATCAGGGGTCTCTTTGGAAGCGATGCTCAACGCTCGCGCCGGTATTCTAGCGCCCCGGCGTCGAGCTTTCCTGAGCCGCCTCGGGCCCTCTTTTGCGCCTTGTGAGCGTATTCTGCAACGGGACGAAGGTCGAAGCCGTGAGCGCTTCCCGGATCGATGGCGCGGCCGATTGCGGCCGCGCCCGCCTTGAGCCGGTAGTCGAAGTTTACCGGGGCGACGAAAGCGCTTTTCGCGGCGACCACATTGTTGCGCGCCTCGCCGGGCCCGCTCAACACTTCGCCTCTCCCGGTGAACACGTTGTTCACGATCCGGGCCGCGTCGGTGCCGGTCTTGACGAAGAGGAAAAGGCCGCCGCCGGGCCGATCATTCGCCACCGTGTTGTTGATGAAGTACAGTTCATTGAGCGGGTGCTGCAATCCCTCGGCGCCGTAGGAAACGGCCGTGGAGTTTTCGGTCTCGGGCCCTTTTTGGATTATGTTGCCGATGACGAACGCGAGCCCGCCGTTCGGAAATTCGACGGCGTAGCTCGACCTGCCGTCGTTCTCGTCCATGATGCGGTTGTAGGTGACGGTGTTCCTCCGCGCCCGGCTCTTCACGTTGTGTCCGACGAGCGCGTGGTGGACGTAGCTGAATCGCAGCGTGAAGGATCTCACGCGACCGATATAGAGATTGTGGCTCTGGCCGTCGCCGAACCCGTTGTTGGCGAACTCCGAGTGCTCGACGACGATATCGCTCTCCGCGTTGGCGCCGGTGAGGATGCCGTTCTCGTTGTCGTGAAAAAAACAGTCGCGTACGGTCAGGCCTGCGCCTTCGAGCCGGATTCCGGCGCCATTCTCGCCCTCCACCTTCGCTTCTGAAAATTCCACGCTCTCGATCGTGGTGTCGTTGCCCTTGACGACCCAGATCCCCTTGTCCTCCGCCTGTGCGCCGTCCGCGCGCAAGTGGGCGCGTCCGCCGACCCCGCGGATGGTGAGCCGATGCTGCCGCCAGACCGCGGCATCGCCTTCGTAGATCCCGGCGTCGATCTCGATGACGTCGCCGTCGCGGGCGATCTCCGCGGCGGCGCTCGGTCGCTTGAGCTCCCGCTTCGCGCCGACGCGAAGTACCGTTGGCTGCGCCGATTCGCGCATCGCGTCCTGCGCGTCGGCGGCGCCTGCATGCCGGTTCACTGGCGCGAGCGACACCGCCATGGCGACCGCAAGCATGTAGATCGGCGTCCGGGCCGTCATTCTCGAATCCTCCCGACTTTGTATGTGCGCTGGACGTGAGGGTGAATATTGTAGCAAGTGTGGACGCGGATATAATTCCCTCGACGCTGGACCGCCGGGGCCAGGCACCCTCGAACATTGACCATGCAGCCTTCAACTGACCGCATAGTCGCCGTCGATGCATATCGGGGCATGGTTATATTTCTGCTGATTCCGGATCTGTACGGCGGATTCTCCTTCCACACAATGGCTCGCCAATTTCCGGACGATCCGGTCTGGGCAAACCTGGCTGCGTGGTTCACACATGTACAGTGGAGCGGCTTCTCGGTGTGGGATCTCATCATGCCTTCCTTCGTATTTCTCGTCGGGGTCGTAATGCCGCTTTCAGCCGCCGCGCGCCGGCGCCGCGGAGCCACCGAGCCACAGATCTTCGGTCACGTCGCGCTGAGGGCGGCGGCCCTGCTCTTGCTCCCCCTGTTTCTGCTAATCCTGCAAAATCGAGAGAGGAGTTATCTCGACGAGCTTTGGCCGTTTATCCTGCTGGCGGCGGGGCTTCCCGTTTCCGAGCGGCTCGCCGCGATGATGGGAACTGCCTCCGCGCGCGCCAAGCACCGAATCGAGCTGGCCTGGTGGTCGGCGATAGTCGTCGCTTCAGCCTTTCGCCTTCTGGCGAACATCGGCGCGATTGAATTGGACTTCAATCACGTATTCAGTCAGCTGGCGCTCGCGTCAATATTCGCCTTCCTGCTCGTTGGAAAATCCCGATCCGTCCAGGTCGGCTGCCTGCTCGCGATACTCGTGGCTTATTGGGCGTTGTTCGTGATGTATCCGCTTCCGCCATCCGGCTTCGACCCATCCAAGGTGGGCGTACAGCCCGGCGACGAGGTCTTCAGCGGGCTGTTCGCTCACTGGAACAAGAATACGAACGCCGCCGCGGCGTTCGACGTCTGGTTTCTCAATCTGCTGCCTCGCGCAGAGCCGTTCCTCTTCCAGGAGAAAGGTCTGCAGACGCTCAACTTCATCCCGACAATCGCGACGATGATCTTCGGCATCATGGCTGGAGAACTTCTTCTCAGCGGCCGGGCAAAGACGCAGATTGGCAATGCTCTCTTTCTAACCGGCGCGGCCCTCTTGGTCGCTGGGCTGGTCGCTGGTCAATGGCTTAGTCCGATCGTGAAATCCATATGGACGCCTTCTTGGGTGCTTTTCAGCTCCGGCGTCACGATCCTTGTGCTCGCCGCCTTCTATCATGCCTGCGATATACGCGAATGGCGCGCGTGGGCCTTTCCTTTCGTGGTGCTTGGAACCAATTCCATCCTGCTCTACACACTGGCCTATTACAAATGGCGGTTCCTTTCGATTCCGGAGAAGCTGACGGGAATTGACATGTTTACGGGGATTCACGCCCCGGTCCTGGAATCGGTTGTGCTCGTTGCCATGCTCTGGACAATCGCCTATGTCCTCCATAGAAAAAGAATCTTCGTGAAACTCTAAGGCCGGTGCAGCGCTCAAAGCTGGGTGCGCAGGACTTTTCCGGTCGCGCTCTTGGGCAGAGTATCCCGAAACTCGATGCGAGCGGGGATCTTGAAGGCCGCGATCCGATCGCGGCAATGCGACAGGATTTCCTCCGTGGTGCAGGCCCCGGATGATACGATCGCGGCGCACACGAGATCGTCCCCCTGCGGGCTCCGGGTGCCGAACACCGCGACCTCGACGACCTTGGGATGCTCCTTGATCGCGGCCTCGACCTCGTACGGGTTCACCTTGAAACCGCCCCGATTTATCATCAGCTTCTTGCGACCCGTAATCGTAAGGTAACCTCGCGCGTCCTTGGTTCCCAGATCCCCGGAAAAGTACGCACCGCCTCGGAAGCTTTCACGAGTCGCGGCCTCGTTGTCCAGGTAGCCCGAGGCGGCGAACGGGCTCGCGATCGTGAGCTCTCCCTCCAGGCCGGGAGCCAGTGCCTGTCCCTCCTCGCCCACGACGTCCACGCGCACACCCGCTATCGGGGCCCCAACGGATTCAATGCACGATTCGAGCGCGGGATCCCGATTGAAGCTGATGCTTCCCGTTTCGGTCGAACCGTAGAGCTGCCGCACGGCGATGCCGTAGCGCGCGTGAAACTGCCGGCTGTCCGCGGGGAGCAACGGAGCGCTGGAGGAGAAGACAATGCGCAAAGCCGAAAGATCCACTTCGGCCCGCGTCGGCGTCTGGCTCAAGATCGAGAAGATCTGAGGCACTGCCCCGAGGAACGTGATTCGCTCGCGCGCGATGAGATCGAGGATTTCCCGGCGCTTGAACTCCTCCACCGGATAAAGCGTCGCGCCCGTGTGCACGGCGGACATCATGGTACGCACTAGACCATTTACATGAGAGAACGGAGTCACGCCGAGAAAACGATCGGCCTCGCCCGTCTCGAACATGGTGCGCAGGGCTTCCAGCTCGAGGTGGAGGGCCGAATGCGTCCGGACAACCCGCTTGGGGGCGCCCGTCGACCCCGACGTATACTGCTGAAGGAGGGGGGCCGAGTCGGCGGTCCGTACAGGACGCCCTCCGCCCGGACCCGGCTGAAGCAGTCGTGCGTCCTCGCCGGGCAAGACTTCGAAGAGGGCAGGCGGGCGCTCGAGTCTGGGCAGGATCGCGGTTATCTGCGCAACGAATCTGGAGTCCGTCAGTGCAGCGACGGCGTCGAGGTCATTCAGGTAGTACACCAGCTCTTGCGAGCGATACTGTGCGCTCAGCGGGGCCACGACGCCCCCGAGCCGTGCGATCGCAAAGAACGCCGCGACGAACGCCGCCGAGTTGGGCAGCAGCAGGGCAACGCGCTGGCCCGGCTCCCGAAGGGTCGGCTCGAGGGCGCGCGAGAGTGCTTGCGACCAACGGAGCAAGTCTCGAAACGTTATTTCGCGATCGCCCTCGCGGATGGCTACCCGAGTTCCTCCTCTGGCCCATCGGCTGTCCAGCGTATCCGAGAGCACCAGCTTGGCGGTCATCTCGAGAGCCGTTCCCCTACGAATGCCGCGAGCGACCCGACCGTTTCGAGATGGCGTATATCGAGGTCACTCTCATCGATGGTAAGCCCGAACGCCTCTTCGACCGCGCTGATCACGTGCAGCATTTCGATGGAGTCCAGCCCGATTCCCCCGCCGAGGAGCACCGTGTCCTCGCCGATCTCATCCCTCGGTGTCACCACTCCCGAGCCGTTGGTGATCACCTCCACCAGACGCCGCAGCACCGCAGCGCGAGAGTTTGGAGAAGCACCTCGCCCCGAGATTCGGGCTGCCGATCTGGATTCAGGAGGTCTGCGATCAGGGACAATCCTTGCCGGATTGCCGGCTACCGTCACCCCGTCGGGCAACGACTTCATCACTACCGCATTCGGCCCGACACGAACCTTGTCTCCGATCCGTATCCTCCCCAGGATCTTGGCACCCGTCGCAGCGACAAAATAGTTGCCGATGACCGGGCGGTCGCCATCACCGCGAAGCTGCCCGATCAGGTTTCCGTGCGTGAGTGTGCAGTACTCTCCCATGACGGTTGTCGCTCCGACAGAAATTCCGTGCGGATGACTGACGACGAATCCCTTTCCTATGGTGGCCCGGGCGGAAATCTGCGCTCCGGTGAGAACTGAGCAGAAGTAGCTGGTCAACACCGCGAGCGGGCGCAGGTGACGCAGATGAAACCATCGGGCGAGCCTGTACAGCAGCACAGCATGAAGGCCGGGATTAAGCAATATCACGCCCACTTTCGCGAGGACGCCGGTTTCCCTGCGCGTCAGCTCGCGAATATCCGTCCGGATGTTGTCAAACACGATGTCTCTTTTGGAGGACCTCATCACCCTTGCGCTGCAAGAAGCGTACCAAACCCCTACCGCGCCGCCAAGGGCTCGATCGGAGGCGTGCGAAAACGTAAGCCACCCGTCAGGTCCCCCTGTGGATTGCGTGTGCCGGGACAGCCGAAGATCGGCTGCGAATATTACGCAAGAGCCGAGATGGTTCTCGTGGCGGCATCCCGCCATTCGAACCTGCGAGCATGCTGCCGGATGGCCGCATCATCGAAGTTACGGGTCTGCGCCTGCTGCATGGCGCGAGCAAGACCTTCTGCGTCGGAAGGGTCGTAGAGAA
>Ga0137395_10000553_pt1 | contig 15958 bp, 14 predicted proteins | sample czobulk216metaG_FD_108283 | JGI IMG/M metagenome (GOLD analysis project Ga0137395, IMG submission 108283) | Vadose zone soil microbial communities from Angelo Coast Range Reserve, California, USA - czobulk2.16 metaG | ecosystem: Environmental > Terrestrial > Soil > Vadose zone | place: USA...
ACTCCCGGCAGCGCGCGCAGTCGGTCTTCCCAATCAGTTGGCGGATTTTCGAAGTGCGCCTCAATTACATTCGAGCCTGGTACGCTGGCCTTCAATGCCTCAGGAGTATCGAGCGCCACCAACTTTCCGTGATCGACGATCGCGATGCGATTGCAGAGGCGGTCCGCCTCGTCCATGTAATGGGTAGTGATTAACACGGTGAGCTTGCGCTTCGACTTGATATTCGTCAGCATCTCCCATACAGCGACGCGAGAGACCGGATCGAGTCCAGTCGTAGGTTCATCGAGAAAGAAAATCTTCGGACTGTGCACGAGGCCGCGCGCAATTTCCAGCCGCCGTCGCATTCCGCCGGATAAAGTTTTCGTTTGCGCGCCTCGCCACTTTGTCAGATCCACGGTCTCCAGTAACTCGGCTATCGCCTCTTTGCGACGTTTCGCTGGAACGTCGTATAACTTCGCGTAGATATTAAGATTCTCTTCCACGGTCAAATCAAGATCGCTGGTCAAAGCCTGCGGGATCACGCCAATGGTTCTGCGCACGGCATCGGGATCGCGAGCTACATCGTGCCCCGCTACCAGCGCCGTCCCGCTCGTAATCGGAATCAACGTCGTCATCATTCGGATCAACGTCGATTTTCCGGCTCCATTGGGACCGAGGAGCCCAAAAATTTCACCCTCTTTTACGGTGAATGAAACATCATCCACTGCCGTAAAAGCGCCGTAGCGTTTGACGATGTTTGTTACTTCAATGGCATTGGGAGCATCGGCTGCGATCTCGCTTCGCCCGTTAAACTCCGAAGGCGAAATCCCAGCACCGTTGATCTGATTCACATCCATCCCCAATCTCGTGTGCGGACGGGACTTCGCCCCGCCACCACACAGCCCTTTACTGCTGTCACTGCTTTCTGGCTGCCTCGGACGTCCCTTTCAACTGTTCGGGACTTACTAATACTTCGGCCGTCATGCCCGGCACATACACAGCTTTTGGATTGTCCAGCCGCACCTTCAACGCAATCGTACGAATGTCTCGCTTGCGCCGCCCTACATCGCGCTGGGTAGCGAAGTCCGCTTCCGCTGCTTTGTAAAAAACCTTGCCGGGAACCACGGTGCCTCCCGGTAGGCGCACTCGCAACGTGTCGCCGATTCCTATGTGGTCGGCATCCGTCTCCGGAATCGACGCGAAGGCCCACGTGTCGCTGAAATCTACGACCGTCACGATTGCCTGCCCGGCATTCACCACTTCGCCTTCGCGGGCCGCGCGCACGAGTACGGTTCCCGTCACCGGCGAATAAATGTTCGTGTAGCCAAGCCGAACCTCGGCTTGCTTCAATTGCGCCGCCGAGTTGTCCAACTGCGCTCGCGTCGAGGCGACCGTACTCTGCGCCGCAGTCGCCTGGTTCGTACGCGCGATTGCCGAGTTCAAATCTGCCTGCCCCGCCGTAACCTCTTCTTTCAGCGCCTGAACGCTCGCCTCCTGGGCTTTCAAATTCATCTCTGCCTGCACGCGTTCCTGATCGGACGCGACACCTGCCTGCGCCAAGCCAATCGTCCTGCGGCTATCACTCTCGATCCGTGCCAGGGTTGCTTCGGCTTGCGCGAGTTGCGCTCGCGCCGCCGCCAATCGCGCCTGCGAATTGGCCACATCGCCTGTGGTCGCGCCCTTTGTCGATTGCCGCGTATATTCGCTCTCGCTGACTTTCGATCGCAAACTGGTAATCGTCGCGGCAGCCGCTTTTTCTTCCGCCTCGAGTTCAGAGGGATCGAGCAGCGCGATTAAATCCCCCTGCTTCACTTGCGATCCTTCTTCCACCAGTAACTTCTGAATTCGTCCCTGAATCTGAGGACTAACTACAATCTGGTTGGCATCCACGGTACCGACCAAAACCAAGTCCTTCCCGCCGGGAGTAGAGAAAAAGTAGTATCCCGAGGCAATCGCAAGAATGATCGCCAGGATAATAAGAAATTTGTTTCGAGCACTCATTCACAAGTCTCCATGCAACAGGCCGTGGAGGGACGGGCGTCCTGGCCTGTCCCAGCGGAGCAAAGCCCGGCGGCGCTTTTGAGTTCCACAGACTTTCGTCTCGGCAGTAATCACCGAAACAGCGCCGCTGAAATAAAATCGAGAACAAATGCGCGGCGCTCACGGATGCGCTGCGCTGACAATGGGTCAACCTTCGTCAAAGCTTTTATGACTGGCGCGGCGCTGAAATAAAACACAATTACCGCCGCCACCGAAGGCAAGAAATCCATTGGGTTCACGGGACGGAACTCCCCCGACGCAGTGCCCAGCCGCAAAATCTCAGCCACCTTCCGAAAGATCGGACGAAAATATTCCTTAGCCACACGCTGCATGGGAGCCGATTTCGCGCCGGAACGCATCCACTCCGCCTGAACGACTCTGGGGAATTGAGGATTCGCCGCGATGTAATCGAAATAGGCCCCCAGATAATCGAGCATTTTCTGCCGCGGAGACGAGTTGCTTTCGAGCAGCGGCAACACGTGATCTCGAAGCCCGCCAAAGACATGATCGAGAACCGCTTCGTAGAGCGAGTCCTTATCTTTGAAGTAGTAGTAGAGCAAAGCCTTGTTGACGTGGGCTGCGCGAGCAATCGTGTCAGTCCGCGCTCCTGCGATTCCATGCTCGGCGAATTCCGCCACCGCCGCCTTCAAGATGGAGGCCCGGCTCTCCTGCGGGCGCCCGCGCGTTCCCAAGCGAAAGTTCCGATTGCGCTGCCCCTGGCGCAAAGCGACCATTCGCACGCGCGTCTCTTTGGTTGCTTTCATATAATTAACCAGTTAGTTAAAGTATACTATTTCGAAATTCTCGCATGCAACCAGCATTTTACGGCCGCGCGCAGCTACGATCCCACGAATGCACGACTGTTAAACTCTGAGTTCCATGAACCTGAAAGGTACTGTTAAACAGGTCATCCCCCACGCGATCATCAAGTACGGACTCCATCGCCGCAAACTAGATGCTCATCAAAGCATGCCGAGGCTTAATGAGGTAGTCGAAAGCTTTATCGGCCTTTTCTTGGCGAACTGGAAAATCAAACTGTATACTTCCGCGAGTCATGCATTCAGAACAACCTAGCAATCACGTCGCATCTCTTTCTCTTCTACGAAGCCCACTTCATCTAGTTTGCGCGGTTGCCAGTCCCATTCCTGTGCTCATGCTAGTCACGGTAGTTGTTTTGAGGCATGGGTTCCCCGCGCCAGTACACTCTTTGTTAAAGATGGCGGGGGTGTCACTCCTCATCCTTAACGTGGCTGCGCTCGGATCAAAGAAGCACTGGATGCTCTCTGGCCCCGCGCTTCTACTCATTACTCTCACCGGAGTTTCTTTAATCGGGCTTTCCCGCGTGGCATTGTTTCCGGCAGTCGGTTGGACGTTTGCGGGCCTTGGCCTGTTCGCGAGCCTGCTGAATCTAGGGACTGTCGGCAGGCGATTTGGTCTGCCGCGCACAATGTTGCTACTGCTCCTCGGTCTGGCGCTTTGCGTTTATTCGGAAGGTATGTACTGGCGGTCAGGCGGAGAACATTTAATTCTTTATCCCGAAGCGATTGTCGGGGGTCTGGTCCACGCCGACGTTGCGCAGCAAGCCGCTATTGTCAACATGATCGACACCTACGGCGTGGCTTCTACTGGACTCGATGGCGTCGTCCCGATGAAGTACCACAGCGGGTCGCTGTGGCTGGCTGAAGCGCTGCGGCGCCTATGCGGATTCGAAGCCCTCGAGTTCGCAGCCTTCGGATTCGGATTTTTGCTTGTGCCACTCTATGTGGCCGGTGTTTTCGCGTGTGCCGCAATCTGCAGAGCTTTGATTCAAGGAGAAAAAGAAAAAAACATGCCTCTCAGCTTTTGGATCGCCTGCACCCTCGCAGTTGTTGGTTTATTTCCATTTGTGGAGGATCCAAATCACTGGAATTTCAACGAGACCATTCTGAACAGCGACTCGCACCTGTTGGCATATGCTCTGTCCACTTGGCTGATCGCGCTTGCGGTAATTTTTAACCATTCGATCAAGAGTAGGAGTCCCGTCAGTACCGCGGGAACGGCGAGAAAGTTCACTGTAGACGAAATATTCGGCTTCAGCCTGGTATTGCCGATTGTATTGGCCATGGCAGGCTTCGTGAAGATTTCGCAAATCTATTTGCTGTTAGCTCTGTGTCTTTATTTGTGCCTACGGGTGAAGTGGTTACGCGCGTGGCCAGTGTTTTTGGGAGTTACATTATCGATGCTCGTGGTCATAGCCCAACTGCGCAGCGAAGTCGGAGCCGTTACCGCCAGTTTCGGGCCTTTTCGCTTCGACCGAATCCATCCCGAATGGGTCCCCTATTTCTTCATAGTTTATTTTATTTGGGCATGGCTATTTCTTTTTCTATGGGCCCGAGTACGGAATGTGGATACCCTAGCGGATTTTCTACGGGCCATGCGCAGTGGCGAGAGCCTCCCAGTCGAGTTAGTGTTCGTGGTACTTGTGGCGGGTCTTGCTCCCTACCTGCTATTAGATTTTTATTCCCCGGCTTGGAAATATTTCACGGAGTTTCATGCTGTCGTCGCCGCCATATTCATCGCGGCATTCATCCCGAGGATTGACCTCTCCATCTTGGCCACCGGACTGCGCAGTGGCCAAATCTCGTTGGCGCAATGCTTTGGCCTTATCCTTGCCATTGCGGTAGCTGGCCACCTGTTCATGACCACTGAAGGCGCAATTTACCGAATGGTGAAATCCATCGGCGAGACTAGAGCCGCACTTGCTGGAAAAGCTTTGTCCGCATGGCGCAGTGAGTTGCGCCAGATCAATCGGAGTCCCTCCAGAGCCGACGCCGGAATTGTAGCGCGGGGAAACATTCTGCAGTGTTTGGAAAACCTGGGGCATCAACCCAAACAGCTGAGACAAACCGCCGTCATCTACATTCCAAAAACCAATCGGCTCTATTGGGACATGCATCAAGTGGGCGCTGGAGCAACGCCGTTTATTGCCCCAGCAGAAGCCGGCATGGCCATGATCAATGGGGTTCCCGAGTTTGAAGATATTGGCTGGGCCGCAACTGGGTGGGGCTATCCGCAATACAAGCTGCCAAAAGGGCCCGAAACTCCCGCCAATCAAATTCAACAAGCCGTCAGCAAGGCGCGCCAAAGTGGATTCCGCGTCCTGTGGGTGCTGAACGGCTTAACCCCCGCGGGCTGCGATCTAGAAAAAATAGCCCTAGACTAGGACGCCTGCCTAGCGCATCGATACCGCAAGTTGCATCAAAGTTGCACATCCATTTAGCGGCGGCACGGAATCTTTATCTGTATCTGCTCCAGCAAAAACTGTTGCTGCGATCCGCCCGCAATTGAGGGCACCACCAGCACTTCATCGCCATCCTGGAAAGAGTATGAATTGCCACCCAGGAAACGGATATCTTCTTCGTTGACGAAGACATTCAGGAAGCGCCGCGTCTCTTCCGCTTCATCCCGTGGCCGCGCCTAAAAAGTCGGTTATGAGTGGGAGGCCGGCAGTGTCTCACGAGATCGCCGAAATGCGTGGAGTGTCCGCTGGAAAAATATCTATCGCGCGGAAGATAAAGCTTGGAGCACAGTGGAGAAACACAGTGGGCAAGGTGTAAGTTTAGCCTCATCTTCCTAGTCGTCCGACCCTTTAATGGGAGGGCTTCAGTTCTACATGAGAGAGGATTTTCACAGGCTGTCACCAAAAATACGGCCTTCACCCGATGGTTCCGAATCGTGAGAGAGGTAGGATTGCTTTACACGAAAATACGACATCGCTCACTTGAGTAAATGGGAAGCCTCAGGTGATCCGAAGACCCTCAAGGTAGAATCTCCAACCCACAAAAGCCTTACCGCGAAGAGGTTTCTGCTCCCGCAGTAAGCTCAAGAAAACAACTCAAATTCAAAAGGAGAAGCTTATGCATCCGTATTTTTCGACACAAGTCCAACCTTGGCAAACCTTGAACCCAATTGACATCGGCATGTACCAGAGACCGTCGCCGTGGTTTGACCCATCTGCTTATCAGGCTATGTTCAATCCGGCTCCGTACCGAGGCGCGTTTCCAGGTTTTGAGACAAGCCCGTACTATGCAAATAATCCATACTACGCAGGTATTGTCCCCAGACCCGTTTTTCACTCTCCTGTGTCCATTTCACCGGAGATGGCGCACGGAATGCCGCCGATAGGTTTTCCGGGATTCGGCATATCCCAGTATCTTTCGCCCGAAAACTTCGTCTCCAGCTTCGGCAAAACCGCCGGGAACTATCTCCCTCCTGAGTTCCTGGAGTTTCTGCGTGCGGAGTTACTCCGATGCGGCAAAGCTCTGCGGGCAGTCGCTCCTGCTCTTGACCACGAGAACAAGGACGTGAAAGAGCAGGCGCATCTTGCTGCTACGGCCCAGTTCTTCTACGCTCTTGGTCTGCTCTACACCCGCGGGATCATCATCCCTCCCGAGGTTCCTGGAGCTTCCAGTCGAGCGGATGAGCCATCTCCGGTCACCGCGTGTGAGGTGTTTGGAGACGCCTTAGAGCGCTTTGCCAGAGAACAGTTCCAGGGCCACGGGACTGGAAGGGAACTGGGTGAACTTTCGGAGAAAGCCCGTCTCTGTTTCCGCGCTTTGGCACCCGAGTCGGAGCAATTAGAGCGCGTCAGGGAAGAGAGTATTAGACTCGGCAGGAAAAAAGCCGTCAATGCGTAATCCGGGAAATTGCAGACTTACAACTCTGGACCGACGCTATGAGCGTCGGTCCGTTTTGGGTTTGTACGCATTCGGGGACAATCGGGGTTGTTAGACGCTCTTAGGAATAACTCACGTTGGCGTCTTCAAAAACCAGTCGCTGCCGAAACCTCTTAATTACTGCTTACTGCTTACTGCAAACCGCCCGCGATCGAAGGCACGAGCAGCACTTCATCGCCGTCCTGGAAAGAGTATGAATTGCCACCCAGGAAACGGATATCTTCTTCGTTGACGTAGACATTCAGGAAGCGTCGCGTCTCTCCCGCTTCATCCCGCAAATGCGGTTTTAATTCGGGGAATTGAGAGTCGAGTTCAGAAAATAATTCGTTAAGATTTTTCGCTGAGCAAGTAACCCGCGGTGTTCCAGCGGTAAGACGTCGCAAAGCGGTTGGAATTTGAACGGTGATGCTCATAAGAAAAATCTCCCGGGCGAAAGCCCCGATGAAGGCATTGGTAAAGATACGCTTGCACCGTCTCATTCGGATGCCTCTAGAGACGCGGCAAGCCGCATCTCTAGAGAGGATCGTTTTGTCTAACTTCGCTTCTCTAACTCCGTTTTGTCTAACTTCGTTTGTCTAGTTGCCCACAGTTGCTGTTTCTGCCAACACCCCTGGCAGAGCAGCCGATTTGGATGCTAGATAGGCTTCGAATTCCGCTAGTTTGGGAGCGATCAGAATTTCGGTTTGATACTTATCCGCCAACACGTCAGTCGTTTTCAGCCCGTTTCCAGTGATGCACAGCACGGTGGTTTCATCAGGCAGAATGCGGTCTTGATGAATCAGCTTGCGCGCGGTGCTAACCGTGACGCCGCCCGCGGTTTCGGTGAAGATGCCTTCGCTCTCGGCCAGCAACTGGATGCCGCTGATCACTTCGGGATCGGAAACGTCTTCAGACCATCCGCCGCTCTTGGAGATTGCCTTCAACGCGTAATGTCCATCGGCGGGGTTGCCGATGGCGAGTGATCGTGCAATCGTTTTGGGGCGCTGCGGCTCGATTTCGGTGCTGTACTGTTTTATCGCCGTCGAAATCGGCGAACAGCCGGTCGCTTGCGCGCCAAAAAACTTCACCGGCTTCGGGTCGACGAGCCCGAGAAGAATCAATTCGTCAAATGCCTTTTTGATTTTTGTAATTAAAGACCCGCCGGCCATTGGCACCACGATGTTGTCGGGCAAGCGCCACCCAAGTTGCTCGGCGATTTCATAGCCTACTGTCTTCGAGCCTTCGGCGTAATAGGGACGAAGATTGACGTTGACGAATCCCCACCGATGCTCGTCGGCAATCTGCGAGCACAGCCGATTGACGTGATCGTAGCTGCCATTGATGCGCACGAGTTCGGCGCCGAACACTTGAGTGCCGAGAATTTTCGCCGGCTCGAGATCGGAAGGGATAAAAATCCAGGCCTTCAATCCCGCGCGGGCCGCTTGCGCCGCGACCGAGTTTGCAAGATTGCCGGTGGACGAGCAGGCGACCGTATCAAAACCGAAGCTGTGAGCGTTAGCCAGGGCCACCGCGACTACGCGGTCTTTAAAACTCAACGTGGGCAGGCATACCGCGTCATTCTTGACGAAGAGATGACGCGATCCTAACTTCGCGCCCAACCGCGGCGCGCTAACCAGCGGTGTATATCCAACGGGAAGGGAGGGCTGATACCCCGCCGGCAGCGGCAACAGTTCGCGATAGCGCCAGATGTTCGGAGCGCGCGAGGCGAATAGTTCGCGCGAGATGCGCGGTCGAATGGAATCGTAATCGTAGGTGACTTCGAGTGGCGAGAAGCAGTTTTCGCAGATACTGCGGGGCTGGTTGCCAAAGGTGTTACCGCATTCGCGACAGCGGAGTTCGTACGTGCTCGTCCCCATTTCGCAACTTCTTTCCGTGACTGCGGGACGAGCCGGGTAAAAAATACCCCAGTTAACACAAAACCCCTTTTCCGAATGGGAAAAGAGGCTCGGGAAATGCGAATCAAAAAATCGCGCTTACCCGAATCTCATGGTCCCCGTTACCGGGCGAGAGTTGGCACCTGCGAAGGAGATATATGATCCCGATCCGGTTGCCGTGGCGTCCTAGGGCTCGTCCCTCAGCCACTCTGCATGAAATTCTAAGTTCGCCCTATTAAAAGCGAACTTGGAAATAAATACTATTACCGACCACCTGGTCTGTCAAGTGGGATTCAACGCGCGCAAATTCACCGCGGAGATGCCGGGGAAATCGCTTCGAGCTTTGCGGCTCATTTAAATGGTCCTGAGAGAGGGCTTGCGCGGGAAGCAGACGGATTCAAACCAGCGGCTGATATAGATCTGCGCGTGCGCTTCGCCACAGAAATGTCGGGCGGTCTGGCTCAGGGCAGCGGTCAAATCCCACTTGATGACCGCGAGCTTCTGATCTCCGCACTCAATCACAAACCAATGGATCGGGTTCTCACTAGTGATCCCGCAAATCTCGCACTGGAATTCTTTCACGCTGGACATTGGTTCTCCTGTGAACGATTCTCCCTTGAAGGATTCTCCCGTGAAGCGAATGACTCGGCAAACGTTAGTATAGCGGCAAGTCAGACGCGAACTGAACCTTCAGAACCTGTTCTCGAGAGAGACGTGAGCGTGCTGGCACCTTGATGGTCCAGTGAAGATAAAGTGTCGGGACCGGGCGAGGGCGCCCGGTGCTCCATTGGCTTGCCGGGCTCATGCGCACGTTTAGCGGGTGTACTGATTGCGCTTTTTGTCTTCGTGGCGCTCGATGCCTAACTGAATCAGCCGATCAATCAACTCCGGATACGACACTCCCGTCGCGTCCCATAGTTTGGGGTACATACTGATGGCGGTGAAGCCGGGCATGGTGTTGATCTCGTTGACGAACATTTTGCGCGACTTCGGATCCATCAGAAAATCGACTCGTGCCAGGCCGGTACAATCGACTGCTTGAAATGCAGCGATGGCTAGCTTCTGCACGGTTTTCATTTCGGATTTTGAGAGCTTGGCTGGGATCACCGGTTCGGAGCCTTCCACCAGATATTTCGCGTCGTAGTCGTAGAACTCTTTACAGGGAATAATTTCTCCGGCGATCGATGCTTTGGGATCGTCATTGCCCAAGACGGCGCATTCGATCTCGCGGGCCTTATTTCTCTTTCCCCCGACGCCTTCCTCAATCACAATCTTCCGATCGAACTTGGCAGCTTCTGCTATGGCGGGACCGAGTTCCTTGCGATCGTGCGCCTTCGAAATTCCGACCGAAGATCCCAAGTTTGCCGGCTTCACGAAGACGGGATATTTGAGCTTGCTCTCGACCAGCTTCTGAACTTTTTTCGGTTCGCATTCGAACTGACTGCGCAATACGGTTACGTGTTTCACGATGGGCAGTCCGGCAGCTCTGAATAAAGACTTCATGACGTCTTTGTCCATACCGGCGGAAGAGCCGAGCACGCCGGCGCCGACGTAGGCGAGGTCGGCCAACTCGAGCAGGCCTTGAATCGTTCCGTCTTCTCCGAAGGTTCCGTGAAGCACGGGAAAGATGACATCGACGTTGATGGCACGATCGGAAGCGCGGCGCAAATTCGCGTCGGTTTGAAAGGGAGAAAGTCCAACGCCGCGACGCGCCGGCTCCGGAGGCACTACGACCGACTCGCCTGCCGCGAGGACTGCCGCGCCCAAAGTAGCCTCGGGATCGCCCGCGCGAAGGGTTGTTTGTGGGGTGCGGGCACCCTCGTCCGCGTCTCCCCTCAGCAATCTTTCGGCGTGTTCTGCCGTAAGCCAGCGGCCATCTTTGGTGATGCCGATGGGAACGACCTCATATTTCGTTTTATCGATTGCGTTAAGAACAGACGCGGCTGATAGCAGCGACACTTCGTGCTCGCCGCTGCGTCCGCCAAAGAGAATGCCGACTCGAATCTTTTTTATTGCCATGCCAATTCAAGTCTGGCGCTCGGAGTGTTTTCCGTCAATCCCATAGCTGGTTACGGGGGTGCCAAGGCAATCACAGAGGGCACCGAGGTGACACGGGGAGCACAGGGAAGTGCTCTCCCGTTTCCGCTGTTATTCACGATTTCGCATCGCTATGGATGTGTCCACGGCTTGATGCGGCGATTCATTGAGCCGATCTTCTAGGTGCTTCTGCATGCGCTCCCATTCGGAGCGGAGGGTCATTTCCTTGATGGCGAATTTGGATTCTTTCCGGGCATCGTCCACACGGACTGCAAGTTCTTTATTCTGGAATCGGAAATCGACGACCTCTGCAAGTGGCACGAGTTGATTGGACGACTTGCCCACGATAAGGTACACGACCTTGTCAGTTACGAGCGTGTATTCCGGACAGCTTTCATCGGCTGCCATTGATTGCGGCGGACCGAAAGCGCTGATGAGGCCTCGGTGCATGATCTGGCAATCGCCCATGCGCATGCGAACCACGGTTCCGTGTTGATAGGCGCCGATCGGCGCAGCCCAGACGACGGAAACAGAGCTCATCATCCCTATAAACGACCCAATAAACGCCGTTTCAATAAATGCTAGTAGCCATCTTAAGTTCATGAGACTCCGATTCAGCGAACGCTGCTGGCATAGTAGTCGCTTTTATAACTGCTGCGGCTGCTATGGAATGTAAGGTTGAGGTTGCGGGTTGGCATAAGGCGGAGAGAATGAAATTCTGTTTTGGAATTGGGCAAGTCATAAGTCACTACGTAGGAGGCGCGCATATCATCCAGTGCGGCGTTAAGCACGGTGACGACACCGCCGCCTTTCCGAGAGGAGAGTTCGGAAGCTAAGAAGTAGCGCCCGCCAGTGGATTCCGAAAGTTGCCGCAACAGCCTGCTGCCGGATGTACGGCGGTTTGCTGATATTCCGATATCAACCGAGTAAACCAGGGTGCCGGCTTCGCCTAACGCCGCCAGCGCCTCAGCTTGAGTGTGCAGACTGATGGTGTCATTTCCGTCAGAGAGCAAAATAAGGATAGGCCTAGCCTCGGCGCGGCGATGGTTCGATATGAAACTCGCTGCCAAGAGCAAGGCGTCAAACAGCGGTGTCACGCCACGACTGCTTGCAACCGCGAGTTTGCCCATTGAGACCGCTGCGGGACAGTCGCCAGAACATAAAACTTCTGGTTCGGTGTTAGTAATCGTTCCAGCAGGCATTCCTGCGAAAGCCCTTCCGAATGTTCCTCCGAAAGACAGCACAGAAATGCTGTCACTCGGAGTCGATTGTTCTTGCGCCACTAATCGCAAAACCTCGCTGGAGGTGGCTTGAAAGCGCGGCGCTACCGATTCGCTCAAGTCGACCAGCGCAACCACATCTAGAACGGTTTCATTTGAGCGGTCGAAGCTTCTGAAAGCGCGAATGACTTGTTCGTTGTCGATGACCGCCAAGTCGGATTTTGCGACGGTTGCGACCGGTTGATCATTACTGTCAGTGGCGAAGAACGTCACCCGAACTTCAGAGGTCGTGCTACGAAACAAGGGCCGGTCCGAGTTGGAGTTTGCGTCTTCTGCTGCTGCAGCGCAAGAGACGGCAACTGTAAGGATAAGTACGGGCCGAATATACCAATGGGAAAACATTGACGTTCATAGCTCTATCGGTTAACGAAGGAGCAGGCTGCACTTACGATGGTCACCCTGAGGGGTGACCCGGAAGATGTTGAACGCGCCGAAGGTTTAAGCTGGCCGAAAACGGAACAGGAAATTTGTATCAATCTCTTGACACCGCGGGGAAACAGGTGTGAAATTGGCGTGCTTCCAAGACCGGTGCCTGACCCCTCCCCTCGTCACAGGGCCTTCGAAGTTCTCATAAAAGAAAACTGTCGAGTCGGGTTAGCCATCGGGCCATCTGTCGCGACAATCGGTCGCTCTGAAATTAGACGCTGAAGTAATAAGAAATCCGTACGCTAGACGTAAGCTGCCTGCTGTAAGACTCGTAAGCAGAGATAGCTTCGTACCTCACAGGAGTATTTATGAAATCGAATAGCCAGGTAAAAAGGGTCGTGCCTAAGTTGTCGCAGTCGTTAACTTTGCTGTTAACTCTGTTGTCAACTCTCATCGTGATTACCAGTAGCCTGTCGGCCCAGAATAATAAAAAGTCTGCGCCTGCGGCCGCGCCGCACGCGGCAGCTCCGAGCAGACCCGCCAGCGCGCCGCATTCGGCTGCTCCAGCACAGCATCCGGGTGGCGGGAATAGTGCGCAACGTCCCGGTGGCGGAGGCGCGGCAAATAATCGTGGCTCGGCGGGACAGACGAATAGGCCCGGAGCAGGTGGCGCCAATGCCAACCGACCGGGCGCAGGCGGTGCCAACGCCAACAATCGCGGCACGGCGGGACAAGGAAATAGGCCGGGAGCGGGTGGAACCAGTGCCAACCGGCCCGGAGCGAATGCCAACCGACCAGGAGCGGGCGGCGCCAACGCCAACCGGCCCGGAGCGAATGCCAACAGACCGGGAGCAGGCGGTGCCAACGCTAACCGGCCCGGAGCGAATGCCAACCGGCCTGGTGCGGGCGGCGCAAATAATCGCCCTGGCGGTGCGAACGCCAACAATCGTGGCGCAGGAGCGGCCAACCATCATCAGCCAGCAGGAAGCAAGACGGTTGCCCTGAAGAGTGGCGGCAAGGCGACATTCCGTAAGGACGGCAAGGTTCGCTCGGTCCAAACCGCTAAGGGAATGAAGATCGAGCATGGGGTGCACGGCGGACGCCGGATTGAGAGCACGCACAACGGACGCAAAGTGGTGAGCATGGGAAAACGCGGTGGTTACAGCCAGCGCGCCTACTATAGCCACGGCGGCCGGACCTACGTCCAGCGAACTTACTATGTGGGCGGACGAAGCTACGCGTATGGGTACAGCAGCTACTCCTACGGCGGCTATCCTTACTATGGCTATGCCCCCTCCTACTACTATGGACCCGCATACTACGGATGGGCTTACAATCCGTGGCCTGCACCGGTTACTTATGGATGGGGTTGGGGCGGGTCGCCGTGGTACGGCTACTACGGTCCTTACTTCCAGCCCTATCCGGTGTATCCGACGGCCGCATTTTGGCTGACGGATTACTTGATTGCGGCAAACCTGCAAGCTGCGTATGCAGCGCAAGAGGGCGCTGAGTCCGGGAAATCCGGGCCCGCGCCTTTAGCCACGCAGACGGGGAATGAGGTCGCTTCACTGTGGACGACGGATCCGCTGATTGCGGCGAACCTCGGAGCTGCCTATGGACCATATATGTTCGGTGCGGCGGCGCCCGCAGCCAAGGGCGGCGCCACGGGACTCAGCACTGAGATTAAGCAGGCGATTGCGGACGAGGTGAAGCAGGAGATCGCGGCGGAACAGGCAGCGGCAAAAGGTGGAGATCAAAAGCCTGCGGGCGGTGAACAAGTACCGGCCGCGCTCGATCCCAAAGTCCGCTACTTCGTAGTGTCTAGCAACCTGAGCGTAACCACGTCGGATGGCGACGAGTGCGACGTTAACCCTGGCGATGTGATCTATCGCACTGGTGACACGCCGGACGACGATCACATGGTGGACGCAACCGTCAAAAGCAGCAAGAAAGATGACTGTGCCGTCGGCGTGACCGTCGGAGTCGAGACCGGCGACCTGCAGGAGATGCACAATCAACTGCGGATCCAGATGGATGCCGGGCTTAAGGAGCTGGCCGACAAGCAGGGGAAGAACGGACTACCGGCCGCTCCCGACACTAAGACTCAGGCTGGCGAAGTTCCACCGCCGTCGCCAGACACGAACGTAGCCAACGATTTGCAAGACCAGAAGAAGGAAGCCGACCAGGCGGAGGCAGAAGCTCAGCAACCGAACTGAAGTTTGGCTAGGCAACGCTGAATGATTGGAGCCGGGAGCGTGGCGTGCACAACGCGACGCTTCCCGCTTCTTCGGCCAAAGAGAAAAACCACAAGAGAAGCTCCCGCACGAATCGGCGACGGGGGCGCGGTCTTACGGGAGGAAGGTTGTCATGCGGCAGAAAATCGAAATGAACGTCCTGGTCGTGGCTTTGATTCTTGTCGGGATCACGCCTCGCTCGTTGTTGGCGCAGGGAGTCCCACTGGAAGACCAGCTCAAAGCGCAATATACGCTGGTGAAGATGGGGGCCGACACTGGCGGAGCCGCGGTAGTGGAGCAGGGCACTATCCTGGTCATCAAGAAGGGCGGAATTCTCAGTGTGCCTTATGGAGATGCGAATCTTGCCGCCACCAGATACCAGGACGGAGCGGTTCATTCCCCTAATAATGTGGTGATGAAGGGACTCGGCTTTGGGATGGGAAAATTGGGAAGGACGCAGACGACGCGCTTGATGCAGGTGGGCGAAAAAGTGTATCCCTCCAAAATCGTCGTCAATTTGCCCAAGGACCAAGTGGACATTGGCGTCATTGCCTGCGATTCCTGCAACAACACGAGCCCGACCACGTTCTATAAGGCGGACGTGATTTTCCAATTCGCCAAAGGCACGCTGGCAACTACGAGCCCGTCCCAGGTTGAAGATACGATATCCGGATTGCTGAATATCGATGATAGTGCTGGGAGCGACCAGGGTGGCGGCGGACAGCAGGGCGGCGGTGGGAATGATCAGCAGGCAAATAATCAAGGTGGAGGGGGAGGACAGGGGCAACAACAGCAGCAACAACAAGCGCCGCCGCCGGAGCCCCAGCAGATAGAGAAAGGGCAAACGCCCGATCAAGTTAAAGCCTCGATTGGCACGCCGGATAAGATCGTCAATCTTGGGGCAAAGCAGATTTATGTCTACAAGGATATTAAGGTCACGTTTGTGAACGGAAAAGTTTCTGACGTGCAGTGAGCGGGACTTTTGCTGAGCCGTTTCGCGATGTTGTCATCAGCGAGGTAGAGGTAACCTATGCGCGTCATCCTGACCGAGGAGCTGGCAAAAGTAGGTTCTTCGCTTCGCTCCGGATGACAAAATTGGTGGTGAAGAAAAAACTGCAGGAGCGAGCTATAGGATTTTTTTGCCGAAGGCTGAGAGAGCCAGCTCCACGGCTAAATCAGCGGTTTGGTTGTGCTCGTCGATTACAGGATTCACTTCCACGATCTCGAAGCTGAGCATTCCTCCGTGGTCAGAGATAATTTCCATAGCGAGATGCGCTTCGCGGTAGGTGGCGCCTCCCCATACGGGAGTGCCAACGCCGGGCGCGTCTTCGGGATCGATCCAATCCATGTCGAGTGAGACATGATATCCGGCGGTGCCGTTTCCGGCCATGGTGAGAGCTTCCTCCATAACGGAGCGCATGCCGCGCTCGTCA
>Ga0137395_10000554_pt1 | contig 15948 bp, 18 predicted proteins | sample czobulk216metaG_FD_108283 | JGI IMG/M metagenome (GOLD analysis project Ga0137395, IMG submission 108283) | Vadose zone soil microbial communities from Angelo Coast Range Reserve, California, USA - czobulk2.16 metaG | ecosystem: Environmental > Terrestrial > Soil > Vadose zone | place: USA...
GAGGTAAGCATGACTTCATGGCAGGTTCAAGATGCGAAGGCGCGCTTCAGTGAGTTGCTGAACACGGCTATCAAGAAGGGCCCACAGATCGTCACCCGCCGCGGAGTAAAAGCCGCCGTTCTCGTGCCCATTGAGGAATGGGAGAGGCTCCAAAAGGCTGCGAGGCCCGGCCTGAAAGAATGGCTGCTTTCACCCGAGCCTCGTTTCGATAACTTGACTCCGGAAAGGGGCCACTTGCGTCGCCGCCCCGTGGTGGAGTTTGAGTGAATCGGTACCTACTCGATACGAACGTGATTTCAGAAATGCGCAAGCCGCGTCCGCACGGAGCTGTGGCGGCTTGGTTCAGCGCCATGGAAGAAGAAAGGTTGTTCCTCTCCGCCGTGACGCTGGGTGAACTGCAGGCGGGGATCGAGCGGACGAAGCATCATGATTCGTCGAAAGCTGGCGAGCTCGAGCGCTGGGTCGATAACCTACCGGTGTCCTATCAGGTGCTCTCCATGGATGTGCCCTGCTTTCGGGAATGGGCCCGAATTATGGATGGCAAGCCTCCCAGCTTGCTAGAGGACGCAATGATCGCTGCGACCGCGCGGGTGCACAGTCTGATCGTCGCGACCAGAAACGAACGAGACTTCAAACAACTCGACGTCCCAACCTTCAACCCATTTAAGAGCTGATCAAGTCCTGCTTCCGACGAGACTCAGTCCGCGCAAGCCGTCGTGTAGAATAACCGTTTGTATATGGATTTATCCGCCATCCAGCAAGCATTGCGCGAACGCAACATCGACGGTTGGCTTTTCTACGATCATCATCATCGCGATCCGATCTCTTACCGTGTGCTCGGGCTACCCGACGGACTCATGGTCACGCGGCGCTGGTACTACCTGATTCCTGCCAAAGGTGAGCCCGTTAAGTTGGTTCACAAGATTGAGTCGGGGCACCTGGATACCCTGCCGGGAACGAAGAAACAGTATGCCGGATGGCAGGAACTATTTGACGGCTTGAAGCAGATGCTGGGGCCGTATCGCGATTTGGCGATGCAGTACTCGCCTAACAATTTTGTCTTCACGATTTCGATGGTGGATGCGGGAACCGCAGACATGATCCGCGGGCTCGGCAAGAACATTATCAGCGCGGCGGATTTGATTGCCCAGTTTGAAGCGACGCTGTCGGATGACCAGATCAAATCGCATTTTGCGGCACGCGATGTGATTGACACCGTGACTGCCGAGGCCTTCAAGGAAATTGGACGCCGGGTGCGCGGCGGTGGCACGTACGAACATGAAATCCAGCAATTCTTTATGGAAGCGTTTCAGCGCGAGAGCATGGTGACGGATGACGCGCCAATCGTGGCTGTGAATGCTAATAGCGGCAATCCGCACTATGAGCCGAGCGCTAGCAGGCCGGTTCCGATTCGCGAGGGCGACTTTGTTCTGCTGGATGTTTGGGCGAAAAAGAATACGCCGGGCGCGGTTTTCTACGATATTACGTGGGTTGGTGTCGTGGGCAATGGTCCGACGGAGCGGCAGCGCGAGATTTTTAAGATTGTCAGCGAGGCCCGTGATATCGGAGTGCAGACTGTGCAGAAGGGTATTGCTGCCGCCACGCCGATTGCTGGATGGGAGGTCGATCGCGCGGTTCGCGGCCACATTAAGAAAGCGAAGTACGGAGAATATTTCATTCACCGCACCGGCCACTCGATCGGTGCGGAAGTGCATTCGAACGGCGCCAACATGGATGATTTAGAGATTCACGATGAACGCCGCATTCTGCCCAATTCCTTGTTCTCCATCGAGCCTGGAATCTACCTGCCCGAATTCGGCGTGCGCCTTGAGGTCGATGTGCTGGTGCGTCCGGGAAGCGCCGAAGTCACTGGTAAAATTCAACGAGAGATCGTGACCATCTGAATGGCCAAGCAAATCGTAGATAGAACAACAGATAGAGAGAAGGATAGAGATAAAGACAAGAAGGGTACGCTCGTCGCCCAACCGGAGTATCCGCTTACGACCATGGCGGTGGTCGCGCCGATTGTGGGCTGGCTGATTCCGGGCGGCGGGCACATCCTGCAGAAGCGTTATGGCCGCGGCGTTCTGCTCCTGATCTCAGTGGTGGCGATGTTCTTGATCGGGCTTGGCATGCAGGGGCGGATCTACAAGCCGAATGGCGGGGACATCCTGGACATCCTTGGTTTTGTGGGCGATGTGGGCTCGGGAGTGCTCTATTTTCTGGCTCGCATAATGGACTGGGGCAATGTGATGGCCGCGAATGCGGCGGCGGATTATGGCAAAACGTTTTTGATCGTCGCAGGCCTCTTGAACTTTATTGCGGCGGCTGACGCGCATCATATTGCGCTGGGGAAGAAGCCGTGAGCATCAATTTGTCACATTTCTCGGCGGCGGTAGTGTTCGCTTTATTCGCTTCCATTGTTTTTGGCATCACGCAGCGGAATTCGACGACGGAGCAGTTGCAATATGGGCTTTATTGCTTCGCGATGTTTGTCGGCGGAGTCTTCGTTGCGGGATGGGTGATGGCGCTGATTCGGCGGTAGTAGCGGTAGTAAATGTTTATTGGTTCTAGTGACTTGTATCGCTTCAGCGATACTGTTCCCTTCCGGTGCATTCCTTGTGTGCTTGTGTGGCGCGGACACTCCTGTCCGCGTGCTTGCAGCGCATCAACTATCAACGCAGACAGGAGTGTCACGCGCCACACCAACTAACTTACTCGGTGGGCACCGGCTGTAGGCCGTCGCCCGGTGCCAGCGGAAGGTGGGCGGCTCCGCTCAGCAGCCAGCGTTCTTGGGGAGAAAAGGCGCGGCGGTATTGGTCAGAGTTAATCAGTTGATCGCGCTGTTCGGGTGTCAAATGTCGCATGCCTTGAATCGCGTTGTCGACGGCCCTCCGGCGGTCGGGCGGCAACAGCCTGAACTGCTGATAGAGTTGGCGCGAGCGCATCTTTTGATCGGAAGTCAGATGCTCCCAGGTTTCCATCCGCTGAAGAACGCGCTCCTGCTGCCACGGAGGCAACATAGAAAAATGGTGCAAGCGGTTCAGAAGCCGGTATTGCTGGGCCAGCGGCAGCCGGCGAAATTGATAGTCGCCTTCGAGGGCGCGAAGCTGTTGCTGCGGCGGCAGGTCCTTATATCTGCGAAGCCAATCTCCAGCGTGTCCGGAAGGGTTTTGCGGCGGACGTGATTGTCGCAGCTGGCGCTGACGCTCCTGCTGGCGCTGTGCGTCGCGCTGGCGTTGCAGTTGTTTCGCTCGCCATTCATCCTGCTCGCGGTTTTGTTGGTCATACTGCGGAGGTCGCTGCTGCGGCTGCGAAGACTGTGATTGCGGATAGGAGGATTGGGCAAACGCCGGCGCGATCAGGAACATCGCTGCCACACAACTGACTAGTCTTTCCCGGCCCAACATGCCTTCTCCCTCTTACTGGATCTTGCGTTCTCTTGCCTTCTTAGAGCCTTGCGTTTAGAGACTGGTTTTGCTGCGATGTTACGGGGTCGCGGTTTCGTCGCTCTGCACCTGCAGATCGTCGAGCATATCGAAATCAGCATATAAGTCGTCGTTGCTGTCGAGCGCCTGCAAATCGCCGACGGCGCTGCCCGGCTGCACCGGCAAGCCGAGGGAGGGAGGCTTGGTGGCGATGCTCTCGATTTGAACAATATACGATCTGTGGCTGATACCAATTCCCAGGCCGATCGCTCCCGCAAATAATACGGCGGCAAGCGACATTGACCACGCCGGATGCCGCAGCCAATTTAGCCACCCCGATTGCGGGCGCGCCATTTCTTCGCGGAGACGCGCCTGCAGGCGAGTGTCGAAATAGGGCGACGGTTCAGGCGCCTGCCATTCATCGAGCACTGCCAGGGTTTTCTGCAACTGCAGCAGATGAGCCGCGCAATCGCTGCACGTGGCGACGTGCTCGCTGACCTTAGGTGTTGGAGCAGCCATGCCAGCGGCCAGTTCCGGCAAGAGCTCTCGAATTTGGTGGCAATTCATTCTGCGTTCCTCTATTTCTCGTAAATATTTCTCGCAAATATTTCCCTTAAATAAATTCTTTTAACTGCTCGCGCAAAGTTTCGTAGGCGCGAAACAACAACGATTTGGTGGCGGATTCACTGAGTTTTAGCACAGCCGCGATCTCGCGGTAATCCATTTGCTGATACTTATGCATGACGACGGCTACGCGCTGGCGCTCGGGCAAGGCATTCACTTTGCTGCGAATGGCTGCCAACCGCTCGCGCTTCAATAATTGCTCTTCCGCGCTGATCGCGTCGTCGGCGAGGTCGGGCGTAGTGCCTGTCTCCTGATCCGGTTCATCGAGACGCACCGTATTTTCAGGCCGCTCGTGGCGCGTATCACGGGCATAGTTGACCGCGAGGTTGGTCGCGATCCGATACAGCCATGTAGTGAACTTTGCGCTCGCCTCGTAGGTCGTTCGCGATCGATACACGCGCAGGAATACCTCCTGCGCGAGCTCTTCGGCGGCTGATGGATTGTGGCAGAAACGGAACATGAAGCCCACCATCGGCCGCCGGTATTTTTGCACCAAGTAAGAAAATGCGGCCTCGTCGCCCGCCTTTACCCGCAGCATGATATCGGCGTCAGAAACGGCCTCAGCGGAACTTGATCCGGAGGCCGGATCGGAGGCCACGGGAAAATTTGGCAAGCCTCGATCTGACAAGCTTCGATCTGACGAACCGCGATCTGACAAGTCTCGATCGGAACGGTCACCGCCCAGAAATCCGCCGCCCAGCAGTCCGCGATCCACGGCCACGCTGCTCACATCGGTAGAAACCCCATGCGGAGGAGAAAGTTGCACGTCCTCCGGGGCAGGAATTTGGGGGGAAGTATCATCTTTTGAATTGGATACCGATTTTCGGTCGGGGATGTCGGGTGGGGGCATGCGGATCGGTAAAAACAGGCTATCGGGAGCGCGGATGGTGGTCAAGGGCCTGGGCAGCGCCGGCGGGAGGAAGAGGTAAATTTGTTACAATTGCGAAACCGCACTCGTAGTGGGCGCATAACTCAGCGGTAGAGTGCCATCCTCACACGGTGGAAGTCGTAGGTTCAAATCCTACTGCGCCCACCATTGCGATGAAGTTTCTGCCCGTCGTCCCGAAACAGATCGCCAGGTGGCTGGAATCGCCAAAAGTCCCTGCCTGCCGACGTATCAGCACCCCTCTGATTTAGTGCCAAATTTGCCAGTTGTCGAGAAGTTGCTCAACCCGCGGATTTGACTGCGCTACTCCCTTGCCGCCAGAGTGGGCACCGCTAGCAACGATCAATGCTTGTCGAAACCAGCGTGTAGACTTAACATGCTGGAATGCCGCAGCTTGGGCGGCGCGCATAGACGGCTCCAGATTTCTAGAACAATACTTTTAGAACAATAGAGGAGTACTTCATGAAGAAGCTCATGACATGTTCCTTGGCTTTATTGGTAATGGTGTCAGTCGCCTTCGCCGGTGACGAAAGAGAAGTCGACCGTGTGAAGGACGCTGGCGACGTGATGAAAGAAATTTTGAACATCCCCGACGATATTCCTCAAGACTTACTCGACAAGGCTGAATGCGTGGTTGTTCTGCCCTCGGTGAAGAAGGGCGCTTTTGGTGTGGGCGGCAGTTACGGCCGGGGTGTCATGATCTGCCGCAGCGGTCAACACTACACCGGACCATGGGGCGCTCCTGCTCTGTATGCGCTGGAGGGCATTAGCATCGGCTTCCAGTTGGGCGGACAGGCCACGGACTTCGTGCTGCTCGTCATGAATACCAAGGGTGCGAAATCTCTGTTGTCCAGCAAAGTGAAGCTCGGCGCCGATGCTTCTGCCGCAGCCGGCCCTAAGGGCCGAACCGCGGAAGGCGCGACTGACATCGTCATGAACGCGGAGATTCTTTCCTATTCCCGCAACAAGGGGTTGTTCGCCGGTATATCACTGGAAGGTTCGACGCTGCGTTCCGATGGCAGCGCTAACGAGAAACTGTACGGGAGAAGGCTGAGCGCGACGGACATCATCCGCGGGGGTAAAGTGGGAATTCCCGCATCCGCGAAGGAATTGGTGGCGCTGCTGAACACGAAGTCGCCCAAGAATCGCTCCGATCCGACGTCTCTAAAGTAGATTTTCGGCTGTGGATTGCTGTTGCGAAAAGATCGGACCCGCTCTAGAATCCGTTCCGCATTTACGGAAGTCTTTTTTTAACAAGTCTAAAACTTAGGAGGACTATGAGAACAAGAACAATTGTGTTGTCTATGATTACCTGTTTTGTCGCTCTCACGTTGTGCTTTGCTGCCGACAACGTGCACATGGGAACGTGGAAACTTAATGAAGCGAAGTCGAAGTTTAGCCCTGGCATGCCGAAAAATACGACGGTTTCCTACGAGGCCGCTGGAGATAAGATCAAGGCCACAGTGGATGGCGTCGACGGCAAGGGCAGCCCCACTCATAACGAGTGGACCGGGAAATTCGATGGGAAAGACTATCCGGTTACCGGCGATCCCACTTCTGATATGCGTGCTTATAAGGAGATCGACGCTCACACCTTGGGGTTGACGGTCAAGAAAGACGGAAAAGTTACTATAACGGGGAAGATCGTCGTTGCCGCGGATGGTAAGAGTCGCGCCCTGACTTCCACCTCCACGGACTCGGCGGGCAAGAAGGTGAACAGTACTTGGGTCTACGATAAGCAGTAGCAGCGAGCCCTTCCGCTTCTTTGTCTGGCGGAAGGGTAATTTAGCCAATCTGCCTGTCTGTCAGCCGGCTCTTGTTTCTGATCATCTGCTGATCAAGCCAACCTCTCGCATTTACCACAAGTTCTTACCTTGAATATTCCCTGTATCTATAAGCCCGCCGCTTAAAGGAACTTCCTTCCCCTCTGAAATGCTAAGATTTCCGGCATGCCTCTACGCAGCAAAATCAAGAGCGCAGGTCATGCGGCGGGGAAGATGATTCGCGGGCGCAAGGCCGAGCCTCGCACTGCGGCGGAGCTGGTTATTATCACCGGCATGAGCGGATCGGGGAAGGCTTCGGCGCTGAAGGCGTTTGAAGATCTTGGCTACTACTGCGTGGACAATCTGCCGGTCGAGTTAATTCCGCGCTTTGCCGAACTGGCGCTGCAATCGGGTGAGATTCCGCGCACGGCGCTGGTCGTCGATGTGCGCGAGGGCACGCAGCTGGACAAGCTTCCGGCGATTCTTAAGTCGATTAAGCGGACGATTGCCACGCGAGTAATTTATCTGGAAGCGAGTGATGCGGCGCTGCTGCGGCGGTTCAGCGAGACACGGCGGCCGCATCCGCTGGGGACGGGCACGACGGTGCGGGCATCGCTTCGAGCCGAGCGGCGGCATCTGCGGGCGATTCGCAAAATTGCCGACTTGGTCATTGATACGTCCAAATTTAATGTTCACGAACTGCGCGCGCACCTGACGGACCGCTTTAAGAAGCAGTCGGGGACGCAGCAGACGATTCTCGTCTCCTGCGTGAGTTTTGGATACAAACACGGAGTGCCGGACGACGCAGACTTGGTGTTTGATGTGCGCTTTCTTCCCAATCCTCATTTTGTGCCCGAGTTTCGCGCGTTGACGGGACGTGATCCTCGAGTCGCTAAATACATTCGATCGTTTCCACAGACGGAAGAGTTCATCAATCGTATCTCGGAGCTGTTGATCTATCTGCTTCCGCACTACATTCGCGAGGGGAAAAGCTATTTGACGATTAGTTTCGGATGTACGGGCGGACAGCATCGCTCAGTGATGATCGCGGAAGAGGTAAACAAGCGGCTGCGGAAGGCAGGATACAAGGTGAAAGTTGTGCACCGGGATAGTCCGAAGTAGGCGGCCCTCCGCGACTGCTCCGGCCGCCGGGACGAGGTTGCTCCGTCTTGCTCCGTGGCAGGAGACGCGGCGAGCCGCGTCTCTACAGGAAAAGACAGGTAGAATTGCATTTACACGCATGGCAGCTTCTGCATCACTCGAACCGAAAAATGACGGCCGAGCTTTGAGGCCTCGTCCCATACGACGATTGTTGCGCTACGTGCTGCCTTATTCGTGGCTGCTGTTGGCTTCGGTGACTTTGATGGCGCTGGTTGGCCTTCTTGATGCAGGGCGGGTTTTGCTCATTGGTCCTATTTTTGATCGGGTATTGAATCCAGGAACGCAGGGAAAAACTATCCAATTGTTCAGGTTGCCGGGGACTGGACGATTCTTAAATCTGCAGCAACTGGTGCCGTCTCATCTTCAGAACCCCTGGACGGTGGTGGCTTTTGCACTTGTGGCCGCCACCGTGCTCAAAGGTATCTTCGATTACGCCGGGACCTATCTTGTGAATTACGCCGGCTTTGGTATGATCACCGACCTGCGCGACGATCTGTATAACGCCATCCTGCGCAGCTCGGCCGCATTTTTTACGAAACATACTACGGGGACATTGCTCTCGACACTAGTGAATGACATCGAACGGGTGCAATATGCCATGTCGGGCGTGCTGGCGGAATTTTTGCAGCAGTTCTTTACTTTGATCTTCACTGCCGCCGTGGTAGTTCTGCTGGGTGGGAAATTGGCCTGGGTGCTATTGCTATTTGTTCCGGTGATTTTATATTCGTCGCGAAGAATTGGGCGCCAGGTGCGCAGCACGACGCGCGGAGGTCAGGACAAGCTGGCGGAGATTCAGAATATCCTCCATGAAACGATTACAGGGAATCGGATCGTTAAAGCGTTTAGCATGGAGAATTGGGAACTGGAGCGTTTCCGGACTGCGGCGCGGCGCCTGTTTCGAGCTAATCTCCGGTTGGTAGCGGCTTTTGCAATCAGCTCTCCGTTGATGGACATTCTGGGGTCGATAGCCATCGCGCTGCTGCTGCTGATGGGGCGAAACCAGATCAACAACCACATTTTCACGGCCGGCACATTCCTGGCTTTCATCGTGGCGGTTTTCAAACTCTACGATCCGGTGCGGAAGTTTGCGCTCTTCAATAATAATTTTCAGCAGGCGGTCGGGGCGTCGTCGGAAATTTTTCGTTTCATGGATATGGAAGACGAGGTGCGCGAGAAGCCGGCGGCGAAACGAATCGGGAAGTTTGCGCGATCGATTCGATTTGAGGATGTTTCTTTCTCTTATGCAAATTTGGAGGACTCACCCTTCGTGTTGCATGACATTAATCTCGAAGTAAAGGCAGGCGAGGTGGTGGCGGTTGTTGGATCGAGCGGCGCCGGCAAGAGCACGTTGGTGCATTTGATTCCGCGTTTTTTTGACGTCAGTGGCGGCCGCATTCTGATTGATGATAATGATGTGCGAAATGTGACGCTGGATTCCTTGCGATCACAGATTGGGATTGTCACTCAGGAGACGGTGTTGTTCAACGACACGGTGCGAAATAATATTGCCTACGGGCAGCCGCATGTGTCGCAGAAAAAAGTGGAGGAAGCGGCGCGGGCGGCGCGGGCCCACGAATTTATTCACGGGCTTCCGGAAGGCTACAACACCATGATCGGGGAGCGCGGCGTGCGGCTTTCTGGTGGCGAGCGGCAGCGCATCGCGATCGCGCGAGCGATCCTTAAGAATGCGCCGATCCTGATATTGGACGAGGCGACGTCGGCGCTGGACAGTGAGTCTGAATCGCTGGTGCAAGCGGCTCTGCAGAATTTGATCAGCGGGCGTACTGTGTTAGTGATTGCGCATCGGCTCTCGACGGTGCGGCGTGCGGATCGCATTGTGGTGCTCGACAACGGCACTATCAGCGATATTGGCGCGCATGAAGAGCTGATGCAAAAGTTGGGCACCTACCGGCGGCTTTACGAGTTGCAGTTTGCCGAGGCGGATGCGCCGAAGGTGGTGCCATCGTAAAAAGCTTTCAGAGTTTCGAGGGTTCAAGGTCTCAGGTTAGGAAGTCCGAGATGCAGCGACTCAGATCGCGAAGCTGATCTCGACTGACTCTAACCTTGAAACCTTGAGACCTTGAAACATTGAAACCTGGAATTTATGCCACTTCGTTCGATGACGGGATTCGCGCAGGTCAGAGGGCAGGTGAACGCCCAGTTGGCATTTGCGCTTTCGCTCAAGGCGGTGAATCATCGTTTTCTGGATATTCATTTTCGCCTGCCTTCGGATACGGATTCGCTGGAAATGAAGCTGCGCCGGATTCTGAAAGAGAAAATGTCACGCGGCCACGTGGAGGTAATCCTGAATCTGGATCGCTCTGGAACGAACGGCGTCGCGCTGAACCGGCAGTTGATTGCGGGCTATGTGCAGGCGTTTCGCGCGGCTGCAGGCGAGTTTGGAGTCGAGGGGGAGCCCGATCTGAATGTGGTGCTGCGGATGCCGGGCGCGATGGACGCCGGCGCTGAAAAATCGGGAGACGAACTGGAAGCGGCGGTGATGGCGAAAGCGGAAGAGGCCATCTCGCGGCTGAATGAAATGCGGGAAGAGGAAGGCCGGAGCATCAACGCGGAGTTGCGCGCGCGTATGGGTGGCGTTGAGAAGGCGGCAGGGGGGGTGGAGACGCATCGCGCCACGGTTCTGCGCAGTTATTCGGCACGCTTGCAGTCGCGTATTTTGGAGTTGTTGGGAACGCAGGTTGAGAAGGAAAGAGTGTTGCAGGAAGTGGCGGTGCTGGTGGATCGCAGCGACATTCAGGAAGAACTGGTTCGCCTGAACGCCCACGTGAAGCATTTTATTGGCTTGCTCGACCAGGGTGGCGAAGTGGGAAAGAAGATGGATTTCTTGCTGCAAGAGATGAACCGCGAGGCGAACACTTTGCTCTCCAAAACTTCGGGGTTGGCTGGGGAGGCATTGAAAATCACGGAGATGGGATTGCTGATGAAGTCGGAGATCGAAAAATCGCGGGAGCAGGTGCAGAACCTCGAATGAGCATCGTCTACATTGTTTCGGCGCCCTCGGGTTCGGGGAAATCCACCCTGGTGACTAAACTGTTCGAGACAGTTCGTCAGCTGGACTTCTCAATTTCGTATACAACTCGCGCGCCGCGCGGTAGCGAACAGAGTGGCAAGGAATATTTCTTTGTTTCCGTACCAGAATTTGAGTCCATGATCGCGGCCAATGAGTTTCTGGAGCACGCGATCTACGATGGAAATTGTTACGGCACGGCGCGGAGGTTCCTGCGGGAAGCGGAATCGCGTGGAAATGATCTCTTACTCGATATCGATGTGCAGGGCGCAAGCCAGATTAAGCAGAGAATTCCAGAGGCGGTGAGCATATTTATCCTTCCGCCCGACCGGGAAAAGTTGGAAGAACGACTGCGGGCCAGGGGCCTCGATTCGGAGGAAGTGATCCGTCGCCGGTTGGACACGGCCCGACGTGAGATTGAGAATTATGAGAAATACGACTATATATTAGTAAACAACCTGCTGGAGCAGTCGGCCGGCGAACTAAAGGACATAGTATTGGCGGAGCGGTTGCTGCGAAGTGGGGTAAAGCCTTCCCGTGAGGAAGCGCGGCGAATAGAGACCGCACAGACTTGCCGACTGGAACAAGCGCGCGAGAGGGTGCAACCGATTCTGGCCTCGTTTAATCCGCAAGAAGTAAAGTGAACTTTTGGGGGAGAGTATGAAGCTGGTAGAAGGGTTTGACAGCAACTATCGCTACATTTTGGTAGCGGCACGGCGTGCACGGCAGCTGCAGGGCGGCGCACCACCGGTAATTGACACCGGTTCGCGCAAACCTTGCCGCATCGCGCAGGATGAAATCAAGGCGGGCAAGGTTAAGTGGCTGATTCCGGAGATTCCGAAACTGCCGGTGTTGGCCGCCAGCGAGAGCCTGAATAAGGTTTTTGCGGAAGACGCCTAGACCGGATCACTAGACCGGATCCCTGGCCCAGATTGCGGCATCCAATCCAGTGGTGGGCCTCGATCTTAAGGCCATGTCGGTCATCTTGGTGCTATGAAAATTGCGCTCGGCGTCTCCGGTGGAATTGCGGCGTACAAGGCAGCGGAAATCGTGCGTCTTTTGCAGGACCGCGGTATCCGCGTGCAGGTCGTGATGACGGCTGCGGCGCAGGAATTTGTTCGTCCCCTCACCTTCGCAGCCCTCTCTGGAGAAAAAGTTATTACCGGTATGTTCGGTTCGTCTGATGCCGAGGCGAATGTCGAGTCGGCGATCGAACATATCGCAGTGGCGCAGTCGATCGATGCGCTGCTGGTGGCTCCGGCAACGGCCGATGTGCTGGCGCGTTTTGCGCAGGGAATTGCCAACGACTTCCTCTCCACCCTCTACCTTGCGACTACCGCTCCGGTGGTTGTAGCTCCCGCGATGAACGTCAACATGTGGAATCACGCCGCTACACAGGCGAATCTTGCAATTCTGCGGCAGCGTGGCGTTCGCATTATCGAGCCGGGTGAAGGTTATCTGGCATGCGGGATGACGGGATCGGGGCGGCTGGCTGAGAACGACGCCATTGTGTCGGCCCTAATGGAAGTGCTTGGCGCCTCGCAGGATCTTGCTGCTGAAACGGTGTTGATAACCGCCGGCCCGACACGCGAGAAGATTGATCCCGTGCGGTATTTAACGAACCGTTCGAGCGGACGCATGGGCTATGCTCTGGCCGAGGCGTCGCTTCGGCGCGGAGCACGGGTCCTGCTGGTGAGCGGACCGACGGCAATTGCCGCTCCCGGCGCAGCGGAATTGACGCGAGTGGAAACAACCGGGGAGATGCTCGCTGCTGTTTTGAAATTGCTCCCGGAGAGCACAGTCGTCATCAAGACGGCGGCCGTGGCCGACTTCCGCACGAAATCCACTGCGGGGCAGAAGATCAAGCGCAAGGGCGACGTTACGCTGGAGTTGGAGCCGACGGAGGATATTTTGTCCGAGGTCGCTAGCCGGAAGACTTCGCAGCTCGTCGTAGGATTCGCCGCCGAGACCGAAAACGTGCTGGAAAACGCGCGCAAGAAACTGGATTCGAAATTGCTCGACATGATCGTGGCGAACGACGTCTCGCGTGACGGCATTGGCTTTGATTCCGAGCGTAACGCGGTCACGATCATTTCGCAGAGCGAAGTAATAGAGGTTCCCGAAACCTCGAAGTGGGAAGTTGCACACCGGGTGCTGGATCAGATCGTGAAGCTGCGGAAGCGCAGCGGTGTGGCTTCCCGGTAACGCACCGCGGAACTGAGACCCAGGGACGAAGAGTGCCCGATTTCTGCCGTCTCTAAAGAAATGAGAGAAAAAGCGCTTTCCTCCGTGTTCCCCTGTCCCCTGTGGTAAAGATCTTTGCCTAAGAGCGAATCGGGACCATGTCTCTCTCGAGGAAAAGTTGTTATCCTTATCCGCAATGCCCCCCACCCTTGACCCGGAACTTCGCCGTGCCCTCGTCGCACGTATCCGCTATTACAACGAGATGGGAATCTATGATTTTTATCGACGGCCGCCGTCCCTGCCGTCGGTTGCGCTGGAGCAAGCCCCCACCGATTTTTTAGAACAGACACTCGAGCCAGGAGAAGAGATGAGTCCACGGAAGTATGCTGCGACGGCGGTTGTTGAAGAAACTATTCTCGAACCAATCCCTTTGAAGCCTGAGCAGAGTGTAAGCGATCCGGTGAAGGCGCTGAAGATTATCCGCGAGGACTTAGGCGACTGTACGCGCTGCGTCCTCCACAAACAGGGACGAAAACAGATTGTGTTCGGCGTAGGAAACCCGAAAGCGGAGTTGATGTTTGTGGGCGAAGGCCCGGGCGCCGATGAAGACGAGAGGGGTGAGCCATTCGTAGGCCGCGCCGGGCAGTTGCTCAACAACATGATCAAAGCGATGGGCATCCAGCGCGAAGATGTGTACATCGCAAATATCGTGAAGTGCCGTCCACCAGGCAATCGCCAGCCGGAGCGCGACGAGTGCGCCACCTGTTCACCTTTCTTGATGCGCCAGATCGCGGTGGTTAAGCCGAAGGTCATCGTTGCGCTCGGAGCGACCGCCGCCAAGACGCTGCTGGCAATGAACTCTTCAATGATGCAACTACGCGGCCGCTTTTACGACTTCAGGCCGGCGGGAGTGAGGAACAACGATCCCAACTGGTATGGATGCAAGCTCGCGGTTACCTACCATCCGGCGTTTCTCTTGCGCGATCCGCGCCAGAAGGGCGAGGCGTGGAAGGACTTGCAGATGGTGATGCGGGAGTTGGGGATGAAGGCTCCTAGATGAGTTTTGGATGAGCAAACGGATGGATCAGGTTGTAGCTGCCCCCCTTCTCGAAGTCTTCGTTCGCAAGCTGCGTAAGCGAACGTATTCCGAGCTATGCAAATTTATCGACGATCCGCAGTGTGAGGAAGTACGTGGGCCAGATGGCAAAGATTATCAGGTTGAATTCGAGGCACACTGGGATGATCCTCGAAATGTGGGTCGTAATCTCCGCGTTATTGTTTCGATCGATGACGGAACCTTCTGGGCAGCCATTCGCCCGATGACAAAGGATTTTATTATGGCGCCGGATGGCTCCTTTGTCGGCGAACTCCAGAATCACTAGCGAGCAGGTGCCGCATCGTAATCAGCCTTGCGGGGCCGAATCCCTTTCCCGATTCCGCTGGCCTCGGCGATTCGCAGGTCGTAGTCGTTCTGAAGATTGAGCCAAAACTGTGCGGGCAGGCCGAAGTACTTCCCCAAGCGAATGGCAGTGTCGGCACTGATGGCCCGGTCTCCCCGGACGACCTCATAGATGCCGGGAAAATTGAGAGCCTTCGCCAGTTCATAGGCACTCAAGCCCATTGGCTCCATGAACTCGGTCTTGAGAATTTCCCCCGCATGAACCGCAAACACCCTTCTAGTTTTGGCCATCATTTCCCCGCGTCTAAAGTGTAATCGGAAATACGGTAGGATTTGATCAGTCCCCACATGCCCCTTTTCTGTGACGTCGCCGTCGCTGTCCCGCTAGACCTGGTCTTTACCTACGCCATCCCTCCGGGCATGGAGCCGGTCGTTGGCGGACGGGTGCTGGTGCCATTCCGGCAGCAACGCATGTCGGGCATCGTGGTTGAGTTGCATGACCGTGCGCCGCAGGTCAACTCTTCGCAAGTAAAGATCAAGAAGGTTATCGAGGCTCTCGACCTCTCGCCCGTTCTCGATGAACAACTGCTGAAACTTGGGAAGTGGATTGCCGATTACTATCTGGCTCCGATTGGCGAAGTATTTCGCACCATGCTCCCCCTTTCGGCAGAGTTCAAGCGCGCAATCACGTACCGCATCACCGATGAGGGACTGATGGCGCTCCATCTCGCGGGAATGTCGGGTTCTCCGGCACGATCGAAGCGGACGCCCGAACAGCAACTCGTCGAATTTCGCGTGCTCGATTATCTGGCGGAGCGCGAGAGCGTGCGCGAGGAGAGTTTGCGCGGGACGGCGCGGGTCTCGAAGGCGCTACTCTCCGGGATGGTGCGGAAGAAATGGATTGTCCGCGAGGACGTCTCGGCGGCGAGAGATGCGGCGCGGCTGGTTAAGGTGGCCGTGCTGCGCGGTGCAGAATCAGATCTTCCAATCGCCACAGAATCCTGTGATGGAGCGCCGGGCGTCCCCGCCCGGCTCGACGGCCGAGGCGCCCATCCCTCGACCAACAAAACGAAGAAACTCAACGAAAACCAACGCACTCTTATTGAGACACTCGCGGCGTCAGGTGGCAGGGTGCCCGTTGAGGCCTTACGGGATTTGGATGTGCCGCATACCACACTCAACACTCTGGTGCGTCGTGGGTTGATTGAGCTGGTGGCTGAGCCGCAGTCCTTTACAGCTTCAAAGCTCAAGCCGCGGCAGTCTCCTTTTGAGTTTGACTTTAGTGCCGCACAGAAAGAGGCGCTGCGCAAGATTGGAGAGGCGGTGGCTTCGCGCAAATTCTCCGGCCTGCTGCTGCACGGCATCACCGGCTCGGGGAAGACGGCCGTATATCTCGCCTGCATGCGTGAGGTGCTAGAGCAGGGACGGTCTTCGATTTTGTTAGTGCCTGAAATCGGACTGACTCCGGCGGTGGC
>Ga0137395_10000555_pt1 | contig 15945 bp, 11 predicted proteins | sample czobulk216metaG_FD_108283 | JGI IMG/M metagenome (GOLD analysis project Ga0137395, IMG submission 108283) | Vadose zone soil microbial communities from Angelo Coast Range Reserve, California, USA - czobulk2.16 metaG | ecosystem: Environmental > Terrestrial > Soil > Vadose zone | place: USA...
ACGTTCGCCGCGCGCAGCAGTGATGCCGCGCGGAGTGTTAGCAGGTCCGCCGCTCCAGGGCCCGCACCGACTATGTACACCTTGCCCATCATGGCTTACGCGCTCTTCTGCCGGCTCACAGGACGGTCTTCGATCCACTCTTCAACCGCGCGAACCAGCCGGTGCAACAATTGGTCAGCATTGCCGATCATGTTCAGGCCTTCATGTTGATGCTCTCTCAACGCGTGCCTCAGCTTGTTCTCCAGCTCTGACTGTCTCAAGTGCTCCATGGTTCCCTCCCAGGGTTTGATTGTTTCCAAATTTTCCTGGCTTGCACAATGCCAGCAGGTGCAGCAGCTCTTTGCGCCGCTCGGTGCGCGGCAGTGCCTTGCGCATGGCGTCCCGCATGCGTCCCAGCCAAGCCGTCCACGATTCATATTCCGGGCCAAATTCCTGCTCCAGGTCCTTACGAATGCTTTGCGCCAGCGCCGGACTGTTTCCGCCGGTGGAGATGGCAATCTGAAAGTCGCCTCGGCTCACAACCGCGGGCGCGTAGAAGTCACAATAACCAGGATCGTCAACCGCATTGCTCAGGGCGCCCGATTCACGTGCCTCGTCATAAACGGCGCGGTTGACCTGCTCAGAATCGGTGGCGGCGATCACCAGAAAATATCCCCGCGCCATGCCTGGTTGATAATCCGCGGCCATATGTTTCAGACGGCGTTGTTCGGCCCAGATCTGTATGCGCGGCGTTATCTGCGGCGCGATGACGGTTACGTCCGTCGCCGAGCGCAGGACGCCTTCAAGTTTTTGTTCAGCGATCAGGCCGCCGCCGACAACGAGAACCTTGTGGCCTTCGAGCTTCAAGAAGATTGGATAAAGAGTCATCGAGTTCCTTTAACCTTCCAATCCGTGCGGCACCCTTCCCGGGGAAGGATCGCGCAGAACGGGCGGCAGTTCCTGTCCGGCCAGAAAGGTCCGCAACGCCGGTTCCGAGTGACGCGCGAAAAACTCACGCAGATTCTCTCCGGCATGGCGAGCCTCAAGGTAGGTGCGCAGCAGCCGCTCAATCGCGTCCGGCACCTCGTTCGCCGGGCAACGATAGCCCACCGGACGCCCGAAGCCGGCATGCTTGCCGACGGCGCCACCCAGGCAGAAGTAGTAAGCATCCTGAATGCGTCCATCGGCCTTGACCTTCTTGCCCTCCAGGCCAATGTCGGCGATGCGGTGCTGGCCGCAGCTGTTGGGGCAGCCGGTAACGTTGAGCTTTAACTGCTGATCGAACTCGGGCAAGCGCTCTTCCAGTTCTTCCACCAGCCAGCGCGTGAAAGCCTTGGTTTCAGTAATGGCCAGCTTGCAGAATTCGCTGCCGGTGCAGGCCACCGCGCCACGCCAGAAAGCGGAAGCGGCAACGTGAAGGCCTTCGGTTTCCAGGGCCAAAGCCACGGCCGCGGTATTTTCCCGGGGCACATTTGCGATGACCAGGTTTTGGGTGTTGGTGGTACGCAGTTCGCCGTTGCCATAGCGCTCTGCGAGATCAGCGGCAACGCGAAGCTGTTGCGGCGTGATGCGTCCGCGCAATACCGCCGCGCCGATGTAAAACAGGCCCGGCTGTTTCTGCGCATGGATGCCTACGTGATCGCGGAAGACATCGTCCGGCGCCTGCTCGGGAACGGCGGGATCCAGCTTGTATCCGAGCTTGCGTTCAATTTCCCGCAAAAACGATTCCGCCGTCCAGCCATGCTGGAGAAATAGATACTTCAGGCGGGCGCGCTCGCGATTTTCACGCAGCGCGTCGGCCTCACGGAACAGCTCGCTGACGGCTTTGGTTACCGGAATCACCTGCTCCCAGCGCACGAACGCGTTGAGGCGCACGGCCAGGTGAGGCTCGGTGGAAAGTCCGCCGCCCACGCGAATGGAAAAACCAACTTCCTGTTTGCCGTGACTAACCCTATCCGACGGTAAGACGCCGCTGGCTGGAGAGCCTGCGCTCCATTCGCGCGCCACCGGCGTAAAGGCGAGATCATTGATCTCCGGATAAGAGCACCAATCGCGGCAACCGCTGATGCTGATCTTGAATTTACGTGGCAGGTTGTAGAACTCCGGGTTGTCCACCAGCAGTTGGACTGCCTGCTCCACCAGCGGCGAGGCGTCGCAAAGTCCGTGGGCGTCCAGGCCGGCCAGCGGGCAGCCGGTAACATTGCGCGTGACGTCGCCGCAGGTGGCCATGGAGGTCAAGCCGGTTTCAAACAAAGTGTCGAGCACCTGCGGCAGATCTTTAATGGTGATCCAGTGGAGCTGGATATTCTGGCGCACGGTGATATCGGCGATGCCGCCGGCATATTTCTCCGCAAGCTCGGCGACGGCGCGTGCCTGGCGGGCGTTGATGAACCCGTTGGACAGACGAATGCGCAGCATGAAATAAGGCGTCGCTTTGCCCTCGCCGCCGGTACCGCCGATGGCGCCTGCGCCATCTCCCTGCGTGTAAACGCCCCACCAGCGGAAATAAGTCTTGAGCCATTCGTCGGGAATCGCGGCGTGGCCGCGGAGCGCGAACTCGCGAAGCTCGTCCAGACACTCCCATGGATTCTTCTGCTGCTTAAGGCGCTCGGCCCGCTGGGCCTTGGTCTCTTTGATTGGTGCCGCCTGTGTATGCATGAGCCTCACCCGCAAGTCTTCCAGCTAAAAAAGCAAAAGGCCCATCGCCTGCTCTGGCGATGGGCCCTGTTTTCCTAAACTATGATTCCGTATTAGGTAGCAGTTTCTCTTGCCAGAGACGAGTAGGTCGTCTTGCGACAACAAATACACATGCGCTGGCACATTAGCTGCATACAGAGAAAATAAATGCCGGGATGCGGGCTGTCAAGGAATAATGCGAATGGAAGGCGGCAAAAATATTAGCGCAAAATGAATCTTTCTGGTTCAGGCAGTCATCGTGCGCCGGTGGCGATGTTTATCAAAACAACACCATACCAACTACTCTGACCCCTTTGTCTTGCCCGCAGTCCGCGATAAAGGTTATGGTAAGCACATGGCAATCAAGACCGCGCCTGGAAACGAGGCTGTAAAGATTGGACTAGAAGTCCTCTGCGGCGTACTCGTCATTTTTGCCGCCGGATGCAGTGGCAGCAGTGTTGTTCGCGGCGGTCCTACGCCAACGCCCGGCCTGACGCCCAGAATGCTGGTATCAGACAACACGTCTGGCACGGTCAATGTCGTGGATGCCAGAACCGACGCGATTACAAAAACCGTCGCCACGGCTTCGCCAGGCAAGATGGTCAGCGCCGGCGGTACCACACTTATTCAAAGCACGATTTCTAGCTCAGTGGCGATTTTTGACAACGCCACAGAAACGATTCGCTTCACGGTTGCATTGGCTACGCTGCCGGTGGACGTTGCTATAACCCCGAATGGCGCCACCGCCTGGGTGGCGGAAGGCAATGGCACAGTTCAAAGCATCAACACCACGAACGGAACGATTACCGGAACCTTCACGGTCGCAGGCGTTCAACGGCTTGTGGTGGGCCCCCAGGGCCTCAACGTGCTGGTTTTCAATGACACTTTGGCCATCAACTTCACTGTGATCACTCCGACCGGTTCCTTCCAAATTGGCAATGCGGGTCTCGATCATCCCTCCAACGCGTTTTTTGTAGTCGACGATAACCACTTTGTTGTGATGAATTGCGGAAAAGAATGCGGCGGCACGCAGGCAAGTGTTGCCAGCGTGGCGCTGAACGTTCCTGGTGGACCATCCGTGAGCACGCCGCTATCGCTTTCCGGGGCGACCGTAGGTTTGTTAAACGGCGCCTCAGCATTCGTCTCGGGGTCGCCTGCCACTGGCCTGAATGCAGGGACCGTGCAGGTTGTAAACAATTCGACTTTCACAGCGGGCCCGGCAATCAACATTGCTGACGGACGCCACAATCTGATGGCCCTCACTTCCAACGGACGCCTCTACGTTGGGGCGGCCACTTGTACGCTGGGGGCCGTTAATGCACAGAACCAGCGGCAGGGCTGCCTCTCGATCTTTGATACAGGTACGTCGGCGGTCACGCCGGCCCTGCTGCCCGCAACGCGCCCCAATGGCGATGTGACTGCCCTGGCGCCGGTGACCGGACGCGGCGTGATCTATGTAGTGCAAGGGGGAAGAGTGGATATCTTCGACATAACTACGAACGCGGTCAGCACCACCGCTACGCCTCCTAACCCTCCCGGCACGGTGGTTGGCGCAGTGCAGCTGAGTCCGTAAACTGAAGTATGGCTGGTTTCGCTTTATGTTTGTATCTGACGCGCGTGTTTCAGGCCCCACGCTGTCGATTACTATTGTTCTTCTGAACCCAACACATCCTTGACTCTGCCAATCGAACCGGGCTATAGTTCTGCCGTGATGCAGGTTTGTCAAACTATTGTCGCCATGGCTATGTGCACAACAACAAGCACAGGGACAAGCACATCCAAGCGACAATCGGGCGAGCCGGCAGCGTAACTCATCAGCAATCATCAAGTTCCTGACCCACTCGCCCCAGGCGGGTGGGTTTTTTGTTGCGTGGAAAGATAGGAACCATGGACCGATTGAAAGATCGATCGAATTCAGACAATGCGGGCTACGGCTGGCGCGTGGCAGTGCCGGCGACCTCAGCAAACCTGGGCTGCGCCTTTGACTGCGGCGGACTGGCTCTCAAACTCTATCTCAAAGCGCTGTTCGTGCCCTCCGATGGAACGCAGCTAAGCCTGGAGTACCAGGGCAGGACGCCGGAACGCTTCCCGATGGAAAGCTCGAACCTTGTTCTGCGCGCGCTGCGACTTGCGGCGGAGAAACTTGACGCCCCTGTCCCGGCGGGGCATGTAGTGGTGCAGAGCGAGATTCCCATCAGCGTGGGCCTGGGCAGCAGCGCCGCCGCCGTGATTGCCGGACTGCTGCTGGGCGCGAGATACAGCGGCAAAGATGCTGAGCCGGAACTGGTGCTGCGCTGGGCGGAAGAAATTGAAGGCCACATTGATAATGCCGCCGCAGCTTATTACGGCGGCCTGGTGCTGGCGCTCTCAAACGGCGTTGACCAGGTGACCGCCCTGAAGACGAATTTCCCTGAGAGCATACGGCTGGTGGTGGTCACGCCCGCCATCACCGTCCCAACACATGAGGCGCGGCAGGTGCTACCCAAATCTTATGATCGCGCGGACGTGTTGCACACTCTGCAACGCACGTCACTGCTGGCGGCCACCTGCTTTTCTGGCAGGTTTGAGCTCTTCCCTGCGCTATTTGAAGACAAGCTGCATCAACCCTATCGGCAAAAACTTGTGCCGGGCATGGAGCGATGTCTGGAACTGCGGCGGCCGGGATTGCTGGGAGTGGCCATCAGCGGGTCAGGTTCGTCAGTGATTGCGTTCACCACGAGAAATGAGACCCAGGTCGCGGAGGAGTTGCAGAAGATCTTTGCCGATGAAAACATGCCGAGCGAAGTCCTATTCACGGCAGCGGACAACAACGGAGCCGGGGTCACGCGCGAACTCGTCCCGCTGATGGAGCGGTTGGGAGCGGTATTGCAAAAGTTAGGGAGACCGGAATGAGCAGGCAACGTTTGATCGTGATGAAGTTTGGCGGCACCTCCGTAGGCAATGCGGAGCGCTTCCGCCAATGCGCGGAGATCGTGAGCGGAGCGGCCGAGCATGACCGCATTGTGGTGGTGGTCTCAGCCATGGCGGGCATTACCGATCTCATTTTTAAGACCATTGACGCTGCCCGGCACGGCGACGCGGCTGCCACCAGGACGCACTTGCAGAAATTTGAAACCGTGCACCTCGAGCTGATCCGTGAACTCTTTGATCAGGCACACGCCGGCGCGGCAGAGACTTTTACTACGGAAGTCTTCGCACAGTTGCACAGCGCGTGCCAGGCGCTCTCCGCCTTGCGTTCTGACATCTCGGCGCAGACCGCGGACTCTCTGGTGGCGCTGGGCGAGCGCATCTCTGCCTGGGTGCTGGCACGCTACCTTGAGCAAAAGGGCAGCGCCGCAGAGTTTGTCCGCGCGGAAGATGTGATCGCGACGGACAGCAACTTTGGCAATGCCGCCCCGGACATGGAAGCAACGCACAAGAATTGCACGCGCGTGCTGCTGCCGGCGCTGGAACGCGGTGCTGTGCCGATTGTTGCGGGCTACAGCGGCGCGAACCCGCAGGGCAAGACCACTACGCTGGGGCGCGGAGGATCGGATTATTCCGCCACCATCATCGGCGCGGCCGCGGGCGTGGACGAAGTATGGATCTGGACCGATGTTGACGGCGTGCTCACGGCCGACCCGCGCATCTGCCCGGATGCCGCCACGCTGCCGGAGATCACTTTTGCCGAAGCGATTGAACTGGCTTACTACGGCGCCAAGGTAATCCATCCCAAGGCCGCGTATCCCGCGGCGGAAGCCGGCTTCCCTGTCTGGATCAAGAATTCCTTCCGGCCGGAGGTCGCAGGCACCAAGATCACGCATGCCGCGCAGCTGGCCAACTCGCCCGTGAAATCGGTAACGTCAGTGAAAGACGCCACGCTCATTACGCTGGTCACGCGGCGCGACGTGCACCCAGTGGAACTCTGGGGACGATTGTTTCTACGGCTGGGCCAGGAACAGACGGAAGTGCTCTTCGCCACGCAATCCTCGCCGGAACACGCGCTCGGACTGGTCCTGCGAAAAGATGACGCTGTGCGCGTGCTCAAGCTGATCCAGACCATCTTCCGCATTGAGCTGGCCCAGGGCGTGCTCAGCGCGGTGCAGGTGAATGACGAGATTGCCGTCATCGCGGTGCTGGGTGAATCGATGAAGGGCACGTGCGGCATTCTGGGGCGCGTGTTCGCGGCGGTGGCGCGGCGCGAGGTCAGCGTGATTGCAGTGGCCCAGGGCGCAAGCGAGCTGAGTATCTGCTTTGCCGTGGCGGCCTCGCGCGGGGCTGAGGTGGTCCGCGCAGTACACGACGAATTCTGCGGACAGGCCGCGAGCGTGCCGGTCTGCCTGCGGCCAAACCTCTCTGCCGTCACGGGGGCGCAATGAATCCGATCTCGGCCAACTCGCAGGCTGTGGCGCACGTGCTGCGCTGCGTGCATTGCGGCAAAGTCCAGGAGACAGCGGACCGAATGTTCCGCTGTACCCAATGTTCGGAGCTGCTGGAAGTTGTTTACCCCGAGTGGGCGGCCGCGCCGGCGGGATTCGCGCTGCGGCTGAAAGAAATCTGGCGGGAGCGACGCGGATCATCTCTTCCCGAAAACGCAAGCGGCGTTTGGCGATTCAGAGAACTATTGCCGCAAGTGGAACGCGAAAACATTGTGACCATGAGCGAAGGCAACACGCCTTTGATCCCACTGAAGAAAGCCGCGCGGGCGCTTCGATTGCCGCACCTGCTGGCCAAGCATCAGGGCATGAATCCAACAGGCTCGTTCAAGGACACGGGAATTTCGGCGGCCATCACCATGGCAAAGGCTGAAGGTTTTTCCTGGGTATGCTGCGCATCCACCGGGAATACGTCCGCTTCGGTGGCCGCGTATGCCGCGCGTGCGGAGATGAAGAGCATCGTTCTGCTGCCCGCCGGACAAGTAGCCGCGGGCAAGCTGGCGCAGGCCCTGGAATATGGCGCGCACGTCTTGCAATTGCGCACGGATTTTGACGAGTGCCTGAAAGTGCTGCATGAGGTTGTACGCAAGTTCCCCGCGTATCTGCTGAACTCGCTCAACCCTTATCGGCTGGAAGGGCAGAAGACGGTGGCATTCGAACTGATGGAGCAGCTCGACTGGAAAGTTCCTGATCACGTGATTGTGCCTGGAGGAAATCTTGCCAATGGGTCAGCGCTGGGAAAGGGATTTACGGAGTTGCGCGATCTAGGCTTGATCGAGAGCTTGCCGAAGATTTCCATCATCCAGGCAGCCGGGGCGAACCCGCTGGTCCGCAGCATGCGCGAGAACGGCGGCCGTGAGCTGGTCCGCGTAAACGCTGAGACGCGAGCGACGGCCATCCGCATCGGCAATCCGGCGTCGTGGCGAAAAGCGGTGAGCGTACTCAAGAATACCGATGGCGTCTGCGAAGAAGTGAGCGAAAACGAGATCGCGCAGGCCAAGGCGGAGTTGGGCACGGAAGGAATCGGATGCGAGCCGGCGTCGGCGGCGACTCTGGCGGGACTTAAGAAACTCGTCGCTGCCGGGTTCGTGAAGCCTGCGGAGACAGTCGTTCTTGTCCTCACCGGCCACATGCTGAAGGACGTTGACTACATGAAACAGGCGCCGGGGCAAAACCTGCTGGGTCCGATGGAAGCCGACAGCGATTCGGTGATCAAGACACTGGAGCAAATCTATGCGCGGCATTGAAGAAAAGACTGGAGACAAGGCGAACGCGGCGCCGCCAAACATGCAGCAAGTCAGGGTTGGGATTGTCGGCTACGGTACCGTGGGACGCGCTACCGCAGAAATTCTGCTGAGCCACGCGAACGAAATTCGCCAGCGTACTGGCGGCGTGTCGGTGATCGTGACGCGGATCAGCCGCCGCAGAGCGCAGGCCACTGAGGCCGGCGTGAATGGAATTCCGGTGGTCTCTGACTGGCGGCAGGTGGTGACCGCCGATGACGTGGACATTGTGGTGGAAGCGATTGGCGGAACCACAGTCGCACTGGAAGTAATCCGTGCCGGGCTGGAGAACGGCAAAGCCGTTGTCACCGCGAACAAAGCGCTCATCGCGCTGCATGGAGAACAACTGTTTGCGCTGGCGCGGGAGAAGAACCTTCCCATCGGAATTGAAGCGACCGTTGCCGGTGGAGTGCCGGTGGTCCGCGCAATCTCTGAAGCGCTTGCCGCCGACCGGATCCAGGCGGTCTATGGGATTGTGAATGGCACGTGCAATTACATCCTGACGCAGATGGAGGAGCACGGGATTGAATTTGCGCATGCGCTGGAGCAGGCGCAGGCGGCCGGCTACGCCGAGGCGGATTCAAGCCTCGATATCGACGGCCTGGACGCGCGCGACAAGATCGCCATTCTGGCGCGCATCGCGTTTGGCCATGGGATCCGCGCCGCGGAGATTCCGGTGACGGGCATCCGCAACATCACCTCGACCGACTTTCATTACGCGCACCGTCTCAATTCGACCATCAGACTGGTGGCATCGGCGGAGCGCACGGCGGAAGGAATTCACGTTGCGGTGCAGCCGTGGCTGGAGCCGCGCGATTCCATGCTGGCCAAGGCCGCAGGAGCAAACAACGCAGTGTTTATCGCCGGCGAAAAAGTGGGAACGCAAATGCTCTATGGCCGCGGTGCGGGCGGCGGCGCAACCGGAACGGCAGTGCTCTCTGACGTGCTGCAAATCGCGCGGCAGATGGCCCGCGGGCAAATCTCATCCAGTCTCCTGGCAGGTTTTGACGCTACGGAGCCGTTGCGGCCCTCGCCGCGGCCAAATCCGGTGAGCTGGTTTCTGCGGCTCACGGTTGCGGACCAGCCGGGAATTCTTGCCCGTACGGCGGAGACGATTGCGCGCGAAGGCATCAATATCGACTCGGTAATCCAGGAGCCGCACATGCCGAAAGACCGGCTTTCATTTGTGATTACGCTGGAACCGACTCTGGAAACCACGGTGCTGCGGGCCGTGGAAGCCATCAATCGCTTCGAGTTCATGCGTGCGCCCGTGCTGCTGCTGCCGATGATCTCGCCGGTGGAAGAACACGTGTAGGAATTTGCCGCTGATTTTCGCAGATAAACACAGATAAAATCCTTTGTCTGGAAAAGATTTTCTACAAGAACATGCTTGAAATCAGCGCTCATCTGCGTGAATCTGCGGCTCATTGTTTATCTATTCAATGTGCTGGTTCTGGTTCGGCCACCCCGTCGGCGCGCGGATCGGAAGCCGCGGAGTTCATTCCAGTTTTCGAGTTATGCATCACCGCCTGCCCACGGCCCATCAATGAAGTGTATTCCGCACGGACAATCAGGTTATGGCCCTTCTGTCGCAGGGCCTGCAAAACCTCCGGCGCGACGCGTGATTCGATCAGAATGTCGCATGTGACCTGGTTGCTGGTGACGGTGAAACGAGGGGCTTCGAGAGCGGCCTGAATGTTCATGCCGTAATCAACCAGGTTGGAGACAAATTGCGCGTGCGCCAGCGGCTGGTTGGCGCCGCCCATAATGCCGAAGCCGATATGCACGTCGCCCCGCTCCATGAACGCGGGAATAATGGTGTGAAAAGGACGCTTGCGTGGCTGCAGCGCGTTGGGATGCAATCCATCGAGCGAAAACAATGCGCCGCGGTTCTGCAAGACGAATCCCATTCCGTCCACCACTACGCCGGAGCCGAAACCGGAGTAATTGCTCTGAATGAGCGACGCAATGTTCCCGTCTTTATCGACTGCGGCGAGATACGTGGTGTCACTGGTAGCAGGATTTCCCGGGCCAGGATTGCAGTTAGCTTTATTAGGATCGATTTTCGCGGCCCGCTGCGCGGCATAAGTTTTATCGAGCAGCGCGGCGACGGGAACCTTGGCGAAGCGCGGATCGGCGTTGTAGCGGTAGAGATCGGTATAGGCCAGCTTCATGGCTTCGATCTTCTTGTGCAACTCAACCGCGCCTTTGGGCCCGTCTTTGTCAGGCGGGAAATTGCTCATGATGTTGAGCATCTCCAGGGCGGCCATGCCCTGCACGTTCGGCGGCAGCTCGTAAACCTTCCAGCCGCGATAGTCGGTAGAGATAGGTTCCACCCACTCCGCGGAGAAGTCGGCCAGGTCTTGCAATTCCATGGTCCCGCCGAAGGCGGTAGAGGTACGGACGATGGCCTGGGCGATCTCGCCTTTGTAGAAGGCGTCGCGTCCTTTTTCGGCAATCAGCCGCAGAGACTTGGCGACGCCAGGATTGGTGAACCTTGCTCCCAGCTCGGGCACTTTGCCGCCAGGAAGGAAGACGCGGCGAGCTTCGTCAGTCTTTTGTAGTTTAGGTTCTTCTGAAACCCAGTAGTCGTGGATGATCTCCGGTACGGCATAGCCGCGTTCGGCATATTGAATGGCCGGAGCAAAAAGGTCCTTCCACGGCAGGCGTCCAAAGCGCTTATGGGCCTGGGTCCAGCCTTCTACCGCGCCGGGAACGGTTACGCTGTGGATGCCATCGTGCGGCATTGCGGTAATCCCGTGCTGGGCAAGGAACTCGATCGTAAGTTTGCGCGGCGCCCATCCGCTTGCGTTCAAGCCATAGAGCTTGCCGGATTTTGTGTCCCAATAAATAAGAAAGAGGTCGCCGCCGATGCCGTTCATCATCGGTTCGGTCACGCCGAGCACGGCATTCGCGGCGATGGCCGCATCCATGGCGGAGCCCCCCTGCGCCAGCACCTGCGCACCCGCCTGCGAGGCAAGGTAATGGCTGGTAGCAACAATGCCGCGGTCGGTCATGACGACGGAGCGTCCGTATGCGCGGTCTTGTGTGGCAGCCTGGTATGTCATTCCGAAAAACAGAAGGAAGAGCAGAAGAATTTCACGTGGCAATCTGCACCTCTGGCGGCAATCGCAGCCAAGCGGAAGATTATAGTCGACCATCGGCGGTCATGGGGCCTTCTTCTTCCAGTTGAATCTTCTGCCGATGATGGTTTTGATGATCAGGTGGTCAGTGGAACGAGTGATGCCCCATCCCACGCCGAAATTCAACTCCCATTTCGGCGAAACATTCAAATCAATGGAGGGAAAGAATTGCTGCTGCTGTTCAGCCACAGGATCAAAGCTGCCGATCGTCCCGAGAGCGCCGTAGTATTCCAGACCGCCGCTGACTACTTTGGAAAAATCGTAAGATATCTTCGCGTTGGGAGAAAACTCAAAACCCAGGTGAACATTGTCGCCGTGAATCGACTTGTCGATGGTGGGATTGAAGGCGAAATACCAGGGGCCGAGCTTCTTGTCGATGATGGGACGGATCTCCCACGTCCATGAATCCTGTGAGAACGCGCGACGCTGGTAGCCGACTTCATTGGAGAGGCTCAGGCCGACCGGCCAATGCCACTTGGCCGGAACGCTGAAGCGCGGACGAATATGGTCTCCAACCCATTCCCATCCATTACCAGCGCGCGCACTGGTAAAGATGTAAAAGCCGGTTTCAAACCAATCGGTCCAGCCCTGGGTAATCTCAATGGTTTCATGCACGGCATGGTTCGTGGGCCGTACACGGTTTATCAGGGCCTTCTCACCCTGCGCAGTGAAGTTAGTATGGAACTCGACCATCGTAGATCGGGGCTCGACAGTATCGGCCGGGTAAACCTGGATTTCATAGTTGTCCTGGGCGCGCAGATCGGCGTAGCAGATCAACAGCACCGGGAACAAGATAAACAAGAGACACTTGGCCATGATTTCGAAAACTCACCCGAGCGCACACGTGGTAGAGGATGTTCTGTTATAGAGGGTTGGGGACGGAAACACAACTGCGAAAAGAAACCGGGCTGATCATCAGTCTGTGGCGGACCGGATACGCAGTGGTGGAATTTGCCAGCATCAATAAAGAGGGCCGCTCGAGTGAGCGGCTCCCTTTATACCTTTTCCTTCTACCTTGCCTCTCCAGTTGCTCAGGCTGCTTTAGCAGCTCTCTTTCTTTCCGCCCAGCGCTTTTTCATCATTTCTGAAATGCGCCTTTTTGCGGCCGCACTCAAACGTCGACGTCCTCGCCTGCCTCTTCCCGGTGAACCGGCAGCGCCACGACGGCCACTCATAGAACCCCGAAGAGCTGAAATAGCTTGCTCCAAACGGTCCCTTTCTGACTCTAACTCTGAGATGATCTGTTGCGTGTCCATATAGCTCCTTCCGCAAGCATGCTACCAGCGAGGAACTAAACCTGCAACACGAAATAGTTTGAGCTTTTCTCGATTGCCGCCGGATAGCTTCTCCGCATTCGGAACTATCTATGCTTTCTTATTTGCCGCATAGCGAAGCTTAGAGACTATTAAGTTTACGGGGCAGATTTCCTTATTTCGTTTTGCAATTGATGCCTTCAGGAGAACGGACAGGCCTTGCAAGATCACGACGGTGGACCGCGAATAACCGATCACGGCACATCTTTAAGTGCGTCTTCATCTCGATAGAGCTTCCTTATTTAGCGCTTTCTGGAGTTAGACAGTGCGCTGCATCAATTCTTTGAGCGGCATATGCGGCAACTAGCGTGTTCTGCTGGAGACCTGTATGCACTGTTTTGCACAGATTGCAGGCAAGCCAACGTTGGATTCCGGAATTCAACCCAGATGCTGTAGCTATGGATGCGATTGGCTTAACCTATCGTGCATTGCTATGGCAGGTTTCCCGGACGGCTACTTGTAATCCCAGGCTTGAATTTAAAACCGTTTTTGAGTGTCGCATAAGTAGGAAGCGTCAAAGAGCGATGGATTGGGCCTCTTTACAGACCTAGGCCAGGAAACTTCGTTGATATACCTAAATTGCGCTAGGTTGGAAAATGAAAGTGGACGTCGTGCTTGGAAGGAATCGGAATGCCATTGCGCGTGGCCGGACGAAAGCGCCAGTCACGCAGAACCGCGATGACTCTTTCGTCCACGCCGTGGCCCAGTCCCTGAAGCAATCTTTCTTCCACCACCATGCCTTGCGCGTCAATCGTGATCTCCACGATCACATCTCCCTGAACGCCGCCAGGAAGCTCTGATCTTGGAATCTTCAGATCTTGAAACGTGACCGGCAGCGCGGGCTTGACTTCGTCTCCATCGGCAGGGCCGTCATAACCTGAACCCAACTGAGAACCGGCCTCAAACTGGCCGGAAGGCTTCTCCGCTTCCAACTTGTTGGTACGTTTCCTGATCCTGGATTTTTGCGGCTTTTTCTGGGCCGCGGTTGGCAATGAAAGGGGCGATGGTCTGCTTTCTGCAAGCTTGAGGTCGTTTGGCACATAGAGCGTGATGGAAACGGGAGTTGCGTTGCCGCCTTCGCCATGGGCGATGAAGTTGGGCCGCACAAAGATGGGCAAAGCGGGCCAAGCTAGCATGGCCAGGACCAGAATATGAACACCCGCTGAAGTAGATAAAGAAAAGGTCCAGCGCCGTCGCCGTGCGGGCTGGATCCGCGCCAGCGTGGTCCACTCTTGCCGGTCCTGATCAAACAAGGGATCCATACTCATCAGTTAGACGACATCCTTATTCTAGTGTCATCAGGCCTGCCGGCAAAACGCAAAAGTACATGAAACGGGAAGGCCATGACCGTCCGATTTGCGGGCTGCCTCCTTCTCAGGTGATCCGCTGCTCCGTTTAGAGTTTCCGCCGTATACACAGGTCAGGTTTTTTGCCGTATTCATCTAAGTAACGGTGACTGATGCTTCGTCTTGATTACTTGTCGTGCTTGTTGACCATTGGCTCAACCATTCTTATTGGCCGGCGAAAGTGGCAAGGCTGGATTTTGGCCGGAATCAACAGCATCATTATCTGCATGATCGGCCTGCGCACGGCGCAAACCGGGTTTATCCCCGCGAACCTGTTTTGTGTCGCCATCTACGGCTACAACATTCTTCAGTGGCGCAGCCAGTCCTTGCGCCAGATTTCGCCGCCTGCGGCGATGTCTGATAGGCTAAAGCCGCAAGATTCAATCAAGCACGCGCCCAGGCGCTCCGCGCGCCGGTGGGGCCGGGCCTCTGGTGGCGATGAACGATTCAGCCGCAATAGCGATCGAATTCGTCAACGTACACTACCGAACCAACGGTAATCGGGCGCTCATCTCCGGGCTCAATCTCGCGGTCCGGCGTGGTGAGACGCTCATGCTTCTGGGCCGCAGCGGCTCCGGCAAGACTACTACTCTCAAACTCATTAACCGCCTCCTGAGCGCGAGCCAGGGCGAGGTCCGCGTGGATGGCCGCTCGACGGCTGAGTGGGACGTGATTCGCCTGCGCCGCCACATTGGTTACGCCATCCAGGAAGCCGGGCTCTTTCCCCATTACACAGTCGAGGAGAACGTGGCGCTCATCCCCAAACTCGAACGCTGGGAGCCGGCGCGGATCCGGTCGCGCGTTGCGGAAGTGCTTCAACTCGTCGGGCTGCCGTTTGATCAATTCTCGCAACGATACTCACATCAACTCTCGGGAGGACAGCGCCAGCGCGTGGGATTGGCCAGGGCGCTGGCTGCTGATCCGCAGATCCTGCTTATGGACGAGCCCTTTGGCGCGCTCGATCCCATTACCCGCTCGGAGCTGCAGCAGGAATTTCGCCAGCTCAAGCAGCGGCTGAGCAAGACGGTTGTTTTCGTGACTCATGATGTGGCGGAGGCCCTGATGCTGGGTGACCGCATTGCGCTCATGGATTCGGGCGCGCTCAAAGGGGTTTTTACTCCGGCTGAGTTCCTTCGCTCCACTGACGCTGCTGTCCAGCCTTACGTGAAAGCGTTCCGGGCCGCGCAGCAGATCTTTAATCTGAATCCTGAATTCTGAAAGTTAGAACAATGGAGGCCAGTAATGCCTTTGTTCGCGTTCTTCGCCATCGACAAACGCCAGGTGCTTACCTTGACCGGCGAGCACTTGTGGCTGGTAGGGGTTTCCATGCTGTTGGTGGTCGCCGTGGGGGTGCCGCTGGGAATTCTCCTGAGCCGGCGGCCGGGATGGAAAGGCATTGTGCTGGGAAGCACAAATGTGATCCAGACCATTCCCAGCCTGGCGCTCTTCGGCTTGCTGCTGCCGGTGCCGTGGCTGGGGGCGCGGGCTGACCGGCTGGCGATTCTGGCCCTCACGTTGTACGCGCTGCTGCCCGTGGTGCGGAACACTTACGTGGGCATCACGGGCGTGGACGCTCCGGTCCGCGAAGCCGCGGTAGGCATGGGACTAACGCCATGGCAACTGTTGTGGCATGTGGAGCTGCCGCTGGCTTCAAACGTGATCGTCGCGGGCATTCGCACGGCTGCGGTGATTACGGTTGGCGTGGCAACGATTGCCGCCGCTATCGGCGCCGGCGGACTGGGTGAGTTCATTTTTCGCGGGCTGGCGATGGTGGACAACAACGTGATCCT
>Ga0137395_10000556_pt1 | contig 15926 bp, 11 predicted proteins | sample czobulk216metaG_FD_108283 | JGI IMG/M metagenome (GOLD analysis project Ga0137395, IMG submission 108283) | Vadose zone soil microbial communities from Angelo Coast Range Reserve, California, USA - czobulk2.16 metaG | ecosystem: Environmental > Terrestrial > Soil > Vadose zone | place: USA...
CGACAAGGCCCACTCGGCCGAGATGATCGCGAACGTCCTCGGCCTGCCCTTCCTGGGATTCGCGATCACGATCGCCATCGGCAGCCCGCTGCTCGACTACATCGGCATGGGCCTGCTGCTGCCGCTCTCCGGCGTCTGCTTCGCCGTCGGTGCGCTGACGATGATCTTCGCAGGGTCGCTTTCGACCGGCGCGGGCGTCTACAACGTGATCTGGATCGGCGCGCTCGTGACGGGCATCGGCTGGGGGCTCGTCGAAACGGTCGTCAACCCGCTGATCGCGTCGTTGTATCCCGAGGAAAAAACCGGAAAGCTCAACACGCTTCACGCCTGGTGGCCGGGCGGTCTCGTGATCGGCGGCCTGCTCGGCGTCGCGATGTCAGCGGCCGGCCTCGGATGGCAGATCAAGCTCGCGATAGTCACGCTTCCGGCAGTCGCCGTCGTCGCGCTCTGCATCGGCGTCAGATTTCCGCCGACCGAACGGGCCGCGGCCGGCGTGTCGATGGGCGAGATGTTCCGCGAGCTGCGGAAACCTCTGTTCATCGTCCTGTTCCTGTCGATGTTCCTGACGGCCGCGTCAGAGCTCGCGCCGGGGCAATGGGTGGACTTCGCGTTGAGCCGCACGGTCCACATGCCGGGCATTCTGCTGCTCGTCTACGTCAGCGCGCTGATGTTCGTCATGCGTCATTTCGCCGGACCGCTCGTGCACAAGCTGTCACCGACTGGGCTGCTCTGGTGCTCGTGCCTGATGGCGTCGCTCGGCCTCGTCTCGCTGTCTGTCGCCAACTCCCCTTTCATGGGCATCCTCGCGGCAACGGTCTGGGGCACGGGTGTCTGCTACATGTGGCCGACGATGCTGGCCACGGCGTCGGAGCGGTTTCCGCGGGGAGGCGCGTTGCTCATGGGGCTGATGGGCACCGCCGGTACCCTGTCCATCCGCTTCGTGCTGCCGATGATGGGCGCGATCTACGACAACAAGAAGATCGAAGTCGCCGGCGGCGAGGCGGCGTTCAATGCGCTACTGCCGGGCCCCGAGCTCGAGCGCGTGCTCGGCATCGCGGCACAGACGTCATTCCGCGCGGTCGCGGTGCTGCCTGCCGTGTTGCTGATCGTGTTTGGGGGAATCTGGCTGCACGATCGATCGAAGGGACGATGACACCCGGGCTGCCGTCTTCGTCGATTGTGAAGTGTTCATCGGGCCCGGCGAGTCCGTGAGGCGTCCGGCGAACCCATCCGGCATGCCATTTGATCGAATTTGGTGGTCCAGCCCCTCACAACGGGTGTCGGTCATTCCGTGAGGGCTCCCAGAATTCCGTGTGCGCGTCCGTCGCCTCGTTTTTCGTGCCGGCCGAGCCGTACGGCGATCCGGCAGTCCGTTTTGCACACTAGCTGATTCATATTTCACACAGAAAACCAAATGCTCTCTGTGCCGAGAGGCCTAGCCGCAAATCCTGAAGCTGCTCGTACACGCAGCCCGCGCAGTCGGCGCGTATGGGCCTCGGCGGTTGGCTGCTGATAAGGTGTACCTATCTGGCTCTCAGTGAACAAGTACATCGCGTCCAGCCAGCACTCACGGCGTGATCGCCCACATCGTTTCATGATTGGTGATCACCTCGAATTCTACGCCCGCCGCCTCGAGGATCGGGCGCTGCGCGAGCATCGCCACAAGGGTATCCATTTGATGGGCGTGTTCGAGCGAATCCCACACGCTCACATTCGCTAGGTAGCCCTTCGCACGGTCGATTCCCACGTAGTAATGGAGGAGCCCGACCAATCGCGTCAAGGGCTCGCGAAGCACACGCTCGCTCTCGGCGAGCAGGCGCTCCGCCGCGACCAGATGCTCAGTATTGAACTTGCCCTTAGAGATTCGCACCACCGCCATCGAATCCTCCATTCGTGTCTCTGGCCAGTATCTCGTACTCGAGATAGGCCTCCTGTCACCGCTCTCCGGCAGCCCGGAGACGACGAAACGTCTCCACAACGGCAAATCCTCGATCTTCTTGCGGAGGATAGTTGGCGTAATGTTCGGGTGGAGACAAAGATGAATCTAGCAGAGGATGACAAAGCGGCTGTGGCCCAGGTGCTCACCGACTACTACCGAGCGTTCAGCGCACTCGACGCGCAAGCGGTCGGGCCCTACTTCCATGAGCCGTCGCAGTTGGTCAGCCCAGCGGGTGTCGTGCCGACGCCGACACGCGCCGCTGTGGCCGCTGTTTTTCAACCAGTCATGGACGCACTGCGGGCGCGAGGCTTCGCGAAGAGCGAGCTGATCAACCTCCACCTCAAACGGCTGAGCGCAACCAGCGTGATTGCCGGGGGCATCGCCGTACGCCGCAAGACCGACGGACAAGAACTGGAGCGGGCCGGCGTCGTTTATTTGTTGCAGAAGACAAACGCCGGGTGGCAGTTCGCAACGGTCGTGATCCACGACGCGGATGACCCTCTTCGTCCCGAGTAGACGTGACCACGAATCACGGCGCCGACGAGGTGCGGGGCCGACCTTCATCGTAAGGACCTGCAGACCTCGATCACCTACTACCGCGAGCGCCTCGGCTTCCAGCTCGACTTCCAAGGTCCAGACGACGGCCCCGTCGAGTTCAGCCGGCGCGGTGCGTCGTTCGTCAAGAAGTTGTCGTTCATAGATTCGTGGCGTCCATGCCCGTTGAGCTGCAGCCTCCTTCGGAGTGCGGTGCGCAGGAACACGCACTGTGTCCGTCGGTGCACAGGGACGTGAACGTGCTGGCAGGCTGTCGCAGCGAAATTCCCTGTTGAATTGATGGCTGGCAGGCTGCCGCCTCTCTGGATCAATGGTTGCCTTCTCCAACCAGCGAGGGTAGGTGCCATGTCTCAGAAAGCCGTCCAGCTGCTAATTGGCCAGATCGTCACGGACGAGGAGTTGCGAGGGCGCTTCCTCCGCCAGCCGCTGGAGACCCTGACCGCGCTGCGCGACCAGGGTGTGGAGCTCACGCCTGGCGAAATCGAGGCGCTCGTCGACACCGATCGGCACTTCTGGACATCCGGGGCAGCCCGGCTTCACTCACGTCTGCAGCGCTGCTGCCTCAGCACGTCCTCGCCCAAGGAGAAGTCATCGTGATAAAGCGTCTTCTGATTGCGGCGTTATCGCCGCTGTTGTTCGTGTCGTGCCAGACCACCAAGGCGGCCGCGCCGCCTGCGGCGCCGCCAGAGGTGACCGTCGCCGACGTGGTGCAGAGAGACGTGCCGGTGACGAGCGAGTGGATTGCGACCCTCGACGGCTACGTCAACGCGCAGGTGCGGCCGCAGGTGTCGGGTTATCTGATCAAGCGGACGTATCGCGAGGGTGCCGCCGTGCGGACGGGCGACGTGTTGTTCGAAATCGATCCGCGGCCCTTCGAAGCCGCGCTCGCCCAGGCCAGCGCGCAACTCGCGCAAGCCGAGGCGCAGCTCGGGCGGACCGCACGCGATGTCGAGCGCGACACGCCGCTGGCACACGAGAAGGCGATCGCTCAGAGCCAGCTGGACAACGACGTGCAGGCGAACCTCGCGGCGCAAGCCGCCGTGGCGTCCGCGAAAGCACTCGTCCAAACCGCGCAGCTCAACCTCGGGTTTACGAAGGTCACCTCGCTCGTAGACGGCGTCGCGGCGATCGCGACTGGACAGATCGGCGATCTCGTTGGACCGGGCACGCTGTTGACGACGGTGTCGCAGATTGCCCCGATCAAGGCGTACTTCCCCGTCAGCGAACAGGAATACCTGCGGATCGCCGGTTCCCTCAACGCCGCCGGCACAAGTCAGCAGCCGTGGGGCTCACACGCGGAGCTCGAGTTGATCCTGAGCGACGGCAGCGTGTATCCGAAGAAGGGATCGTTTCTGGCGGCCGATCGCGAAGTAGATCTCAAGACCGGCACGATTCGCCTGAGCGCGACGTTTCCGAACCCCGGCAACATCCTGCGTCCCGGCCAGTACGGCCGTGTTCGGGCCAACACGCGCACGCTTGTCAACGCGAGCCTGGTTCCCCAGCGCGCGGTCAGCGAGCTTCAGGGCGGATATCAGGTTCGCGTCGTCGGCCGCGATGGACGGATTGCCACGCGGGCTGTGACCGTGGGCAGCCAGGTCGGCCATCTAATCGTCGTCTCGTCAGGACTTGAACACGGTGAGCGCGTCGCGATCGACGGGGCCACGTCCGCCAAGGACGGCGCTCCCGTCACGGCGAAGCCGTTCACGATGCCCGCAGATCGCGAGTAATCCCATGTCGAAGTTCTTCATCAACCGCCCCATCGTCGCGATTGTCATCGCCATTCTCACCGTGCTCGCCGGTCTCGTGTCGATGCGGGCGCTGCCAATCGCGCAGTACCCGGAGATTGTGCCGCCACAGCTTCTCGTCACCGCCACCTATCCCGGCGGCGACGCCGTCACGATGGAACAAGCCGTGGCGACGCCGATCGAACAACAGATGAACGGCGTCGACAACATGCTGTACATGCAGTCGATCAACGCCAACGACGGCACCACGCAGCTGCAGATCACGTTCGACACGGACACCGACATCAACACGGACCAGGTGAACGTCCAGAACCGTCTGTCCCAAGCGCAGCCGAACCTGCCTCCCGAGGTGAATCAGTTCGGCCTGCTGATCCGGAAGTCGACGGGCCTGCCGCTCATGGCGGTGTCGCTCTATTCGCCGAAGAAGACGCACGACTCGCTGTTTCTCGGGAACTACGCCAACATCAACCTCGTCGACGCGCTGCTGCGCGTCCCCGGCGTCGGGCAGGTGATCATCTTCGGCAGCGCCGACTACGCGATGCGGATTTGGGTAAAACCGGACGTCCTCGCCAAACTCGGCCTCTCCGTCCCCGATCTGTCCAAGGCCATTCAGCAGCAGAGCGCCGTCAATCCCGCCGGCCAGATCGGCGCGGCGCCCGGTCCCTCCGGCCAGGAGAACACGCTCACCGTCCGCGCGCGGGGGCGGCTGCAGACCGCGGAAGAATTCGGCGAGGTCGTCGTGCGCTCGAATGCCGACGGATCGGTCGTCCGCTTGAAGGACGTCGCGCGCATCGAGCTGGGCGCTCTGGCCTACAAGCAGATCGGGCGCCTCAACGGCCTCCCCAGCTCCATCGTCGCCGTCTTCCAGACACCCGGGTCGAACGCACTGGCGGTCGCGGCCGGCGTCAGAAAGACGATGGAGGACTTGTCTCCGAGGCTGCCTGAAGACGTCGCCTATGCGTACTCGCTCGACTCGACGCTTCCGGTGACCGAGGGCATCCGCGAGATTGTCAAGACGCTGTTCGAAGCGATGGCGCTCGTGGTGATCGTCGTGTTCCTGTTCCTGCAGAACTGGCGCGCCACGCTTATTCCGATGGCGGCGGTTCCCGTCTCACTCATCGGCACGTTCGCCGTGTTTCCGCTGCTCGGCTTCTCCATCAACACGCTGTCGCTCTTCGGCCTCGTCCTCGCGGTCGGCCTGGTCGTCGACGATGCGATCGTCGTGGTCGAGGCGGTGGAGCATCACATCGAACAGGGCATGTCGCCGCGCGACGCCACGGCGCGCGCCATGCGCGAGGTGTCGGGTCCCGTGATCAGCATCGCGCTGATTCTGGCCTCGGTCTTCGTCCCGATCGCGTTCATGGGCGGCATCCAGGGCCGGCTGAACAAGCAGTTCGCGCTCACGATCGCCGTGTCCGTCGTGATTTCCGCGTTCAATGCCCTGACGCTGTCACCGGCGCTGGCCGCGATGTTCCTCCGTCCGAGGCGCGCCGCCGCCGGCGCGGCGTCGAGGTTCTTCGGCGTGTTCAACCGGTGGTTCGCGACGGCGACAAACGGCTACGTGCGCCTGAGCCACGGCCTGATTCGAAAGTCGCTGGTCGCGGTGGCGATCGTCGCCGGGTTCGCGGTGCTCGACGGCGCGCTCGGCAAAGGCCTGAAGAGCAGCTTCGTGCCCGAAGAGGATTACGGCTTCTTCTTTCTGAACGTGCAGCTTCCACCGGCAGCGTCTCTCGAGCGAACCGACGAAGTCTGCCGCCGCATCGAAGACATCCTCGCGAAAACCGAGGGCGTCGACAAGGCCACCACGGTCGCGGGCTTCAGCCTGCTCACACGTGTGTCCTCGTCGAACAGCGCGTTCTACTTCATCGCGCTCAAGCCATGGGAGGAGCGCAGCGCGGCCAAGCTTCACGCCCGCGCCATCGTGAACCGGCTGAACGGAACGCTGGCGGCGCAGGTGCATGAAGCCGTGGCGTTTGGGTTCATGCCGCCGTCGATTCCCGGACTCGGCAACTCGGGCGGGTTCTCCTTCTGGCTGCAGGACCGCAGCGGCGGCTCGCCGGAGTTCCTCGACGAGCAGCTGCAGGCGTTCCTCGCGGCCGCGCGGAAGCGGCCGGAGCTGGCTGGCGTCACCTCCCTTTACTCGGCGTCCGTGCCGCAGCTTTATGCGGACGTCGATCAGGGCAAGGCGCTCAAGCAGGGTGTCGCCGTCGGCGACGTCTACCAGACGCTGCAGACATTTCTCGGCGGACTCTATGTGAGCCAGTTCAACCGCTTCGGCCGCCAGTGGCGGGTGTTCGTCCAGGCCGAAGGCGACGCGCGGACGAAGGCGGACGACATCGGCCGTTTCTATGTTCGCAACAACGACGCGAACATGGTGCCACTGTCCGCGCTCGTCTCGACGCGTCCAATGCTCGGGCCGGAGTTCACGAACCGATTCAACCTTTATCGGTCCGCGCAGGTCATCGGCGGCGCGGCGCCCGGCTACAGCTCCGGGCAGGCGCTGGACGCGCTCGAAGACGTCGCCAGAACGACGCTGCGGCCGGAGATCGGCTACGACTGGGCCGATCTGTCGTACCAGGAGCGCAAGACGACGTCCGGCGCGGCAATCGCCGTGTTCGCGCTATCGATCGTGTTCGTGTTCCTGATCCTGGCGGCGCTCTACGAGAGCTGGTCGCTGCCGTTCTCGGTGCTGCTGTCGGTGCCGATCGCGGTCTTCGGCGCGTTTGCCGGACTCTACCTGGGCCGGTTCGACCTCGATGTCTTCGCGCAGATCGGTCTCGTGATGCTCATCGGACTGGCGGCGAAGAACGCGATTCTGATCGTGGAGTTCGCCCGGGACGAGCTGCGGGAGGGTCGCAGCCTCGTCGATGCGGCGCTCGAAGGGGCGCGACTCAGGTTTCGTCCGATTCTGATGACGTCCTTCGCATTCATCTTCGGCTGCGTGCCGCTACTGCTGGCGTCCGGGTCGGGGGCGGCCTCACGCCAGGTACTTGGCACGGTGGTCATCTCCGGCATGTTCGCGGCGACCGCCATCGCCATCTTGATCATCCCTGTCTTGTTCGTGCTCGTCGAACGCCTCGCGACGCATCGCCTGGAGGCGCCGCACGTGGCCCTGGAACCCGGGACGTCGGAAGGACGCGCCTGACATGAAATCGATCGCCACGCTACTCGTCGTCGCCGTCACCTTGGCGACCGCCGCGTGCACGGTGGGACCAAACTACAAACGCCCAGTCGTCCAGATACCGGACGCCTATCGCAGCGCGACAGCTGTTGATACGTCGTCGCCTCGAGCCGAGTCACTTGGCGATCAGAAATGGGGGGACGTGTTCGACGACACGGCGCTCCAGGCACTGATTGCGACGGCCGTTCGCCAGAACTTCGACGTGCGCATCGCCGCTGCACGGATGCTTCAGGCGCAGGCGCAGCTCGGCATCACGCGCGCCGATCAGGCACCGACAGTCAACGGCAACGTCGGCGCGGCGCGTGAACGGCTCGCACAGTCGCTGGGCCTGCCGGCTCTTCAGACAAATGCCTTCGACGTACAGGTGTCCGCTGCCTGGGAACTTGATTTCTGGGGCAAGTTCCGCCGCGCGACGGAAGCCGCGCGCGCCGAACTGCTCGCCACGCGGTGGGGACAGCGGGCAGTCGTCACGAGCCTGGTGAGCCAGGTGGCGGGCGCGTACTTCTCGCTCCGCGCGCTGGATCTGGACCTCGACATCGCGCAGCGGACGCTGGCGTCCCGGCGCGAGTCCCTGCGCCTGACTTCAGTGCGCGCGCAGGGCGGCGTCACATCGCTGCTCGACGTGCGGCAGGCCGAGCAGCTCGTGTTCGGCGGTACGGCGGAGATCGCCAGCCTGGAACGGCAGATTGAACAACAGGAGAACCTGATCAGCACACTGCTGGGGGACAACCCCTCCTCAGTGACGCGCGGCCGGGCGCTGACCGAACAGCCGCGCGTGCCCGATGTGCCCGCGGGCCTGCCGTCGGCGCTTCTCGAGCGACGCCCCGACATCGCGCAAGCCGAGCAGCAGCTGATTGCCGCCAACGCCGACATCGGCGTCGCCAAAGCCGCGTATTTTCCGCAAATCGCGCTCACCGGCGCCGCCGGGTGGCAGAGCACGGCTCTGTCCGCGCTGTTCAGCGGTCCTGCGGGATTGTGGTCGGTGGGCGGCGCGCTGGCGCAGCCGATCTTCACAGCAGGGCGGACGCGAGCCCGCGTCGACCTCGCGGCGGCACGGCGTGATGAAGCCAGCCTCGTCTACCAGCAGACGGTTCAACAGGCGCTCCGAGATGTCTCGGATGCGCTCGTCGCGTACCGCAAAGGCCGGGAGTTCCGCGAGCAGGAAGAGCTGTTGGCGCGATCGGCCGGCGACGCGCGACGGCTGGCCGACCTGCGATATCAGGGTGGCGCGACGAGCTATCTCGAAGTGCTGGACAGCGACACGCGGCTGTTCTCAGCAGAGCTGGGATTAGCCGACGCGCAACTGAGCGAACAACTCGCGTTCGTACAGATCTATCGCTCGCTCGGCGGCGGCTGGCAGCCGTAACCGCAGATGTAGTGCAGGCCTTCCGGCCTTCCGTCCTGCCGGCAATCACGCGCGGGCACTGTTATCGAGACCGTACTTCCGGAGGCGGACATAGAGCTGTGTGCGCGACAGGCCCAGCCGCTTGGCGGCCTTGACTTTGTTTCCCCCGCTCTCCCGGAGGACCATCTCGATCGTCTCGCGCTCGTGGACGCGAAGATCGGTCGTCGTGGAGCCGGCAGGCCGTTCGGTGACGCGCAGCGAAAGATGCTGCGCGGTAATCAGGCCGCCTTCGCACAGGATCGCCGCACGCTCGAGTGCGTTGCGAAGCTCACGCACGTTGCCTCTCCATTCGTGCTGCAGCAGGGCGTCCTTCGCATCGCGCGTCAGTCCCGCCGGCGGCCGGCCGAACGACCGTCCGATCTCGTCAAGAAATGCTTCGCTGAGCGGCAGGATGTCGGCCGGACGATCGCGCAGCGGCACCAGGGGGATGTCGAATACCTGCAGCCGGTAGTACAGATCCTCGCGGAAGTCGCCGCGCTCCATCGCTTTCTTCAGGTCGCGGTTGGTGGCCGCGATGACACGGACGTTCGCCTTCTGCGGCCGCGTGCCGCCCAGCCGCTGGAACTCGCGCTCCTGCAGCACACGCAGGAATTTCGCCTGGGCCGACGGGCTCATCTCGCTGACTTCGTCGAGAAAGAGCACGCCCCCGGCCGCCAGCTCGATCTGGCCGGGCTTGGACTGCTGGGCGCCGGTGAACGCTCCCCGCTCATAACCGAACAGCTCCGACTCGAGCAGCTGCTCGGGCAGCGCCGCGCAATTGAGGGCCACGAACGGTCCGCCCTTCCGCGCCGACGCGCGATGAATGAATCGCGCCACGACTTCCTTGCCGGTTCCCGATTCGCCGGTGATCAGCACCGTCGTGTCGGTTGCCGCGACCTGCGTCGCCTTTCGCAGCGTGTCCTTCCACTCGTCGGACTGCCCGACGACGCGACCGTAGCCGGTCTTCGAGTCGAGCTCTTCGGCCAGGAGCTTGACGCGCGCTTCGAGCCGCTCGGCGCGGCCATGGGCTTCCGCCACCTGACGGGCCGCGTCGGCGAGCTGTTCGTGCGATACCGCCAGCGCCACGTGGTCGGCCACGCGGCGCGCAACGGGAAAGTCCTTCGCACTGAACGCCGCCACGCGCTTCGACCAGAAACTCAGGCCCATTTCCTGATCGCGGACGCACGTGTGCACCGCCAGCCACGAGCGGTAGCCCGCATCGACGAGGCGCGCCTGCACGTCCGCGGGTTCCACGATCGGCAACGACTCGCGGGTGAGGTCGTCGATCACGCGGAATTCGGCGTCGAGCGCCGTCGTGCCGATGAGCTTGACCCGCTTGACTTCCGGGAACTCGTCGTTCGACGCGGCCTCGACGACCACATCATCCCGATCGTAAAACGTCATCGTCATCCGGTCGTGCGGGAGGACTTTCCTCGTGATCTCCGACACCTGCGGAAACACCGTTCGGATATCCAGCACACCGGCAATCGCGCGCAGGAGTTCGACCGAGCTCTCGAGATTGTCGGCGCGTTCGCGCTCGACCGCGGCGAGACGGGCGGCTTCGGCCAGCCGCTGATGCGACAGCGCAACGGAGACGTAGTCGGCCAGCCGTTGCACGAGCGTGTGGTCGCTGGCCGAGTACGCGTCCGGCTGCCGCGAAAGCAACGCGAACACGCCCACCGGCTGGCCGTCAATCCGGACGGGCGCGCTGATCCCCGAGAGCAGGCCGCGCGCGAAGCCCTGCCCCGGACTGAAGAGGCGCGGCTGCGACAGGTCAGCCAGGAAGCAGCGGTCGCCGCGGCACAACAACTCTGGTGCGCCGTCGGCCGTGCTCGCAAACAGGCGGAAGCGCGAGCCGTCTTCGGTGACGAGCGCCAGGTTCGCTTCGTCGTGCGGGACGATGCGGGCGGCGACGGTGCTGAGGTGGCGGAAGACGTCGCGGACGTCGAGCGCGCGCGCCAGCGTCGGCAGCAAATCGTGGAACGCGTCGAGGTGAGTCGCCTCGGTGGTTTGGACGTCGAGCATCGTACTCATGAGCGTTTTCTCTTACGGCCGGCCTTCCCGTGCACGCTGACGGGCAACACCGCCGAGACTTCATGAATGAGATCGGAGTTGACGGAGATATAGCGGTGCTGCCCGGCCTCGCGCACGGTGATGACGCCGGCGTCGGCCAGGATCTTCAGGTGATGAGAAATCGTCGGCTGCGACAGGTGGAAATGCGCCTTGACCTCGGTGCAGGACAGCTCGCCCGCCGACGCGATTTCGCGCGCCATGCGGATCCGTTTCTTGTCGGCGAGTGCCTTGAGGGCCTTGACCAGTCCCGCTTCGTCCATGTGGCTGGGCTTCAATATATCGAAATGTGTCTAAGTAATCAATCTGCGTGGATCCACGCAGGCCGTGTGTGCGGCCGCGCGCGAAACAGGCCGAAACGGCGCGTCTTTCACGCCGCGTCACGCGGCACCGCCCTTGCCCTTCTTGCCGCCGGTGGCCCGGAAGGCCACAAGGAGGCAGTCATGAAACGGTCGATCGCAGCTCTCATTCTCGGAATCTCCCTCACCGGCGCCAGTACGGCGCGCGCGCAGGAGAGCAACGCCGGGCCCGGCACGCTCGAAGTCACCGTCGTCCCCGGCGGCGGCACGTTCTACACGAGCAGCAGCAAAGGGCCGAGCTTCGGCAACTACACACTCGGCGCCGCCATCACCTACAACATCAACAGCATCGTCGGCATCGAGGGCGACGTGGCCGGCGCGCTCGCCGTCGCGCAGAACCTGCAGTTCGGCAGCGTCACGAGCAATCAGAAGGGACCCGACCAGCTGAACTATTCCGGCAACCTCGTGATCTCGCTGCCGACGCACAGCGCCTTCGTGCCGTACGCCACAGGCGGGATCGGCGGTCTGACGACGTTCTCGCGAGCGAGCCTCGGGATCACCAGCAATGACACGTCGTTGACGGGCAACGTCGGCGGCGGCGTGAAATGGTACGCGGCCAACGGGCGCTGGGGCCTTCGCGGCGACTATCGATTCCTCGCCGTGAGAGCGAGCACCGACGCGACCGCGTTCTTCAACCAGGACACGCGCTACGGACATAGGGTCTACGGCGCCGTGATCATCAACGCCCTTCGCTGAACAACGGAGCCACCGCCCTCGCGTTCGGCGCCGCTCGGCTGACGCCTGAACGCGAGGCGACGCGCTCACATCTCGAGAGGAGCAACGTGATGACGTCACTGATGGGATATTCCGACTCGACGCCCCTCGGCGTGGCACGGGAAGCCGGGGATCGCGGCCGCACTCGAACGTTCGTGTCGTGGGTGCTGCAGATTGGCGCGGCGGCGATGGTCCTGCTTGCCGGCAGCCTGAAGCTGCTGGGCGCGGCGCCGATGGTACAGATGTTCGGCGCCATCGGCCTCGGCCAGTGGTTCAGGTATGTAACCGGCACCATCGAAGTCGTGTCGGCCGTGCTGCTGCTCGTGCCGTCGCTGGCGTTCTTCGGCGCGGTCGCGCTCGTGCCGACGATGATCGGTGCGATTGCCACCCATCTGTTCGTGATCGGCGGCAGCCCGGCGCCGGCGATCGGCCTGCTGGCCGCGACAAGCGCTGTGGCGTGGATACGCTGGCCCCGATAACAACGACAACAAGAGGACCATGACCAATGGCGATTCAGATTCTCGGCACCATCGCCCTCATCACGGGCGCCAATCGCGGCATCGGCCGCGCACTCGTCGACGCACTGCTCGAGCGCGGAGCGGCCAAGGTCTATGCGGCCACGAGGCACCCTGAGGCGCTTGCCGACCTGGTCGCGCGCTTCGGCGGTCGGGTTGTTCCGCTGCGGGTCGACGTCACCCGTCCGGGCGAGGTGCGCGCGGCGGCGGCGCTCGCGCCTGATGTGCGTATCCTGATCAACAACGCAGGAGTCGTAGCGAAGTTCGGCGGCGAGTTGACCGACGCGGGCTGGCTGACGGCCGCACGGGACGAATTCGAAGTCAATGTGCTGGGCACCTGGTCGGTGACGCAGGCGTTCGCGCCAAGCCTCGGTGGACGCGCCGGCGCCGCGGTGGTGAACATCGGATCCGTCGCCGGTTTCGCCGCATTCCCTGCTGTCGCCTCGTACAGCGCCAGTAAGGCCGCGCTCCATTCGCTGACCCAGGCCACGCGCGCACTGCTCCGTCCGCACGGCATCCACGTCGCGGGCGTCTATCCCGGACCGATCGACACCGACATGGCCAGGCCGTTCGAGATCGCGAAGACCGCGCCAGCCGAGGCGGCTCGCGCGATCCTCGACGGGCTCGAGGCCGGACGCGACGAAATCTTTCCGGATCCCGCGTCGCGCGAGTGGGGAGCGATCTTCCTGCGCGATCCGAAGGCGCTCGAACAGCAGTTCGCCGCGACAGTCAGCGCAGCCGTGACCGATTGATCCAGGTGTTCCGGTCAGACCTTCATGCTCGACGGCTTCAGCGTGCCTTTTCGCAGCGCGCGCCGCTTCATGATGAAGAAGATGACTGGCGTGATGATGAGGACGTGAACCGTCGACGTAACCATGCCGCCGACGATCGGCGCGGCAATCGGTTTCATGATGTCCGAGCCAACGCCGGTGCTCCAGAGAATCGGCAGCAGGCCCGCCATCACGACGCTGACGGTCATGAGCTTCGGCCGCAGCCGGAGCACCGAGCCTGAGATGGTGGCTTCGAAGATGTCCGCCTCCGTGATCTCGCCGCCACGAGCGAGGCGCTTGTCGAGTGCCTCGTGCAGATACAGCACCATGACGACGCCCGTCTGGACTGCGACGCCATAGAGCGCGATGTAGCCGACCCAGACCGCCACCGAGAAGTTGTAGCCGAGCCACCACTGCAGGATGACGCCGCCAGTCATCGCGTACACGACCGACAGCATGACGATGGTCGCCTCGGAGACGGAGTGAAACGTCATGTACAGCAGCATGAAGATGATGAAGAACACGAGCGGGATGAGGATCTTGAATCGCTCGCGGGCACGCACCTGAAACTCGTACTGCCCGGTCCAGAGTAGCGTGTAGCCCGTCGGCAGCTTGAGGTGTTCGGCGACGGCGCGTTTGGCTTGATCGACGTACCCGCCGATATCTGTTGTGGCCGTATCAACGTAAACATAGCCCGCCAGTTGACCGTTCTCGTCGCGGATCATCGAGGGACCCGGTGACAACGTCACCGACGCAAGTTGCGACAAGGGAATCTGCGCGCCCATGGATGTCTTGACAAGGACTCGCCCGAGGTCCGGCAGGCTGTCCCGGAAGCCCTGCTCGTAGCGGACGTTGACGGGATAGCGCTCGCGTCCCTCGATCGTGCGCGTGATGTTCTGGCCACCGATCGCCGATTCGATCACGTCTTCGACGTCGCCGATCAGCAGGCCATGGCGTGCGATGGCGTCGCGGTCGATGCGGATGTCCGTGAAGTATCCCTGCGCCACCCGCTCGGCGTACACGCTGCGCGTGCCGGGGATGTGCTGCAGCGCGCGCTCGAGGTCGCTGCCGATCCGCTGGATTTCATTCAGATCGGAGCCCAGAATCTTGATCCCCACCGGGGTCTTGATTCCCGTGAGCAGCATGTCCAGTCGGTTGCGAATCGGCTGGGTCCAGACGTTCGGGAATCCCGGAAACTGCAGCTGCGCGTCCATCTCGCCCTGAAGCTTCTCGACCGTCATGCCCGGCCGCCACTGCTCGCGCGGCTTCAGCGTCACCGTCGTGTTCACCATGCCCATCGGCGTGTTGTCGGTCGGCGTCGTGCCTCGGCCGACAGTCCCAAACACCGTCTCGACCTCCGGAAACGTCCGCAGGATCTTGTCCTGCACTTGCAGCAGCTTGGTGGCCTCCGTAATCGACAGCCCCGGCGGTGACGTCGGCATGTAGAGCTGCGACCCTTCGTAGAGCGGCGGCATGAACTCGCTGCCGATGACAAAAAGGAGCGGAATGCTCAGCGGGACGATGGCGAAGTTGACGACCAGGGCAATCCATCTCCAGCGCAGCGCGAATCGGATGATCGGGTCGTAGATCCACGCGAAGAGCCGAGACATGGGATTCTGCGACTCGGGCTTCAGTCGCCGGCCACGGATGAAGATCGTCATCAGCACCGGCACGAGCGTGATCGACAGAATTGACGCGCCCACCATCGCGAACGTTTTCGTGAATGCCAGGGGGCGGAACATCCGCCCTTCCTGGGCTTCGAGCAGAAACACCGGCACGAACGACACCACGATGATCGCCAACGAGAAGAAGATGGCGCGTGCCACCTGCTTGGCGGCGCGGACAATGGCCTGCGGCTGCTCGTCGTACGGGATCTGCTCTTCCGAGACGTGCCTGTACGCGTTCTCCACCATCACGATCGAGGCGTCGACCAGGACGCCGATCGCCAGCGCCAATCCTCCGAGCGACATGATGTTCGACGTGACATCGAGGTAGTACATCGGGATAAACGAGGCCAACACGGCAATCGGCAGCGCGACGATCGGAATCAGCGCGGATCGGAAATGAAACAGGAAGACGATGATGACGATCGACACGACGATGGCTTCTTCGATCAGGGTGTGCCGGAGCGTGCTGATCGACTCGCGGATCAGACCCGACCGGTCGTAAGTGGGAACAATCCGCACGCCTGGCGGCAGCGATGACTGCACCTCCTGGAGCCTGGCCTTCACGCCGTCGATCACGCGCAGCGCGTTCTCGCCGAACCGCATGACGACGATGCCGCCGACGGCCTCGCCTTTGCCGTCAAGTTCGGCGACACCGCGGCGGATGTCCGGGCCGATGCGCACCTGTGCGACGTCGCGCACGCGTATCGGCGTGCCACGCGCGTTGGCGCCCAGCGACACGTTCTCGATATCCGTCGTCGACGTCAGGTAGCCGCGCCCGCGGACCATGTACTCGCGGCCCGAGAACTCGAGCAGCCGGCCCTCGACGTCGTTGTTGCTCATCTTGATGGCGTCGATCACCTGCTTCGCGCCGATGTCATACGCCGCCAGCTTGTTGGGATCGAGGTTTACCTGGTACTGCTTGACGAATCCTCCGATGCTCGCGACTTCGGCGACGCCAGGCACCGATGCCAGCCAGTAGCGAAGATACCAATCCTGGAAACTGCGGAGATCGGCGAGGCTATGCTCA
>Ga0137395_10000557_pt1 | contig 15924 bp, 9 predicted proteins | sample czobulk216metaG_FD_108283 | JGI IMG/M metagenome (GOLD analysis project Ga0137395, IMG submission 108283) | Vadose zone soil microbial communities from Angelo Coast Range Reserve, California, USA - czobulk2.16 metaG | ecosystem: Environmental > Terrestrial > Soil > Vadose zone | place: USA...
CGAAATCGACCACGTTGTGGAGTTTGTCGGGCGGGACGAGAAGGGAAGTATAGTAAGCGCTGTTGGGCCCGACTCCTCCATCCGTATATTACCCCGAGTCCGCCAGTCGGGCGATATCGTAGCTGATCCAGCGTCCTCCTCCGTCGCAAGCGTCGACCCCGCTTTTGGGATGGGCGCTTTTGAAACGCTCAAGCAGTTCGCTGAAATTCTGATCGGCGGCTAAGGCATCCGTATCGTTGGTACTGGCCGCGGGCGCGATGTCATACCGCCACTGGAAATCTCCCCAGTCGCGGACGCTATCATCCAGCAGCCGGCTTTGCCAGTCCTCGGTTGCCGGAATTGATTGTTCAGGAGTGTCCTGGCCTGGAATCATCCAACTCGGATGTTGCTGCGCAACTTTCGATTCCCGAGTCGCAAGAAAGGTGGGATACCACAGGACCCATCGCATGTCGTGCTTGCGTAAGTAGTCGTTAGTCCTCCTCCATTCCGGACCGTTCCACGTTCCCCACTTGTCGTACCAACCCGCGTCGTCCCACAGAATATCGGTGCCGGTCTCCCGAAGAAGATCTATATACCGCAGATCGAGCGCCAGTCGCCTTCCCCAGTTATCGGCGCTGGGCGTGCCTCCTTCGCCCACCCACGGGTCCGGCCAATCGACTGCCCAACGAGTCTTGGCGAAGTAATCAGGATTGGTGAAATCCCACAGATAGCCGTATTGCCAATCGAGCAACTGATTTCCGAGGTCATCGACCCCGCCAGAGAACGGCGCCACGAATACCTTCGGCGTTTCAATCTGCATGCCTGGACCCAAGTCTTTTTCGAACCCCGCTAACTCCAATCGTATGGCGTATGGCATGCCTTCATCGTCACCTATCTTGAAACGCCAATGGCCTAAGTAGTCCCAGCCAACGGCCAGGCCTTCATTGGTCTTTCCATTCAACAGAAATGCGAGCGGCAGATAACTGCTGTAGTTGCCAGGCTGTGTCCCTTCATTGGAATCGAGGGTACGCCGGTAAGTAGGAGACATGTTCTCGGTCTTCAGAAGTTGGCTGCCGTTGTAGTTGCCGCCGCCAGTTATATAATTAAATTGGAGATATTGCGCCATCGAACCGAGAGCACGTGAGTGCAGAAAATCGACATGGCCTAAGTGGATTGGTTTGCCTGAGGAGTTCTTGATTCCTAGCCATTCGCGAATTACTTCCGTCCCCGGGTAGACGACATAGTGTTTGGTAACACGCATGCCGTTCGACGCCAGGTCGATGTCGAGTTCTAACTCACCTTGCTTTCCTGTGGAAGCACGCTCGTCGACGAGATCCCACCGCCAGTTTCGAGCACTTGCATCCTGACCATCTACAGAGAAGCGAATCTCAGCCGGAGGATTATTTGCATCCTGGTACTCTCGCCCAGACACTTTGTTGCGCAGCGAAACCAAGAAAAAACGTCCACCAGCGAGTCGGATTCTTCGTTCGACCAACGACGTACCGAGCGTCCACTCATTGCCTTCGCGGCGCACGTAGCCGTCTCGGCTCTGGAGATTAGTTTGTGCGCAGAACAGGGAACCCGCCGTGCATAGAATTGACAGTTGGATCGCGATAACGCGGCGGATTGAGACTCGGCTGGTGCTTTCGCGCGAGTTCAGATTGCTTCCTCCATCCCAGTTCGGCTGTCGTTCAGAGGTTTATCCAGAGAGTTCATCCGCGACCTGGCCACGCAGCGAGCGGCCATTTCGTCTGCTCTTCGATTCCCAGCAGGCGGTTATACTTCGCCAAGCGCTCCGACTGACGAATGGATCCATTTTTGAATTGATCGGCACGCCAGCCCACTGCCAAATCTGCTGCCCAGTTATCTTCGGTCTCTCCGCTGCGAACGCTCAGTGTGACCGCCCAACTCGCCGCTCGGGCTTGCTTGCAGGCGTCGAGCGCTTCCGTAAGTGTTCCGATCTGATTGACCTTCAGTAGCAAAGCATCGCAGGCGTTCGATTCCACCGCACGTTTGATTCGAGTGGAGTTTGTGCATAGAAGATCGTCTCCCAGCGTGAGCGCCCGACCCGCAATTGCTTGACGCAGCTTGGGCCAGTTCTCCCAATCGTTCTCTGCCAGTCCGTCCTCCACACTCAGGATCGGATACTCATCGAGCCAGCGCGCGATGGTTCGGATCATTCCAGCGCTATCCAGAATCTCCCCATCTTTGTGGTATCTGCCGTCTTCATAAAAATGTGAAGCGGCAACATCAATGCCGAGAAAAACATCCTCGCCCGCTATATATCCAGCCTGCTCGATCGCCTCTACAGCCAGACCCAGCATCTCTTCGGCAGATTTGCAGGGGGGAGCGAGGCCGCCTTCATCTGCAGTGAGCAGGCGCATGCCATATTTACGAAGCGCAATATCGGCCGCTGCTTGATACACATCGAAAGCGGAAACCAGGACCTCATCGATGGTTTGCGCAGACATGGGGATGATCAGTACATCCTGCACCGATACCTGGTCGCCTGCATGTTTTCCCCCGCTGAAAAGATTAATGGTCAGGCGAGGTAGCCTGTTCGAGGGACCACCCATCATGTCGGCGAAATGCTGGTAAAGAGGAATGCCACGTTCCATCGCATGAGCTCGCGCGAATGCCACTGATACAGCGAGAATCGCATTCGCACCGATGCGCGACTTCGTGGGTGTGCCATCGAGCGAAATCATCGATCGGTCCAATTCAGCTTGGTCACTTAAAGCGCGGCCAGACAATGCGTCATGAAGCTCTCCGCCTACGTTCGCGGCCGCCCGTCGGCAGCCCAGACCGTGATAGCGCCTCGGTTCCCGGTCCCGCAATTCGAAAGCCTCCGCGCTCCCGGTCGATGCGCCAGAGGGGACAGAAGCAGAGGCGGAGATCCCGCTATCTAGCAGACAAGTCGCCAGGACAGTGGGCCGGCCACGGCTGTCGAGAATTTCCCGGCCGGAAAGTCGCTTAATTGTGGGCATAGGTTTCGATTGCGTGAACAAACTCGGTAATCAAATCGGGAATGTTAGTGGGAGGCTCCTCAAGCAACGCGAGGACCACATTTCGTTGCTGTAATCTTTCCCATGGTGTCAGATACTCCAGAGGTGATTTGCCTGCTACTCGCGCCAACAAGCACCCGAGTGTGTGACGTACCACCCGCGGTTCCATTGACCCAGCCCAACCCATCTTCATAATCTCGCCGTAATACACCTGCCAGAACAACTCCGCGGCGCTGGCCAAGCGATTCCGGACCGCCGGCATGTGATGAGCCTTACTGAGAAAGTGCGTCAAGGCGAATCCAACGTCGAAAGCGGGATCGCCGAAGTGAACAACTTCATAATCGAGCAGTATTAATTTGTTCCGATAGATAAGTGTGTTTTTAGGGCTGAAATCACCATGCACCAGACTGTCTTTATGCTGGAGCGTCTCTCTCGCCAGCGCTTTCAGAAATCCTGCTGCCTCGGGAGTATTCTGCGCAGTATAAAGGTAGTACGGTTCCAGTCGAAGGCTTTCAAAGTAGCTGGTATCTGCAAACGCCTTGGCGACCTCCGCCCCTGAATCTGACGATCTGCGGTGAATCGTGCCGAGCAGTAACCCGATTTGTTCGAAATGATCTGAAACGATGCGGCCTGAAAGCAGAACCGATTTCCAGTTTTCATGTTCATCCGGTATCGCCGCCATCCCCATCAAATGATTTTCCATGTCTTCAAAAATGAAGGCGGGAGTAGTCCCCGGCGGGGCCGATCGATTCAGCCAGCGCAGCGCCTTCGCTTCCACTCCAATCCTTTCTGGATTGCTGAACCAATCTACGTTGACGCGCAATTTCGCCAGCGCTTGCTTTAAAACCCAGCCGTGTCCATCCGCCCACGCCACCCTTACCGTACGGTTTGAAACACCGCCCGCCAGCTTCTTTAATGCGATCGTTTCTCCCGCCTTTACATATCCGCGGTCGGTCAGGTAATCACGCAAGCCGTCGAATTCCTCGATGTCAAATTCCATGGGTTGACTAGTCCCGATCTGAAATCAGTGTCATCGCCTGCCGCTCTCCGCGCCATCGAGCAATACGAGGCGGGCGAACAACCCCGTCGTGTCGCCGGAATTCGTCTTGTTCTTACCATACCCAACAGCAAATGTGACGGTGTCGTTAGCTTTCATTTCGATTTGACCTGAATACGCCGCCGTAGGGCTCGTCCCCTGCACCTTGCGGAATGCCGGGTCTCCTCCGTAGCCATCGATGTCGGCGTCAAAGAGGGACGTGCCATTGTGTAGCACATGCACATCCGTCGTAGACCAAACGTGGACGCCTGCGAATTGAGCGCTTATCTTGTAGGTACCTGCCACGGGCGCCACGAAGCGAACCAGACTGTATTGGCCGCTATTACTCGCCTCCATGGCGACCTCGCCGCCGCGTACGACCCAGCCATTGCGTGAAGGCCAAGGTTGCGATTGCTTCGTGGTGTTATAAGCGATGTAGGGGTAATAACCCGGGCCCGGCCCGCTGCTGGCAGCTGGATGCCAGAACCCAATCGGGCTGGCCCCGTCACTATACTTGTCGAGCTGAAATTGGTCAGGTGCCAGAGAGTTGGTGGCGGAATAGCCATACTGCCAAACTTTGTTGGGATTGTGTTTGAGAGAAAAGTCGGCGGATAAGTCGAAAATTGTTTGTGCTGAGGTAAGTTGTCCGAGTAAGAACAATATGCCGGCGAGTCGCACCATTTCTCAAAGCCTTTCAACATTTTCCGCAGCGCTGGGATGGAAGACGTAGCGTTTCTACATCGACAAGCATCCCTTAACAAACCATAACGGCTTAGGAATTTATGTTAACAACAGTGTTGACATAGCGGTAGACCCTCGACTAGCCTACCACAGCCGGCATACGAATCACCACAAACAACATTCCAATGTTTCTACCTAGCGATTCGGCTTGTCGAGTAAGTTATTTGTGTGCCAGGAATCTAAGATGAGCGGAAGACTTACGGGAAAGGTTGCGTTAGTTACGGCGGCAGCGCAGGGCATTGGGCGCGCCACCGCCATCGCGTTTGCCGATGAAGGCGCTGTGGTGTGGGCGACTGACATTGACGAGGCGTCTCTCGCAGCCCTTAGCCACGATTTCCCCAGCATTTGGACCCGCCGGCTGGATGTGCGCGGAGCGCAGGACGTTGTGGATTGTGCGGGAGAAATTGGCACGCTCGATGTGTTGTTCAATTGTGCCGGCTTTGTTCATCATGGCAGTATCCTCGATTGTTCTGAGAAGGACTGGGATTTCTCTTTCGATCTCAATGTCAAATCCATGTATCGCTCGTGCCGCGCCTTTCTCCCAGGCATGCTAAAAGCTGGGAAGGGCAGCATTATTAATATGTCGTCGGCTGCATCCAGTATCAAAGCGCCGCCAAACCGGTTTGTTTACGCAAGCACAAAGGCCGCTGTGATCGGGCTGACCAAGGCGATCGCCGCTGACTTCATCCGCAGCGGTATTCGCTGCAATGCTATCTGCCCTGGAACCGTGCAGTCGCCTTCGCTCGAGCAGCGAATCGCCGCGCAAGGCGACGTTGAAAAAGCCCGCTCCGAGTTTGTGGCGCGGCAGCCGATGGGGCGTCTCGGCCGTCCAGAGGAGATTGCGGCGCTCGCTGTTTATCTAGCCTCGGATGAATCCAGCTACACCACGGGTCAAATTCACATCATCGATGGGGGCTTCACCCTTTAAACGCGCGGCTTCCGAAAAAATTGGAGAGAAAATGAAATTGCTGCGTTATGGTCAACCGGGTCAGGAAAAGCCAGGTATTTTGGTGGGTGACCGCGAAATCCACGATCTTTCGAACATCATTTCAGACCTTGCCGGGGAATCGTTGCTTCCGCAGTCGATTGAAAAGCTGCGTAATACCGATCTGTCGCGTCTACCCGTTGTGGCCGGAGGCACGCGAATCGGGCCTTGTGTGGCGGGTGTAGGAAAGTTTGTTTGCATCGGTTTGAACTATTCTGATCACGCGGAAGAAGCTGGAATGGCTATGCCGGCCGAGCCGGTCATCTTCATGAAGGCTACTTCATCAATCTGCGGTCCTGACGATGATGTCGTCATTCCCCGCGGATCGAAGAAGATGGATTGGGAGGTTGAACTTGGAGTGGTCATCGGCAAGCCGGGAAAGTATGTGGAAGAAGCCGACGCGCTTTCGCATGTTGCCGGCTACTGCGTCGTCAATGATCTTTCAGAACGCGCCTTTCAACTTGAAGGCACTGGCCAGTGGGTGAAAGGCAAGAGCGCGGACACTTTCGGCCCAATCGGGCCGTGGCTGGTCACTCCCGACGAAGTTCCAAATCCGCAAGATCTTGCGATGTGGCTGGACGTCGATGGCCATAACTATCAAAATGGATCAACCAGAACCATGGTGTTCGGAGTCGCCTATCTAATCAGCTACATAAGTCGTTTCATGAGCTTGAGAACCGGCGACATTATCTCCACTGGGACGCCTCCGGGAGTTGGTTTCGGCCTTAAGCCGCCCGTCTATCTGCGCGCAGGCAATCGCATCGAATTGGGCATTCAAGGCCTAGGAGAACAGACCCAAAAAGCAGTCGCCGACTAGCGAAGTTTTTTATAGACGATGATTGACGCTTCCCGCTTCTCTTTAATTGCCAAGTGGAGCCCGCGCTTCATCAAGTCTTTTCCGGAAATTGTTGTAGGCGTTTTCGAGTCGAGATTGGTCACTTCGTACCTTGCCGCCGGATCAAGCCCTCGCAAACGCAGATCTTTTGTAGTCTCGACGTCTTCGTCGCGGCGAAATGCCTGCACCATTCCATCGCCTTCTTCGGGACGATTAAACTGCCACGCCGCCCACTCGAACGCAGCGCTGCGCTCCTTGCTCGGATCGGTGGCGCAATCGGAGTTCGCGCTGCAGGGCAGCAGCGGATAGTAGTCCCCGTAGTAAAAGGGCCGTACCATTTTTAGCTGCGCAACCATGTCGCGCATCCAGTCATAGGGGAAGTTAGCAGGGATAAAGTTACCGACCTGGTTTGGGTAGCCGGCGACGTTGAAGAGCGCAAAAGCCAATCCTGGAGCCATTCCGCTGCGGAAATGATAGGTATCGCTAGGGCGCACCTGGAGCAAAGTTCCAAAATGCGGCCGCCAATAGGCGAGACCTTCAGTGCTGATTTGCGCTCCAATCGGATCCGCATCCGGCGAAACCGGGTAGTCCGCGCGGCTCAGATCCACGGCGCGCGAAATCGTCTCCAAATCGCCGCGCTGCACAATATCAAGAACAAGCTGCGGATGTTTGCGCCGCAGTCCGTCCCAAAACTCCAGCAGACCTTCAGCATAGCGGATTTGTGTGATCCCCTGGCGGTCGGTCTTGTCCGCCTGCTCCCAAAACGGAGCGAGAGCGAAATTACAATCTTGCCGGTAGACGTCAATACCTTCCTTGTCGATCAAATCTGAAATTGAATCGGTCATGTATTGCCGGGCCACGGGATTGCCGAAGTCAAACATCCGAAACTTCACCAACGGTCGCTCGGTACTTCCTTCAAAGTGGGTTGTCACCTCTCCAATAAACCAGTCGGGATGCTCGATGGTGAGCGGCGTTCCCACCACTGCGCGTTCTGGTTCAAACCACAACAGAAACTTCATGCCATGAGCGTGCGCGGCATCGCTGATCGGTCTCAAGCCCTTGCCGTCCGGATGCGGAACTTCGTTGACTCGCCAGTTTCCCGCGTGTAAGAACCAATCTTCTTTGCCGAATATTTGAAACTCATCTACGGGGCGGTCCGTGCCGTACCATCCCGCGTCCATCCAAAAGTTTTCAAACCCAATGTTTTCCTTCGTGATCTGGTCGATCAGGCGCAGACTGGTGGATGTTTTCATTCCGCCCCATCCCAAATGAGACACCGGGAGAACGACGGGTTTTCCATCATATTGCGGCGTGTGATATTTCAAGATATGACGCCGCAAAACGTTGTGCGCGTCGATGTCGTCGCCTACCCACGGAAGCAAAAGCACTTCCGGAGTTCGAATTTCTTCGCCGGGATGCAGAGAAAGATGGGTCGTTTCCATGCCGGCGCTGATTGCAATCGTTGTCTCGGTTGCACGCGAAAAATTGATGGCCCATTTGCCCGGCCACCCTAAAGCGCTTATCAAACCGCGTCCGGATGTTGTGACATCGAAGAAGGGAATGGTCTCTACGGTCTTGCCACCGCCTTGACTCGAGATCTGAAACGTTTCAAGTTGGTTCAGCGTCTTTTTTACCAGCGCGTAAGTGTCCATCACGCCGCATCCCTTGGAGTAAAGAATGGTTGGGATGCCCTCCCCCGCCACAGCAAAAGAAACGTCAAGCGCCTGAACGTATTCCAGTATCGGCGCTTCAGCCTTGCCATCATTCTTGAAGTACGCCGTCCACTCCACCACCGGAGAGTTCGCAAACTCGAGCGCTTCGATACGAACCTGCAAGCCGCTTTTCGGATCTATCCAGCGCACAATATGTTCCGTCCGAATGTTATCCAGCTCCTTGGTTTCCACCTTCTTCGGCCAGGTTTTTAGCAGCGTGCTAGAAGATTCCCGGTCATACACAAACGAGACGGGCAGTTGCGCTTTGACGTCGAGTAAATGTTCCTTGAGCCAGTGGTTGTCGGGTCGCGCGTCGTGGGCTTGATCAAGCGCGGCCGCTTCGGTACAGGTCGCCATGAGCGCGCATGCGAGTCCAAATCCCAACAGAGCCAGAGCCTGCCGCTTTACGCGTTCGCGACGGCTTATATCAAACTTCGTAACGTTCATTTGTAATTCTCCAATTCAATGCCCTGACCTTGTTCTTGTAGTATGTCAACACTATTGTTAACATTACGGTTGCATCGCGCGCAAGGCGAATAAAGGATCGTTCGCGGCAAAGCGACCTGGACTTGATGTTTCCAGATGAAAAGTCTTTCTAGAAATGAAGCCGAGGGTTACGATGCCCTCATGTTTTCCAGAAGGGAACGTTAGCTCCGTGTCGGACGAAAAACGCAAGTATCGTTCCGCCGCTTGGTTTGCCAAAACCGACAAAGACGGTTTTGTCCACCGCAGCTGGATGCGTAATCAGGGATTGCCCGATCATGTCTTCGATGGGCGCCCTGTCATCGGCATCTGTAATACGTGGTCCGAACTCACCCCCTGCAATGCGCATTTTCGCCAGATTGCCGAGCGCGTCAAACGCGGAGTTTGGGAGGCTGGAGGTTTCCCGCTCGAATTTCCCGTGATGTCGATGGGCGAGACCAACATGCGTCCTACCGCGATGTTGTTTCGCAACCTGGTCAGCATGGACGTCGAAGAGTCGATTCGCGCGAATCCGATCGACGGCGTCGTGCTCTTGTGCGGCTGCGATAAGACTACGCCCTCGCTCGTTATGGGAGCTGCCAGTTGTAACGTTCCAGCGTTGGTAGTCTCTGGCGGCCCCATGCTCAACGGCAAGTACCGCGGGCAGGATATTGGTTCGGGGACGGGCGTATGGCGCTTCAATGAAGAATTGAAAGCCGGCACCATCACCTCCCAGGATTTTATGGAGGCTGAGGCTTGCATGTCGCGCTCCGCGGGCCACTGCATGACCATGGGGACCGCCTCCACGATGGCCTGCATGGTTGAGGCACTCGGTCTCGCCCTCCCGCACAACGCTGCCATTCCGGCAGTGGATTCTCGTCGGTATGTTCTCGCCCACATGGCCGGTCGCCGGATTGTGGAAATGGTGCGCGAGGACTTGCGCATCGGCCAAATTTTAACGCGCAAGGCGTTCGAAAACGCGATTGTCGTGAACGGCGCCGTGGGCGGTTCTACCAATGCCGTAATTCATCTCCTCGCCATCGCCGGACGCGTCGGCCTGAAAGTTACGCTCGACGATTGGGATCGCCTCGGCCGCGATGTGCCTACGCTTTTGGATTTAATGCCCTCCGGCCGCTTCCTTATGGAGGATTTCTATTATGCCGGCGGCCTTCCCGCAATCATTCGAGCACTCAACCAACGGAATTTGATCCATCGCGACACTCTGACCGTTAATGGCAAAACGATCTGGGAGAATTGCCAGGCTGCCCCCAACTGGAATCCGGAAGTAATTCGCCCACTGGAAAAACCTCTGATCGAACGCGGCGGCATCGCTGTGCTGCGTGGCAATCTGGCGCCGGATGGCGCTGTGCTCAAGCCCTCAGCCGCTTCGCCCCATCTCATGCATCATCGCGGCCGCGCTGTGGTATTCGAGAATATCGAGCACTACAAAGAGCGCATCGACCAGCCCGATCTCGAAGTGGACGAAAATTGCGTTCTCGTATTGAAGAACTGTGGCCCGAAGGGTTATCCCGGAATGGCGGAGGTCGGCAACATGAGTTTGCCGGCAAAGATTCTCAAGCGTGGCATTACAGACATGGTGCGCATTTCTGACGCGCGTATGAGCGGGACGGCCTACGGAACAGTTGTCTTGCATATTTGTCCCGAGGCAGCGGTGGGCGGGAACCTCGCTCTGGCGCAGGACGGTGACTTCATCGAATTAAATGTAGAGGCACGACGCCTTCACCTCGGCGTTCCAGAGGATGAGTTGGACCTTCGGCGTAGTTTGTGGAAGCCTCCGGCGCACACCATGAAAGGCGGCTATCAACAACTCTATGTGGAGCGCGTGATGCAGGCGAATACTGGCGCAGACCTGGATTTTCTTACCGGTTGTCGCGGAGATGACATTCCGCGCGAGTCGCACTGAACTGCACAATTCTGCTTCGCCATCCGGTTGTTGCTACACGCTACTCAGATATATTGCCTGAAGGCCTCGGCGAAAAAGCACCCTGCATTCGAAATTGCTCTTTCAGTGGGCTGCCTGCCGCTTACGTCCCCGAACTTGCTACGAATAGCGTGCTTGAGAGTAGGTCGTTCCCCAAGCCAACATCTGTCCATGCTGTAGCATCAGAGATAGCTTGCGGCGGCTTCGGGAGCTCTGACATTTTTCGCCTCGCGGAAGGCTTGCAGCACGACGTGCCTCCTCAAGCCGTTCCGTCTAGCACTTATGCGCCTGTCAACTCTGTTTGTTTTCGTCGTGGTTGCCGTCGCCTATGCGCAGCTCGATACTTTGCGCCCGCAACCTGTGTATGACGGACAGAATGTGGTTGCCGTCGATCTAATCGGAAATCCCCGCCGGGATCTCGATCCTCTTCGTGCGGTGGTTGTGCAGAAAGCTAACGAACCATACTCTCAAGCTCGGGTGGAAGCCAGCATTGAAGCGCTGCAAAAAACAGGTGGATTTCCTAAAGTAACTGCGCAAATCGTGTCCGACGCGTCGGGCCTGCGGATTAATTTCTTACTCGAGCCGGCGTACTACATCGGTATTGTGGATTTTCCAGGAGCCATCACTAAGTTTTCCTACACGAGATTGTTGCAGGTCGCTAACCTGGCGGACGAGGATCCCTACGACCCAGCGCGTGTGCCGGTTGCGGAGCAAGCTCTCCAGGATTTTTTTCACCGTAACGGCTACTTCAAGGCTTCAGTTCATGCGGATTCTGCGATCGATGATGCCCACCAACTTGTCAATGTCAATTTCTCGGTAGTTCTCGGCAAGCAGGCGCGCGTCGGCGGTGTCGAGATTCAAGGCGTCGATAATCACGAAGCCGTCGTTTTAGTTCGTTCCATGCGCTCTCTTCGAGCTCGACTGACCGGCGGATTGCTTAAATCAGGCAAACCTTATACTTCGGAACGCCTTAAAGCCGCCATCGCCTCGATCAAGCGGACGCTGGCGCAACAGCACAGACTAGCCAGCACGGTGCAGCAAGGCCCCCCGGCATTTCACCCGGAAACTGATCGGGTCGACGTCTCTTTTAAGATCGAACTTGGTCCCATTGTGACCGTCCGCACGCAGGGCGCAAAACTTTCGAGTATTTCTTTTCTTGCGACACGACAAATCAGGAAACTGATACCAATTTATTCCGAGGGCACGATTGATCGTGATCTGGTCGATGAAGGCCAGCAAAACCTGATCGACTTTTTTCAAAAAAAGGGATATTCCGATGTGAAGGTCACTGTCAATTACACGGAGCAGCCCGATCAAATTGTTGTTGTGTATGACATTGATCGCGGCAAGAAGCACAAAGTTCAGCGCATAAGCTTCCATGGAAACCAACAAATCTCCGATAACGACCTGATGGCGCAAGTGCCGATTAAGCGCTCACATTTGTGGTCGCACGGCAGTGTCAGTCCGAAATTATTGAAGCAGAGTATTTCTAATCTGGAGTCTCTCTATCGTGAGAGGGGATATGAATCGGCCAAGGTTTCAGCACGAGTTGCCGCTCATGAACTGAAACTGACCGTCGATTTCGAAATCCAGGAGGGCCCGCAGACGCTGGTTGATAAAGTGGAAATCACGGGCAACATCAGCATTCCGCAGGATGAATTGACGGCGCCTTCTGGTTTCGAACTTCGTCCCGGCGGTTCTTATTCCGCTCGGCGCCTATCGGAAGATCGGAACCGAATCTCAGCCACTTATTTAAATCGCGGCTATTTGAATGCAGAAGTGAAAGCAACTATAACCCGCCGTTCCGACGACCGCCAACGGGTGATCGTAGCTTACGCGATCAATGAACATCAACGTGTAAGTGTCGGCGACGTGCTTTATCTCGGTCAGGAGAAGACACGAGTCGCTTTGCTCGCCAAAACGGCTAAAATCCCTGCCGAAGCGCCGATGCGGAAAGTAGTATTACTGGAAGCCGAAAGTCGCCTTTACGATTTGAATATTTTCGATTGGTCGAGCGTAGGGCCGCAGAAGCCGATCACTGATCAGACCGATGAGAACGTACTGGTCAAAGTGCATGAGGCGAAGCGAACGGATATTACGTACGGCTTTGGTTTCGAGGTCTCACGGCGTGGAAGCAATGTTCCTTCGGGTACCGTCGCTGTACCTGGCCTGCCTCCAGTGGGGCTGGGTAAGAATCAAGTGGCTTCTACCGAGTCTACCTTTGCCAGCCCTCTGGGATCGATTGCAATTAATCGTCGCAATCTTCGCGGGATCGGCGAAACCGCGAGCGCGACACTGTTGCTGGCGCGGCTGGATCAAAGATTTATCACTGCTTACGCTCAACCCCATTTTTTGGGCTCGGAGTGGGGTTCGCTCACCAGCTTTTCAATCGAACGTACCAGCGAGAATCCGCTCTTCACCGCGGGTCTCGGCGATCTTTCATTTCAAGTGGAACGTCTTATCAGTCGCAAGAAGAATACACGTTTGCAGCTCCGTTACGATTTCAATAAGACGATCTTGTCCCACCTCATCGTGCCCGAATTGGTTCTCCCGCGGGACCGCAACGTCCGGCTTTCCACTATTTCTGGCACGTTGATTCGCGACACTCGCGACAAACCTCTTGACGCACATCGGGGAATTTTCAGTACGCTAAACCTAGGCATCACTCCAACCGCCTTTGGCTCCAGTGCCAATTTCGCGAAACTATTTGGCCAGTTCGCTTACTATAAGCCGGTGCGGTCTCTCGTTTTTGCTAATAGCATTCGCCTGGGATTAGCGATCCCGTTTGCTCAGAGTTTCGTTCCGACCAGCGAGCTTTTTTTCTCCGGCGGAGGAACATCGTTGCGAGGTTTTCCGATCAACGAAGCTGGACCGCAGCGCATCGTACCATTCTGCAATGTATTGCAAAACCAGACTGGATGCGTGAACGTAACCGTTCCCGTGGGAGGACGACAGCTTTTTATTCTCAATTCAGAAATGCGGTTTCCGACGAAAATCATGAAGGCGCTTGGCGGGGTCGTTTTCTACGATGGTGGAAATGTATATAGCGCAATAAACATAAATAACTTTGTCGACAACTATAGCAACACGGTGGGGGTAGGGCTTCGCTATTCCACACCTATCGGACCCATTCGGATTGACATTGGCCGCAATCTGAACCGCGTCCCTGGGCTTAGCGCGACACAATATTTCATTACACTGGGGCAAGCTTTTTAGGAGAAGCAATGAAGTGGCAAGACATTTTGGGCTGGACGCTGGCGGCGATCATAATCCTTGTTATGGTCGCAGGTATCGGCGGCTACATTTTTATAAAGTCAAACCGATTCCAGCAGATCGCGATTCGCAAGATCACGCAAACCGCGGACCAGGCGAGCGGCACTAAAACTGAAATTCGCGCTCTCGATTTCAGCCTCCGGACGCTAGCCGTTCATCTCTATGGCATTAAAATTCATGGTACGGAACAGGCCGGCCAGCGCCCGCTTCTGCAAATCGACAATTTGACGGTTGGCATCAAAATTCAGTCGATTCTCCATAGGAAATTCAGCCTCAACGAACTGGTAATGGCTCATCCGGTTGCATATGTTTGGATTAATCGCGCAGGCACAAGTAATGTTCCACAAGCTCCTCCGCCTAAGGCAAGCGAAAATTCGAATACAAACATCCTCGAACTAGGCGTACGCCACATTCAGATCGTCAATGGAGAGATCAACTACAACGATAAGAAAACGCCGTTGGATGCCGACCTCCACAACCTCGATCTCAATACTCATTTTGACCCTTCGGCCAAAAGCTATGCAGGGTCCATTGCCTACGACAATGGGCGTGTGCGTTATGCGCAATACACGCCCCTGCCACACAGCCTCAACGCCCATTTCAGCGCAAACACGACGGGGCTTTCGCTCGAACCGGCGAACATCACGGTAGGATCTTCGACCGCCTTGATCCACGCCAACATTACCAATTTCAACGATCCAACCGTCGCTGGCGATTACAAGATCCGCGTGCACACTCAGGATTTTGCCGCGATGGCGTCGGGCACAAATCCGGCAGGCGACGTTACGTTTGTCGGCAAAATTCAATGCCCAAGTATCCGCACCCAGTCATTGCTGCGCGTCATAACTACTGACGGAATTTTCTTAAGCGATGCAATTTCCGCCGTTGCCTCTAGCGGACGAATCGAAGCTCGAAGATTGCACGGCAACTATCACCTGGCAAACGGATCCCTTCGAGCAACTGGAAGCGGCGTCCAGGCGTTGGGGGGAATCGTTCAGGCTGAAGTTGGTGTGCAGCATCTTGACGCGACTCCATCGACGCAAGTGCGCGCTACTTTCCGCGATGTTTCACTGCAGGCGGCGCAACGAGCATTGGGTCGGCCGGAAATCAAACAAATTGACCTTTCCGGACTCGTTGATGGCAGTTCCGAAGCCTCATGGACAGGCAGTATTAGTAGTAATTTAAAAAGCCTTCGGGCCGCCTCTGACCTCAGTCTGCGCGCATCTGCTGAAAAGACGGCTGCTAGCGTTGGCGCCGCGAAGCACGTCCCAGTCAATGGCATCATTCATCTCACCTACAATGGGCCACGGAATACCCTCACCCTGCGCGACACGATGCTTAACATCCCGGAAGCCGCGATGACCGCACAGGGCGAAATCAGCGACCGCTCGAACCTGCAAATTCGCACGACCACTAGCGATCTACAACAACTCATTACCTTGGCGTATTCATTCCGCCCCAATGCGACCCCGCCGGTGCTTTCGGGTTCGGCGACTCTCGATGCAACCGTCCGAGGTTCGGCAAGAGTTCCTGAAGTTGCGGGAGAACTCGCGGCCCAGCATCTTAAAGTGCAGGGAAGTGAGTGGCGTAGCGCTAATGCAAGGTTTGAAGCCACGCCTGACCACTTCGTTATCTCAGACGGTACACTTATCAGCGCCCAGCGCGGCCACGCTACTTTCAGCGGTGCGGTCGGGTTGCAGAACTGGTCTTATCTGCCTTCCAACACCGGCAGGGCAAATATCGCTGTTGAACAAATATCGATCGCGGATCTGCAGCATCTGGCCAATACGCACTATTCCATTAGCGGAGACATTTCCGCTTCCGTTTCCTTGATCGGCTCTCAACTGGATCCAATAGGGTCGGGCACGCTGCGGATCACACAGGGCAAAGCCTACGACGAACCCCTGCAGACTTTTGCCTTGAAATTTGGTGCCGATCGCGAGACCTTCAAATC
>Ga0137395_10000561_pt1 | contig 15841 bp, 20 predicted proteins | sample czobulk216metaG_FD_108283 | JGI IMG/M metagenome (GOLD analysis project Ga0137395, IMG submission 108283) | Vadose zone soil microbial communities from Angelo Coast Range Reserve, California, USA - czobulk2.16 metaG | ecosystem: Environmental > Terrestrial > Soil > Vadose zone | place: USA...
CTGCTCCGCACAGTGGGGATCGTAGCGGTTCTCTTGGCGGCGGGAGGCGTTTTGTATACTGCGACATCTCTATACACCGTCGCCTCCGGTGGTATTGACGAACTCGCGGTTGAAGCTGACACACCATATGTGCACTCTGCCTTCTACGTGATGGCGACCATCTGCCTCTTCTTCTATGCTGTGGTCCTTATCTGTGGCATCGAGTTCATTCGGCTGCGGTCGTCGCTTTGGTGGCTTTTCTCAGCGGTCCTTGTGGCAGAAGTTGCGTTTTATTCTCTGGTCGGCTGGCTCTGGTCTCACCCGACCCTCGGCGACAGCATAGGGGGCGCGTCAGGTATCTCGAGCGGTGGTCTCGTCCTGCAATTCGTTGTGCTATTTCCGTTGTGGGCCCCAATCGTTGTTTGGCTTGCACATCGAACTCAGAGTACATATGCCCCCTAACAGCGCGCCCCACCCGGAGCCTCTGAGGCAGCGCTCCTTGTGGCATTCTTCATCTCGTCGGCCCGGTGGGCGCGAACGCTAGAGCGCATGGCCATTGCTAGACACATTCTGCTCATAGTCCGGCTCGCGATTGGAGCTCTGTTTTTTCTCCTGAGCATACCTGCGGTACACGATAAGGCGTGGATATCCGCAGTACTCTTTTCAACAGCCTTCGTCATTACGGTCTATCCCGACTCCGCTTTGCGCCTTTCTTGGACCAAGCGTAGTGCAATTATCCTGGCTGCCTTCGTCCTCGCGGTCTGGTTTCTTCCAGACAGCTACATCTATGATTGGAAGGGTGTGCGATGAAGCGCTCTAACCGCGCGGCCCACGCGGACGCGCGTGAAGCGGCGTTCCTCTTTTCACCATCGCAGTCGCGCGCCGGTGGCCGCGGACGTTAGAGTTGCTCACAATGCCAAGCACCAAAAATACAGTAGTCGGGATCAGGGAGAGCGCGTAGTCCCGCAACGTTGCGCGCCGATGAAAAAATGGCCGTCGGCTCGCTAACGTCATATCTGAATTCGGAGGGCGGCTAACCATGCGCAGTCCGGATCTGTTCGAAACGGCCGTCATGTTGAGTTTCATCCTTCATGGGCTCTTCATATTGATGGTTGGCATAGTGTACTGCCTCTGCGAGGAGGCTCTTTTGGATCGAGTCCGCGGCCGAAAATCGGAAGCCTTGCTATGCGAACCAGCCGGGATTTTCGCCAAGGGTTCCTATGGTAAGCCTCTGGTTCGTGTCAAATACGCGCTGCCGTGGGTGCCAAATCCAGACTTGTCTGATTGTCCACGCTCGGCATACCCACTCCTTGTGGTTACGCGTTTAAGCGCGTGGTTAAGCCTGGTTGCTTCATTGAGCGCGGCAGTGTTCTGGTATCCGTTGAGCGCGGGAGTGTTCGGTGTTCTCTCTTGAGCGATGCCCCTAATCCATAGGCGGATCCCGGTACTCGTCGCGCTGTTGCTCGGGTCGTCCCTAGCCTTCGGTAAGACCTACCGCGATCCAGCGCAGCGCGCAGCCTTCATGCAGCAGCATCCTTGCCCGAGTACTAGCAAGACCAAGGGCCGCTGTCCTGGCTACGTTGTTGACCACATCAAGCCGCTATGCTGGCGGTGCCGATCACCCGAGTAATATGCAATGGCAAACCGTAGCGCAAGCGAAGAAGAAAGACAGATTAGAGCGGGAGCAGTGCAAGCGACACTGATCCTCACACAAGAGGGATGTTGGAGGTGACCCATGAAGGCGATAAAGCAACACCCGTGGATTGTGTTGTTCTTCCTGAAACCTCGGCGCTTGACGCGGCAGCGGAGGCGTTCTTACCGAATGGCACCAGCTGCCGATGAAGATGACTCGATTGGTCGTCCTGCTTTGTAGGAGCGAAAAGACGCACAGTTGTCGAAGATTCTGGGGGCTGTGGACTCATGATTGCGAACCTCCCGTAGTAATATGGTAGGAAGACTTAACCTCCTTCACGCTCTCCTTTTTACTGCTCATTCTCGAGCGGCGGGCAGCCTTCCCGATTGACGTACTTCTTGTAGGCTCCGACCCAATTCGTTGCGATCGCCTTCTGCGCGTCAGCGAGCGGGAGCTTCCGATCGCATACCAGCCGCTTGAGCCGGGTTTCCAGCACGTCTTTGATTCGCGCCCCGCACGCTTGATTGTAGGGCTCGGGCCATAGGTTCTTCGGATCGGTCGGGTGCCCGCCGAGCTGCAAGCTGATGAGATGGTCTTCCTCGTAGTCGCCTGGCTTCTTGTCTTTGTAACCGTACTCTTTGATCTGCTCGACCTTGAGGTTCGACGTATAGCTCGAGGACGGCCGGATTTTCTTTGTCCACCCGGACACGCAAATCGTTTGGTCGATGTTGTCCTGCGTTACGTCGGGATTTGTAACGCCGGGCGTTCTCGTCTTGTCCGGCAGGTCGCGGGCGAATGCTGTAATCGATAGTAGGAAGGCGAGCGCAACCGCTAGAAAGATCCGCATTGGTTCCTCCCCAAGTGATGTTCGGAGAATCTGGTGGATGACGATTTGCGCGATCTGTATCCGGCAGGATCAGCCGCTGCCGATCACAATGTCCTCGATCGCGTTTGGGATTCGCGATGGGGGATAGCGATGTGCACCTACAGTAGGCCCACGGCACGAGCAAATTGAATACCGAGCGCTGTTCGACTCACTATCCCACCTTGGAAGCTGACCTTCTCAGTTTCAGTCCCATGTTTGGAAGAGAGGCGCTCGTACTCCGGTCTTTCCTGCACCCATTTATAAGCATCCTTACCCACGAGCTGCGTGTCATAGTCCACTTCGACGAGGCCGAGCCGCACCCAATTGTCTAACATTGCGGGGCCGCGCGGCATCTCGACCGGAAGTTTTGTGGCCACATTTCTTAGATCCATTAAGTGGCGATCCAAAATCCTCCAACCCTCTGCGCCTACGGTTGCTATTCGAATCTCAGCGACCGGTAGACTTGACGCACTTCGTAGTACAGCTTGGAGGAGCCGTGCTTCCTCGGAGGTCAGCTGTTTGATGATTTCAACGAACGCTGGATGTGCTTCAGTAGCTACACGCCCGTCCATCGCTGTGGCAAGCAGGCTCAAATACATTTCCCTAAGGTTTGGTTCCTCGTGAGTAAATGCGAGACCTTGGAGTGCTGGCCCCGCAATTGAGGCCTTTGGCTCAACCACCTGTTCGGCGGGAATCGAAGACGCCTTCGCAGAGAGATCCTGCTGGAACTTCTCGGCGAAGTACTTTCGCGCCTTGTCGAAGGCGAAGTTGACCGCGGCCAGCGGCAGGAGAGCGTTATTGATTGTCTTGGTGACGGTGAGCGCTGTCTGTCCGAGGTTTGCGCCAGCCTCTTTTACATTTGGATTGTCGCCGGCTGCTTTGATTATCTCGCCTACCAGGGCAATCCCGTCTTTTGCATCCTTGATCGGATCATTCATCCGACTCTCCGAAGGTTGTCGCGAGTAGCAGATTGTATCCTCCCTTCATTGCTGGGCCGCACAAGCGCCAAGGAGGGCAATCATCACCACCCCGCACGGATCTCGACACTGCCATTCTTGCGCGACGCCGACAGCGCCGTCCGGAGTATCCAGGAGCTCGTTACCTCTGAGCACGAACGCATTCGGGCGCGAAGAGCACGAGCGTCGGCTCGTAGAGATCGGGCATAGGGTTTTCCTTCTCCGGAGGGGTTGCCGGATTGCAACGCCAGCACGCTGTACGTACTCTCGCCGTGCTTTGTGGTGTAGCTTACAAGAGCCCCCACGTACGAACGGCCGTTCTCTATCTCGCGCTAGGGCAGACGCCGGCCGCGTTGGCGCATGGGGAAGACGCGGAAGTGCATCGATTGGTGGGTAGGACTGAGGATATGTACAGTATATCTCGCCATGTGCCGGCGGTACAATACCTTACGAGGATCACTTGAGAACGTAACTGAATGACCATGCTAACGAAGACAAGCGTTGCGTTCAGTGGTCTTGTACCCAATCTGGTTAGCCTCATAGAAGCTTGGGAGCCCGAATCACTCGCGAGCGAGCTAAAGTTTCGAGACTCGCTACTGCATTTCATTCGTGAGAATGTGCCATCTGATTGCCAAGTAGAGCGCGAGTACCGGCACCGTGGTACGACCACCGATATCTTTGTTCGCTGGAGTGGTCTACTGGGCAACAGCGAGGTTTTCTTGGAGGTAAAGCGTAACCTGAATAAGAAAGCAATATTGGATCGACTCATTGGCCAAGTCGAAACCTTGGAGCCTGGCAAGCGCGGTATTGTGGTCGTGCTTGTCGGCGATACAGATCAGGCGCTGCTAGGAAGACTAAAATCAAAGTACGCCGCCTTCGAGGTGGGGCTGTGGGAAGAAGCTGTGGCAATCGTTGTCAAGTAACTCGGGGTCACACTACTGACGGATCTCGAAGAGTTTGTGGCAAGAGGCCGCTTCGGCGGCCTTTTTGTTTGGGTTACTCAAGGGGCAGGGCATAGTTCTTGCTGCAGAAATATCATGGCAGACCGCTACCTTGAAGCTGTTCAGTGCCTCAATCTTATTGCGCCCGAGCGTTTAGCGGAGGCGCTTGAGATCGCTGACGGCCGCGTAGGGCTGCGATCTTTCCAAGAAGGGTGTGATCCTGCCCTTATGGAAATCGTTTTTTCAGTTCCAGAAGAGCAATTTTGGTGGTTCCGGTTAGTCCTGCGCAAAATGGCAGAAAAGTATGAGCGTCACAACAGCATTGTGGCGGCTTACCGCAAATTGAATTCGCCACGCTCGTGATGCGTTGAGCGTCCGGGCTAGGCGATCTGTTAAGCGGCCATCTCATCGAAAGGAATCACTGCCCACGTAAAATAATAGCCATCATAATCCTTCCCCTTTTCGGAAAAAACGCGGAGAGAGTCGCGATGAACCCGAGCTGCAAGCATTGGTTTTGGAAGATTCCATTTTCCTGATCGTATGCCCGATGTCCAAATTTTGGCTTTCTCCAGACGCCAACAATCGGTACCCAGAAGGATGAATGCGCGCCGTCGTGGGCCGCCTTTGAACTTCTTGCGGATCTCTTTCGCAATGGGTCCACTAAGGCGTTGAAAATCCCGCGCAAGAGCTTCCCAGTGACTCGGGGCCCACCCAACTTTGAATTCCGCTACTACCACCTCACGATCATTGAACACCAACGCGTCAATATGATTATTTTGTTTGCGCTCGCGCTTACCGGTCACCGGTAGTTCGAGAAAGACGCTGGCGCGAGGTAACGCCATAGCAATAGCACGGATGTAGTAGTAGCTGACCATTCGCTCCGGATAGGTTTTGATGCCAGTGGTCGGCTCAAAGCCCTGGTCCAGCGCGTGTTTGAATTCCTTTGTCGTGATCGTCAGCGCCCTGCGGAGTCTCCGTTCGAGGTCCATGGTTGACTTTCCGTATTTAGGCAAGCCGCTTAACGCCCAAGCTCAGCCGCGTGCGCGCCGAAGGCGTGCAAGTCGGCTAGAGCGCCTTGTTGGGTTACGGCTTGGCACCCACATAGATGAAGCCGTCTGTGCGGGCGCTGTTGAGAGCGGCGCTAATGAGCTGCTTAGTGGCAGCATCAAAATGAGCGACGCCCGCAACGGTGTTTGTGCCGTTGGCACAAACGCCACCGCCAAAGGTAACTGAAATGTTATAGACGTTTCCTTTGGAGCGGGGCGTTGCACCACCTGTAAAGCTGCATCCACTCGCGCCGCTACCGCTAATGGCACCTGCGCCTGAAACAGTAACCGTTGCGGACTCCGTGCCACCGGACGTTGCGGCAGAGCCAGAGTAGGTTCCCGCAATGGCAGCAAGGCTTGGGGTTAAGTCGTAGTCAGTGTCGTAACTGCTGGTGAATGTCGTAGTGCCGCTGGGCGAATATGTGAGTGTGCCACCCAAGCTGATTTTGGCTGTGTAGGTGCCTGCCAAAGTAAAGTTGTTAACGCCCAAACCTTCAAGGTTGAAATCTTTGCCGTTGGACGAGCTAAAAGAGCCGTTGCTGGAGGAGCTATTGCCTTGAACCACGCCGGCAATGACGGCGCTATTGCCTGCTGATGAGTAAATAAACCAATACGTGCCGTCATCCAGGACGAGGCCTGCAATTGTTCTGCTTGTATTGGTTGTGCCTTGCCATAAGCCCTCTGCGGCGCCGCTCGCAGGGTTGCTGCCATCTCCACCACCGCCCCCGCCACAAGCAGACATACCTGCCGCAATGATGAGGGGGAACACGATTTTGCTAATGTTCATGAACACTCCTTTCTAGTAACCCAACGCAATATATTCGGACCGTGCAAGGTTACCCCTTCGGAATCCCCTTTGCTCGTCGCCATTCCGAAGGCGCGTAGTCAGGCAAGCCATACTCAGCGCGTAAGGCAATCCCAGTCAGGGCGCGCGATCAGGTGCACTGGAAAGCGAATGCTGGCAAGCGTAGACTTCCGGGCGATGTTAGTACGATTTTCGGAAGACGATTAAAAAGTTAGATTCCATCGAACCAGCGGGCAGGGAGTGCAGTGGCTCTTCCAAACTATCAAGATATAGTGGCCCTCCTCAAAAAGGGAGCCACGATCGAAGCTCAAGAGCAGATCATGCAGTTACGAGAGGCGGCACTTGAGTTTCAGAATGAAAATCTCTCTTTGAAGAGTACGGTCAAAGAGCTCCGAGACACCCTGGCTCTTCGCGATAGTTTGGAATACCAGAAGCCATACTACGTAGGGAAGCAAAATCGAGGCGACAAGTTCTGCCAGCGTTGCTTTGACGCTGACGGCAAGGCCATAAGATTGCAGGAGCTTGAGACCGGTTATTGGCGATGCTTGAAATGCGAGAATGACGTCATGGATGCGAACTACAAAGATCCGTCAACTGACTACGGCGGTAGTGGCCAGAACCCAACCACGGGATATTGATTCGGGATCTCGGCCGAAAATGTTTCCGTAAGCTCCCGTGTTGCCGGAATCTGGATCTCGCTGAATCATTCAGACTACCTCGAAAACCTGCTCATGCTTGTTGGCGACGCTGACAGCTTACGGGTAACCGAAGAGGGACGACCCGAATGATCAACGAGACGAAGGAGTCTTTACCGTTAGCGCGATTCATCTATAACCCCGACTGGACCCCTCTGAAGGGGGTCTATATTTATCCACTGAAATTTTTCGCAGCCGACAGATCCTGGGACCCAAATGACTATCTGGAAGTCATTCGTGTCATAAATGTCATTGGTACAGACGTTGCCATTACCAGAGGAGGCGGCCTCTTCGTCCGCAATCATGGGCAATTCAAGACGCCAGAATCAATCGATCAGCTGGTGCTCCTATTCAACCTACTACTGTGTGAGTTTGCTTTTGAGGGATTGGAACCGGAGCCGGTTACCTATACTGACGTTCAAGACGCGAAGCTCATCGGCAGACACGTGAGCATTACGGGTGGCTACGGAAGCTATGCTCACAAGACCTACGGACCCTTTGCTCTCCTAGCTTCGGGCGTGAGAGATATGGGCAAGGGCTATTCAACTCCCAGTACTCTTTGGGCGCCCAATGTTTTTTGGCTGCCGCACGACGCCACAATCGTCGAGCGAATTGCCGGCCTGCCCAACGCACTTTGTCTCAATCAGTTATCACCCACGCTTCCCACCCTTCTGGTGGCAGCCGTTTCTCATTCTGCTCGCCGCAATGTGGCCGAGACGGTTGTTTCCAGCTGGATCGTGTGCGAACAGATACTTTCTTACTTGTGGAGTGAACACGTGGCCCGAGTGCCGGACATTGAGCAGCGAAAAGTCGGCCCCCGCAGCTCAGTGATCATCGTGCCAGATAAGGAGCGAAAAACGCGTCTTGAAGACACGCGCACCTATTCAGCTAGCGTGCGGGCGGAAGTCCTTCTTACAGCCGGTGTGCTTCCTGCAGATACGTATGGGCTCCTTCAAGCAGCACGAAAGATACGCAATGACCTGGCTCATCGCACTGTGGTGGTTCAACGGTCCACAATAACAACCAACAACGCCATGCGCGCAATGCTTCGCCAGCTTAGAGTTTCGGTGGATAGACTGCCTTCATATTATTTCGGGGAGGGCGGTCTCGGCCCAACTCCACAAGGGCTTGAGCCAGAATTCCCGTTTAAGTAGTGAAGGGGTGCATACGTCTACTGCACTTACGCTGCTTGAAATCGATGGCGCCCCGAACACGAATCGAACGTCCTGCCTGCCCCTTGGGAGGGGCTGTTTTGGAAGTTGACGCGGATCAATCCTCGAAAAGCTCCCTCACCCGGATCTTCAAGCCGCCAGCCAGCGTTTCGATCGCGTCCAGTGACGGGTTCGCCTTACCCCGCTCAATGCGGCTCATATAGGACCGAGCGAAGCCGCATCGGTCTGCTAGCGCCTCCTGCGAGACCTTCGATGCCCGCCTGAGGGCGGCAATTCGTTGACCGAACTTCTTCCGGAGCGGAATTCTCACGCTCCGAAATGTGGCCTAGCGTATACTTATTGGCCACGCACTAATCGTGACATACGGCTTTTGTGTTGCCCACTATTGAGGGAGGGATACGCAAAATGAAAGCGTTACTCCTGATATGTCTGGTCGCCCTCGCCAGCGCCCCCGCGAGCGCGCAGATAGTCCGCTGTCAGGATGGCGTGTTCCGGGAGGCCAGCGGCTGCCTTGGCGCGCGGCAAGCCCCGCCCCCAATCAAGACTGAGGCGCCGAGACCCGCGGCCCCGGTTAGTCGCGCGGATGCGGATGACTTAGCAAGAATCGAAAACCTGCGCGCTCAATGCGACGCAGCCCGCGCGGTGGCTGAAAGGTACAAAGGCACGGTCGGGGGTTTTTACGCTGCGCAATACGCCATAGGGAACTGCAGTCAATATGTGCGAGCAGTGCAAGACAGGCAGCGCTACGAAGCATTGCGCGCGGAAGATCCATCGCTGGCTGCAAAGGAACTTGAAGTCCAACAGAGGCAGGCGAACGGGGCAGTGGTGGGCGGATCCGAAGTCGCTACCAACTCTCACAGTTGCGTATCCGACATTAGCTGTGGAACCGGCTATCGGTGCGTGAAGCCTTTGTATAGAGCTTCGGGAACGTGCATGCGGGAGGTCGATTCTATGGGCCTGCCTACCTTGAACTACAGAACCCCTCATTCCAGCAGCATCGACATAAACACTAAGCGGCAGTGCGAGTTTTCAACCGACTGCCCGATCGGTTTCGACTGTGATAGAACTTATTGGGTATGTGTGAAGCGGTAGTCCGCCGTGCACCGACCCCCAGGCTCGAACGGAATCATGGCAACGATCTAGCCTAGTGGATTTTGCCCTCCTTGGGACCGAGCGAAGATCATCGGCTACGGCCCTAAATTAAACAATCCGTGGCCAACACGGCTCTGCGTCTGCGTAGCGTGCTGGTGGCTGAACGGTGACGATATAGACGCGTTGCTCGGAGCGCACGGTCGCCCCGGGCGCCCGCAAGAACGGATAGGGCTTCAGGTCAATCGGGCCATCATTTCTTATTTTCTCGATCAGGCTTGCAACACGAAGTCGTATCGGTATTCCTATAAGAATCAATGACAAAGCTATTTTCTGCGCCAGTCACTCGTAACGGCTACGCGCCTGGCGACAACGCGACTTCACGAGCTCGCGCGAGGGACCTTCATAGAGAAAATCTGGCCCGGTGGTCGAAAATCCCGTGAAATCCCATGGAGCGGAGGGACCAAATCCCGGGGATTCCTGATTAAATTGGAATGCAGCATTCTCTACACGAAACAAGAGGATAGCCATTCACAAATGCGCGCGAATCCCCGGGGAAATACCCCTCCGGGACCCCGCGGGGACGTAAGGTCATCCCTCGCGCGAGGCGCCCCTCAGAGCAGACCTCGCTCCGCAAACGACATCATGCTATTTCCGGCCACAATGAAATGGTCGAGCACGGAAATATCAACCAAGGCAAGTGCGCTCTTCAACGACTGAGTGAGGATCGAGTCAGCCTGAGACGGTTCGGCGGCGCCCGAAGGATGGTTATGCCCGAAAATCACGGCGGCGGCGTTGTACTTGAGAGCGCATTTCACGACCTCTCGCGGATAGACGCTCGTTTGGCTCAATGTCCCGCGAAAAAGCTCGTCGCAGGAAATCACGCGGTGTTGCGCGTCGAGAGCAATCAGCACGAAGACCTCATGTTCCTTCCCTGCTAGCGCCGTTCTTAAAAAATCCCTCACCGCTCGGGGCGAAGATAAAGCGTCGCGGGAGGAGATCTCTTCCTTGAGCGCACGTCGTACCAGCTCATAGGCGGCGGAAATGCGTGCCTGCGCCTCCACGTCCAGCGTGCCGGGGCGACCGAGGAGCGCTGAGATGCTGCCCGCTTGGGTGAGCACCTCCTGGGCGAGCTCCCGGGCGGATTTCGCCGGCTCACCTTTTCTCAACAGTACGGCCAGGACCTCGGCGTCAGACAAAGCCTGCGGGCCGAGGGTGAGGAGCCGCGCAGTGGGTGTCTCGGTGCGAGGCCAGGTGCGTTGGATCAAGTCGGGATCGGGTGGGATGCGCGTGTTCATGCTGGTCTCCAAAAAAAAAGCCCCAGTCACTCGCATGCGAGCCGCTGGGGTAGGATTGAGCTACGGAGTTACTTCAGGAGGAGGCGAATGCCGAATCGCACGATCTGGCCTGCGAGTGCGAAAGCAGCTGCCCAGAGTGCGACAAGGAGCGGTGCGGCTACAACTTCAGGCGTATAAGCCCGGGGTAGAAGTGGCCGTCGCCGTCGGTATGCCCGACTAGCTTTTTGAGTCCTGAAGTTGCGACGGAAGTAAGCAGGCCTGCGACTGTTGCCCCCATGACCCCAGAAAACGTTCCCCAATGCACCACGAGGGTAACTATTGAGACCAAGAGGTCGATCGCGAGGTCGTGGTGTAATGCTCGAAGTAAGATCCGCCGTGGGAGTTTTGCCAGCATCAGGAAGACGCCCAGGAAGACCGTGAATCCGGTCGAGAGCACCGGTCAACTCCCCCAAGGCTTTGGGTCGGGGTGAGCCGACTCCCGCCAGGCTTCGGCGACGTCCCGTGCGGCTTCACGGGCGATCACTGGGATCTGGGCGATACGGGCGCCAACCCGACGGAGGAGGCGGAACGTGCCAAGCGCGGCCCGCTTGGTGGCCGAAGGTGCGGCCGAGGCTGGATGGTTCATGGGATTTCCTTTTCGAGAGAGCGAAGTTGCTCGATTCGAAAAGACCGAGCGCGAGGAGACCGAGCGCCGGCTGAATCAGGTCAGGGCGTCAAAAGACCGAAGCGGCCGGGGTAAGCATTCTTTTCCGGCCAACGGCGAGGTCAATCCGAAGTGGGGGGGTCTTTTTAGGACCGGGGCGTGGAGGGAGCCCGCCGCCGGGTAAGCACTAGGCTCCCTCTCCAAAAAATTTTTACAAAATTTTTGCCTTAGAAGGACGCTTACGTCTTTTGAGGACCAGGCGGGGAAGGGAGCCCACTGAAGGGTGGATTCACCGTCCAACCCTGGCCGATATGTCAGGGGCGCATCGGCCGGAAATTTGCGTTTACGAACAATGTCCTGCCATGGTGTCCAGGGTGGACAGGGTCAAATTGAGTTTGATATTTAGTGGCTTTGAATTTTTCTGCTTGAAGGGAATCCAATCGCGTGTTCAATTTCGCCCGGTCACCCTGGACCGGGCGGCTCCGCGTTGATTCAGCTCTCCATTTTCACGCTGCCTTCTTGACCAGATGCAGGGCAAGCGTTGGATCCAGCTCGCACCAGGCAATCTCCCCCGGTTGCTGGAGGTAGGTTTCAAACTCACGCCGTGCGACTGATAGCGGGGGCAAGACTGCCATTCGTGGTCTGCCGAGACCTCCCTCTGCTTTGCCTCGGGAATCCTTCAAAGAGGGAATGGCGGTCTTTATCGACTTGAAAAACTGGCTTGCCACGTCCGGCCGCGTGCGCTGATGGCTACAGAACGCCATGTAGTCGTCATAAAGGTCATTTTTTTCGATGCTACCGCCTTCTGCCGGAATATCGATACGCGTATTGGCGTATCCGCAGTTACTCTTGTACGTGTCGTCCAGGAATTCGAACAGCCAGGCGATGGGAGTAGAAGCACTTTTCAATTTCATGTCGAGTCCAGCACCAGTCACCGGTATCACTCGTGAATTGAAGCCTTCGAGGTTTTCGCTCTTCAGGTCGTGCATGAGCGCCTCGAGGCCACCACCTTTTAGCTCTTCATGGATCGCTCGGAAGTATTCTTCATCCTTTCTGTGTTGTGCCGAAATATCGAGAACTACGAACCTTCGGTCATCAAGGCCGCGCGGCACGGCCCATTGCTCGTTCGAGCTGACGATAAGGCGTTTGTAGTTCCCGATCCGGGATATGTCTTTTCCCTTGTATTCCACTGCCATCACGGGATCCGTGATCAATGCCTTCAGTGCCCCTTCAGAAGATTTATTGCCACCCCAGATGGCCTCGTTTGCGTGCAACAGAATCTTATTTGCGAGGTGGCCATTGAAACGGCCCGCTACCTGATCGAGATTCGTCAGCGGCAGGTAGTGTTCCCCGACCAGCTTGCCAATGGTGTCGGCGAACGTATTCTTCCCGGTTCCCTGCAAACCTCGCTGGACAAGGGCGGTACCAGGGAGTTCCTGCGGGCGCTGCACCAGGTGCGCGAGCCATTTCCGGACAAAGTTGTACGTCGGCTCCTTTCCGGCGCAGGTGACGTCGCGGACGAACGCCCAAAATTTTTCGCTATTGCCGCGCTTCGGTTCAATCGGGAATCCGCGCCAGAGGTTGAATACCTCTGCGGGCGCACCACCGGGGGCAAAGTCGATCTTTTGGTAGGAGCGGCGTTGCGGATGCCTCAGCCAAAATTCGGCCAAGGATTGTCGGTCCGGGGAGGGGGAGGGTCGGTTCTTGGTAAGCGTCTTGAAGTCATTGACACTCAATAGTTCGAAGCCGAACAGTCCGTTGGAGGGATCTCGCTTCTCCCAAAGAATGCGAATACTTGAGCCGACTGAAACCAGGGCGAATTCCGCGTTGAACTCCTCGATTATGGCGTCGAGTTGATTTGCAACTGGTAGATCTGCCGTGTTACTCATGATTGTTCCCCCAATGCCTTGCTGATTGTGTTTTGCCCGTAAGTTAGATTGCCCCGGAATTCATCCCATTTCGGACGATAGAGCGAGGACCCTCTGAAGATTCGATCGAGTTGAGCCGGATTCTTCCCGATAAAGGCGGCGATGATTCCCACCAGGGCAAGATCCGCTTCGCTCTGCGAGCCGTACCGATGCTCCCACCTCCCTGCGTACAGCTTGCGGAATCGAGCGCCCTGGCCCGATGCGGCTATCGAGTCCAGCACTGCCTTGTCGGGAAGTTCTGGACCAATAAGCGTGCGCAGGGCAGCGGCGCTTGGGTACACGAGTTTTCTCGAGAGGCTCTGGTATAGCTTGTCGACAATCTCCTGGCGAGATTGAACCTGCCGTTGTGAGCCAAGCGCAATCCCTGTAACAGTGAAGAATCGCCCTCGGTCGTAGATTTCGATCTGTTTGGTTTTGCGGCCTGTGGAGGTAAGTTTCGCGGCGACGATGATGTGTAATCCAGACTTGCTCGGACTCCACTCCGTGTAGGAGCCTGTCTCATCTACGATGCTCTGAGCCCACTTAGCTGGGTTGCCGTCGCGCTTGATGCAATGATCGAGATCGATCCCGCAGTACGGGTCCTCCGACGAGAAGACGAATCCGAGTCCTTCTTGCTGCCCATTCTGGTAAAGCGAAAATGCCTCCTCAAAGCTTCCCCATGTCGCACGGTCGTCGGTTCGGGCCCAGTTGCCCGAACGTGGGTCGATAGGAATCTTTCTGGGCTTCGGGCCGTTCGGATTTTCTACGTATTTCCAACCGACCCATTGCGGACACTTTCGAAGTTCTTCAGGAACCGCAGCAAATGGCTCCATTGGGATGTGGCCCGCACCGTCCTTTTTCGGGACGGCTTTGTGACTTGTGTCTTTCATCTCTGTTCCTCCTTCTATTGCACTAGTTCCTGGCACCGCTCGCTTCCGTCCAGCGAAAGAATGCCTGCTCGTCGATTAGTACCCTTCGCCCGCAGCGCCTCACCACTTTGTCGAAACCGTTTTTTGCTGCGTAGAAAATAAGGTGGCGTAGACCTCCCACCGGGGGCCAGGGATGATATGTGCTCCACTGCGTGACTGGGATCAGCCGCGTCGTAGTGGATGGATCTGATGATGTCGTCATAGTGTTCCTCCTGCTGCAGGTCGAAATAGAAAGCGATCTCCACCGCCACGTCATGGGGGTGCTCTGGCCCAATCATCCGGGAACCTGGGTGTCATGACTGCTCGCCAAAGATGCGTTCCGTCGTGGTTCGTACAATTTGCGCGGCATGCCCTTCGGAAAGGTGCGCATAGCGCTTCGCCATCGCGGGCGTTCGGTGTCCAAGAACTTCCATGAGTTGACCGATCGACGCACCGTCTTCCAGCATGTAGGACGCGGCGCAATGTCTGAGATCGTGAAACCTGAAATCGGCTACGCCGGCTTTCTTTCGTGCCGTGGTCCAGGCTTTTCGGATTTCGAGCGGCTTTCCGGCCTGTCCGCCGGGAAAGAGCAGGTCATCCGGTTGTAGATGAGCGATGCGGGCTTCAACGAGACGATGCGCCGGTCCAGCAAGGGCCACCGCCCGTCGATCTCCGTTCTTGGTGTTTTCAAGAATGAGACGTAATTTCTCGAGATCGACCTGTTTTTTGCGGAGACTTGAAATCTCACCCAGCCGCATGCCGGTCGACATCGCCAGAACGACATACGTATACAGGTGCGAACTCGGGGAGGCCTGGCAAGCCGTGAGCAGTTTGGTTCGCTCGTCAGTGCTGAGTACGCGGACGCGCCCGCGGGGTTCCTTCAGTTTGCTTATTTTCAGGACGGGATTGTCGGGGAGCCACTGCCACTCCTTGATGGCGATGGTGAACGCGTGGGAGAGGGCGGCAAGGTAACGGTTGACTGTGGCTGGGGACCGGCGCCTGGGCTTGTCCGTGGTGCCGATGTTCTCCTGTGCCAGGGCGTCACGAGCCAGCGCGACATGCGGGGGACGAATCTCCGCGAGCGTGTGGCGGCCGATCTTCGCCTGCCACCACTGCAGCTGAGTTTCCTGGTTGCGGTTGTTGCGGGGTTTGTTCGGAAGGATGTCGCGGATGTACTGCTCGATCATGGCGGCAACGGTATGCCGCTTGGCCTGCGCTTCGGGAAAGCGCTGGTCGCTCCGGGCGAGAACTTCAGTTTTCTGCGCCCATTGCCGTGCGTCGGTCTTTCGCTTGAATGTGGCGGTCTGTGGTGGTTGCCCCTTGATACGGACCTTCACTCGATAGGAGATCGCCCCTGCAGCGTCTTTGCGTGGTTCGATGGATGGCATGCGCCGTACCCTCGTGAAGCGTTGAGACGTGCCATTGCACGTCGATCAAGCCAGAGGCAGAAAAACACCTCTGGCGCTCGATCTGCTTCACAGTGAAGGTCGGGTAGGGCGCCGAATTGCCTAGCGCGCATCCGAGGATCTGTACGGTGCTCTGTACACGGACGCCGCAGGAAACTTGGTTCGAGGGCGTCTTACTCTGCAGGGTGCAGGGGAATGTGACTTTACGTCCACACATTTCCTGCGAGTATTATACGCCATTTCATCATCTAAGTCGAGCACTTGTAGCGTACGTCGCTACAATTTCGGTTGCGAACAGACTGCGTAGTTCGCAACGAAGTGTCCCACCAGTGTCCCAAGCCTCGGGACGACGTACGCGACACCTTTCCAAGTTGATGAAATGCTTGGCTCCCCGACCAGGGCTCGAACCTGGGACCTGCGGATTAACAGTCCGTCGCTCTACCAGCTGAGCTATCGGGGAATCGAAGCTCCGGTGAGTGCGCGGCCGGAGGATGGGAA
>Ga0137395_10000562_pt1 | contig 15835 bp, 10 predicted proteins | sample czobulk216metaG_FD_108283 | JGI IMG/M metagenome (GOLD analysis project Ga0137395, IMG submission 108283) | Vadose zone soil microbial communities from Angelo Coast Range Reserve, California, USA - czobulk2.16 metaG | ecosystem: Environmental > Terrestrial > Soil > Vadose zone | place: USA...
ATGCGTCGAGCCGATTCGAGGACCGCGATGACGCCGTTCAGCATCCGGACCTCGTCCGACGACACACTGCCGGGCCGTCGCCGGTACCGGCCGAGCAGCGCGCGATTCTGCAAAACGCGGAAACCCGCGTTCATGGCGCGCAGCCAGAACTCATAGTCCTCGTTTCCCGTGTATGCAGCGTCGAACCCGCCGATGCGCTCCACCACGGCGCGGCGGAACATGGCAAACACGCAGACGGCGTTTTCGCGCTCGATCGGCTCGTCAGGAGCGAGTTCATGTGTGCCCGAGGTGATCGGCCAGAAGGGCGTGCCGTCGAGCGCTCCGCCGCGGTTGACGACGTTCGCACTGACGATCGAAACCTCCGGATACCAGCGCAGCAGCGAGAGCTGTTCCGACAGGTACCGCGGATCCCAGACGTCGTCGCTGTCGAGCAGCGCGAAGAACTGTCCGCGGGCGTGTTTCAGGCCCTCGTTCCTCGCGACGGCAGGTCCGCCGTGGGCACTGCCGAACGTCTTCACGCGGGAATCGCCTCGCGCCGCCGACTGCACCACGTCCATCGTGCCGTCGGTCGAGCCGTCATCGATGATGAGCAGTTCGAAATCGGACCAGGTCTGTTGAAGAACCGATTCGATGGTTTCGGCGATGAACGCCGCCGAATTGTATGCGGGCGTCAGGATGCTGACGACCGGGTTTCCGCTTGCGATGTTCGCGACCATCACGAGCCCGTCGCAAGATGTCGCATGACGTGTTTGCGGCGGCGCCAGCATTCGATCAGTAAGCCGGCGAACTGCAGAACCCGGAGCTCCTCGATGAGGGCCGTCAGCGGATCGCTGCCACGGGTGGCCGCCCATCGCACGCACTGGCGGAGCGCCTGGCGGTACGAGAATCGAGGCGCCCCGCCCACACGCGGCACGGCGGTCATATCCAGCTCGGGATACAGATCGTTGAGCATCAGGGCAGTCGTCTTGCCGTGCCAGAAAAACCAGCGGCGGAAATACCGGCGGGTCATCCGCTGCGTCGGAACGAGGTGACGGACGACGATTTCCGGATCGTAGTAGCCGGCGTAGCAGCCATAGCGGCGGAGCCGCATGAAGATTTCGTGATCTTCACCGGAGATCAACGTGTTGTTGACCTTGCCGAGGTCGGTTCGCCATCCACCGATCGACACGAGCACGCTGCGGAGGATCGCGAGGTTGGCGCCAATCGGCAGCCTCTGGCCGTGGCATGTCGGCGTGTAGTGGCTCGGGGCGTCGCCGTAATCCACGATCGCCAGCGGCCCCCAGATGTCCTGGGCCTGAGGCGTGAGAAGCTCCGGCGGCGGTGCGCTTTGCCAGCGCGGCAGCACTTTACCGAACACAAACTTCACACTGTGCGTGCGGAATGCCTGAACGATCCGGACGAGCCAGTCGGCGGCTGGTAGCACATCGTCGTCAGTGAGGGCCAGTACGTCGCCGGTCGCGGCCGACAAGCCGGCGTTCAGCGCGAAACTCTTACCCTGCCGGTGCTCGCGAATGAGAATCACTGGATAGCGCGCGCCCTCGCTGGACTCGGCGACGGCAGCGGTCGTCTTGTCGGTCGAGTTGTTGTCGACGACGACGATCTCGACCGAGCATGCGTCCGGCGGCTCCATCTCCTGCAGGGCGTCGAGGGTTTCCCGGAGCAACGCCGCGCGGTTGTACGTGCAGATTAGGACGGAGATGGACGAGACGTTCACGGCTGCACCTCGGCGGATCGCGGCGATGGCGGAGCCGTCGCGGCTTTCACGTCACCTGTCAGTTTCCAGCGCCGCGCGGCATAGCCGGCGACGAATGCGACGTCGGTCGCGCTGTCCATCACGCGAGGCGACCGGCCGAGCACCGCGGCGCCGATGCCGCGAATGCCCGACGTCAACGCCCGTTTGAAGAAATGCCTCGGCACGCCGAGCGGTGACGGCGGCGCGCCGGCGCTGCCTGCGTCGAGGATGGCGTGCGTGATGCCCGACCAGAAAAACCAGGAAATGCTGTAGCTCGCGCGCATTCGTTCGGCGGGCACCCAGTGCGCGACGCGGAGCTCGGGGTGGTAGATCGCTTTGAAACCCGCCGCCTGCACACGTTGGCATAGCTCGTGGTCTTCCCCAGAGAGCAGCGTGCCGCGGAGCTTGCCGAGGTGCTGCGCCAAGCCCCCAACCTTATTAATAGAGGTCCGGCGGATCGCCATGTTCGCTCCCAGCACCGTGCGCGGGCCGAGATCGACAGACGCGGCCCCGTAGTTGAGCAAACCAAGCGGCGCGGCCAGACGCCCGTACTCCGACGCGTCGAATCGCAGCCAGCGCGGCGGCGCCGTTTCCCAGCGCGGCAGGACGGGTCCTCCGACGAGCGCGGCATCCGAGTCGCGCATGATCCGGCGGAGTGTCGACAGCCACTCGACGTCGACCGTCACGTCGTCATCCGTGAAAGCGAGGACGTCGCCGGTAGCGACGCGGAGGGCCGCCTCGATTGCCAGCGATTTCCCGGGCCGTGTTTCAGTGAGGTGGCGCACTGGCACGGCGAAGCGTGCTCTCGTCGCTTCGATCAGCCGAGGTGTGCTGTCGGTCGATCCGTTGTCGACAACGACGACCTCATCGCCCGCCTCGAACCGCTGATCCGCCAGGTTTCGCAGGCAGTCCGTCAGCAGGGCTCCACGGTTATACGTCGCGATGACGATGCTGATGGTCATATCGTCGCCGGACTGGCGCCGGTGCGTCTGGTGATCGCGGTCAGTGCTCCGAGCACCGCTACGAATGAGCGGCGGGCGTACGCCGAATAACGCGCGCGGATCGTGGCGTCGAATCCGAACAGCCAGACCGCGATCAGATACACGACGCCGACGGCCGCTCCCTCGACGAAGATGCGTCCAAGCGACGGCAGCGCAAACGAGTGACGCAGCGCGGCGCCCGCGGCCACGGCGAACACGGCGCCGACGGCTGGCGCGACCGCAACCGCGCGGAGAAAATCCGTTATCGAGATCCGGACCTCGCGGCAGGCGGCCGGCAGCAGGATGAACAGATTGGCCAGGACGAGCGGCGCCGCAGTTCCGACGGCGGCCCCGACGAGGCCGTAACGGCCAACCAGAATGACGGTGAGGATCAGGTTCGCGATGGCCTCACCCAGCGACACGCAGGCCAGCAGGCGGTGTCGACCGGTGCCGAGCAGGATGTTGCCGAGCGGGCCCTGGCCCACGATCACGATGCCCGTGACCGCCAGGACCTGGAGCGGCAACACGCTGCCCTCGAACCCGGGACCCATCCATCGCGAGACAAGCGGCGCGGCGAACGTCATCAGGCAGACCGTGATGCCGAACACCAGCGTCAACGCCACTCGCGTGCCTTCGATCATCATGTTGCGCAGGCGATCGAGAGCTTCCGAGTCGCCGGCGGCGCTGTAACGCACGACGATTGGGAACATCATCCCGTTGAACTGATTGCTCACCTGACGCTGGAAGTCGGAAAGGCGCACGGCGACAGCGAACACGGCAACCGCAGCGGTACCGAGCACGGCGCCAATCACGATGTTGTCGATGTTGACGCTGATCTGAATGGCGATGTCGAGGATGAACACGTACATGCTGAACGCGGTCACCTGCCGGATGAGCGACGGGCTGAACGCGGCCGGCCGCAGCCGCAGTTCGGGAAACGCCCGCTTCGCCGTCCACGCGTAAGCGACATAGCTGCACAACGAAATCGCCGTGGAGCCGGCCACGACGGCGCGTACGCGGTAGCCCGCCGCGAGGAGCGCGAACGTCAGCGCGCCGCTCAGCAGTGCTGTCACGGCCGCGACCATGTTGTTGAGCGCAAAGCGCTGGCGCGCGGTGGTGGCGGCGCCGAAGACGGTCATTGGAAAACCAGCCGCGACCCGGATGCCGATCACCAGCAGCACGAATCTCGCCTCGGAGATCTGCGAGAGCTGGAGCCTCGGGAACCGCGGCAGCGCCCAGATCGCCAGAGCCGCGATTCCTGCGCCGGCGACGAGCCCGATGCCGGCGTACACGACCACGAACGTGCTCAGCAGCCGGTTGATGAGCGCCGTGTCGCCGCGCGCATCAGCGGCGGCGACGTGGCGCACGAGGCCGTTTCCGTAGCCGAGATCGAGCAGCTGAAAGTATGCCGTCATCGATGCGACGAGCATCCAGAGGCCGTACTCGTTCGCGCCGAGATGCCGGACGGTGAACGGCATCAGGAAGATGCCCAGGCACACGTTCACCGCAAGGAGCAAGTATCTCGTGGCGGTGCCGGCGACGAGGTTCCAGCCGACGTTCATGTCGAGCGGCCCCACCACGCGTTCCGTACGTAACCCCCGAACCAGATGAGGCGCACGAACGTGGCGAAGCGACGGCGTTCGTCGGCGACGAACAACGCGCCCAGCGTCGCCGCGGCATCCGCGGCGGCCTGACGCCAGAGATAGCGGGGCACACCAAACAGCTTGCGGACGGCCGTCGCATACGCGGATTCGAGACGCGACACGTCTCGCCCGTTCTGGTAGACCCAGCGGCAGAAGTACGAAGGCTCGAGACGCTCACGCGGTACGAAATGCCGCACGCGAGCCGTTGGCTCGTACACACCGCAACAGCCTGCCTGAAGCATCCGCAGGTAGAACTCGTGGTCTTCGCCGGTGCGGAGCGTGCCGGACAGTTTCCCAAGGTCGTCCCGCAGGCCGCCGAGGCGGCGGATCACCGACGTGCGCACCGCCATGTTGGCGCCAATCGGAATGACCCCCTGGCCGTCGCCGCCTGGACCCAGCGTGAGCCGCACCTCGCCGTTGTCGGGAATTGCAAGAACGCCGTACAACGTAGACGACAGCCAGGCCGGAGGCTCACACTCCCACCGCGGCAGAATCCTGCCGGCCACGAAATCGGCGTGTGTTTCGGTAAACGCCGCGGCCAGCCGCTCGAGCCAATCCGGCTCGGGACAGACATCATCGTCTGTCAGCGCCACCAGGCTGCCGCTCACCTCGGGCAGGATCGCGTTCACGGCGTGCGACTTCCCGAGTTGAGCGACATACCGGTAATGAATGCGCGGAGACGACGAACGCGTCGTCACGCGTCTGACGACCGCGCGAGTGCCGTCGGTCGATCCGTTGTCGGCGACGAGGATCTCGAAGCGATCGCCCGGCCAGCGCTGGTCGACCAGCGCGTCCAGCGTCTCGGCCAGGAGCGCTTCGCGATTCCTCGTCGCGATGACGACGGAAAAGAACGGTGGCCTGTCTGTCATGGCTTCGGCACGATGGTCGCGTCGTTGCTCGCCGGTCCCGGCGGGGTGTTGAGGTACGTCGTCGGGCTGAGCACGATTTGATCGAGCTGCACGCCGTCTTCACGTACCTGGATGCGAAGCGTGTGGCTGCCGCCGCCGGCGAACGTCACGGTCGTGGCCTGCGAGAGCCAGTAGGCGCCGTTTGCCCAGCCCCAGCCCTGAAGGCTCCCGCCCGTGCTGTCGGTAGCGAGGTTTACCAGCAGCCCCGACGTCGTGTTCAAGCCGTAGATGCTGGAGCCGCCCGCCTGCGCGTCGGAGAACTGCACGTAAAGCGAGTCGTTGAACTTCGAGTTGGTCAGCGCCTTCAGCCGAAGCCAGAGGGTGTACGGCGTTCCGGCGTTCGCTGTGAACGTCACGTCGACGTAGTCCGTGGGGCTTGCGAGCGCGCTGCTCGTGTTGGCGATGCCGTTGTCGGGTGTACTCAGCTTCGTATTGGCTGGCGACGTCGCGTCTGTCGCAGTCGTCCAGGATCCGTGCCGTCCTGCCGCGGGGATGTCGCTCGCGTAGATGACGACGTTGGCGGGCGGTGGCGGCGGCGCCGCAGCCGTTGTAAACGACCAGACCGGGCCGGTCGTCGCGCCGCTGCTGTTGTGCGCGACGATCTGCCAGAAGTACTGCTTGCTGGTGAGGAGCGTGCCCGGGGAGTACGACGCCGCGGCTTGCCCCGTGGATACCTGCGGCGGCGGGTTGGTCGTTCCGAACTTGACGTCATACGACGTGGCGCCCGACGAACTCCATGTCAGCGTCGGATTCGTCACGACGTTCGTCGCGCCGCTCGCTGGTGCTGGAGACGACGGCGTGCCTGGCAGCGTGGGGCTTGCCGAGGTGACGGCCACCTGATCGAACGTCGACGTGTTGAGCTGCGATGTGTCGTGGCTCGTGACGGCCAGCCCGGCGTCCACCGTCGCGCCGAGCGAAACGCTCGTGCTGCCGACCGTGGTCCACGTCGTGCCGTTGATCGACATGAAGCCCGTCACGGTCGAACCCGAGCGAACGAGCTTGAGCCACACTGGCGCCGGCTGGCTTGCGCCATTGAGCCAGTTGCCGGACGCGCCGTCGCTCGTGCGCGCCATGAACTCGATGCCGCCGCCGGGCTCCACGTCGAGCAGCACGTCAGCCGCAGTTGACGACAGCGAGTTGCGGAACATGATGCCCGCTTTCGCGTTGGCGTTCGTGTTCTGCAGGCTCGTGACGCGCGCGACGATCTGCCCGTCGCCGCTGAGCGGCTGATAGGCGTACTGGAACGAATCAGCAGCGCCCCAGATGTCGCTACCGGCGCCCCTCACCGTGAACACTCCGCTGCTGAAGCCCGACGATCCGCTGATGCCGACGGCGCCGACGTCCTGGTTGAGCCACGGACTCGGCAGCGTCGCCGTCGCCGCGGTCGTGAACGACCAGACTGGACCGGTCGTGGTGCCGACGCTGTTATGCGCGACGATCTGCCAGAAGTACGGCGTGCCGGCAGTGAGCGTGGATGGTGTGTACGATGCGGACGCCTGCCCGGTCGTCACCTGCGGCGGCGGGTTCGCGGTGCCGAATTTCACGTCGTAGGTCGTCGCGCCCGACGAAGTCCACGTCAGCGAGGGACTCGTCGCAACGCCCGTTGCACCGTTCGCAGGCGATGGGGATGCCGGAGTGCCTGGAGCGGTGCCGGTGCCGCCGCCCGTGACGGCGACCGAATCAAACGTCGTCGTATTGACCTGCGTGGTCACGTGGCTTGTGACGGCGAGTCCCGCAAACGCGGAGCCGCCGAGCGAAACGCTGGTGCTGCCGACCGTCGTCCACGTCGACCCGTTGGTCGACATGGATCCCGTGATGGTCGATCCCGAGCGGACCAGCCTGAGCCACACAGGCGCGGCCTGCGTCGCACCAGCCAGCCACGTCCCGGAGCCGCCGTCGCTCGAGCGGGCCATGAACTCGATGCCGCCGCCCGGTGTCACGTCGAGGATCACGTTTGCGGCGGTCGACGACAGCGTGTTGCGGAACATGATGCCCGCTTTGGCGTTGACGTTCGTGTTCTGCAGCGACGAGACGCGCGCGATGATCTGTCCGTCGCCGCTCACCGACTGATACGCGAACTGGAATGAGTCGGCCGCGCCCCAGATGTCGCTGCCCGCGCCATTGACGGTGAATACACCGCTGTTGTAGCTGGACGAACCGCCGGTCCCGACCGACCCGATGTCCTGATTCAGCCATGGGCTCGGAAGGCTCGAGCCGGAGCCAACGGCTGTCGTGAACGACTGATTCGAGGTGGAGGCGGTCATGTTGGCGAACGTGCGCGACACGACCTTCCAGAAGTAGGTGGTGTTCGGCTGCAGTGGAGACGGCGGCGTCCAGGAATACGTGTCCGGTGGATTCACGACGAGCTGTGCCGGAACGTTCGCGACGAGGCTCATCGCCGACGGAGAAGTTCCCAGGTAAACGTCGTAGCTGACAGCCCACGCCGCCCGGCTCCACACAAGCGGAGACGTAACGGCGACGCCAGACACACCTGTCGGCGGGCTGACGATGTTCGCTTGATTCGGGGGCGTGGTCACGAGCGGCTTGAAGTTGGTCGTGTCCGACCACATCGCCTGGAATTCGTTCTTGAATGCCTGATAGATCGACGGCTTGGTGGCCGCAGAGACGAAGTAGTTGTGATCGCGCTGCCAGTTCGGTCCGAAGTTCGACGAGGCGTTCGTGGCGTACGTCGACGTGATGAGCGTCTTCATGTGCGTGACGCCCTGATGGTTCGTCTGCAGGATCGGGAGGCCCGCCATGAACAGCTTGTCGATGTTCGCGTGTGTCAGCCAGTACTCGGGCCAGATGATGTTCGTGTACTGTCCGGGATCGACGATGATCCGTACGGGTACTCCGGACTGGAACTTCTGCAGCAGCGCCTGCGTGATGTTGTCGACTTCGAGGCGATAGATGATGATGTCGACGCGCGTCTGCTCGTTATTGATTTCCTGCGTCAGACGATTATTGAACGCGGAGCCCTGACCGAAATACAGGTCGGCGGGAACCGGGCTGTCGGGTTCGAGCCGCCCCGTGTTGATGATCATCGGCGCCGGGTTCGGAAACTGCGTGGCGTAGTCCGAGCAGTTGCCGGTCGGTTCGGTGGCGCAGGCGGCGTTCCAGTCCTTCAGGTACGGTGGACCGCCGATGATGCTTTCGGGTTCGGTGGTAGTGTCGTTCCAGATCCTGTCGAACCGGCTCTTGAACGCGCTGACCAGCGCCGGATCGTCCGTGAACATTTCGGAGTCGTCGTCGTAGTTGGTCGACGAAATCGGAGCGAGCTCGGTCGGGGCGAAGTTTCCCGATCCGAATTCGACGACGCCCTGACCGACAAAAATCGCGCCCTTCCAGTGAATGATTTCCGGGAAGTTGTTGGGGTTGACCCGCAGGCGGATCGGGACGCCCTGGCTCGCGAGCCAGTAGTACTCCCGCTTGGTGTTCGGGTCGGCCTCGAAGATCGATCCGCGGTCGCCGATGATGCGCACGTTCACGCCAGCGTGGAAGCGGTTCGCAAGCGCGATCGAGATCGAATGCTCGCTCAGATACCAGGTCGAAACGTCGATGCGGGTGTTCTCGTTGTTGATGTAGTTCACCAGGATGTTGGTGACGTTGGTTTGCGACGAGAAAAAGATCTGGTCGGCCGCCGCGGCCGGGCGCCCGGCAAAGAACGCGCATGCAGCAAGCGCGAGGAGCCTGGCGATGCCCCGTGCTCTGAAAGGACGGGACAGCCAGGCAGCGTCGAACCGGACGAGTCGTCGGTCAGACATGATGAGTTGTCCTCGAAACAGGGAGCGCGCGGGGGACCGAGCGAGTCGCGTGGACGAATTCAGTGGGCGGATCGTGAACGCCGTCGAGCGCCGGCAGTTCGAGCAGCCTGTAGATGCAGTCGGCGGCTCGAGCCGTTGCGCTACCAGGGCGGTAGAAGGACTGTTCCGCGAGCGCGCGGCGCTTTTCGCTGAGCCGCGCCGGTTTAGTGAGCTACTGGACGACGGCCCGGGTGGCGCTGTCGATGTCGTGCACCACCGTCGAGGCGCTGCGCAGCGCGTGGACTTTGTCGGCGCCCACCCGGGCCTTTTGAATCAGCGCGGGCGTGTCGATCACGATGATCGGGCGGTCGAGCAGGGCGAATTCGAATCCAACCGAACTGTGATCGGTGATGAGCGCATCGGACACGAACAAGTACGGCGAGACGTCGCTGCCGTGCGCCGCGTGGACGTGCCACGACCGGCAGATCGCATCCAGATGATGCCCCCAGTCGACCGGGCTGGCGCTCTGAGACCGCCGGTCGTACGATCGATCGTGAAGCTTGACGATGACGTTGACGTTGAGGCGCGCGAGCGACGGAATCAGCCGCGACCCAATCGTATTGAGCGAGGACTGCGGCGACCACGTCGGCGCATAGAGGACGGTCGGGACGCCGGGGTCCAGGCCGAGTGATTCCTGAATGGCGGCGCGATTGAGCGATCCGTCGACCAGACAGTCGACCTTGGGATAGCCGATGAGCTGTCCGCGCGCGCCGTTCTCGTCGACGAGCCCGGCCTGCCGGTACCGGCGCAGGCGATCGGCGTTGGGAAACAACAGACGATCGAAGCTACCGACGACAGGCGCGATGCGGACGGGCGCGTCGAGGCCGTACTTGCCGGCGACGCCGTGAAACAGATGAACGCGACGCACGCGCCGGCGCAGCCACGTCATATTCCAGAAATCCGTGTTCACGTAGCCGTCGAACTTCATCCAGCGCGCGCGGCTCGCGCTGATCACGCGCTCGCTAATCCCGGCCGCGCCGAAAATCCGCTCGGCGTCCCACGAACGGTCGGACGTCGTAAACCAGAACTCGAGGCGTGGATCGCGCTGCAGCCGTTGCAGCACCGGCCGGAAGACGGCCAGGCTCAGCGGTGACGCGGCTTCAAACAGGATTCGGCGCCGGGAACGGCCGAGCCCGGAGACAAACTCATCGGCAGAGTGGGCCGCGTTGACGATGGCGGCGCGCGCGCGCCGGCAGACGGTGTCGTGCAGCAGATTGTTCAACACACAATCTCAACCGTCTGCAGCGATGAGCAATCGCGATGCCGCCGCAGGCGGCACGCTACGATGCTCTTACTGGGAAAAGAGCTGGCCTCGGTACGGAGATCCTTTTCTGTGGTGGGGGCGGAAACCGATCACGCGCGAGCTCGCGTGCCGCGACGACGAGCGCAAGAAGGTAGTAAAAGGTCCAATTGTAGGCAACCGACGCGAACATCGCGCAGACGAACCAGCCGATGAGCCCCGCACTTATGCCCAGCACGTGCTCGCCCAGCATTCCCGCGGTGTCGTCTCCGCGGTTCATGGCATAGCGCACGCGCCGCTGCGTGGCGATGGCCGCGGCGGCCGCTGCGATGATCAGGAACGAGAACGCGATCAGGCCGAAGAAACCTGTTTCGGCGGCGACTTGAATCAGCACGTTGTGTGTTTCAAGCCAGCGTTCCTTGCGTTCCGGCGGGTTGTAGTTCTTGAACTGCCCGACGCCGACGCCGGTCAGCGGATGTTCGAGGAAAGCGTCGATGCCCTCCTGCATGACCGTCTGCCGCGCTTCGCGTGATCCGGTGAACTGCTTGTCCTGCTCCTCGTCGACGATCGAGACCATGCGGGCCCAGAAGGAGTCCGGAAGGAACGGCATCGAGACCAGCACCGCGACAATGGTGATCGCGCCGATTCCTCGACGCATCCAGCGGCCGAACAGGGCGACTGCCGCGAGGGCCGCCACGATGCCAAGCGCTCCGCCTCGCGACTTCGTGAACACGATGGTCGCCACCATCAGCGCGGCGATCACAACCGCCACCGCGCGCCGGCCGGCCGGCTGACGCCGTGACAACGCGATGACGATGGCGGCCGGAAGGAACGAGACCATGTTCATCGCCAGGTCGTTCGGGTTTCCAAAGATGCCGCCGACCGGGCCCGCAAGCCGTCCGCCTTCGACGAGGTTGATGCCGCGCGCGTAGTTCGCCACGCTCAACCCCGCGATGACGCCCGTGCACAGGACGATGAGCCACATCAGGCGCCCGAGCCGTTCAGGCGTCGTGAGCACGTTCATCATCAGCACGAACACGATGACGATCTTGAGGTACGAGTTGATGACCTCATCGATGGAGCCGCCAGGCCAGATCGAAAACGGCGCGGTCGCGAGCATGACGCCGCCGAACACCAGCAGCGCCACGGTCTCGACGTTGACGCGGAAGCCGGGAAGCGGGTGGCTGAGACGGTGCAGGATCATCGGGCCGATGCCGATGACCGCGAAGACTTCGGCGAGATGAAGCGGCTCGAGTGCAGCGAGATGATCCTGAGGGCGCAGCAGCAGCACGGCGGTGAACGCGAGCAGGCCCGTGTAGCCCCAGTTCCGCTGTTTCCCTTCGGGCGCTGTTGCAAACGAGCGCTCGTCTTCCCGGACGCTTCGGTCGGCGGCTGGCGTCAGGTTGAACGTCAGCCGTTCGGGCGAGGGCGCGCCGGGGTGTGGCAGAGAGATGGAATGTGATGGTGTATTCATCGGTTACCGCCAGACTTTGTGCCGCGTGAGAATCGCCGCCAGGCCGGCCACGGCCGAGGCGTTCATAACCAGAACCATCAGCGCAACGCGGGCCAGACGGCGTGGAATGGGCACCGTCGCGGGCCCGACCCACGGGTCGCGCGCTTCGTTCGTCTCGTGCTTTTCGAGCCACGCGCCGTACGCGGCGAGCCCGTAGAACAGACACTGAAAGGCAAATGCGGCTGCGTACACAATCGACTGCGGGCTCAGCAGCAGGCTGAGGATCCACAGGGGCGGCAGCGCATACGGCACCGCGAGCCGCGCCACTTTGTGCGAGACGAACTGAATCCACGCGGGATTGCGCCACGGCAGCAGCAACGCGGGTTCGAGCCAGCACAGCTGGTAGTTACCCGCCAGCGTTCGCCGCTTCCTGCGACTTTCGGCTTGTGCGTTGGGCGCGGTGCGATCGAACGCGCGGGCGCGATCCTCAAACACCACACGCGAGCCCGCCAGCACAACCCTCATCGGAGCGAGCACGTCATCGAGGATCGTGTCGGCCGGCAGCGGCCGCCACAACGATCGCCTCATTGCGTACACGGCACCCGTCGCACCCATCGTCGAGCTGACGGCGGATTCGTCGCGGCGTATCTGTTTTTCGTAGCGCCAGTACAGCCCGGCGCTTTCGGCGATGGTCGACTGTATGGAGAGGCGGCGGTTGTGCGGCCCTCGGCGTTCCGCATCTGCGGCAATCGGCTGAACGATCCGGCCGCGGCGGTCTGACGCCTGCCTGCGGCGGTCGCGAGATTCGCCGTCGAGCACGAGCTCTCCCGAGACGGCGCCGACGTGTGGATCGCGGAAGGGCGCCACGAGCGCACGGAGAGCGTCGGGCGCGAATGCCTGCCGTGCATCGGCAAAGACCAGGATGCCGAACCGTGCGCGCTCGACGCCGGCGTTCAGCGCGCGAGCCTTGCCGGCCTCCGCCAGCGCGACGGTTTCGACGGCCGGCTCGTAGCCCGCAAGCACCTCGAGCGAATCATCGGTTGACCCGTCCGAGACGACGATGATCTGGCGCTGAGCGGCAGGGTAGTCGAGGTTCAGCAGGTTATCGATGCGGCCGGCGAGGCGCGGTGCCTCGTTGCGCGCGGCGATCACGATCGAAACGCCGCGTGTGACCCCGTCGGGGCCAGGGGCCGCGAGAGGACGCGGCCACAGCCGGCTCCAGAGGTGGACGCACAGCGGATAACCCACGTACACGTAGGCGACAAACGCGACGAGCAGCCAGAAGAAACCGACCATCGGTCAACATCCCGGCGCGTCAGGCCACCGCCTGCGCGTCGGCCCCCTCCTCGGCATCATCGTCGGCGCCGGGACCGGAAGGGCCCGGCGCGCCGAGCCTGAAGACGTGCGGGTAGCGGCCCTCGATCGCGTTACGCGTGTCGACAACGATGGATGCGGCGCGCCGCACCATGTCGTAGTCGATCACGCGATGGTCGGTGAGGATGACGACGCAGTCGGCCTGCGCCACGACCGCGGCGGTCAGCGGCTCCGAGTGAAGCTCCACGCCGCCGTGCCACTGGTCGGCGCGGAGCAACGGGACGTGCGGATCGGAATAGCGCACGTGCGCGCCTCTCTGCGTCAGCGCCGTCATCACGTCGAGCGACGGCGACTCGCGAATGTCGTTGATGTCGCGCTTGTACGCGACGCCGAGCACCAGCACGGTCGAACCATTCACCGCCTTGCGTCGATCGTTCAAGGCATCGGCGATCTTCTGGACGACGAAATGGGGCATCGCGCCGTTGACCTGGCCGGCCAGCTCGATGAATCGCGAGTCGAAGCCAATCTGCTTCGCCTTCCACGACAGATAGAACGGATCGATCGGGATGCAGTGGCCGCCCAGGCCGGGGCCCGGATAAAACGGCATGAAACCGAATGGCTTCGTGGCCGCCGCGTCCACGACTTCCCAGACGTCGACGCCAAGCCGGTCGCACATCAACGCGACCTCGTTGGCGAGGCCGATGTTCACGGCGCGGAACGTGTTTTCGAGGAGCTTCACCATTTCCGCGACACGAGGCGAGCTGACGGTGACGATGCGCTCGATGGCCGCGGCGTAGAGCGAACCGGCGAGCTCCGTGCTGTCCGCGTCGATGCCGCCTACGACTTTCGGGACGTTGTGCGTGTTGAACGTCGCGTTCCCGGGGTCGACACGCTCGGGCGAGAAAGCGAGAAAGAAGTCGCGTCCGGCCCTGAGCCCGCTTGCTTCGAGCAGTGGTTTGACGAACTCCTCGGTCGTGCCTGGATAGGTCGTCGATTCGAGGATGACGAGCATGCCTGGACGCAGGTGGGCGGCAACGCCTTCGACGGCCGCCGCGACGAATGACATGTCGGGGTCCTTCGTCTTCCTGAGCGGTGTCGGGACGCAGATGTTGATTGTGTCGAGATCGGCAACCGCGGAGAAGCCGGTGGTGGCGCGAAGCCGTCCTTGCGCCACGAACGCCGCGAGGGCGGCCGTCGGCACGTCGGGGATGTACGAGACACCCCGCATGATCGCGTCGACTTTTCGCGGGTCAACGTCGATCCCTGTGGTTTCAAACCCGGCACGCGCGAACTCGACGGCAAGCGGCAGACCGACGTAGCCGAGACCGACGATGCCGACGCGAGCACGGCGTGAGCGAATCTGATCGAGCAACCGTGGAGCGGCCAGTGACATGGCGGATGGCCTCGTTAGCGTTCACGCTTCAATGACAGGCCGCGGGTTGCCGGACATCCCGCGGCGGAATCTGGTCCACCAGCCCTCGGGTTGGGGTGGGACTTCACAGAGAATGCGATGACTGGGGTTCGCCGGGAAAAGCTGCCCCGGCGGAAGTGTGGCGGCCTGAAGCGGCAGGTCGCCTGGCGCCTTCTGCAGCCTGAGGTCCGCGTCGAGCGGCTGGATCAGGGCGGGCGCCACGTGAAGTTGCGCCTGTGGCGCTGTTTCCGCCACGGGCGGCGCTGCCGCGACGGACCGATGCATCTCCTCGCCCGACCGGTCGGACAGGCCAAGGTCCGTGACGACTTCGGCCGTCAGGTCGAGATCGACGGTTCGCTTGTCGCTTCCGTAGCCGTACAGGAGCACGGCATCGGCGATGACGTTGATTGTCCGCGCCACGCCGCGGCTGTGCGCGTGAATGACGTCGGTGACGTCGCGTGAGAAGGTCAGCGGCGCGCCAATCGACGCGTGACGCAGACGATGGTTCACATACGCGTGCGTCTCGTCAGCGGTCAGCGGCTCGAGGTGATAGATGACGGCGACGCGCTGCCGAAGCTGTTCGAGCTCTGGCCGGCCGAGCAGGTCGCGCAGATTCGGCTGGCCGACGAGCACGATCTGGACGAGCTTCGACTTCTCCGTCTCGAGATTCGAGAGCATCCGCACTTCTTCGAGCGCCGAGACGCTCAGGTTCTGTGCTTCGTCGATGATCAGCAGCGCCAGACGTCCGGCCTTCCGCTCGTCGACCAGAAAACGCGCGAGGTCGCGAATCAGGTACGGTTTGCTGCGACCCGGGCCGGGATCGATGCCGAAGTCGAGCATGATCGCCTCAAGCAGGTCGCGTGAGTCGAGCATCGTGTTCATCAGGCGGGAGATCGACGTCTTGCGATCGATCGATCGGAGCACCGTCTGCAGGAGCGTGGTTTTTCCGCAGCCGATTTCGCCGGTGATGACAGTGAAGCCCGCGTGGCCCTCGATGCCGTAGCGGAGATGGCTGAGCGCCTCTCGATGGACGCGGCTCGGGTAGAGATAGCTGGGATCCGGCGTCAGCGAAAATGGCCGTTCGCGGAAGCCGTAGAAACGTTCATACATGATCAGCCGCCCTTCGGACTGTTGGCGTTCTGGCTCCGGGATCCGCCGCGACCACGCCGCCGCCGGTCGGCACGGCCTCGTCGAGCGCCGGAGCGACGTGAGTGCATGCACGCCAGTAGTCGTGTGGAGAGTCGATTTCGATCCAGGGGAACCCGCGGTGATCGACGACGTACAGCGGCCTCCGCCAGCAGAATCCCGCGTATGCGGCCGGTACCCATTCCCTGATCGCGCCCGAGGCGAC
>Ga0137395_10000564_pt1 | contig 15795 bp, 14 predicted proteins | sample czobulk216metaG_FD_108283 | JGI IMG/M metagenome (GOLD analysis project Ga0137395, IMG submission 108283) | Vadose zone soil microbial communities from Angelo Coast Range Reserve, California, USA - czobulk2.16 metaG | ecosystem: Environmental > Terrestrial > Soil > Vadose zone | place: USA...
ACTTCAATCTGTCCCGCTGCAGCTTCTGCGGCCTGTGCTCCGAGGTGTGCCCGACCAAACCGATCAAGGCGCTGATCATGAGTGAGGACTACGAACTTGGCAGCTACAGCCGGGACACGCAAATCCTCCGCGTCGATCAGATGTACGACGGCGTGCCGATCGAGCAATACACCCGCTGAACAACAGAATCTAGTCATTTGATCATCTGGTTATCTGGGCATTTGAAAGACCAGACAACCAAGTGACCAGATGCCCCAATTCTCGTATCGAGATTTCCCTTTCCGAAAGCGCCCTTACGGGTGCATTATCCCTACGCGAGAGTTCGGGCGGCGCGGTTCTTGTATAGACGCGCGCATCGCCAACTCCTCGCTGGAGGGTTCATGCAGTTCGGTTTCCGACGAACCTCGGTTGTGACGGCGCTTGTCGTGGCAGCGTCCCTCTCGATTCATGCCGACGGGATACCGCCGTCGCAGGCCGCTGAAATCCAGCTCCAGTTGGGCAGCCTTTTGTATTCGGAGGGCCGCTACGTCGAATCGCTCGAGGCATTTCAGAACGCCCTGAAAACGTCGGACACGCTTGCCCTCCGCGGCGCGCGCGCTGGTGTCATCCAGGCGGCGCTTCGCGTCGCCGAATTCGATCTCGCCCGGCACGAAGCCGAATCCCTCGTCAAGATGGCGCCCCGGGATGCCGACGCGATGTCGCTCTACGGCGATGCTCTCTGGGCGTCCGGTCTGTTTGAAGAGGCGGAGTTGCGCTATCGCGACGCGTTGACGCTGACGCCCGAGCTGGCCCGCGGCCTCCACGGCGTCGCCCGCTCGCTGCTCGCCCGCAGCCGTCTCGACGATGCCATGAACCAGGCGCAGGCGGCGCTGCGGCTGTCGCCGCGCGACATGGAGATTCATCACACCGTTGGCGCCATCTACGAGCGCATGCACAAGTACGAGGAAGCGGCGGCGGCGTACGGCAACTACGTCAACCTGCTGCCAAACAAAGACACGAGCGAGAAGGCCGCGTGGTCGCGTGCTGAAATCCGGTTCCTCCGGTCGTTCGCGCAGCGCGTGCCGCTCCAGGCTGAGGCGGGCTCCGACGACGTGGTCTACACGGTCGATTTTCGTCTGGTCAACGACAAGGTCGTCGTGCGGGCGCGCGTCAACGACTCCGGCGCGCAGGATTTCGTCCTCGACACCGGGGCAGAGAACACGGTCATCACGGAGCAGACAGCTCGACGCCTCGGCGTGGCGCCGATCACCTACACGCTGAGCGCCGGTGTGGGAGAGACGGGTCTGCGCGGCCTGCAGCTGGCGCGCCTCGACTCACTGGAGATCGGCACGCTCAAGCTGAAGAACGTCCCGTGCATCATCAAGAGCCCGCCGCTGCGCGATCTGCCGACAAACGAGATGGAAAGCCTGTCGCCGCTGTCGCTCGGCTACTCGATGATCATCGACTACGGCGCGAAGAAGCTGATCTTCGGCAAGCACCTGCCGATCGAGCCCGCCGATCTCGAGCTGCCGCTGCGCCTCTATCGTCTTGCGACCGTGCGCGGCCTGGTCGCCAGCGAGCACCAGGCCAATTTCGTGGTCGACACCGGCGGGGAGGTCATCTCGATCAGCCAGGCCACGGCGAACAGGCTGCCGGTGAAGGAAGGCTCCCGCAAGATCGCGCTGAAGGTCTACGGGTCCTCGGGCTGGGACAAGGATGCTTTCCTGATGCCGGGCGTCGATCTGACCTTCGACAAGATCAAGTACACGAATTTCCCGGTCGTCGTGCTGAACCTGAACGCGCCCAGCGCGCTCCTCGGGTTCCAGCTGGGCGGGATCGTCGGCCACAAGTTCCTGAGCGGCTACCGCGTGGGCATCGACCTCGAACGAAGCGTTCTCCGGCTCAAGGCGATTTCATCAGCCGGAACGTAAGAACGAACCACGACGATCAACGCAGCGATCGCAGAGAACGTTTCGGTTCTCAGCGGGCCCGTGATCGCAGCGTTTCAGTGTTCTTCCCTAACCTCTAACCTCCGACCTCTAGAAATCATACCCAATCCAGACCGCGAAGCGCGGTTTGCGGAAGTCGTTCGCGCCGCTGATGCACGCTCCGGTCTGGGTGGTGCTGGTGCAGGCAAACACGACATCTTCCCAATCCTTGTTGAACAGCGTGCGCCACGACCAGTCGAAGTGGATGGGGAAGCCCAGCATGAACGTCTCGAGCCCGAGGCCGTACGACGCGCGGCTGTCCTGCAGGCGGAAGCCGGAGACCTGTTTCGCACTGTACGTCAGCGCCGGCGACTGGAGCTGCGTGACGGGGTCCGTGTTGTACACCGGTTGGCCCAGAGCATCCACTTTGACGCCTGTCACGACCTGGCACAGCGTCGTGTTGTTGTTCACGAACCTGAAGCCGCTCGTCTCGCCGTTGCAGGGGGTGGCCGACTTCTGTTCGCTGAACCACGCGCCGCCGATGCCCGCATAAAACACTCCGCGGATGCCGCCGACGACGCCGATTGGGGTGAGTGCCGCCTCGATGATGGGGAAGCGGAGCTCGGCGTTCGCATACACGACGTTCTGTCCGACGAACTCGTAGTAGTCGTAGCCGCGGAGGTCGCCGTTGCCGCCGAAGTACATGAACCCGGGGAAGGCGCCGTCGCTGCGGAACCCGCGGATGCGCGTCGCGAGGACGCCGTTCGATCCGATGCGCAGGTAGTGGCGCGCATCGGCGTCGAGGGTGCGCCGCGAGAGCAGCTGCTTGCCGACACCGGGCGCGTACTCGTACGAAATGCGCGCGGTGCTGCCGGCCAGCGGCCCGTACTCGCGGAAGACCGTCGTTTCGCGCACGAGCGCGACGCTCAGCGGGATCATCGACGCGTTCTGCGTCAGCGGCTGGCCGGTCAGCGACTGCTGGTACGCGTTCGAGTACGCCTGCAGGCTCTGGTCGTTGAACGACTGGTCGATGTTCATGAACCCGGCCGACAGTTCGATGCGATGGTACCGATCGAGCGGATAGATGCCGATGGCGGAGCCGCCGCGGATCGTCTGGGTCGACTGCGCCTGATCGTGGCTGATGAAAGGCGCATAGGCCGGGTCGTAGAAGAGCCCGCCGAGCTGGCCGTAGTAGAAGATCGTCTGCGAAAAGCCCTGCAGGGCGAACTGGAAGCGCTGGCCGATGCTGACGTAGGAGAGCGAAAAGGTGCGGTACTGCGCGATTGATGCCGCCGTGAAATTGATCTGTTTGTCGCCGAGGACGTCCCCGAACGTGACGGACGTGCCGCCGAACACGTCGCCCTGGCTGGTGACGCCGACGTTCACCGGCGGCCGCCCTTCCAGAAACATCTTTTCGAACATCTTTTTCCGGCGGACGTTGTCGGTCACCAGGGTGTGCTGGAGCGGGGCCTGGAAGTCGATGATGGGGGCCGGCGATCCGAAGTCGGCCGACGCGGCCGTGTGGAGCGGTTCCTTGCGTTCGAGCGTGTGCAGCGTGTAGTCGCCCTTGTAGTAGCTGACGAACGCGATCCGGTTTGTCTGTCCCTCGTTCAACACGACGGCCGACCAGTTGCCGCCCACGGCGTCCGTGTACTGGCGCAGCTCGCCGTTTTTGAAATCGAGCGTCCAGATGTTGTAGATGTTCCCGTTCTTCGCGACGTCCGGTTCGAGCGGCACATTCGGATCCGTCGCGGTCGACGAGAAGACGATCGTGTGATCGTCGACGAACTTCGCGTCGGTTTCGTCCACCGTGCCGAACGTGACCTGCGTCTTCTTCTTCGTGTCGAGATCGAGCCGGAAGAGCTTCTGGTTTCCGCTGACGCGGGCGTTGTAGATGATGTATTTGCCGTCGGGCGAGTACGTGGGCGCGAAGTCGGCGAAGCTGTCGTTGGTGAGGTTGGTGACTTCCTTCGTCGCGAGGCTGATGGTGTAGATGTCACCCACCGCCTTGCGGAGCGCCGAGAACGCGATCGTCTGGCCGTCCGGCGAAAACGACGGCGACTCGGGTTCGTCGACCGTCGTCATCGCAATCCGATCTTCAATTTTCTTCGTGAGCACGTTCTGGATGAGCAGCGCCCGCTCCTTTTTTGTTCGCACGAAGTAGGCCAGCCGATCGCCCTTGGGCGACCACGACATCCACGGCATCTCCGGCCGCTCGCCGTTCTGGATGATGTGATCGAACCCCATGTCCTTGTCGAAACCCCCGGTGAGGTTCCGGACGATCGATCCGTCTTTGCTCGAGACCAGAATGACGTCGATCTCGCCGTCCTTGCGGTTGAACGTCATCACGGCCAGCAGGTCGCCGGACGGCGACGCGGTGATCGAGATGGCTTCGATGTACTTCGTCTTCTCTTTGTTGGGCGCCAGGTCGCGCCCGTAGTCGGCGGGGCGCTCCTTGTCGCGGAACGGCTTGAAGCGCTCCTTCAGGTAGCGCTCGAAGGCCTGGTCGAACTCGTCCTTCTTCATCTTGAGCGCTTCTTCGTACGCGTCTTCACCGCCGCCGATCACGCTCTTGCGCAGCGAGAAGACGAACTGCCGGACGCCTTCCTTGCCGAACTTCGCCTCGATGAACTCGAACACCGCGTGGCCGAGGTTGTAGGGCACGAGACGGGCGTTCCCGGCATTGCCGTACGCTTCGGTCTCGGTCATCTTCGGCACGATGTCCGAAATCGCCGCGTCGCGAACCATCATCAGATCGAACGGCGTCCACTGGGCGCGCTCGTACTCCGACAGCCCCTCGTTCACCCACAACGGGACATTTCTACGGACTAATCCCTGAGGAATAATGTCGAACTCGAACTGGTGCGTCAGCTCGTGAACGATGAGGCCGAACAGCTGGTCGGACGGCGAGTCGATGGGCATCACCATGCGGTGCTGCGTCGGTTCGGCGAACGCGCCAACGCCTTCCTGGCCCGCCTGCGGATCGACGTTTTCCTGCTCGAACTCGCTGTGCGTCTTGAAGAGGATCAGCTGGACCTTCGTCGAGAGGTCGTGCTTGAGGTCCGCGCTGATCTGCTGATACGCGCTTTCCGCGTAGCCGGCGACTCGTTCGAGGTGCTGCTCGAGCTCCGGGTAGTAGAAGATCTCGAAGTGATCCGTCGTATAGATGTGCCAGTCGAACTTGTCGTAGTGGATGTTGTTCTTGCCCCAGTACGGGACGTAGGGCGTTTGCGCGGCGGGAATCGCCGCCCACCCCGCGACAATCGCGGCGACCAGCAAAACGGGCAGATACACGCGCGGGCGCATAGGCAGTTACCTCAGAGAAAGGCGGATCTTACCTGCGACCTCGACGGCCTGCAAACACCGATCCCGCAAAGATCCGGCCACACAGGGGTTTCTTGTCCTCAGTCCGGGCCATGGCTGACGCCCTGAGGCGACAGGGTATCATCTGGAATAAATGGAGCCACGCCAGGGTTTACGCTCCCATGGCGCCTGTCGACCACGATGCGCAAGCCGCGCAATGAAGCTGCGGATCTGAATCGATCCTCGTCATTCGAGGCCGACGCGCTGGCGTCGATGGATAGTCTGTACCGCACGGCTCTGCGGCTCACACGGAAACCCGACGCCGCCGAGGATCTCGTACAGGAAACCTATTTGAAGGCGTTCCGGTCGGCCGATCGCTTCGAGCCTGGCACCAACCTGCGGGCCTGGTTGTTCACCATTCTCCACAACACCGCCAGAAACCGCGCACGCGACCGCGCGCGCGACACCGTCACCGTGGACAGCGAAGCGGTCGAGCGCGCCGAGCTCTCGTCCCCGGCGCCCGGCGACACCCCCGAAACGCTCCTGCTGCGCGACACCCTTGCGCCCGACCTCCAGGCCGCCATCGACGCGCTGCCCGAGGCCTTTCGCGAAGCCCTCTGGTTACGCGACGTGGAAGAATTTTCGTATGCCGAAATCGCCGCAATGCTGTCGATACCCGTCGGCACCGTCATGTCGCGCATCTCGCGCGGCCGCCGGCTGTTGTTTGATCGCCTGCAACATCTGAGGCCTGCTCATGTCTGACTGTCTGTCGATCGATCCGCTCATCACGCCATACGTCGACGGCGACATCGGTGACGCGGAGCGGCGGCTGGTGGACGCGCACGTTCGCGCGTGTCCGCCGTGCCATTCGCGCGTCGCCGCCGAACAGGCCGTTCGCGGACTGGTGCAGGCCCGCCGGGCGTCGCTGTGCGCCGAGTCCGCGTCGGCCCGATTGCGCGAGCGATGCGCGGCCCTCGGAGCCGCCAACGTCCCATCGTCCCGCCATCGCGGCGCCACACTCTGGCGCCCTCGCCTGACGCCTCTCGCGCTCGCCGCCACGCTCGTCATCGTCGTCGGCGGCGCGTTCGTGTACGTCTCGACGGATCAATCGACGCGGCTGCTCGCCGCCGAGCTGACGGCTGACCATGTGAAGTGTTTCGGTGTCATGAACACCCTCCTCGGCACCAGTCCCGACCACGTCGCGATTGAGAGGGCGATGGCGTCAACGTTTGGCTGGCAGATGCACATGCCGGAGGCGACCGGCGGTTCGGGCCTCGAGCTGGTGGGCGCGCGTCCGTGCCTCTACGCGAAAGGCAGGATGGCGCACTTGATGTATCGCCATAACGGGCATCCGTTGTCGGTCTTCATGATCCCGAACATGACCCGGCCGGGCGCGCCGGCAATGAAGGACGAAATCGTGGACATCATGGGCCACGAAGCCACGGTGTGGTCTGCCGGCGGCCGGACGTACGTGCTCGTCGCGCGCGAACCGCAGGCCGAGGTCGCGCAAGCAGTTGCGTTTGTCCAGGCGGCGCTGAAGTAGCCGTGGCCGTAGAATACTCAGAGGGGTGTTGATGTCGATCAGGTGGGCGATCGCAACGGTGAGTGCGCTCGGGCTTGCCCTGCTCACGTTGAATTCGTCCGAGGTCTTCGACTTCGCGGCGCACGCTTCCGGCGGCGTCTGCCCGGCCAACGCCAAGCCGGCTAAGCTGAACTTCAGCCTGAAGGACTTCACGGGCAAGACAGTGAGGCTGTCCGACTACAAGGGCAAGGTCCTCCTGATCGATTTCTGGGCGACGTGGTGCGAGCCCTGCAAGCTCGAAATCCCCTGGTTCGTCGAATTCCAGAAGAAGTACGGCCCGAGCGGCTTCCAGGCGATCGGCGTGTCCGTGGACGACACGGCGGATCAGCTGGCGCCGTATGTGGCCAGGATGAAGATGAATTACCCAGTTCTGCAGGGCAAGGATCACGACGACATTCAGAATGCCTATGGGCCGCTCGTCGGTATACCGGTGACGATCGTCATCTCCCGCGATGCGAAGATGTGTGTCAAACACCTCGGCATTTCGTCGAAAGAGAAGTTCGAGAAAGAGATCAAGTCGCTCCTCGGGCCGTTCGACTAGTGATATGATCACCAGAGGATGGTCAAGGGGTTCACACACGCGCGTCTCGCCTGTGGATGCCGCGTCGCGTTCCGCGATGGCGTTGAAGGCAGCCCCGTCACCGTCGTGATCGACGAAAAGTCGCCGGGCTGCATCTCTCAATTTCACGTTCGCGATCTGCCGCTGTACGACTATCGCGAAGCGCTCAGACCATCGACCCGCCTCGGTCCCCCCGAAGAGGAAGAATTCGAGGAAGAGAGCTAGACCCCGCGGGTCGTCTCCGACTTTGTCCAACAATCTTGCGATTGCAGTGTTCTGGGTGGTCCAGGCGTCCGCTCTGCTGGCCTTCCGCGTACCGTTCACCTGGCCGCTCCTCGGGTTGTGCGTCGCGTCTCATTTTCTGCGCGCGATCGGCCTGACGCTGTCGTTCCACCGGTACTTCGCGCATCGCGCGTTCCAGATGAATCGGGGCGCGCGGTTCGTGTGGGCGCTCATCGGAACCGCAGCCATGCAGAAGGGGCCGCTGTGGTGGGCCGGCCATCACGTCAATCATCACCGGTTCGCGGATCGCGACGGCGATCCGCATAGCCCGTCGGTGAGCGGCGTTTATTACGCGCACATCGGCTGGTTCCTGACCGACGCACGCAACGACCGTCTCGAGAAGACGAATCCGGTGATCCGCGATTTCTCCGGCGCGCCGGAAATCGCGTGGCTCGATCGGTACTACGTGGTGCCGCCGTTCGTCCTGGCCACCGTGCTCTTTCTTGCCGGCGGGCTCCCGTGGCTCGTCTGGGGCTTCTGTCTGCCGACCGTGACGCTCGCGCATTCCACGTTCGCCATCAACACCGTCAACCACATGTTCGGCTCCCGGCGCTTCGAGACGCTGGACGATTCGCGCAACAACTGGCTGACCGCGTTTTTGGCTGCGGGCGAAGGGTGGCACAACAACCACCATCGCTACCAGCGCGCGGCGCGGAACGGGTTCTACTGGTGGGAATTCGATCTGACCTGGTACGTGATCCGGGCGATGGCCGCGATCGGCCTGGCGTGGGACGTCCGGTCGGTGCCCGCTCGCATCTACTCCGAGGCGCGTACCGCCCGGCCGGCCGCAAGTCCCTACGTTATGATAGGCCGTGGTTCCTCACAGGCGGCCGTGGCTGCTGACACCGATAGCGACGGCATCGTGTCTGATTCTCGCGTGCGGGAGCAAGCCGACCATCGATCAGTTCCGGCTTGAGGGCAGCCGGCTGACCGTCAACAACACCACTTCCGACACCTGGAACAACGTCGAGATCAAAATCAACCGCCAGTACCGGGTCGTGGCCCCGGAGATTCTGGCCGGCCAGCGGTTCGACGCTTCGCTCGAGGCTTTTCTCGACGTCTACGGCAATCATTTCCGGTACACCCACCAGCAGGTCAAAGCCGTGCGTCTGACGGCGACGGCTAAGGGACGGCCCGTCGATTTGACGATGGACTTTCCCCGTGGTGGACTCGATGGGCTGGCCGACGCGATGAAGAAGGAAAAGAAGTAGGGGAGAGCTGATGGCACGTCTCAAGTCGGAAATCGAGGTCACGTGCCCCTGCTGCCAGTCGACCCTGGTCATCGACCTGAACCTCGGACGCGTAGTCGGCCACAAGCAACCGGAGCGAGCCGACAAGCCCGAATTGGACGAGGCTCACCGCATCCTCGCCGAGCAGGCGGCCCGGCGTGAGGCCGTGTTTCAGCAGTCGGTGGAATCGGAGAAGACACGCGGCGACGCGCTCTCCAAACGCTTCGAGGAAGCGCTGAAGCAGGCGCGGCAGGAGCCGGTGACGAAACCTACACGAGACTTCGATCTCGATTAAGAGAGTGGACGTCCGGCCAGCCTGATCGAACGTTCGAATTCTTCCGGCAGCGGTGTCCACTTCCCCCGGCCGCGATATGACACCGGCTTGACGCCGTGCTCCTTCCGGAATGCGCGATACCACGTTCTCAACCGATCGGTGCGCGCGTCAGACGTCGCGATGCGCCCGTGCGGGTAGTCGAGCAGCATCCGTTCGACTTTCCACACATTGGTCGACGCAAGCCGCCAGTCGTAGCCGTCCATCTCGCCGGCGAGGTTGACAACCGCGTAGCCGGTCACGCGACCGGTGAAGTCGACGTAGGGATCGACGTAGCTGAGCGCAAGCGCTCTCGGGTTGGCGAATACGGGCCGCCGTCCATGGAGGCCCGGGTCGCGCGAGCGTGCCACCGATCCCCACCGCCCACGCTTCCGGTAGATGAAGATCACATGATCGAGCTGGTCGATCGACTCGAAGCTCAACACGAGCGGGGGAAACCCGTGCTGCTCGAGCGCCACGGCTGCGAAGAGCACCGCCTCGAGACAGTGGGCGCATCCGTGACGCACGACTCCGCGAAAGCTCCGCAGCGTCGCGCGCCCGTGCGGCTCGGTGTTGTACGGCAGCTGGTTGAGGTAGCGCTGGACTGCGAGCGGCGTGCGAAGCGCCGCGACGAGACGACGCTCACGAGCTGTGAATGTGGTCATTGGTTCATCTCGTTATTTGAGCATTTCCAGATGCCCAAATAACCAGATGCCCAGATAACCAAATTCAATCGGCATTCGCGGTGGGCTTCAGGTCCGCGAGAATCTCGTCGGGCGTCCACTCGTTGCCCGTGTAGATCTTGATGAGCTTTCCGTCGGGACCGACGATGGCCGTGCGGAGGTTGTGGCTGATATCGCGTGGATCGTTCGACGCCCGCGTGACGAAAACGCCGAACCGCCCGCCGAATTTCTCGATGGCTTCCGGCTCGCCGGTGAGGAAGGTCCAGCGATTCAGATCCGCGTTGAGTTCGCGCGCGTGCTTCTTCAGCACGGCCGGCGTGTCGTACGCGGGGTCGAACGAGATCGTGACGAGGTGCACGTTTCTGAGCAGGGGATCGTCGTGCATGCGTTCCTGAATCGTCACGAAATGGCGATCCATCATCGGACAGAACGTTGGCAACGGACAGCGCGTGTAGATGAACGTCAGCACGATCATGGATCCGCGGAACGAGTTCAAGCCGCGTTTCTTTCCGTCCTGATCGACGAACGGCGAATCGGGGACCACCTCGCCAGGCTTGAGTAGCGGCAGGCCCGAGCCCGTCGACGCCGTCGCGGCCTCTGGCGGCGGCTGCTCGAGCGGCGCTTCGCCCACTTTCTTCACGCCTGTCAGAAACGCGTCGTTTTCGGCGATGACAAGCGTCGCGTCGATGACGTCGCCCGGCCGGACGGCGTTGAGATCGGCCTTCTCCCTGATCTTGTAGGGCATCGTCATCGCCGGCATCAGTCCGACGATTTCTCCGTGTTTGACCGTGGCTTCCTGGCGGTCCGGCGTGACGGCCAGCACCTGGCCATGAACGGGGTACGTCCGCTGGTTGGACTTGGGACTGCACGCGGCGAGCGAGACGGCCGCAGCGATAGCAAAAAAAACGCGGCGCTGCATGTAATCTAGTCTACATGGTTTGGGTGGGCACCTCCGGCTACAACTACCCCGAGTGGAAGGGCAGTTTCTATCCCGCCGATCTCGCGGCGGCGAAGATGCTGCCGTACTACGCGGCGAGATTTCCGACGGTCGAGATCAACTACACGTTTTACCGGATGCCGACCGAGAAGCTCGTCGCCGGCTGGGCGGCGCAGACGCCGTTGCCGTACAAGCTGACGCTGAAGGCGCCGCGGCGGATCACGCATGACAGCCGTCTGAAGGACGCCGGCGATTCCGTCCAGCGGTTCTGCGCGGTGGCCGCCACGCTTGGCGACAAGCTCGGCACGCTGCTGTTTCAGCTGCCGCCGTTTCTGAGAAAGGATGTCGCGCTGCTCGACGCCTTTCTTCCGCAACTGCCCGCGGGCATCCGTGCAGCCTTCGAGTTCCGTCACGCCTCGTGGTTTGACGAGGAAATCTTCACGCGGCTGGCCGCGCGCAACCTCGCCGTCTGCATCGCCGACAGCGAGAAGCTCTCGACGCCGGTGCGCGTGACGGCCGACTACGCGTATTTCCGGCTACGCGACGAAGGCTACCAGCCCGACGACATCACGCAGTGGGCCGAGACGATCGCCCGCGAAACCGCGGCGTGCCGCGACGTGTTCGTGTACTTCAAGCACGAGGAGTCCGGCAAAGGCCCGGAGTTCGCCCGGCTATTGATGGATCGTCTAGGCTTGTAATCCGCCTGACCGAACATTAGCGATCGTTGCTACCATTAGGGAATGCCCCTAGACGAACGCGCCCTGTTCACCGACAAGCCGGAGACCCGCCAGGGCCGGTATCAATGTCCCAAGTGCCGCAGGACGAACGATTACAGCATCCGCTGGGTGCGCAGGTCGAAGAAGGATCGCCTGCCGCAGGGCGCTGATGAAGTCGACCGCGCGAAGTTCGCCAAGCTGCGCGACTACCTCCTTCGCCTCGACGATCAGGTTGCGTGCAAGACGTGCGGCAAGAAGTTCGAGATCCCCTCGCAGCACTCGCTCGTGTTCGTCGATCAGCTTGAAGGCCTGCCGAACGAAGAAGAGCTGGAGCGCGAGATCAACGTCGCCTCAGGTGAGACGCAAACCGCCGCCGAGCCCAAGGCCGCGCTGCCCGCGCGATTCACGCGGAAGTCGACCGGCTGGAAGTAGGCCCGCGCGCGTCACGCGCCCGCGTGTCGGCTGAGGAAATCGACGATCCGGTTCTCGGCCCAATACCCATCGTCTTCGCCGGAGGCTGGACCCACGAAGCCGCAGTGCCCGCCATGCGCGCAGACATCGACCTCGATGCACGGGTTGCCTGACAGCTTCGCGTCCTTGAAGGGCGTCGGCGGGACGAACGGATCGTCTTCGGCGGTGATCACCAGCGCTGGAAGGCGAACCCGTTCGATGATCCGCATGGCGCTCGCGCGATAGTAGTAATCCTCGGCGCCGGCAAAGCCGAAGTGGGGCGCCGTATAGACTTGGTCGAAGTCGCGCACGGTCTGGACGCGTCCGAGGCCGCTCAGATCGAACCGCCCCGGCCAGCACTTGTCCTTACGCCGCATGCGACGCTTCAGATCCTTCACGAAATTCCATTGGTAGAGGCGATTGCCCGGCCGCTCGAGCGCGCGCACGCACTCGCCGATTTCGATGATGGGTGAGACCGCGGCGACCGCGCGGACGCAAGGCGGCGGCGCCTCGCCGTACTCCGCTGCGAGCTTCAATGCGAGGTTGCCGCCGAGCGAGTAGCCGGCCACGGCTATCGATCTCAGTCCGTCGACGGCAGCCAGTTCCTCGATCACGTGAGCGGCATCGTGGGTCAGGCCCGAGTGAAAGAGACCAGCCGACAGGTGCTCGGTATCGCCGCAGTTCCGCTGGTTCAGCCGGACAACGTTCATCCCCCTGGCGAAGGCTTTCGACGCGATGCCCTTCATGTAATGCGCGTCGCTCGATCCGTTGAGACCGTGCAGCGCCAGCACCGTGGCACACGCCCACGGCTGCGGCTGCCAGTGGCAGTCGGCGACGACGCGCGCGTCGTGAGTGACGTCGAAGTAACGGCGGACCGGAGCCGGCAGACGAGGGAAATAGCGCGGGTTGCCCCAGCTGAAGAGCGTCATCATGTGGCCGCTTGTCAGCGCGGGACGGGGAACGAATTTCGCGGTCACTGAGATCCTGGGTTACCCTTCGTCCGCCGTTGGACCGTAGATGGCCGGCACCGGCACGTTGTTCAGTCGAAGGTACACGCTCAGCTGCCCCCGGTGATGCACGACGTGGTACAGCACGAATGTGCGGAACGCGGCCGCACGCGGCAGCGAGAACATTTCCTGGTCGCCGCGCCGGAGCGCCCAGCGCGCGTCGAGCTCGGCGTCGGTTTTGTCGAGCGCGGCCCGCGCCTTTTTCACCGACGTCTCGAAGAACTCGAGGATGGCGGCCCGCGACGTGGCTTCCGCCATGTGCGGCGGGCCCGCATCGAGATCGTAAGACTGGTCGCTCATGATCGTGGTGCCCCAATTCGGCAGATTCGAGAGATGCGTCGCCAGCCCGCCGAGCGACATCGATTTCTCGTGCGGCTTCCACGCGAGCCGCTCGTCCGGCACGCGCTCAAGCAGCCGCCGCGTGGTCCCCATCTCGTGATCGAATTCCGCGAGCAATGAATCCTTCAGCGCCATGAATGATCTCGTTGTAGCGCGGGGCTTTCAGCCCCGCGGTCGCGGCCCTGAAAGGGCCGCGCTACGTAGTTTACTAATTCGACCGATGGCCGTGCTGTGCGCCGTGACGGCCGTCGCGGCCGTGGCGTGCGGCCGCGCGACGCCCGAGCGCCGCGTGGCGCCATTGCCCCAGGTCTCGGGGACACTCGCCATCGCCGGGCTCGAGCAGCCCGTTCGCGTCGTTCGCGACCGATGGGGCGTGCCGCACATCTCCGCGCGGACCGAGGCCGACCTGTTCTTCGCTCAGGGATTCGTGCAGGCGCAAGACCGGCTCTTTCAAATGGATCTGTGGCGGCGAAGCGCGCAGGGCCGTCTGTCCGAAGTGCTCGGGCCCAACTTTGCCGAGCGCGACGCCATGACCCGCCGCGTGCAGTTTCACGGCGACATGGCCGCCGAGTGGGCCGGCTACGGACGCGACATGAAGCGCATCGCCGAAGCGTTCGTCGGCGGTGTGAACGCGTGGGTGGCGATCGCGCAGCGCGACCTGCCTGAAGAGTTCGTGGTGGCCGGCTGGCCGCCGGAATTGTGGAAGCCGGAGGATCTGCTGAACAGAACGGACGCGTTCCTGCAGAGCGGCGATGCCGACCTCGACGCATTTCGAGCCCGGCTGATCGCGGCGGTCGGCACGGCTCGCGCCAACGACTTGCTTCCCTCCGAGAAGCCGTATTCCGCTCGCGGCATTCCATCAGACGTGAATCTCGAAGGCCTCGGAGACGTGGTCAGCGACGCGTTGCGGCGGGCTGGCACACCGCCATTCTTTCTGGGACTTGCGGCGCCGGTCGCACCGGCGGGCTCCAATGCATGGGCCGTCCCCGGATCGCGATCGATGACCCGGCTTCCGCTTGTCGCCAACGACCCGCATCGTCCTCTAGCTCACCCCTCGCTGCGCTATCTGGTCCATCTGCAGGCGCCGGGCTGGAACGTCGCGGGCGCGGTGTCGCCGTGGCTGCCGGGCGTCGCGATCGGTCACAACGATCGCGTGGCGTGGGGGCTTGCAGCGTTCCCTGCAGATACGCAGGACGTGTTCATCGAACGCGTGAATCCAGCGAATCCTCATCAGGTCGAAGACCGCGGCCGTTTTGTCGACACCGTCATCGTCAAGGATCCGATCCGCATAAGAGGGCGAGCGAAGCCATTCGACTTCGAGCGCGAGTACACGCGTCACGGCGTCGTGATCGCGTCCGACCGGCAGCGTCACCTCGCATTCACCGTTCGGTGGAGCGGGATGGAGGCCGGCGGGGCGGGCGAACTGACGGCTCTGGCCCTCGATCAGGCGCGCTCGTCCGCGGATGTGCGCGCTGTGCTCAAGACGTGGCGAATGCCGGTCGTGGAGGTCGTCTACGCTGACGCCGACGGAAACGTCGGCCGCGAGGTGGCAGGACTCGTGCCCGCGAGATTGTCAGGCGACGGAGCGCTTCCGGCACCGGCCTGGACGGAAGCCTTCGACTGGCGCGGTTGGCACGCGCTCGATGCGTTGTCTAACTCGACCGGCGCGCGTGAGCAGCGAGTTGAGATCGCGGCGAATCAGGACGTCGCGCGAACCAATCGCCTGAAAGAGATCCTTGCCGGCAACGAGACGTTCACTGTCGATGACTTCAAGAGATTCCAGCACGACACGACGCCGTGGAACGCGAAGCAGCTGGTGCCGCTTCTCGCGCGACTGCACGGCGGTCTGCCCGATGTCGAAGAAGCGCGCACTCGCCTGGTTGGCTGGGACAGGCGGATGACGGCGGATTCGCCGGCCGCTGCGCTGTATGCGTACTGGACAGAAGCACTGCTCAGGAAGCTGGCCGAGCGGAGAGTGCCGCCGGCGCTGCTCGACGGCTACCTGGCTCGAGCCCATCTGGATGTGACGGCTCTGACGAACCCGTCGCGGACCTGGTTTGACGGCGATCGTGAAAAGGCGCGCGATGCGGTGCTGCTGGATGCGTTGAAGCTGGCAGTCGATCGCGTGAAGGCAGCAGACGCCTCCGCCGCACCGGCCTGGGGACGCCTGCACGCCGTCGCGTTCAAGCATCCGCTGGCGGTGGGCGAAGCGGCCAGACGGCTTTTCAATGTCGGTCCATTCCCGCAGGGCGGGAACGCGGAGACGGTGATGTCTTCGTACTCGCGCCAGGGCGTCGACATCGGCGCGTCGTTCAGGGAGATCCTGGACGTCTCGGATTGGGATCGGTCGGTGGTCACGAGCGCGCCCGGCCAATCCGGGTCTCCGCGCAGCGCGCATTTTTCAGATCTCGCGAAGCTCTGGGCGGCCGGCGAATACTTTCCGCTCGTCTTCTCCGACGCCGCCGTTCAGGCCAGCGCCGAATCGACGCTC
>Ga0137395_10000565_pt1 | contig 15790 bp, 14 predicted proteins | sample czobulk216metaG_FD_108283 | JGI IMG/M metagenome (GOLD analysis project Ga0137395, IMG submission 108283) | Vadose zone soil microbial communities from Angelo Coast Range Reserve, California, USA - czobulk2.16 metaG | ecosystem: Environmental > Terrestrial > Soil > Vadose zone | place: USA...
GCTCAACCACAAGATCGGCTCGCCGCAGCACTTTGGCTGCAATGTCCGGCTCGCCGGGCCGGTGGACAACAAGCAATCATCGTGCCTCTCCTGCCATGGAGGCGCATACTCGCCGCAAGCAGGCGTCGCAGCCACGCCTACAACCACCCCGCCTATTTTTGGCTTCACTGGGCTGTGTACAAACTATTCCCTGGAGAACTCACAGTACTTTGACAATGTGCAGTTTCCCATGGGGTACACCGGCGGGCAGTATCCCAACCTGATGAACATGGACACCTCGCTCCAGTTGCAGGTGGCCTTCTTCCAGTATGGCCAGTACAAACAATATGGCCAGCCGGTGGCGTGCAGCCCTCCTAAATAGCGGACCGCATACATACCTTCCAGGCAGAAAAACTGCTGCCTGGAAGGGCCTTCGGCTTACTTTAATTCTGGAAAGTCCTCTTCCCTGAATTCATTTTGTGCTCGCGCATTCCGCGCCCGCTCGGCTTCGGCCGTGCGCAACTGGACGCGACGGATCTTGCCGGAAATTGTTTTTGGCAGATCGACAAATTCCAGCCGCCGCACGCGCTTATAAGGCGCTAGGGCTTTGCGGCTGTGCTGAAAGATGGAGAGAGCGGTTTCGCGTGAAGGGTCGCAGCCGGCGCGCAGCGTGATAAACGCTTTGACCAGCGCATGCCGCAGCGGGTCAGGCGTGGGCACCACGGCGCACTCCACCACGTCAGCGTGCTCGATCAGGGCGCTCTCAACTTCAAACGGGCTGATGCGGTAGTCAGAGGCTTTGAAGACATCATCGGCGCGGCCGACGAAGGTGAGATAGCCCTCGGCGTCGCGCTGGACTACGTCGCCGGTGCGATAGACCGGGCCTTCCAGCGGAATCAGATTTCCATCATCCCCCTGGTAGCCAGGCATGAGCGCGGCAGGCGGAGGATCGAGCGGCAGGCACAGCTCGCCTTCTTCGGCGTCCTGGTTTTCGGTGTTGAGCAGGCGGATGCGATACCCAGGAAGCGGCCGGCCCATGGCGCCGACTTTGAGCTTCTGTCCCGGCGGATTGCCGACCTGAGCCGTGGTTTCGGTCTGGCCGTAGCCATCGCGAATAGTGAGTCCCCAGGCTACGCGTACCTGTTCGATGACTTCAGGGTTCAGCGGCTCACCGGCGCTGGCCAGTTCGCGCAGGCGGACCTTCCAGTCGGCAAGCTTCTCGGTGATCAGCATGCGCCAGACTGTAGGCGGCGCGCAAAATGTGGTCACGCCGCAGCCGGTGATGGCATCGAGCAGGCCGCGGGCGCTGAAGCGCGACTGGTTGATTACAAAGACCGTGGCCTCGGCGTTCCAGGGCGCGAAGAAGCAGCTCCATGCGTGCTTGGCCCAGCCGGGTGATGAGAGATTGCAGTGGATATCACCGGGCTTGATGCCGATCCAATACATGGTGGAAAGATGGCCCACGGGATAGCTGGCGTGTGAATGCATCACCAGCTTTGGCTTGGCCGTGGTGCCAGAGGTGAAATAAAGCTGCAAGGGATCGCTGGCGCGGGTCTCGCCGTCGGGCTGAAATGCTGCCGCCGATGAATAACCCTGTTCATATTCACGCCAACCTGGCGTCTTGCCGCCGATGGCGATGCGGGTGCAGCTCCCGCACGCAGCTTCAATTTTCGGCGCAAGATCGGCGGCGCATATGATGTGGCGCACGCGCCCACGGGCAATGCGGTCGGCAACGTCATTGGCGGTAAGCAGCGTGGTAGCAGGAATAATCACCGCGCCCAGCTTCATCATGGCCAGCATGGTCTCCCACAGCGGCGGAATGTTGCCCAACATGAGCAACACGCGGTCGCCGCGGCACACGCCCAGCCCGCGAAAATAATTGGCAATGCGCGCCGAGCGCTCTGACAGTTCGGCGAAGGTGAGCTTGTCCTGGCGGCCGTCTTCATAGGCCACCCACAGCGCAGTCTGGTTGCGGCGATCACCCGCGGCTATCTGGTCAAACCAGTCCAGCGCCCAGTTAAAGCGCTCAAGCTTCGGCCACTGGAAGCCGGCGTAAGCCGTGGCGTAGTCGTCGCGGTGGGAGAGGAGAAAGTCGCGGGCGGTGCGGAAGGCCGTTGTCGTGCTTGTGGATTGGGCGGGAATAGTGGTCATAGAGATCCTCTGAGCGCGAGCGGCCAGCGGAACCTGTTTAGCCGCGAATTAACGCGAACAAACGCGAATTTTACTAGAGCCCATTCTGCAAATGGGCGTTGAGTAAGAAACCACAAGGTCCCTCCAGCCTACTCGCACGCTGATGAGTACGCGTGCTCGTTTGACGGCCGTCGGGATGACGTGTCTTAACATCGCCAACTTTTTCGATGCAATTTCTGAACCGACCTATTAAATTCGTGTTCATTCGCGTGCATTCGCGGCTAGCCCTTTGTCAGCTCAACCATCCGCGCTTCATCAACCACGGCTATGCCGAGTTCCCGAGCCTTGTCCAGCTTTGATCCGGCGTCTTCTCCGGCAACAACATAATCCGTCTTTTTGCTGACCGAGCCCGAGACCTTGCCGCCGGCGTCCTCGATCATCTGCTTGGCCGCGTCGCGAGAATAATTCGGCAGCGTGCCGGTAAGGACAAACGTCTTGCCGGCAAGAGCGGTGCCGCGCTGTTTTTTTGCGCCTTTGAAAGTTACGTATTTGCCTAACCGCTTCACCAAGTCAACGTTGCGCGGCTCGGCAAAAAATTCATGAATGCTCTCGGCGATGCGCGGGCCAACTTCGTTGACCTCTTCTAACTCGTCCACGGACGCGCTCATCAAGGCATCCATCGAACCGAAATGTTCCGCAAGAAATTCGGCAGTGCGCTCGCCGACGAAGCGTATGCCCAGGCCGAAGATTACGCGCTCCAGCGGCAGCTTGCGTGAGCGCTCGATTTCGGCCAGCAGGTTCTCCGCAGATTTCTCGCCGATACGCTCCAGCGTGAGCAGCTTGTCTTTGTTGAGCTCATAAATGTCGGCAATGTTTTTGACCAGGCCGCGATCGGCGAGCTGGTTGACCAGCGACTCGCCCATGCCTTCAATGTTCATTACCGAGCGCGCGGCAAAGTGAAGAATGCTCTCGCGCAGCTTGGCGGGGCAGTTCACGTTAATGCAGCGATGATCGGCCTCGCCTTCCACGCGCACCACGTGGCTGTTGCATACCGGGCAGCGCTCCGGCATGTGGAAAGTCTTGTGACCGCGCGGGTGATCTTTGTCTTCGATGACTTTTACGACTTTGGGAATCACGTCGCCGCCGCGCTCCACCATGACCCAGTCGCCGATCTTCACGCCCAGGCGCTCGATTTCGTCCTGGTTGTGCAGCGTGGCGCGGCTTACGGTGGTGCCGCCGATCGAAACCGGCTTGAGCGCGGCCACAGGAGTGAGCTTGCCTGTGCGTCCCACCTGAATCAGGATGCCTTCAACTTGTGTGACGCCGCTGCGCGCCGCGTATTTGTACGCGATGGCCCAGCGCGGGGCCTTCCCGGTGAAGCCCAGACGGTCCTGCGTGCGCATGGAGTTGACTTTGACCACGATGCCGTCAATCTCATAGCCCAGCTTCTCGCGCATCTGCTCGCCTTTGGCGATGAACGCGAATACCTGATCGATGTTTTCGGCGATGAGATGATTGGGATTGACCTTGAAGCCCAGGGCATGCAGAGCTTTCAGCGCGTCTGAGTGCTTTTCCGGATAGTACTTACCCTTCACCAGCAGGAAGTAGGAGAAAAAGTCCAGGCGGCGCTCGGCCACAATGTTGGGTTCGAGCACGCGGATGGTCCCGGCGGCGGCGTTGCGCGGGTTGGCGAACTTGGCGAGGTTCTGGCTCTCGCGATCTTCGTTCATGCGCTCAAAAGCAGCCAGAGGCATAATGACCTCGCCGCGGACCTCGAAATCGGCGGGCACGCTGGCCTTCTTCAGTGCCGCCGCCGGAATCGACAGCGGAACGGAACGCATGGTCCGGACGTTGGAGGTCACGTCTTCACCCACGGAGCCATCGCCGCGAGTGACGCCGCGCAGCAGTTTGCCCTGCTCATAGCTGAGCGCCAGCGACATGCCGTCAAGCTTGAGTTCGCAAACATATTCGATCTTGTCTGAGCCGGCCAGCTCATGGACGCGGCGGTCCCAGTCGCGCAGCTCCTGTTCGTTGTAGGCGTTATCGAGCGAGAGCATGGCTCGCGAATGCTGGACCTTGACGAAGCCCTCACGCGGCTTGCCGCCCACGCGCTGGGTGGGCGAATCGGGCGTGATCAGCTCGGGGTGCGCGGCCTCCAGGCGCTTGAGCTCCTGCATCAGGCGGTCGAAATCGGCGTCGGGGAGTTCGGGGGCGTCGAGAACGTAATACAGGTGTTCGTGACGGCGGATTTCCTCGCGCAAGGTGTCGATGGTGCTCTCAATGCTCTTGTTTTTGGCGGCAGAGGGCATGCACAGATTATATTGTCTGCGGAGCCCGACTTGCGCGCTTGACCTTGGCTGCATCAAGCGCTGACAGAATTGTAAGTTACGAGTCTGTCGAGCGGTCTGGAGCGTAGCGACAGGAATAATGAAGAAAGCATTCCTCATCTATAACCCGGCCTCAGGACGCCGCAGGGCAAAGCGGACACAGGCCATCGCACATGTGGCCGCCGTTTTCCGCGCCGCTGGGGTGCAAGTTGAGGCTGCGGCGACTACGCACGCGGGCAGTGCCATCCAGCAGGCGCAGGAAGCCGCCGGTGCGGGGTTTGACACGGTGGTCGCCTGCGGAGGTGACGGCACCGCCAACGAGGCCCTGAACGGCCTGATGCGGGCTTCTGCCGAGGTCGCACTCGGCCTGGTGCCGCTGGGCAGCGGCAATCTGCTGGCGGCGGACCTGAGACTACCTTCCGATCCCGTGGCAGCGGCAGAAAAGCTTCTCACTTACGCGCCGCGAGACTTTCGTCCCGGGCTGGTCTGCTCCCAGCGCGATGGCGGGCCGGACAAGCGCTATTTCATTGTGGCTGCCGGCGTGGGCTCTGACGCGGAGCTGATGTACCGTACGGCGGTCGAATCCAAGGAGCGCTGGGGACGAAACGCCTATTTCCTGGAGATGGCGCGCATGTCCTTGCGCGGTGGCCTATCCATGTTTCAGGTGGAGTGGGAAGATGAGCATGGCAACCGCAAACAGAATAAAGCGAGCCTGGCGATGGCAGTCCGGGCGGCCAAGCTTCCCGGGCTGCTGCGTTTTGTGAACCTGGGATCGGGGCTCACCCGCGACAGCTTTTGTCTTTTGCTGTTTCGCACCGATAAAGTCCGGCGCTTTCTTTCTTACTTTGCCAGCGTGGCAACGGGCATGAACTGGAAGGTGCCGGAAGTGGACGTGATTCATTCCAGGTGGTTCCGCTGCACCGGGCTTCCCGGAGGAAGCGCGATCCACTCACAAGCTGATGGTGAATTGCTGGGAACGGTCCCGGCGGAGTTGAGCATTGAAAGCAGGGCGGTGAAGCTGTTGATGCCGTAGGAAGCAGTCAGCAATCAGCACTCAGCCAAAGAAAGCGCACCGCAGAGGACGCAGAGGGCGCACAGGAAAAGCACTCAGCCAAGAACAAAGGCAGCCGCGAATCAACGCGAAACACGCGAATCATTTCTCAGTCGATTCGTGTTCATTCGCGAAATTCGCGGCCATTCTTTTGCTTTGCACTTCTTTGGCGAAGACTGGTGACAGGGATCCCTCGCTTCGCTTCGGGATGTTAGAAAAACGAGCTGATTGCTGAGGGCCACAAAGCAATTAGAATGCAAGTTTCACCGAAGCGCTCAAGATGGATCCCGTCACACATATCCTGACCGGCGCATGCGTGGGCCGCGCCGGTTTCAATCGCATGACCGGACTGGCCACGCTCACGCTGGCGCTGGCCACCGAAGCGCCGGATATCGATTCCTTCTCCTACTTCGGAGGCTCAATAACTGGCCTGCAGCATCACCGCGGCATCACGCACAGCCTGGTAGGCGCGCCGTTTGTGGCAGCCTTCGTTCTGGCCGTGGTTTATGCGGTTTACACGTTAATGAAGCGAAGCGGGCGGCAACCCAAGCTGCCGCCCAGGTGGAAGCTGCTCTATGTTTACGCGCTCCTGGGATCGTTGCTGCATCTGTTCCAGGACTTCACCAACAACTACGGGGTGCGGCCATTCGCACCGTTCAATCCCAAGTGGTACTCCTGGGACATCGTATTCATCATCGATCCCATTATGTTGATGGCGCTGTTCCTGGGCCTGGTGCTGCCGGGACTGCTGGCGCTGGTGACCGAGGAAATCGGGTCACGTAAGCCGCAGTTTCGCGGGCGCGCCGGCGCGATCTTCGCGCTGGTCTGCGTCGCAGCGGTCATCATTGTCCGCGACTTTGAGCATCGCCGCGCCGTGAACGCGCTCAATGCCCGTACCTATCGCGGTGAAGACCCGCTGCGAGCTTCCGCCTTTCCCCAGCCTATCAATCCATTTTCCTGGAATGGGGTGGTGGAAACGCAGAATTTCTTTTACTTGATGCCGGTGGATTCCGGGTCGGGTGAGGTGGACCCACAGAACAAGCAGGTGGTGCGCTTCAAGCCGGAGGAGACGCCGGCCACGCTGGCGGCAAAGAAATCACGCTTAGGGCAGGTGTATCTGGACTGGGCTGCGTACCCGATTGCGACCGAGGAGCGATTGGAGGGCGGGCGGTTCCAAGTGCAGTTTGAAGACCTGCGTTTTGAAGGCGTGGAAGTGGCGGCCCGGCGCCGCCGGCCTCCGCTGGCTGGCTACGTGGTGCTCGACCCGCAATTGCGGGTGGAAAAAATGTACGTGGGACGGCCGCCGGATTGAAAATTGCCCATAACTGCCAAAATTGCCAAAAATCGCCGAAATTGAAAACCAACACCTTTGAAACGCGGAGGAAAAGAGGAAGCGGAGGAAGACTGTCCGATCATTTTCCGTCCTATCAGGGTCACTTTCATCAGTGGTGAGATTTTCCATTTTGGCGAACTTTGGCACTTTCGGCGATTTTTGGCAAATTTGCGCAAGAGCTCATTCTTGACGTACTGTTCCCCAGCCGTCACAATAATTCTCTGAGGTGCGTATGCTATTGGCGTATGGATTCGTGATCGCAGCTGTGTTGTTGCGCGTTGTGGCTGGTACGGGGACGTTCGCCACACATGGTTTTAGCCTGGTAGGTGCATCACTGCTGTTTTTTGGATCGCGGATACCGCGCAAGCACTTTTGGATCCCGGTCGCGCTGTTGATCGGCTCCGATGTGTATCTGAACCTGCGCGTTTACCAGCTGCAGCTCACGCTCGATCAATACGTCATGTGGGCGTGGTATCTGGCGCCGTGCTTCATCGGCGTACTGCTGCGCAACAGAATCAAGCCCCTGAACGTTCTGGGCGCCGGACTGGGCACGGGAATCGGGTTCTACCTGACCAGCAATTTTGCCGTGTGGGCGTTTGGCAATATCGGGTACGCGCATAACTGGGCGGGGCTGATCGAGTGCTACGCCAGGGCCATTCCGTTTTTCAAGAACGGGATCATCTCTGATGTGTTGTTTGCCGGGGTGTTCTTCGGTATCGGAGCGCTGGTGGCACAGACGCAAGCTGCCATCGAAAGCAAGAGCCCAGCCGCCTAGGACCATCTACCGCGGATTTGCGCGGATGCGCGCGGATTGAAAAATCTCACCACGGATAAACAGGATGCGGGAAGAGTATCTTTCCTCCGTATTCTGTTTTTCAGGGGCTGAAAGCCCCAATTTAATAGAAGTAACTTACGGCACGGCTGAAGCCGTGCCCCTTCAAAACGAATCTAAACAGTAAAGATCGAGCTATTCCGGCTGCACTTCTTTTTCGTGCTTTAGCTCTTCGGCAATTTCTTTGGCTGGCTGGCGCAGCAGTCGATAGACCAGGTAAGCCGCCAAAACGAGTCCAGCTATGATCAGCGCCAGCACCCATGGGTGCGTCTTGAGCAGGGTCTTGGTTTCGGCCACGATCTGCGGGCCGAAGATGATGGTAAGAGCGGAGAGCGCGCCAAAGCGCAGCAGCCGTCCGCTGATAATCGCCAGCAGAAACACCGGGAACTTCATTTCAAATACGCCGGCCGAGAAGACGAGCAGCTTGAAGGGCGTGGGCGGCGGCAGCATGGCCGGAACCATCAGGGCCAGGAACTCCTGCTTTTCAAAGCGATCACGGATGCGCTTCAGGCGGGCTTCGTCAATGCGCTTGAGCAGAAACAGTTCACCACCGGCGCGGCCGAGGGCGAACGGAACTATGCTCCCCAGCGCCGAACCCAGCGCCCCGGCCAGGCAGTAAAGCCAGGCTTTCTGAGGATTGGAATAAACATAGCCCGCCACCAGCGGGTCCATGGGAACACCGAATGCGGCAGCGTCCAGAATTGAAATGATGAAGACGCCCCAGGCCCCCAGGGTCTTGAGGGCGGCGAGCCAGGCCATGTATTTCAGGACGAACTTGGGCGCAGACAAGAATTTATTGTAAAGCGTGCGGAGGTTCATCGCTACCGCGATGAACGTCTGCCTAAAGGCCCGCGATTTCGCAAGCGAATCGCTAGACGCTGATACTGGTAACGGGTCAGTTTCTAAAACTGACCCATTACCCGAAAGCAGTCCCAGACAGATAGAATGGCGAGAGGAGTTTTCAAATGTCAGCCCAACAGATGCCTGCGGTACAGCCCAGTCCGGTGCAGATATTCAACACTGTTCAGGGATACCAGCGCGCCTACGCGTTGAAGGCCGCGGTCGATCTTGATTTGTTTACAGTGATTGCCAAGGGCAGCCATGCGGCCACCGAGATCGCCAGTGCGTGCCAGGCGTCCGAGCGTGGGATACGCATCCTGAGCGACACGATGGTGGTCATGGGATTTCTGACCAAGTCGGACAACCGGTATTCGCTGACGCCGGATACAGCTTTCTTCCTCGACCGCCAGTCACCGGCGTATCTGGGCAATGCTTTCCGCTTTCTGATGCATCCGACACAGCTGACCAAATTTGAGCATCTGGCTGAAGCGGTACGGCGTGGCGGCTCAACGGACCAGGAAGGCACATTGGCGCCGGAAGACCCGATCTGGATAGAGTTCGCGCGCGGCATGGCGCCGATGATGGTCCCCCCGGCCCAGGCGATTGCCGGCCTGCTGCACACGGAACTGGCTACACGCCCGTCAGTCAAGATTCTGGATATAGCGGCCAGCCATGGCGTGTTTGGAATTGCCGTAGCCCATCGGCTGCCTAAAGCCCACATTTACGCCCTGGACTGGGCCAACGTGCTTGAGGTGGCAAAGGAAAACGCCGGCAAGCAAGGCCTGGGCGACCGCTATCATCTGCTGCCAGGCAGCGCGTTTGAAGTCGATTACGGCACCGGCTACGACGCCGTTCTGATCACCAACCTGCTGCATCACTTTGAGCCGGCCGCCAATGAAAAGATGCTGAAAAAGGCGCTGGCGGCCCTGAATCCGGGCGGCGTGGTGATAATCTTAGAGTTTGTGCCGAACGATGACCGCGTGTCACCGCCGGTGCCCGCGATGTTCAGTTTGACCATGCTGGGCAGCACACCCAAGGGGGATGCCTACACGTTTGCCGAGTACGCGGCCATGTGCCGCAACGCCGGATTTGAAGCGCCAAAGCTGATTCCCGTGGAGCCCACGCCGGAGTCGCTGCTGGTGGTGCGGAAACCTTTTTGAGGCAGGCCTTTACATAGTATTTTTGGAGGAATTACACTAGCCGGTTTGACATATCTGCAGGAGACGCTCATGCCCGCAGTCGAGGACAAGGTAAAACAGATCATCGTGGACCAGTTGGGAGTGGAGCCGGCGGACGTGGCTCCAACGGCTTCTTTTGTCGACGACCTGGGGGCAGACTCGCTTGACCGCGTGGAACTCATCATGGCGCTGGAAGAAACGTTTGGCATGGAAATCCCGGACGAAGACGCAGAAAGAATCGCCACGGTCCAGGACGCGGTCGATTACATTCAAAAGAATGCAAAGTCAGTAAAGCAGTAGCGGCCCCGAATCACGAGAAATTCAGCAGGAAAATCAGAAGGAGACACAAGCGTATGGCAGCAGTCGTTGAAGATAAAGTGAAACAAATCATTGTTGAGCAGCTTGGAGTGGATGAAGGCGAAGTGACGCCCAATGCCTCCTTCGTGGACGATCTTGGCGCGGATTCGCTGGACACGGTGGAACTGGTGATGGCCTTTGAAGAGGCCTTCGACATCGAGATCCCGGACGAGGACGCGGAGAAGATCCGCACCGTCAAGGATGCTATCGACTACATTGACAAACACTCGAAAGGCGGGAAGTGATTGGCGAGACGGGTGGTCGTAACCGGCTTGGGGCTGATCTGCGCGGTAGGCAATACCAGCGCTGAGGTCTGGCAGAACATTGTCGCCGGCAAGAGTGGTGTAACTAAAATTACCACCTTTGACACGACTCAGTTTGCCTGCCAGATCGCCGCGGAGGTCAAAGGCTTTGATCCTCTGAATTTCATCGAGAAAAAAGAGGTCAAGAAGATGGGGCGCTTCATCCATTTCGCCATGGCGGCGGCGGATGAAGCCATGAAGATGTGCGGCCTGAAGGTCACGCCCGAAAATGAAACGCGCGTCGGCGTGCATATTGGGTCGGGAGTGGGCGGCTTTGACGTGATCGAGCGCGAGCACGCCGAGTTGCTCAAAGGCGGGCCGCGCAAGATCTCGCCCTTCTTTATTCCCGCGGCCATCGTGAACCTGGCTGCCGGGCATGTGAGCATCCGCTACGGGGCCAAGGGACCCAACGAAGCCACGGCAACGGCATGCACCACCAGCGCGCACGCCATTGGCGATGCCTACAGAATCATCCAGCGATGTGACGCGGACGTGATGATTGCCGGCGGATCAGAGGCCGCAATTACCCCCATGGGCGTAGGCGGCTTTGCCGCCATGCGCGCGCTATCCACCCGCAATGACGCGCCGGAGAAGGCCAGCCGGCCCTGGGACTCAGGACGCGATGGTTTCGTCATTGGCGAAGGCGCGGGCATCGTGGTGCTGGAAGAGCTGGAACATGCGCGCAATCGCGGCGCCAACATTCTCTCTGAGATCATTGGCTACGGCATGAGCGCCGACGCTTATCACATCACGCAACCCGCTGAAGGCGGCGAAGGCGGCTGGCGCGTGATGACCACCGCGATCAATGATGCCAAGCTGACTCCTGCCGATATCGATTACGTGAATGCCCACGGCACCTCAACGCCTATTGGCGATGTGCTGGAAACCATGGCCATCAAGCGGACTTTTGGCCAGGACACCAAAATCGCGGTCAGCTCCACCAAATCCATGACCGGGCACCTGCTGGGCGGAGCCGGCGGCCTGGAAGCCGGCATCACCATCCTGGCGCTGCGGGACCAGGTCCTTCCGCCAACCATGAATCTGGAACACCCTGATCCGGAATGCGACCTGGATTACGTGCCCAACCAAGCGCGCAAAGCGACATTGAACGTGGCGCTCTCCAATTCATTTGGATTCGGCGGCACCAACGGCTCACTGATCTTTAGAAGGTGGACGGAGTAAAGAGACCCTTGCCGCTGATGAACGCAGATTAGCGCTGATCAAGGCAAGTCAGTACACCTCAATGTTCCGCTCCAGGCTCCAACGCGAAATTATTTTCCTGCTGACGTTCCTGGCTGGCTTTCCTGCGTATGCCGTGCCGCGCCAGCAGAAGTGGAATGTGCAGTGGGAGCCCACGCGTGTTGTGAACGGCTCGCCCGTGCTGTTTCGCGTGACCGCCCCGGCAACGCTCAAGGAGTTGAAGGCGGATTTTCTAGGCCAGGAGCTGGACTTTCGCTTTGGGCCTGTGTGCCATTGCTGGTATGCCCTCGCCGGCGTGGGATTGAATACCAAGCCGGGCAAGTACGCGCTCCACGTCCGCGGGAAAGGCGCCGCTTCCGATAATGGCGTTGCGACCTACACAGTTACGGTGGGCGCAGCGCATTATCCTTCCAGTACCCTCAAAGTCGCGCCGGGATTTGTGGAGCCGCCCAAAGAAACGCTGGCGCGCATTGAAGAAGATCAGGCGACCAAGAAACGCGTTTTTGCCGCCACCCTGTCTGAGCCGCTCTGGTTGGGGCGGTTCATTCCTCCTGCCGAAGCTGAAGTTTCCGGCGTCTTCGGAACGGCCCGCGTGTTCAACGGGGTAAAGAAGAGCCAGCACACGGGTATCGACTTTCGTGTGAGCACCGGCACTCCTATTCACGCCAGCAACAGCGGCACGGTTATCCTGGCACGCCCGCTGTACTTTGAAGGCAACTGCGTGATGATCGACCATGGCCAGGGTCTGCTTACGCTCTACCTGCACCTTTCCGAATTCAAGGTGAAGGAAGGCGACAAAGTGGAAGCAGGACAACTCCTGGGGCTGAGCGGCGGAACCGGCCGGGCGACGGCACCGCATCTGCACTTTGCCGTGCGCTGGCGCGGCGAATACCTTGACCCTGCAACCTTGCTGCAGTTGCGTCCGCCGGAAAAATAAAAAGCGCTGCAAAAAAAGAGCGCTGCCGATTGTGACAGCGCTCGCATGGAGGGCATGAAGGAAACTAAATAAAGTCGCAGCCGATCTTATGTTCTTTCATAATCTCTTGAGCGCGTTCCAGCTCTCGTGCGGCATCACGCGCGGCTTTTTCCGCCTGCGGCTGGATCTCCAGTTCCTCTAACTGTAAGTTGAGCGAAGCCATATCTCCATCGCTGTCCAAATCACCCAGCAGGTTGTCCACTTCGTCCAGGGACGCGCTCAATTCTTCGGAATCGAACTCCAGGAGCGAGGAATCGCGCGATCCGCGATCAGGCAGCGTTACCACGACCGTCTGCTCATGTTTATCGCGCATAACTACCAGATTGAGTTTTCCGCCGCCACGATGATTGCGCAGAATGTGGCTGAGGTCGGTACGATCGGTGAGCTTCTCATTGTCAGCGCGGACAATCACGTCACCGGCTTTCAGACCGGCCTTCTCCGCAGCGCTGCCCTTTTCCACTGACCTGATCAATATGCCTTCGCCGTCCTTCACCCCGAAATATTCTCCTAGCTGGCGGGTCAGGTTCTCCGTCTGCACGCCGAGGGTGGAAGAGTAAGTCTGGAGTTGAAAGGCGTATCCGGGCAGGTCCATGCGGTTGCGGGTGAAGTCGCCGGTGCGAGGTATGGCCGGCACGAATACGTGCGGAGAGCTCTGCGCCATTACTTTACTGTGATCGGCAAGCTGCACGCTGATCTTCAGGGGATTGCCATCGCGGCTGATGCCCAGCGTGACCGTGCGTCCCGGCGGGATCTCGCGAATCAACCGCCGAAGCTGCTCTTCACTTTCCACCGCGGTGCCGTTAAATTCGAGAATGACGTCGTGTTCGCGTAAACCAGCTTTTGCGGCCGGTGCATCTCCGTCTACCATTGTGATCTCAACTCCGCGCTCTTCTTTAAGCTTGAGCGCGCTCACGCGGTCCGCGGTCACATCCTGAATATCGACTCCCAAATACGAGCGTCCGGGTGCGTAGAAGTACCCGGAGACATGCTTGCTGAGCGAATCCGGCTCCGGCTGCGTTTCCTCCGCCGAGATCGCCGGCAGCGCCAGCCCGGCCAGCAGCACCGCCGTTGTTAGTGTGCGAGTCATATCATCACTCCGAATTTCTTTTTGACTGCTTAATTTTTTGCTTCGCGCTTGAACTCGATATTGCCAGTGGTCGTGTGTACGTGCAGGTTGGGGCCGCCTCCGTTCAATCTGCCATCGGCATACATTTCCCGCGGGCCAATATTCCGCGAGCTGGAGATCTTCAGCTCATCAAAATCGCTGCGGATGCCGTAACTGCGCGCCACTTCCACCGCTGCATGGATATTGAGCCCCAGTCCTTCCGGCACGTAAACCACAATGTCGCCGACCTGGGTTTCGAGTTTCGAATCAGTGAACGTGCCACCGCCCGAACCCAGCCGGGCCATAATGGCGCCTCCGCCGGTTTCAGCCCGCACGCCGCCCCTGACCGAACCAATATGAATGCTGCCGCCGCCGGTTTCGATCTGCGCCGCGCCGGCAATTTCATTCAGTTCGATATTTCCACCGCCGGTTGCCGCTGTGATCCGGCCATCGCACTTGGTTACGTGGATCGACCCGCCGCCTGTTTGCAGCGTCATCACCTTAGCCCATCCGATGTTCAGGTTCCCGCCACCCGAACTGGCCGTAACGTGCCCCGCCGCCGATACCAGGTGAATGCTTCCGCCTCCGGTCGAAGCCTGCACGTCGCTGCCTACCTTGCCAATCTCGATATTCCCGCCGCCGCTCGAAGCCGCAATCACACCGGAAATCTGGTCCAACTGGATTGCGCCTGCACCGGTGCTGGCCTCAACCCGGCCGGAAAGAGTATTTGCCGTCACTGACCCGCCGTCCGTCTCCAGCTTGACCAGTTGCGTCTGCCCGGGAACTTGGATGTCGAAATCAATGGAGCCGCGGTTGGAACCTTCACAATCCGCGCGCAGGACTACCGTCTCGCCCGAACTGTAGGTACTAAATTTCATGCGGGCCAGTTCGCGGCGCGCGCCCTCTTCTGAAGCGGCCCGTACATGCTCGCGAATTGTATAGGTGACATTGTTCTGCTGCGCGCCATGTATGCGGATCGATCCACTGCTGGACTTCACCTTGACGATCTTGCCGGCAGAGAACGTTCCTGAAACTTCCTGGATCCATTCATTGCCGGAACGATAGAGACGTGGGTTGGGACTTTGCGCGAATGCCGCCTGATTTCCTAGAAGGAAGGCTCCTAAAAGGAAGCTTGCTGCAAGGAAGCTGGCCGCGAAAATCAAAGTCGCGAATTGTAGGTGTTTCTTCATCGGTTAGGTTTCTCAGTTACTCAATCAAGATGCGGCATGCTTGCCAGATACCGCTTGGATTCCTCACGAATAAACTTGTTGGCGTCGCTTCCCGCCAGCACCGCCAGCGCTGAGCGCACGCTGCTGTCTGCCTTCACCACGTCCAGCAGGCTGATGGCTTCCTGGCGTACGCCAGCATTGTTGTCATGCAGCAGGGCTTCCACCACGGCGTCGCGCACCTGGACGTCATCTTTCACATAGCTCTTCAGCCCGTCCAGCGACTTCAGCCGCACGCCGGGGTTCTTGTCATACCGCAGGGCATACACCAGGGCCTCGCGCACCGCGTTGTCCTCCGGACGCCGCGTCAGCACCTCCAGTGAATCCAGCACCACGCCGGAGTTCCGGTTATTGCGCGCTGCCAGCAAAAGCAACTGCCGTATGCGCGGATCGTCGGTAGAACCGTTCAGGGTCTGCGGCTGCAGCGTGTTGTATTTGATCGATACCTGGTTGGAATTTGCTTCCGGCGTGATGGACTCGATTGCGGCAACGTTGGCGGTATCGACTGAAGATGTCCCGGTATTCCCGACCGTCGGGCCGCTCTTGCTGTTCTCCATCATTCGATAGGTTGTTCCCACCCCGACGGTAAAGCCGATAATCAGCAGCGCCGCAGTCAGCGCCGGCGCCAGCTTGATCTGGTGGAACCATCCGGTGGCGTCAAAGATGAACGAGCTGAAGATATTGCGCGACTGCTCGGCGTGCTCCAGCGCTTCCTGCAACTGCATGCGGTTGGCAGCCAGAAAGTTCGGCGAGACTTCTTTCACCGGCAGCGCAGCCAGGTTCTCTTTAAACTCGAACGCCGCATCCAGCTCGCGCCGGCAGCCCAGGCAATGGCGCACGTGCTGCTCGAATTCAAACTTGGCGTCGTCCGCCAGCTCGTTATAGACGTACAAAACAACGTTATCTTTGGTCCAATCACAGTTCATAGAATTATCCAGTACTTAGTACTTAGTA
>Ga0137395_10000566_pt1 | contig 15737 bp, 16 predicted proteins | sample czobulk216metaG_FD_108283 | JGI IMG/M metagenome (GOLD analysis project Ga0137395, IMG submission 108283) | Vadose zone soil microbial communities from Angelo Coast Range Reserve, California, USA - czobulk2.16 metaG | ecosystem: Environmental > Terrestrial > Soil > Vadose zone | place: USA...
CAGACGGACAAAAGGTGGTTGGAGATTCAGGTACCCAACCGCGCGGCGGCGCTCCCGGCCAGGGCGACGATTGCCAGCAGACTGTTCATACTCTCCATCCGAGAGGCTCTTTGGACTGCTGTAAATCACGCGCGAGACTCTCAGTGGGCATACTTGACTGAACAGCCGTATGGACGGCTGGTCGGCGTGCTCACTGGCTTGCCCGCGATCGCTTCCTGCAGCGCCTGCGAGACATAGTTTTTTGCGCTTGGGATGTCGGCTTGGTCTGTGGTCGCTTTACTGTCGATGGCTCCGTCGTAGATCAACACACCGACGGGATTGACAACAAACATGTGCGGAGTCGTCTTCGCTGAGTAAAGTCGCCCTACATCTCCTTGCGGATCCAGGAGCGCAGCCGTGGGTGAAGCGTTCATCTGTTTCAGGTATTCATTTTCCTGTGGGGCTGTGACATATCCCTGTTGGCCCGGTGCAGAGGAGATCACTGTGAACCAAGCAACACCTTTACTCGTCCATTCCTTCTGTAGACGCTGCATGTTGCGACTCTCGTAATGTTTCTCCGTATACGGACAGCCGTTGTTGTGCCATTCAAGTACCACGAATTTCCCCCGATACTCGGAGAGCTTGCGTACGTGGCCATTGCTATCAGTGGCTTGGAACTCCGGCGCGGATTCGCCCACCTTCACGCCATAAGCCGACGAAATCGACAAGAGTGTGATGACCAGGCCGCAGCACAGATTCCGCTTCATAGTCTCCTCCATTAGTCCGTTCATTGCGGGTGACCGCTCCTGCGTGATTGGGACACGGGAACATCCACCAGGTATGCCTTTCCGGAAGCAAGAACAATGATCCCCTCCAGGCGAGGGATGGATTTCAACAAGTGCTTCGATTTCTTAAGATGCAGACGAATGCTGCCAGGAAACGCGGTTACATCCCGCGGGGCGGCATTTTCGATTTGCTCCGCATGCAGTGGAAAGAATTGGGGCGCTTTGGCCGATTTTCCGGTTTTCAGATCCAAAACGAACTCGTCTCCGATAGAGGCGGCTGAGATCTTCCAGCTGGGTGGTGCGGCTCTCGGCAGCTTAGCCCGGGCGGCGCGAAATAGTTCACCCGCCGGCGAAGCCGCAGCAACGCTCTTCACCCTCAGCGACAACTCAAGCTGCGTCTGTCCGGGAATACAGACGTCGCGGCATACAAGATAGCGCACTCTGGCGGCAATTTTCCGCGTTTCTCCTTCCCTTAATTGTGCCGGCGGCCGAACCGGGGCCATGAGCAATACCTGATGTTCATATCCGTAGTCTGCAAAGGGAGGGGTGGAAAGACGCTCAGGGTACGGCCACTGAATCGCACCTGCTTGAAATCCCGTCGGTAATTGCCACTCGATACGTGGCGCCTCACCGGAGTCACCAGGATTGATCCAGTAAGTGTGCCACTCGTCCTGCAAGTCAAATCGGAAGCCTAACCAAAGGTCTTTCCCTGGCACAAGCGCATCCTGTTCTGAAACCAACTCCAGCTTCACGTGTTCGTCCGCAGGCTGATCCGCACAGCCGGGTGTCGGCGAAATAAGCCACGCGGCCGATGCAAAGAGAGTCCCAAGGGACCGGATGAAGGAGCGATTCAGCATTTGGATCAAGTCATTCCACCTCCATTTTGATGCTTTGTAGAAGCTGAGGGAGATCATCTATTTTCGGGATCAGTTTCACGGGCACCGAGCGCACTTGAGACACCACGTCGTCAGTGCGCCACGTGCAAATGTCGATGATGTGGGTGGTCAAGCAATGCGCGAGTCTCGTCCGAGGATTCCCCGCAGGCATCGACAAGAGACGGCTTCCCCGGTTGTACCGCATACCGACAGCACAAGGGTGGGACGCTGTTGCTGGGCGCCAGACTGAGGCGCCGGTCTACATCCTCACGGCTTTGCTCCGTTCAACGTGCAAGAGGTTAATGGAAGTCCGTATGTCACGTACGCGAAACAGAATGCTAACAAGCACGACGACTTCGACTTCCCGGGCCTCGGATTTGTGGACAAATTCTCTCCTACAGGCAAGCTGCTACAGAGATTAGAAAAGGGGCCATGGCTCAATGCGCCGTGGGGGGTCGCGATTGCGCCTGCGAACTTCGGGTTCTTCAGCAACCACTTGCTGATCGGAAACGCAGGCAGCGGACAGATTGCGGTCTACGACGCTAAGAGCGGCCACTTCGATGGCCTCCTCCGCGATGCAAATGGACATGGGCTGCAAAACGATCGCCTGTGGGCGCTGCGCTTTGGCAACGGCAAAGGTGCCTGACCGAGCAATTGGTTGTTCTTTACTGCCGGTATCGGCGGCGAGGCGCACGGACTTTTTGGCTTCTTCACACCAGCGGACAAAAGTGCTTCAGAGAACAACGGGGACGATCAGTAGGCGGTCGTTTTACGGGCTGCTGCAATATTCCTCCCCAGCAAAGATTTCAAGTTTTCTTCAGATGGGGCGAGGCAGTGTACGCATTGGGGAACGTCGTGAGGGAATTGTCAGAACACCGTTCCTTTGGAGAGGCGTTCCGGGCCGCGCTGCTCTCGCCCAAGACTCCCGCCCACCGGAAGCCTGGGCTGCTGCGCGCAAATAAGGCAATGCCACCGTGAAACAATGTCGGCGAGCCCGACTTCGTCGTAATTTCCACGCGAGCTTTCCCGGGTCGGCGAAATTCCGCAGCATAGGGATTCTTGTCGATTGTGATTCGCTTTATGGAGGAACTCGGAATGTCATCCAGTTGATCGGCTTCTAGACCGTCCAACACCAGGGAAATTCCTGCGGTCCCCGCAGCCGCGGGAGAAATAAACTTACTCAGTACCGGTTGCAGGTCCGGACCCTCGGTTGGGAGCGCACGAAGAAAATTGTCGGTCAGCCTTATGGCGTTTGCATTTGAATCTGAGGCGACGGGCTCCGACCCAGCTGCGCTTACGGTCACGTTTTCTTTTATGGCAATCTTCAGTTTGACCTTGCCACTGAGGGGTTGATGGGAAACAACGACGGACATGGCTGAGCCTCGAAAACCTTCGCCCCCAGCCCGCAGCGTGTAAGCTCCGCCTCCCACACTCCTGAATTTCCGGTAAGCAGAGCGAGCGAAAACAGCAATGCCAGTGCGTATCGTACTCGGATCGCTAGCAGCACTCACCCAGCAGAGGGCATACGGCCTCGGAGGAGATGTTGTCATCAATGTTTTCCTTGTTGCTCAACTTGGCCGTCTCCTGATTCCCCTCCACCCGTCGCGAGATTTATCCCGGTGTTAATTGCGTCTATCGTAGCTTTCTGCCAATTCGGCGCCGTGGTTGGAGGTCGAGGCATCGGCGACTCGTCCCAGACGGGGTGCAACGCAACAGATCCGCTTCGATCATTCCCAGTGAGTGCCGGTGTTGAATTTGCTCCAGGAGCTTGAGGCGTACCTGTCGACGGATTCAACAAAACCGGCAGCGCGGGTGAGCTCAAATGCTCCAAGAGGGCCGAGGGTTGACTCATCGCGCCATTTTGCACGGGCGCTAGCCGTGCCTCCAGTGAAACTTCGGAGTAGGGTGCTTTCCGGGTCGGCATCTTAGATTCTCTGCCTGTGCCGACGACTTGTCTACGAGGACTGGCACTGTGGTGCTGCACTGGAGCGACCACCGAAGCCCACGGTCGCGACTCATAAAGGGTGAGTCCAATATTTGGCAAGAAGCATACGGCGGTGGTCGCCACAACGGCGACAACCCCATGCCGTGCTGCCTGTTGAAACCCGGAACAAGGAGAGGTCTCGCGCAACAAAGCCCGCACTCTCGCGGACAGCAGAGATTCAGACGAGGAAAAACCAATGGCATCTGGCGAGTTCCTTCGGGCTAGAAACCACCAACGGGCAAGCTTGACAAGACATTCGGCGTAGTGCAACCGACGATCCACACCGTCTTGCACCACTGCCAGGTCGCAGGCCAATTCCCGTTCCTGGCGCATGCGCCGGTGGGCAAACCAAACCGCCGGGTGGAAGAAAACGAGTCGGCATCCGAGAGCTGCCAGACGATCCCACAAATAGTGGCGACACCTAACGTGGACGAGCTCGTGTCGCAGAACGTCAGCAAGCTGGCCACTGTCCAGGAAAGGAACCAACTCAGTGGGCAGGAGGACATGCGGCCGCCACCAGCAAGCAGTTGCAGGAGAACGCAACTCAGGGAGCAGGATTAAATCGCACCGTGAAACCTTCATCTCCCGACAGAGTTTTTGAAAGAGCAGACCTACCTCCTCGGAAGGAGCTTGGCCAGTCCGTAGAAAACTCCTGAGTCGCAGCGACTTCCAAAGTAGTTGAAGCATGAAGATGATGGCTATGGAGAGGTAGAGGCGCCAAGTCCATGGTCCAACCCAGGCCAGATGTCCAGCCCACGACCCGCTTACCGGCCAGAAACCCCATTGCCCGCGATTGCCTACCACGTGAAGGGAACCGGTCGTCAAGGGGGCGGAGCTGCCTGCTGAGACGTGAACACCGAAAATCGTCCAGCCGGCAATGGTCAGAAACAAAAAACACCCCCACAGCCTCAAGCGAATGCGAGGACTGTCGATCAGCGCGCAAAGCCCCCGAGTAGTGAGATAACCCAGCGCAATCTGCACAAAATAAGTCATCCATGTACTGACAGCCGATAGATTGGTATCGACGAACATGTCCTTTATAACCTCACCTGTTACGATCAGCCCGCCGGTCAGGGCTCTGCTTTGACTTACGATAGCGACGGATCAGAGTTTCAAGCTCCTCCAACTCGGCCACCTCTAACTCTTGATCTTCAAGCATATTCAATAGAAGTTCCGTGCGCGAACCGCCAAACTGCCGCTTGACCAGTGTTTGTAGGGCGAGCCGATTCACCTTGTCACGCATGACTCGCGGCTGATAAACAAAGGCTCGGCCCGACAAGCGATGGCATACCAACTTTTTGGTTTCCATGAGGCGCAGGACGGTTTGCACCGTCTTGTAATTTCGTGGCGGATATTCGCATGAAGCTTGCAAAACATCCTCGATCGTGCCTTCCCCTAAGCGCCATAAGATATCGAGTAGGCGCAACTCTGCTGCTGACGGTAGCACCATAGTTGACGTGGCAAAACTCACTCTTAGAGGTTGAACATGTACGCTCGGCCTCTCAAGCTTCCCATGCAAGTCTCCGATGGCCGCGGCACCTGCGCAACGCTTCTCCGCCGAAACACTGGACCTCTACCGCGCCGGGCGTGAAATGACATTCTCCGAACCCGCCGCCCACCCAACGTTGCTGCGCCTTGGTGGGATGGCACTTTTACGCGGATCGAGATCATTCATCGTGATCCAGAGGCTTTCCATCGGGGCCGACCTGTACTTCCGACCTTTTTCCGTTAGTCACGACCTGTGCTTCGTATGCCACAAGCTTGTCTTTTTTAGTCAGGGACTCAACCTTGACCAGTTTTCCGTTGCCGGCCTTGGCCTGAAGTCCGTCCCTTACCGCGGGAGATAGCCAATTCATTGCGACTTGCTCTTCCACTTCCACGATTGCGCCGCTGGCATCGATCAAAATGTCTTTGCTGTGTCCATCGACTATCAACTCAGCTTCGTAGAAGGTTTGCCCATTCTCTCTTTCTTTGGAAAAGCCGCGGATTGTACCTCTTTGACCCTCCGCGGCAACAGTCTTTTCGACCGCTGCTGGCAAGTCTGAACGTTTGATTTTCCTTTCCTGTGTCAAGAGTGGAAAAGTGAAACAAATAGTGGCGACAACCGCTAGTCCAGTCATTCGTAAAAAGCTCATGGGTTTCTCCTTCGACAGACAATATGCCGTTCAAGGTGAAGAGAACCTGAAAGCCGTTCGTTGATACGTCCCGATTCCTCCATCGTCATCACACGGAGAAGGAGCATCTCGTCTGAATCCCTCAATACAGAAGGGAGCCATCCCCACCCACGAAAAAACCTCGGTGCTTTTGCCTGGCAGCGCGTCTAGGTAACTTGATCTGTTCCCTTGGGCGAGATCGATCCCGTGAGCTGTTGACAAATACGATGCAACTTGTCCCTCCTCAGGCGTTGCTACACGACGTGCGTGGAGTTGTGAAGCCGCTCTAGCGTGGCCTTATGTTTCCCCCGCTCGGATTTGTAGTCGGTTCCGCTCCCGCCGCCCGCGGCTGCTTCTCCTTCGTCCCCATCCCGATCATCATCGACATGTCCTTCGGATAAACCACATCACGGCCTCGGGCGAGGAAGTGGGAATACACTGACATGGCCGCTCCATAGAGGCCAAATCCCGAAGCCACGACCCGGGAGTGCGCGAACGCTCCCACGATCGTGCCTAGAAACCTGAATCCAGATGCTCCATTCGCGGCGCCACTGCCCACATTGCCCCTTCCGCCACGCAGATCTCCATCATTATCTCGGCCGTGACCATCCCCGATGGAGGAACTGGCCAACAGGACGGAAATCGCCGTCGTCAGATACCGTGTTTTGAGAGTGGTAACTTGCGCCCCACCTTCAGAGTCAAGGCTCAGATGTTCTCCTTTCTCCACAGCGACACCTTCCAGGCTGGCCTCTACAGTTTGCTGAATCCCGGTCGGAGGAACCACCTGGTGAAACACGATGCGGAGCTGTCCATTTCGGCTGAACCTACGCGCGGGACGCACTTGCAGTACAGAACCCTTCAGCCGGCTTCCCTCGGGAAGAAACAAGTGATCGGAGACCACGAAGCGGCTGGATGATGACCGCTTCCACCGCATCCCCTTTCTTGCTTTGCGCGGAACCGAGTGGCGTGACGAGTACCGCATGCACCATACTCCCCGAAGGTGGCGGGGTCCCGATGTGCTCCAGTACAGCGGGCGTAGGCGGCTCTGCTCCGAAATCGAGCGGGCGTCGCAGGTCCGCGTTAAAGCTGGCCCCGGGATCCATGAACTGCGGATGGTACGGGAGTTGTGCGACCGCGAACCGCTCCATCCGGTGCATCTTCCCGGGCTCGTGAAACTGCTTTTTGGCGGCATCCCACTGGCGCTTCACTTCCTTCTTGGCCTCGCCGATCTTTCGAGAAACGGCGTTCCTGGCTTCGTCTTTCTTACCCTCTTGTTTTTCCTTTTCGCGGGCAGGCACGAACTGCAAAACTCCGCCGGATCCTAAGCTAACGTCGGTCTGTAGCGGCACATGCCGGCCATCGGCCAGCACGAGTTCACTGAAGTCGACCTGCACTTGCCGGGAAGGCGAGAACTCGCCATTCATGGCGGCCACGATGCGCCCTTTCTTTGGCACGCGATCAATGGCTGAGATCTTGCCGACGACTTCAGTCCCAGCTGGAACGACCAGCTTGTCGAATCCATACACTGGCTCCACTATTTTTCCGTGCACTGTTTGTCCGACTTTTTGTACACGCACTTCCTGATCGAGGGCGACCTTCAAGGGTGTGCCGGTCGGCACCGTCAAGGGAATTAGACTCGGTGCTGGTTGGGAGGGAATTGCGCTGCTGCTTGCGGGTGCCGGTTGTTCTGGCCGGCGAGTCAAGGTCTGCCCCCCAGCCAATTCCACGGGAAAGCGAGAAGGACACCCCAATGGAGAAGACGACGCATAAGCTTATCCCATCAATCGGTGGTGAGGGCAGGTCTGGCGAAGAGGTTCAGTGCATGTGAGCCGTAATAGAAAAACGGAACAGCAAGGCTTGAACCTGCATCCGCCATCGATGATCTCCTCTTGTTTCCTTACGCCATCCCGAGAATGGAGGACGTAGAACAAGGAGAATTCGTTCGAGTCTTACTCAGGTAAGACTATTTCAGTCTTACTCGGATAAGACTACGCTGTCAAGAATAAAAGCAGCCGTATAAAACAGCGAATGGGTCTTAGGTTTCTATCAGTTGCCAAGTGTAAATGCAGCGGCAGCGTTCTGAGGGCCACCTGGCTCAACAGCGGTTTGCAGATTAAAGTGATCGGCAAATACACCCGCGAGCTAGCCCGGCTCCGGGAGTTGCGAAGCTGTTTGCGGACGCGGGAATCAAGAAGACCGGGCACGTGATGAGCCACCGGCTACGGGATACCTTCGCCTTGGACCTCTTGCAGAAAGGCGTCCCATTGGAAGAGGTCTGAAAGCTGTTAGCCCGCGCAAGCATTAAGACGACGGAAAAGCACGCTCAGTGGGTGAAAGGGCGACAGGGCCGGCTGGACACGCTTGTGACGGAAGCCTTGGACTCGTAAAAATTGAAGGGACGGCACCAATGAGTGTGATGGGATCTCGTGGTAGGGATGCCGTCCCCGACATCCAATAAGCATGAGGACACTTTAGGGCCCGCTTTGCCGGTCATGCCATCCGGCGATTACCTGAATTCTCCAAGGTGGTTACCTTAGACACCTCGCCCCTTCTGTGTTCGGCGTGTATTGTTTCGGGCCACGCAGGAATCTATGGACCAAACGGAATTGATGGAACTGTTCGGAGTACCCCAACACCGGTGCCCGAGGTTAACCCAGATGTGAATGCAGTTTGGACACTACAGCAGGAGCTAAGAAACACAAACGGTCGCGATGCTCCGCGCTAAACGGCCTTGCCAGGCGAAGACCCAGGTTAGGCGAAATGAGTGTTGCTCATTTCGAACAGATCTCCCCACGCATACATTCCTCAAGTAATAATCACCGCGTGCTCACAGAATACCGCAGGCTTTCCGCACGGCGTTCCGACATCTCGATCTGACAGAATGGATTCACGGTATTGAGGTTGAATGTAGCGGGTTATGCTGCCCTTCTCAATTCGTCCAGTTCGTCAAACAATACTCGAATAAGCTGACGCCACTTCTTTCGTCCCGCGATCTCGGTTTGTGTGTGCTTCGCCCGATCATTATTTCTATAAAAATCCGTCTGCTCGTTATCCAGTCGGGCTAGCTCGTTCCTGATCTGGGAGGATTTGATGCTTCGCGGTAAAATATCACATCCCGCATGATGGACATTGTGGGGCACTGCGCGGATGACTGCAATCAGGAAAAATGCGTATTCACCGTGCTGTACATTTCGGTCCATTCGAACCTGCGGGCAACCGCGCTGCAGCCGAACGTCTTCTCAAAATCACCCCACACAGAAAAAACTGTAATCCTCGTAAAGTTCGAGTCTCTCAGAACACGAAAACGCCCCAGACCCGGTTAAGTCATGAGGCGCATTCGTTGCTGGCTTCTCCCCCGAGTCGCCATATCTCAGACGCTTTGGCCGCTGAAGTGGTTGCTTGATCCACGCCTCCAGGCAGTGAAAAATCTAAGTATTCAGCCGACGGTCTAGGCAACCCGAAAGCACTATCGCGATTGTCAGCTGATACGGCTCTGCCGACTCAATCGAAGCCGCGACCACGATTCACCAGCGTGGCCCCCAGACTCAATCGCCCCTGCTACAGTCGAAATCCGCGTGATAGGAGTTCATCCTGTGGGACATCCATCGGAGGGAAAATCAACTGCTCGTTTTCGCCGACTTGAGGAAGTAGCTTCAAGTGACAATCCATTTCTTCTTGGCTAATTTCGAAACCCGACAGGACTGCTCGTGCCGCTTTTTCAGACGGGTATTCCCGCACGGGATTCGAGTCGAGTTGAGGCTTGGCCACTCGAATCGCAACTCCATCGTTATGCAGACGACTCACGCTTAGGATTACGAGCATAGCCTGCAGCTAAATGCTGTATTTGGGCGGTCTTTTTCTGTTGGCCAAGGTCCCGCTCCGCAAGCTCGCGCAGCGTGCTCAGCGTCTCTAAAGCATTGCGCAGCGCACATTCTTCGCTATCTGGTGGTCTTGAAAGGCGGTCTTCAATTCGGTCAAAAACGGCGCTGCGCGCCGCCGCAATCCGTTGCAGCAAGCTTACCGGGTCAAGTTCCAAGAAGGCAGCTTGGCAAAGTTGTCGCCACTCATGAGCGTCGTCACGAATAGTATCGCTCATGCGCGTCCTTATAGATCGGAGACGCTAACACTTTCAAGTCATTTGTTTTTCTGTACGCTATCGCACGCCTAACTAAGCGCGTGTTTGGGTTGAGGGCAAAGAACTGTTGGAAGAGTCGGCTGCGGGATCTAAGGTTGTCACTCGCCTAGCGTTCTCTTGGCCACTTTGATCCGTACCTTTGGGCGTGACTTGATCCGGTCGGCCCACTAGCGCAGCAAGAAATCTGGATAGAGGACCCAGAGACTCGGGAAGGCAGCTCGTGATAAGCCCAAGCGTCACCCCAAAGATCAACCGCACAGTAGAGGGATGGGTGAGGCACGACAGGACAAGGATCAAGGCCGTAGCAGCGAGTGCAACCTTGAGGAATAGGAACCGAAGGCTCAAGCGTGGCGTCCTCGTACGTTGGGCCAAACCATAATCCGTACTGTAGATCTGCCATTGGCGTTCGGTCGGCACGCTGGCGTACGGTGTTCGATGGCGGACAGAGCGACCACAATCTAACGTCGGGGACGCGGAGTCCGCTGGTCATATTTCCCTTCTGGGTAACTTCAGAGACTTGGCGGCCCATCCGCAGTTCGTACGCTGTGGGCCGTTGTTGCCTCGACTCCCGGCACGAAGCCTTCTCCGGAAGGCGCGCACCTATGCGCCTGATCGATTCGTCGCAGCGAACGAAGCATCATCTCGAACTTCCGGGTCGCGGTAGCCAAAAAGTTGACGGTGTTTCACCATTTCCGCAACCTCCGCAGGCACCATGCCCTCCCACGAGGCGTCGTTCTCCTTGATTCGTCTCAGTACATCGCGAGAGAAGATGTGCAGCAGGCTTTCATCGAAGTTGTCGAGTTGCTTGATTCTGCCCCGTTCCACCAGGTGCCGGAATAGATTGTGTTGGGCCGCAGGTATTTCCGCGTTCTCTACTAGCTTGAGGGTGCCTGTGGCGTGGTCCCGCAGTGGATACACGTAGAGCCGCAAGTCTTTGGTGAACAGCTTTCCGAAGGCCTCCAGGATGCCGCCCTCAAGCTCCGTGTAGTACTTCTCGTTAAATAGGTCGAGGAGGTTGGCCACGCCCATGGTCACCGCAATGGGTTCTGCTGTGTATCTCGTCAAGTACGCTGCCAGGCGATAGTATTCGAAGTAGTCCGAGATCAGCACCGTCTTACCCACGGCGCCCAGTGCATCAGCCCGTGCCAGAAAGTCACTGAGATCGATCTCACCCGCTGCGAGAAGATTTCGCATGGTGATCTCCATTAGCTGTACGACCTGTTTCTCTCTGACCTCCGACTCGCCAGCAAAGCGATCGTACGCGCAACGGACCATGTCCATGTTGACCTTAGTCACGGGGCGGAAGCTGCCTCGCTCCACCAGGATCGCGCGTTTGCGCAGCAACTCCGAAGGCTGTAGCACCTCACCCGTCGGCCCAAAGATTGCGGCCCCACTCAGACCGAGTTGCACCAGCTTGAGGCTCATCACGCGGTTATCGACGTGGCGAAACTCGATGCCAGAAAACTCAACCATATCGATTTCAAGGCGCACCGTCGTAAGGTTGTCCAACAGCGATTCAAGCATCAAGTGCGGCTTATGATGCAGGAAAAAGGCGGCGTAAAGCAGATTGACTCCGACAACTCCCAAGGCCTCCTGCTGCAGGCCGTTCTCATGATCAAGCATCCGGACATGGATAATGACCTGGCTGTCTTCATCCCGTGGGTGGGTTTGAAACTTCACCCCCATCCAGCCGTGGCATTCGTTGGTGCCTTGATAGTTGCGGGCCGCTACGGTGTCGGCGAATGCGAAGAAAGCGGTGCTGCTGCCACGCGATGATTGCAGCCTCTCCATGTTCAATCGATGCTCGTGATCGAGCATGCTCTGCAAGCGTTCCCGGGAAACGTACCGTTTACAGCGCCCGTAAATTGCATCGCTAACGGCCATGTCATACGCTGACATCGACTTGGAAATTGTGCCGGCGGCGGCGCCCACTTTGAAAAACCAGCGAGCAACCTCCTGTCCAGCGCCGATTTCAGCGAATGTGCCGTAACGCAGTGGGTCGAGGTTGATCTTGAGCGCCTTCTGGTTGGTGCTCAGTCTTGAGCGTTCGTCTGCAAACGGAGTCTCGATTCGGTTCATCATGATCGGTACACAACAGTTTCTCGCGAACTACGACGATGCTTCTGCTGCGATGGGCAGGATGGACTGTTCATCGGCACTTCTCCTCAGGGCATATCACCAATCGCAACCAGCGGCGTTACTTTGGTTTGCCATGATGCCGGTGCTGCTGCGGGGCGGTCGTTGGAACCGACCTCGCGTCACTAGCAAGGTGGAGAAGCTGCAAAGAGACGAGCTAATTCGCCGGTCCTGCTGTGATGGTCTAACTCAGAAGCGGTACATCATCGCGAAGTCCAGAGCTGCAGTTACCGCGCTGGCTGCGAATGGCGCCTCCATCGCACTCTATTGCGAGGCGGACTCCCCGAGTTGGTGCATCGTGCGCTCGTTGAGAGCTGCTGCGATTCCATGTCCTGCGGTTGCCGCAATCGGCGGGATCATCCACAGTTTTCTGTGAGGCATCCGTCGACGCAGCCAGGCGCTGGCCAACAGCTGACCAGCCAGCACGGAGAAACTGACCGCGTAGAGCTTTGCTTGTGAGGGAGACGAACCGACCAGCGGGTTTCCCTCCTGACAACTTGCGTACGTGGACATGCAACGAGAGGTCGTAATCACGTCTAAAGCTGTGGCTGTAGCCGCTAGTCCCGCCAGGAGAAGAAACTTGCGGTCCACGATCCGCGGTCTCTCCACTTTGTTCGGAGCGATGCTGACCGAGATGTCGGGGGGCCGAGCGACGACTAAGGTTTGTGAGGGGAAGACTTCATTCTGGGCAAATGCCTGCGTGCCCAAGAGGCCCAACACAACAATCAGCAGTATCGATGTAGTGCGCATAAGTTTCGCCTCCAACGAAGGCCAAATGCTCCCTGTTCGAACTTTGCGGGGCCTATATCGGTACATTGATTGGGATTCTTTAATGTTGCCGTGGCTTAGGTGGCGGATCAGTGGTGGAGTACGAGTCTTAGACTGCCGTCCGCATTAGCGACTCTGCTGCGGCGTCGCGCTGCTTTGTCTAGCAGCTTACGGAAAAACTCGGCAGGGTGATCTTTATGCAAGCGTCAGTTGTGATTCCGATGCCATATCTGAGGCAACTCGCGCAAAAGGTGGGCTCGGCGGAAGCTAAATGATAGACAAACTCAAGACTACAACGGTGATCGTGATGCTCCCCGCAAACATCGCCGTCGCAGACGACTACCAAGCCAAGAAGAACGATGAGATCGAAGTTTTCGCTGCCGTGCTCAGGTCAGAAGTTTCTGCAAACAACTGGACTGATGGCGAGTTGATCTTCTTCTCAATCCGCGGCAAGGCATGCGTGGAAAGGACGAGCAGTGTGTGTTCGATTGAGGTTGATATTTGCGGGGCTGCCATCAAAAGCAACAGCGGGGGGGAATAGTGCATGTCTTAGAGAGGATGTCAGACCGGAGACTGGTGGAATGAACTATTCGATGTAGTTCCGGTAGATCAGCGTGCGTACGGGGGAGGTTTCAGAACCTCTAGGACGGGTGGGGCGTCCGTCTTGCGATGCTCGGTGGTTGCGGTTTCGTCAACTCGGGGCAGGTAGATGTTGAATGTGGTGCCCGCTCCGAGTTCGCTGTCGACAGAGATGTACCCACCACTCTGGTTTACGATGCCGTATACCACCGACAATCCAAGCCCGGTTTCCTGCCCCGGTTGTTTCGTCGTGAAAAAAGGCTCGAAAATGTGAGGAAGGATTTCCGTGTTCATTCCGCATCCTGTATCGCTCACGGTGAGTAACACGTAAGGACCCGGTCGGACCGACGGATGATGTGAGGCGTATGCTTCGTCCAACTCTGCGTTGCTGGTGGTGATGATGAGCTTGCCGCCTTGCGGCATGGCATCACGGGCATTCGCCGCCAGGTTCATAATGATTTGCTCGACCTGACTGGGATGAGCCCTTATGCTGCCCATGGAGGATCCCGGTACGATTGCTAGTTCGATGTCTTCACCGATCATGCGGAGTAGCATCTTACCCAAGTTGCCCACGACAGCGTTAAGGTCAAGAACTCTAGGCAACAGGACTCGCTGTCGGCTGAACGCCAGGAGCCGGCGCGTCAATCCGGTAGCACGTTCTGCCGCCTTCTTTATTTCGTCAACTCCCTTACGTGCGGGCCCTGTTTCGAAGCGTTCCTGCAAGAGTTCGCTGTAGCCAATGATGACGCCGAGCATGTTGTTAAAGTCATGAGCTACGGCGCCGGCGAGTCTCCTGATAGCCTCCATTTTTTGAGCTTGTAGAAACTGCTCTTCTTGGCGTTTTGCTTCGGTTACATCGTGAGTAATTGCCAGTACACACGTTTGCCCATCTAACTCGATCAGCTCAGCTGAAACCTCAACAAGTCTGATATCGCCAGAATGTGTTCTGAATTTCGTCTGAAACGCTGTGACTCTGCCGGACCCAGCTAACTGCTGGATGATCGCGACCCGGTCTTCGGATTCCAGCCAGACGTTCAATTCATTCGCGGTGCGGCCGACCACTTCCTTGCGGGTGTATCCCATCATCTGCAAGAATGCGTTGTTGACATCCAGATATCGCCCTTCCGCACCGGTGCTTATCGTGACTCCGAGAGGGCTGGATCGAAAGACTTTCGCGAATCTCTCATCCGATTGTTTCAGTCGCTCCTGGTCGTTCTTCTGCTCAGTAATATCGTGTGCCAGGACGAGTTCAGCCTGTCGTCCGCCGAAGATCAGCGTATGAGTCGTAATTTCAACAGCAATAACGGTTCCGTCTTTCTTGCAGTGTCTCCAAACCTCGGCCCAGCCGAGACCTTCATGAGGATGCGAGAAAGCCTTGAGGAGGGCTGGAATATTCTCTTTCGGCCTTATGTCAAGGACCGTCATGGCAAGAAACTCTTGGCGTGAAAAACCGTAGTGGCGAACGGTCGCCTCATTCACGGCTAGGAAGGCCAGAGTCTCCCGGTCAAAAACCCACATGGGTAGGGGATTGGCATCGAACAGGAGGCGGTACTGCGCATTCGAGTCGCGCAGCTCCTTTTGAGCTCGATCGGGCTCTGTGCGCAACCTAGATTCTTCCATCGCGCGACGGCAGGCGTGCGGCAGGCGATCCAGTTTGTCCTTAAGGATATAGTCGGTGATTCCTGCCTTGAGACACTCGACCGCAAGGTCGTCTCCCAGTGGGCCAGTGACCAGAATGAATGGGGTGTCGCAGCCGGAATTCCGTAACCATCGCCAGGCTTGCAAGCCGTCCCAGCCTGGGAGGTGGTAGTCGGCAAGTATCAGGTCGTAGAGTTGTGTCCGGAGACGTTCAGTGAATTCTTTCGAAGAACTGATTATTTCGCAGTCAATCTCAAACCCCGACCGCGCCAGCTCGGCCAGAGAAAGTTTGGCGTCAGCTTTATTGTCCTCAAGCAGCAAAACCCGTGGGCGAGCACGGTCTGATTGCCGCGACGCCACGACGTTACTTCGTCTTCCGCTCGTGCTGAGACCGCTAAGATTCTCCATTCTCGGCGAGGCTGACGTCAATATAGCGTCACAAGTGCGCGAGTGTATGGACTTTAGCGTGATGTCGGAATTCCGACGTTTCGCTCTCCAGCTTCGTTTCCCGTGCTCAATTTTGGTACGCTGGCGAACGTAAATCGCTACTCCGGCCCCTATGGATGAAGACAATATTCCCAAGCTCCTGGCAATTGACGACGAACCGCAAAGTCTCGAGTTGATCAAGGACGCGCTCTTCGATAGCGGGTTGGAAATTCTTACTGCAAGCGGGGCCCAAGAAGGCCTGAAGATATTCAAGCGAGC
>Ga0137395_10000568_pt1 | contig 15725 bp, 18 predicted proteins | sample czobulk216metaG_FD_108283 | JGI IMG/M metagenome (GOLD analysis project Ga0137395, IMG submission 108283) | Vadose zone soil microbial communities from Angelo Coast Range Reserve, California, USA - czobulk2.16 metaG | ecosystem: Environmental > Terrestrial > Soil > Vadose zone | place: USA...
CCCTGCTGGGAACGTCCTGGGTGCTCCACTCGCTGCATATCGTCAAAGGGAGGCGAACCGAATATGACCACTTCATGCTCGGCGTTCATGACCGAATGAAGGCGGATCAGGTCTATCAATCTCACGTTCCCCAAACGCAACTTGATATTCCGCCAGGAGCAACATGGGCCTGTTTCACGGATTCGGTATCTCACGCTGCCAGGTCTGGCCAGTTTGCGTTCGAGCAGACGTTTTATTTACCGGTCAGCGCCATGAAGGATCCGGAACGCTCGCCCTTGCGCGTATTGGAACGGCTGGCGGGGCGCAAGCTAGCTTAAACTGAAAATCGACTGCGGAGACACGGAGGAACGCTCCGATGAGTGACTGGTGGCAACTACTGATTGGTATCGTTGTCCTGTGGTTGGTTCTACGCTTCGTGGGGAAACATTTCCGTCCGCGAGAGCCCTCCGAGTCAGTTGAAGATCCTTTGGCTGGCGTGCCATCGCCGAAAAGACGTGGTCCGCAACTTCGATCTGGCGCCGTAGCATTGGCAGAGCCCGATGAGGAGGACCAAAATCGCAGTTATCCTCCTCGCAGTTTGTAAAGAGGGTTTCTCCGTGTCTCTGCGCCTCCGCGATGAATACATCTTTACGTGATGAAATAGTCCCTGACCTCATGACAATCGACGAACAACACATGCGCAAGGCGCTTGAGTTGGCGCGAGCAGGCGTCGGGCTCGTATCGCCAAATCCAGCCGTGGGCGCGGTTATAGTGAACGCGTCAGGTCGCGAAGTTGGAACCGGCACTCACATCTATGCCGGTGTGAAGCACGCCGAAGTGCTGGCGCTCGAACAAGCCGGCGGTCAGGCGCGAGGTGCAACTCTTTACCTCAATCTGGAGCCATGTTCGCATCATGGACGTACCGGCCCGTGTGCCGATGCGGTGATCTCCGCCGGGATTAGCCGTGTCGTCTGCTCTATGGAAGATCCGAATCCTCAAGTGGCTGGCCGAGGACTTGCGAAACTTCGGGCGGCGGGCATTCAGGTAGATGTCGGCATGTTCGGAACAGAAGCCAAGAAGCTGAATGAAAGTTTTGCCAAGTACATTCGATTTGGCCAACCACTGGTCACTCTGAAATCGGCGATGAGCCTCGATGGGAAAATCGCGGCGGCCGAGACGCCAGTTAAAGACGCGCCAGTTAACGACGCGTGCGGCCACCGCTGGATCACAGGCGAGGCTGCGCGGGCTCACGTGCAACAACTTCGTCATCAGAATGATGCAATTCTAGTCGGCGTCGGAACCGTGATAGCAGACGATCCCCTGCTGACCGACCGAAGCGGCCCGCCGCGCCGTCGCAAGCTGTTGCGCGTGATTCTCGATTCACATCTGCGGATTCCACTTGAATCTCAAGTGATCCGCACCGCGGAGGACGACGTCCTCATCATCTGCTCCACGCCCACTGATCATGCCAGGCGCGCCTTGGAGGCGAGAGGGATTCGGGTGCAGCAGGTATCGTCCGCGTCATCGCCCCAGGTATCATCGAGCAACGGCGGGCGTCCCGATTTCGCGGCGATAGTCAAATACTTGGGGAAGATCGAGATCACCAGCCTGCTAATTGAAGGCGGCTCATCGGTGAACGCAACGGCGTTGCAGTCCGGCGAGGTCGACAAAGCCTTCCTCTATTACGCACCTGAAATTTTTGGTGAGGGCGGCATCCCCTTTATCGCAGCTCAAGATGCGCCCTGGCACCCGCGCTGCCTGCAGCAAATCGAAGTGCACCGCTTCGGAGAAGACTTCGCGGTGGAAGGTTATCTACGCGACCCCTATTCGCCTCCGCCGAGCCGTCTATGATTAGGCTTCTAAAAAGATCGAGGCACAATCCATGTTCACCGGAATTATCGAAGAAGTAGGCAAGGTTGTAAAAATCGAGCAGCGCGGAGAAAATCGCCGGATCACCATCGCGGCTGAGAACACTCCCCAAGAATTTAAACCCGGCGATAGCGTTGCCGTGAGCGGCGTCTGCCTGACCGCGCTCGACATCAAACCAAAATCATTCTGCGCCGATCTGGCGCCGGAAACGTGGGCGCGAACCTCGTTCTCGCGGATGCAGGAGGGCGCGCTGGTGAACCTCGAGTTGCCGATGAAAGCCGACGGCCGCTTTGGCGGACACATCGTACAGGGTCACGTGGACGGCGTAGGCAAGCTAATCGAACTACAACGCATTGCGGACTCCGAGAACTGGTGGCTTCGCATTGAACTGCCATCGGAGATCGAGAAGTACACCGTATTCAAGGGATCAATCTCGATCGAAGGCATCAGCCTTACCGTCGCCAACCTTGAACAAAACGTCTGCACCGTAGCAATCATCCCGCATACCGTCGAGATGACGAATCTCGGCTCACTCAAGCCCGGCGATCCAGTGAACCTTGAAGCCGACCTGATTGCGAAGTATGTGGAAAAGATGACGAAACGCGATGCCGCTGCCAGTTCACTTACCGTCGAGGAGCTGGTGCGGCAGGGATTTTAGCGGCGGAGTCGGAAGCGTACTGTGCTTCTCCATTGCCAAAAGACCAGTTTTCTTTTTGCACCTCGACCAGGCTGATAAATACGTCTTCCCGGCGCAGCTTCAAACCTTCATGCAAACCATCCGCAACGGCTTTGTAGAAGCGCTGCTTCGCCTCCAAAGTTCGTCCGGCGTTAAGTGTGATCTGCAGGAAAATGCAATCGTCCGACCGATGAATGCCAAGATAATCGTGGTCAAATTGCAAATCGTCTTTGGAATGTTCAGCAATGATCTCGAACCGATCATCCTTCGGAACCTCGAGTGCCTCGATCATCGCGCGATAAACAATCTCGCCAAGCTGTTTGCGATACTCGGACGTTTTTCCTTCTAGTAAATCAATTCTGACAATCGGCATTTCGTTTCTCTTTCCTTAAACGGCAAAGCATGGTGGATATCGGCAATGGATGTTTGGCTGTACTATTCCCGTGCCGCCCGTTTAGTTGATGCAACATCTAAACTTCCAGCTTCAATTCATCCAATTCCAAAAATTCATGAACGATCGGCTCGGTTGATTTTTCCATGTCCGGATAAGTGCCAAAGAATATTGCGCGGCCTTCGTGCAAAAAGACAATCCGATCGGCCAGCTTTTTGGCGAGCCTCATATCGTGCGTGACGACAACCGAGGTCAGATGCAATTGCAATTTAAGTCTCGCAATCAAATCTCCCAGCAGATTGCCCATCATCGGATCGACCATCGTCGTAGGCTCATCGTAGAGCACGCACTCCGGTTGAGCAGCCAGAGCGCGCGCGATAGCGACCGAACGCTTCATCCCAGTCGAAAGGTCCGAAGGCAACAGGTCGCGCATTTCCTTCACTCCAACCATTTCGAGCAGGCCATCGACCACCTGAAGGATTTGCTCTTCTGACAACTCTCCCTTTTCGCGCAGAGGAAAGGCAACATTCTCACCGACGGATAACGAATCGAACAGTGCGCCATTTTGAAATACCATCGTGACTTTCTTGCGGATCTCCTCCAATTGGAATTCGTTGTAATCGGTAATGTCATGGCCAGCGACGATCACGCGGCCGGAATCCGGCTTGAGGAAGCCCATGATATTTTGCAGCGCAACCGATTTCCCCACGCCGCTGCGTCCGAGAATGCATACCATTTCTCCTGGCAGCACCTCGAAGCTGACGTTCTGGAGGACAAGCCGATCTCCGAACGACTTGGAAACTTCCTTGAATTCAATATAAGGAGAGATTGCGGCGGGAGCGCCCATGGCCATCAGCATGGCACGAAAGAGCAGCAAGGCTCAAGCGTTCTGTTATCACGTAGCCGATGGAAAGCTTGCCAATGGAGAGCCGGGCGTCCCCGCCCGGCCACCTGACTGCTTGACAGCGAAACTTGGATCCTTCGACGTCGCTCAACGCAAGCTCGCGAGGACGCCCGGCGCTCCACTAGAGCTTATCGCGCTCGCCGGTCACGCGATCCTGCGGAGTATTCACGTTAAAAAAATTGCGCGCGGAAAAGCCAGCCGCTGCCAGTTCGGCCGCCTCGATCACATGCGTTGAGACGCTCGAAAACAGCGCATCGATCTTATAGTTTCCCGCCCGAAGAGCTCGTTCGGCGGCAGCAGCGAAGTCGCGCCGGTACACCGCGCAGAGCGGCTGCAATCCGTCATTTACGCGAGGCACAGTCACGACGGCTGCATTTTTCTCTGCGACCGCAAACAAAAATGAAAGTAGCTCCGCGGTAACAAATGGCATATCCACGGCGAGCATCAGGTTTAATTCGGCAACCGAATGCACAAGCGCACTGTGAATACCGGCAAGGGGACCGCAACCTGGAAAAATATCGGCAATGGCTGATCCAGCATCGTAATTCGCAAAGCAACTCGCAAACTTGGATGGGTCGCCAACGATCGTCACGCGATTGCAGACCGTCTGCATCACCGTCAGCGCGCGATCCAACAGAGTTCGACCATCAAAAATCAGAAAAGCCTTGTCCGTGCCCATACGAGTGCTCATGCCCCCTGTCAACAAGAAGCCGGCGCGCCACGGTTCGCTATCAGACATACGTAAAAGCATAAGCCTAAACACCCCGCTACCCGAAAGTAACCTATCCAGATTGACCAAGAAGTCGGAAGATGGAGAAGTCCGATTTTAGATGGAGCTTTACTCGTCATCATGCCGCAAAAACTGATGGATGTTCTCATGTTAGGACGCTGTTCACACGAGTTTTCATGGCCGCGCCGCGCCCCGAGCGGCGACTATTACCAGGTCTGCCTGCTGTGCGCAACTGCTTATCAGTACGATTGGAAAAGCATGCGCCGCGGAGACCGAGTTGATGAGCCGGTGGCCGATACCAGCGCAACGCCACGCCGCGGCGGTCAAAAGAAACCCACCTGGATTCCGCGGGCGCGCCGCGTGCGCTCGGATATTCCCGTCCGCTATCGGGGTAAAAATCTCAGCACTTGGTATGAAGGCAAAATTCAAAACATAAGCCAGTCTGGCGTGCTGTTTGAAGGATCGCAGCAACTCCCGGCCAACGCGCTGGTTGAATTAATATTCGAGATGCCCGAGGAAATTTCCGGCCAAAAGAACAGAAACGTGCTTTGCCAGGGTCGGCTCATTCGGATTAAAGAGGCTACCGACAAAAACGCACGCGGAAAAGCCGGTAGCGACGACGCCAAGGAGTCTTTTGGAATTGTCGCCTCCATCCTCGATTACAAATTTCTAAACAAGCAATAATTCGTATAGCGTCGACTCTCCTGTCGGCACATCTGCAGCATTCCGCACGCCGCGCGCCTCGTTTCAAACCTCACTTGCTCCATATCCGTGCTGCTGCTAAAGTTTCCTAAACACTTGAAAGTTTCTCGCCACGCCCGTCTAAATCTAAGCGCCAGCTGGAATCGGTAGCCACGCCTGTAATGCATGGAATTGTTGCCAATCTGAAAAGCTGGACGATGCGGAAAAAAGCCTCGCCATTCGTGCAATACGGGGGAGCGGCGCTAGCCGTGTGGGTTGCGCTTAGCCTTTGGACTTTTGCTCCCGTGCTGCATCGCCATCTTTTTACTCTCTTGTTGGCGGCAGTATTGTTTACGGCTCGTTTTCTCGGTTTTGGTCCCTCCGTTTTCTGCTCTCTGCTTTCAACCGCGTGCCTGGACTTTTTTGCCGTCTCGCCCTTCTTCGGCTTTGCCATTCGCTCCAACGCAGACCTCGAACAGCTGCTGGTGTTCCTCTCCCTTTCCGTATTTGCTGGAAGCATGGCTCGCCAGCGAACCTTGGCGGAATCGCGCGCCGATCGCTCTACCCGCGAGATGGCAGCCGTCGTTGAATACTCCTGTGACGCGATCTACAGCTCCAGTCCCGATGGCACTGTCACCAGCTGGAATCGGGCGGCTGAAAATCTTTTTGGCTATACGGCCGAGGAGGTGGTCGGTTCTCCGGTCGCGAAACTGGTGCCTCCCGGGCGGCGCGATGAGGTGCTGCGAAATCTCGTGATTCTTAACCACGGGGGCCATGTAGCTTCTTATCGCACGGAGCGGATGCGAAAGGATGGCACGCTATTTCCGGTGTTGCTCTCGGTGTCGCCACTGCAGAATGCCCGAGGCGAAATTATTGGGACGTCAGCCATCGCGCGCGATATTTCTCCAGAGAAACAGTCTGAGGAAGCGATTCGCCGCAGCGAGAAGCTGGCCACTGCGGGAAGGCTTGCCGCATCCATCGCGCACGAGATTAACAACCCGCTCGAAGCCGTGCTCAATCTGCTGTACCTGGCGCGCCATGATCCCAGTCAGACCGTAAAATATCTGACCATGGCAGAGCACGAGGTCGTCCGAGTGGCCCAAATCGCGCAACAGACTTTAGGCTTTGTCCGCGATACCAGTTCTAAAGTTGCGATGGATCCTGCCGAGATCATGGACGAAATTCTGCAGTTATATTCCGGCAAACTTCAGGGGCGGCGAATTCGGGTGACCCGACGCTACCGCAATCTTCTCCTGATTGAGGGCTACTCCGGCGAATTACGTCAGTTGCTTGCCAATCTTGTGGTGAATGCGGTCGATGCCATGGCGGACGAAGGCTCTCTGCAACTTCGCGTGTCCACTAGCCACGATTGCAGGAGCGGTCAGAACGGTGTCCGCATTACGGTAGCCGACAACGGCGCCGGAATCCCTCCCGGCGATCTGCGCCACATCTTTGAACCCTTTTACACCACCAAAAAAGAGACTGGCACGGGGCTGGGCTTGTGGGTCTCCAGGGGAATTGTCGAGAAGCACGGGGGCTGGATTCGCGTTCGGAGCCGAACGTCGGTGGGTCGAACTTCGGGGGACGCCACAGGAACGGTATTTCTGATCTTCCTACCCCTGCGGCTGCAAATCAAGCAAGCCGATCCCGAACTACTTACGTCCCTTATCCCACAATGACTTGCAGCCAACAAAGGTACAATGACCTTCGTACTTAGAAGCCGCCGCTTTAACCCCTTATAATCATCCAAGTCCAATAACACTGAGCACTTAGCCAAACGTGGATCCTTTTCTCGCAGTTGCGACTTTCGCTCTGGGGCTGTGCTTTGGCAGCTTCCTGAACGTGTGTATTTATAGGCTGCCACTTGGCAAATCTGTTGTGTCGCCGCGTTCAGCCTGCCCGCATTGCGGCGATATGATCCCGCTCTACCACAATCTTCCGGTACTGAGCTGGCTGATTCTCCGCGGTAAGTGTCGGTCTTGCAAGCAGCCGATATCGCCGCGCTACCTGGTTGTCGAAGTGCTTACGGGAATATTGTTTCTGGCCTGTTATTCGCATTTCGGTTTAACGCTGGCCGCGCTGAAGTGCGTCATTCTCGGATACCTGTTGCTCGGGTTGATTTTCACCGACGCCGAAACCAAGCTCCTTCCCGACGCCATGACCTTGCCCGGCTTGGCTCTCGGAATCGCATTCAGCCTCGTCGTTCCGGTGAATGATCTTGCTTCGCGAATTATGCCTGGTCTTGTATCTCCCGCGCTGCGCGGGGAGATTTCGTGGCGAATGTGGTCGCTTACAGACTCTCTGCTGGGAGCCGCGGTCGGCGCCTCATTTCTTTATGGAGCAGCCGCAATTTACCTGCGTGCCCGCGGCGTTGAAGGAATGGGATTCGGCGACGTAAAGCTGATGGCGCTGATCGGGGCGTTCCTCGGAACCAAGCTTACCGTCTTAACGATTTTTGCCGCATCGCTCGCCGGTTCGCTTTTTGGACTGAGCACGGTTTTCGCCGTGTGGCTCAAGCGCACGCGAAGAAATGAGGCGCGACGCATCTCTTCACGCACCTCTTCAAAAGACGCGCGGAAGCGAGCCTGGCAATCCGCACGACTGGCGCTCCGCTACTACGAAATGCCGTTTGGCGTGTTCCTCGGCAGCATGGCGATTCTTTCGTTCCTCTTTGGAAACCGGCTCATGCACTGGTACTGGAGGGCGCTGTGAGCCTGCTCGCGAACCCACTTGCGCTGCGCGCCGGCTTGCTGCTTTTCGGAGCCATGGTAGTTTTCGGCTTCAGCCTATTCCTGATGCGCCAGTTGCGGAAGAATCTTGTCTCCGAATCATTTTCGTTTGATTCTGCTCCGCTGGCTGCCGAGGGTCTGCCGGTGCACGCTTACCATTCCGTCATCCAGCAACTGAAGCAGCAGAAACAGGAACTCGCCGCTCAGCACCTTTCAGAGCGCAGAAAAGCAAAGGCCTCCGACACGCTAAGCTCCGCCATGCTGGCCAACCTCTCCTGCGGCGTCCTATTTTTGAATAACAACGGAATGGTGCGGCAGGCTAACGCGGCCGCCCGCGAGCTTTTGGGATTCGCCTCGCCCGTGGGGCTTCACTCCGCCGATCTTTTTCGCAACGCCTCGCTGCGCTCGGAAAATAATCTCTCCTGCCCGCAGGCCACTGTCGAAGAAGCTCTGGCTCCCGCATTGACGGGCAAGTCGTCCGTGCGAGGATTAGTGCTGAACTACTGCGCCCGCGACGGAGAAAACCGCGTTCTGGAAATGACGATCTCTCCAGTGATCGCCGAGGACACAAGCCTTATGGGCACTACTCTTGCGCTCACCGACAAGACCGACATTGAGCGCATCCGGCACGATCAAAAAGTGCAACAGGAAATTTCCTCCGAACTCGCGGCTGGACTTCGCGATTCCTTGACCACCATCGCAGGCAGTGCGCAGCAACTGGCCCGCAGCCGCGATCCCGAAATGGCGCGGCAGCTGGCCGACGGCATCGCTCGCGAAGCGGCGCAGTTGGAGGAGACATTAGGCAGCTTCCTGGTAGGCGCGGAGGCTGCAACGACTAGCTCTTGAATATCGATTGCCGCCGCGATCGAACTTTCACAATCAAAATCGCGGCCTTACGAAAGGATAAACAGAAGGATAAACATATGAAGAATACAAAACTCATGGCCGTGGTTACTCTGCTCACGTTGGCGGCTGGCGTAGCCTCCGCTCAGTCATCTTCCACCCCGTCATTGGGCGATGCCGCGCGCGCCGCACGCAAGAATAAGGCCGATGCCAGCCCGGCCACCCGTCATTACGACAACGACAATCTTCCTACTAACGACGCTCTAAGCGTCGTCGGTCCCGAGCCCGTAGCGCCCACCAATACGGCAGCCTCCGCGCAAGGCAAAGACGCGGCGTCGTCCGTGAACGATAAAGATAAAAATAAAGATAAAAATAACGACAAAAAGCCAGCCGATCCCACCGTCGCTGCTGCCGAGCGCCAGAAGTCGGCCGACGAAATGAAGAAAAAGTTAGCCGAGCAGCAACAAAAGATTGATGCCCTGAATCACGAAATCAGTCTTGATCAGCGCGAAGATCGCCTGCGCGCCGCTGCTTTCTATCGCGATGCCGGTACCCAACTGCGCAATTCCGCGGAATGGCAGAAAGAGCAGACGCAGTCCAAGAACGACGCCGATGCAAAACAGAAAGCGCTCGAGGCAGCCAAACAACAATACGACGAGATGCAGGAGCAGGCTCGTAAAGCGGGAATCAAACAGAAAGACCCCGACGCAAGCAGCGACAGGGACCAGAATAAAGACAAACAGTAACTAACTGCGTGAAAAGTCTTCTTCAGACTGCATCCCAGGAAGGCTTCTCGCCATGCGAGAGGCCTTTTGCGGGAGCAACCCTTCCTAGGAACCGGAAACCTCCAAAATATTTTAGCGACCAAGCCCGATGTGTGCGGCCGGCCCATCATCGCTGAACAAGGCTTGCCGACGCATCAGTTCTATGCTATCTATTGTTCGCTTTTCCGAAGAGCAGTTCTCGTGAGAGAAGTGCACACCCCCAAGGCGATGCAAGCACGAGTTGCATCATTCCAAAGCAAATCGAGTCGGAGAACTAACGAACGGGAGTTTCTCGTAGTTAGTAGTCGCTTAGTATTCTCCGCCGATTCTGCGAAGGAGCTTGACCAATGATTACGCATCCACTTACTCCTACCCAAATGGCTCCGGTGGCTCGACAGAAAGAAGTGCTCGCCCTTTGCCTGCTGGTTCTTTGCATGCTCGCGCTGAGCCTTTCCGCAAGCGCTCAAAACTCTACGTTCATCATTTTCGATCCTCCGGGCGCGATTGGTACCGCACCCACAAGCATTAACTCAGCAGGGACGATCACGGGATCTTACTCTGACGCGAATTCTGCGCAGCATGGCTTCATCCGCACTCGCAACGGCGCCTTCATCACCTTCGATGTTCCGGGCGCCACCCAATATTTCCCTCCCCTGGGCATCAACCCGGCGGGGGTGATCATGGGAAATTATCTTGACGCGAGCTTCGCGGAGCACGGCTTCGTGCGCGCTCTCGAGGGCTCCTTCACCGCCTTCGACGACAGCTTCCTCACAAGCATCAACCCGGCGGGGGCGATTACGGGCGTCCACGGAACGCATGGCTTTGTCCGCGATCGCGATGGCACGTTCACGAACTTGGATGTTCCAGGATCGACCTTCACTATCCCGGAGGGCATCAACGCGGCCGGGGAGATCACGGGGTTCTACTATGACGCAAGCGGTGTGGGGCACGGCTTCCTGCGCTCTTGCCAAGGCACCTTCATCACCTTCGATCCTCCGGGCGCGATCTCAATTACTCCCCTGCCTGCGGGAGCGGCCTACACTACCCCCGTCGGCATCAATCAGGCCGGGGAGATCACGGGATATTACAGTGACTCTGGCGGTAACTACTCGGTTCACGGCTTTGTGCGCTCTCGCGACGGCGCTTTCACCATCATTGATGGTCCGGGCTCCGCGGGCTTCACTAAGGCCCTAGGCATCGGTGGCGCGGGAACGACCATGGGAATCTACTATGACGACAATGGAGGGCAGCACGCCTTCGTGCGCTCCCGCGACGGCACCTTCACCACGTTTGATCCTCCGGGCTCTTACACTTATCCCACGAGCATCAACACTGCAGGGGCGATTACGGGGGACTACAACGGGCACGGCTTCCTGCGCACCCCCGACAACAACTAGCAAAGGAGTCAGTAAGAAGCCGAGAACCGCAAGCAAGATATTACGTGGAGGTTGTGTTGAATGTCAGGGTGTTCCCATCCGCTCGCGGATCTGCCGGGCGTGATGCCGGCCATGAACCCAGTGGAACTTCCGCCACTCCTCAGCCGTCAAAGGCCCTAAAAATGGATGGTTCATAATCTTGGCGCTCCGCCCGAACTGGCGCTCGCAATCATCCAACGCGGAGCCCATCTGTTGCAGCTCCATCCAAATTCCCTGGCGAACCTCTTCCGGCAACATTCCTCGCGGCGTGGCGCGGTCGGGAGCCTTGCGCCCGCCGGGAAGATATCTAAATTTCACCACCAGCAAAGTGGCGACCCGATCTTTCAGAGTGGCACGGGTGACCATCGGAGCGCCCTGTTCCAGGCATCTCGCCAATCCGCGGCCCGTGTGTTTGTAGGTCAGGAAGAGGTGCTCGAGTATTTGATTGGCGCTCCACTTGCCCGAAGGAGCTTGCGCCATTGCGCCAGGGCTCGCGCTGGCCGTTGCATCTTCGAGTTCCTGCCGCAAGCGTTCGAGATAGGAATCCATGGCGTCGCTTCAGTACAATGATGCGTCAGTATTACGATTCACGAATCTCGCTAGTTGATGTCAAATCGCGCTACGAATTTATTTTTTCGTTTTAGGTACGTTGTCATTTTCGATATCGTTTTGAAGAGCTCGCGCTGGTGACGTAAAAAATAACAAATCGACTAAAAATTATGATGAAACTATTCGCCGTAATTTTAGCAGCAGCTTTCCTGGCGGGATGCTCCTCGGAGCCGAGCCAACCGGCAGCCACCGAGAAGCCCCAACCGAAAGCACCAGAGTTGATCACCGGCAGCAGCGCCTTCTACAAATGCTACATCTCCGCCCGCGGATGGGCGCAGGATGTACAGCCGTATCGTGCCGAGTCTGAACCAACAACCGACTCGAAAGGCCACGATGGCAAGGCAGGAGAATGGCGCGTAGGCTTCGCCACACTCGCGCAACACGCGACCCGCCCCTATACCTGGGTGGCAGGAGAGGTCTCGCACGGCGTGGAAGACAGCTACAGCCAATCCAATTCCAGCACCCACGTTTTCAACGTGCAATTTCTGAAAGTCGATACCGACAAGGCGTATGCCGTTGCCCAGCAACATGGCGGAGAGAAGCTGCTGCAGAAAGAGCCCGACATCCCGGTCTTCTACGTGCTGGACTGGAACCGGCAAGAGAATGAACTGATCTGGCACGTGATCTATGGGACCGACCGCGACAAGGCCAAACTGCGTGTAGCAGTCAACGCAACGACGGGCGAGTTTTCTCGGGTTGAGAAGTAGCTAGGCATTTGTCGATGGAGCGCCGGGCGAGACGCCCGGCCACAACCGCACTCGCCATGCGGAGCGCAGAGAATGAACTCTACTTGCTTCCCAATTCCAAGCGGTACTCGCTCTTAACCAAGCCGCTCGGGTAGCACTGAGTGGCGACGTGATGTAGCCGAACATCGCGCGACAAACTCCCGAAGAGCGGAATTCCATCTCCAATAAGCACTGGCACGCGAGTAATGATTAAACGCTGAACAAGTCCGGCGCGCAGGAATCTTTGAATCGTGATTCCGCCGTCGACGTATAGGTGGCGGGCGCCGCTGGCATCAAGTTTCGAAACGATCTCCGCCGGGGGGCCAGACATCTGCTCCACCACGCCTCCGTGGACCACGGACAGATCGAGCGGCTGACTGCTCAGGACCACCACCCGCTTGTCACCGTATGGCCAAGTTTCAAAGCCCAAGACCGTTTCGAAGGTCTTGCGGCCTATCACAACCGCATCGACACTTGCGATAAACTCGACGTATCCGTGCGGTTCTCCGCCACCGGCCGGCAAAAAGTCGAGATCGCCATTCGAGCGCGCAATGAAGCCGTCGACACTTGTCCCGATAAACACAGACACCGTCATCGTCGACTCCTCACCTGCGACCGCACAAAATCCAAGTAGCAGGGTCTAGATTCCGGTCACTGCGCCTTCCCCAGCCGCGCCAGCGAAGAATGCGCATCCTTCGCCAACGGGCCCTCCGGAAGAATCTTTAGATATTGCTCGAAGTATTTCCGAGCTTCCGCTTTGTCACCGAGCTTTTCCTGGCATACGGCGACATGGTAACTGGCCAGCGCATCGCCGTTTTTGTAATAGAGAGCTTCTTTATAGCGCTCCAGCGCCGCGCGATAGTTCTTGCGCTTGAAATAGAAGTCGCCAACCTCCATATTTTTCCGCGCCTTCATCGGGTTCCAGGGATGGAACTCCTGCACGCCGGAACTGTCCGCAACATCGCTCCCCTCGAGATCCTCAACCGCACCCTGGCTGGCAGGATGATTCTTAGCGTCGTCCTTGGGAGGGCGGATATCGATCCTAGTATCGCGGCTGGAACTTTCCTCAGCCTCGCGATTGCGAGCCGCCGTCTTCTCGGCGGCAGCCTTGTCCGCAGCAGCATCCTGTGCCACCGCAACCGCCGTCAGCAGCGCCAAAATCACAACCAGGAATCGAATACGCACCCCTCTATTGTATCGCTACCGCACTACGTGCAAAAAAATCAGGCCGCCCACAATGTGGCGGCCTGGTTTGTACAAAACCTCCGGGGAGGAGGGAGAAAGCTAAAAGCTACATCGACGGCGGAGCCGTAGCAGCCGACGGGCTCTGACTATCGCTCGAGGGTGCCTGCGCCGGGGTGGTCGTGTCGGAGCCGGTTGTATTCGTCATTAGCCGAATATCGACGCGGCGGTTCTTGGCGCGGCCGTCGCGAGTCTTATTCGACTCGACCGGCTTATCCTTGCCAAGTCCGATCAGGTAAATTTTGTAAGCGGGCACGCTCTTCTCCGCCGCCAGATACTGAATCACGGCATTGGCGCGGCGTTCGCTCAAATCGTAGTTATACTCTTCGCTGCCGACGGAGTCGGTGGCGCCTTCGACGGTGATGATGTATCCCTTGGTGGAGGCAACGCTCGCCGCCAGTTGGTCGATGGCCTCACGCGCATCCTTAGTCAAATTGTCTTTATTGAAGCCAAAGTGGACGGCGGTTTCAACCACTGGATGATAGTTATCCAGGTTGGTGACGGTGTTGGTCAGAGTATCCACCCGCTGGGTAGCTCCGTTTGCCGCCATCTGCGCCTTGTCGGCCTCACTGCCAGCCGCCAGCGCTTTTTGGTCAACTTCAGCCGCATGCGCCTGCACCGCCTGAATGCCGGCCTGGGCACGCTGATCGACGTCCTTGATGTCTCTTGAATTCTTGGCCGTCATGTCGTCGAGTTCATTGGTCTTGTTGATCAGCGGCGTGGTTTGATTGCGCACGTAATTCTTGGTTGTGCATCCGATCGATGCGACCATGGTCGCCGCCAGAGTTAGTGTCAACGATAGGGTCAACGAAGTGCGATTCATAGGGTTTAGGGGCTCCTTGCCCAAATTTTGCTCTCTAAGATCTCTAAACGTCTTCAGATCCATGCAAGCCAGCTATTTGGACCCGCTCATAAACTAAAGCACGGGGGATGCCATTCAGTTTTTACAAGTCCGCCAGCTAAATCATTATATATCAATGCCTTGGGTCTACTGCGCTGCGAATGCACAAAGCTTGCATATGAGCAATCATGATATGAACCGTAGAAATTTTATACTCTGCGCTCTTTACCCAGCCCAATCGAGGCTTGCTTCTCGACTGCGCCCTGCTAATAGACGCTGCGCGAGGCTGCCGGGTTGTCAAGGGTTCGAATACCGGGCTCATTAATAATCTGCCCGGCAAATCTACATCGCCGCCGGGACGCGAATCCCCATGGCCGCCAGAACCCGGATAAGTTCCCGGCGCACCACTGCAACCGTTGTAAGCAGAAACTTCTTTCTACCCTCGTCCGCCTCACTCAAAATCGGATGGCGGTGGTAGAACACACTAAAAAGCTGGGCCAAACGGAAAGCATGCTTGGCAAGATAGGCTGGTTCGGTAGTAGCAATGCACTGCGCGACCACATGTGAAGTCTGAGCCGCCACCAGCCAAAGCTCCCAAATCTCATTGCCAGCTTCGCCGCTCAGAAATTTGCCAAATTCGGCTGTAGAGACCGGCCTTGCCCCGTCTCCGCCAGAGGCATCCCGGCAAAAATTCGCCGGATCAATCCCGCCCTTGCGGAAAATGTTCGAAGCGCGGACAACGGCATACTGCGCGTAAGGGCCAGTATCTCCCTCGAAACTCAGCGCATCTTTAAAGTCGAAAGCAATCACCGAAGGCTTGGTAAACTTCAGCATGAAATACCGCAGCGCCCCGATGGCAATCTTCGTGGCAATTTCGCCACGCTCCGCCTCGCTCAACTCCGGATGCCGCGAATCCACTTCCTTGCCCGCCGACGCAATCAAAGCATCCAGAAGATCGTCCGCCTTAACCCCAAATCCCTTGCGCCCCGAAACCTCGATCCACGGCCGCGCTTTATCTTCCTCGCTCAGCGTGTGCCCCAGTTCGGCCGCGCAGCGCGGGGTTAGCGCGACCATCTCGTACGAAAAATGCGTGTAACGGTCGGCAGTCTCGCCATGCCCAAGTCCGCGCAACGCCTCAATTACGGTATTCTGAGCCTCAGACTGCCGCGCATCGATGACGTTATAAATTTCGGCAACATCGCCGAAGTGAGGATGATCTTTCTCTCCGTTAGTAGTCGAGATCCAGCACTCATGAGCATTGGGATAGCGAAAGAATTTCCGATATCCAAAATCGCGTCCCAGCAGTCCAAACTTCCACATGTGGTAA
>Ga0137395_10000570_pt1 | contig 15718 bp, 13 predicted proteins | sample czobulk216metaG_FD_108283 | JGI IMG/M metagenome (GOLD analysis project Ga0137395, IMG submission 108283) | Vadose zone soil microbial communities from Angelo Coast Range Reserve, California, USA - czobulk2.16 metaG | ecosystem: Environmental > Terrestrial > Soil > Vadose zone | place: USA...
CCGTGAATCAGCACTACATCGCGGCGATTGCCGAACATTTTCGGACCGCAAAGAAGAAGGAAAAAGCCCGCGCGGCAGACCTGCCATTGGAAGAGCGGCTGGCGAACTACATCATCGAAGGCACGCGGGACGGTCTGATTGCAGACCTGGAGAGAAAGCGGGGGGAAGGCGCAGCGCCGCTAGATATCGTGAACGGCCCGCTAATGGCGGGAATGGCGGAAGTAGGACGTCTGTTCAATGCGAATGAGTTGATCGTGGCGGAAGTGTTGCAGTCCGCGGAAGCCATGAAGGCAGCGGTGAGCCACCTCGAGCAGTTCATGGAAAAGGCGGATACGGCGAAGCGCGGAAAAGTGGTGCTGGCAACGGTAAAGGGCGACGTTCACGACATCGGGAAGAACCTCGTCGAGATCATTCTAAAAAACAACGGATATGACGTCGTCAATCTGGGCATCAAGGTTCCGCCGGAAGAACTAATCAAGGCTTACCAGGAACACAGACCGGACGCGATTGGTTTGTCCGGGCTGCTAGTGAAAAGCGCGCAACAGATGGTGATTACTGCTAATGATCTAAGAAATGCGGGGATCGAGATTCCCATGCTGGTAGGCGGCGCGGCGCTTTCGGCAAAGTTCACGCAGACCAAGATCGCGCCCAGCTACGGGAAAGCCGTGTGCTACGCGAAGGACGCGATGACCGGGCTGCGCCTGATGAACGAATTGATGGATCCGGCGACGCGGGAGAGTGTGCTACGCACTCACACGGCAAGCGGAAATGGCGCGAGCGTGTCGACCGTCGTGACCGTGCAGGAGATTCCGGCGGTGACCCGCTCGCCGCGCGTGCGCGCGGACTTGCCGATTCCGGAGGTGAAATACCTGGACCGCAACGTCCGCCTGGTGCCGGATTTGCGCGAAGTCTGGGGCTACATCAACCCGTTCATGCTCTACGGGCGGCACATGGGCTTCCGTGGCGACTTCGAAAAGCGTTTAGCGGAACGCGAGCCGAAGGCCGTGGAGCTATTCGAGAACATGGAAGAGGTGAAGAAGGAAGCGGCCGAATTTATGAAGATCCGAGCCGTATGGCAGTCCTTCGAAGCGGAAGCCGAAGGTGATTCGCTGCATTTATTTGTGCCGCGAGCGAAGGAGTCACTGCATACCTTTCGGTTTGGGAGGCAACGGCAGGGCGATTTTCTGTGCTTAGCGGACTATATTCTGCCGCCGAAGAACGGTCAGCGCGACCACCTGGCGTTGTTCGTGGTGACAGCTGGGGAAGGGATTCGCGATCGCGCAGAGAGGGCGAAGAACGACGGATACTACTTCAAATCGCATGGCTTGCAGGCACTCGCGATCGAGTCGGCGGAGGCGTGTGCGGAATGGCTGCACCGGCGCATTCGTGAGGACTGGGGCTTCCCCGATCCGCCGGAGATGACCATGGCGCAGCGGTTTACTTCGCGCTACCGCGGGAAGCGGTACAGCTTTGGTTATCCGGCGTGCCCGAACCTCGAGGATCAGGAAGGGCTTTGGAAACTGCTCAGACCGGAAGAGGTCGGGGTGCAACTCACGGAGGGCTTCATGATGGATCCGGAGGCGAGTGTGAGTGCATTGGTGTTTCATCATCCGGATTGCACGTACTTCAGCGCCGGCGATAGCTAGCGACAACCGCTGAACATGAAACATCGCCGGCAAACTGAAAGGACAACAAGCAGCTAGGCGTATCAGGCAATTACCTCGTTGCTCCAAGGAAGCAAGAGAATGCAGTTATCCGAGCGGCGTGGGGCCGGGTTCTCTCCTTCTATCCGGAGTAGCCCGAAATCAGCTGCTCGTGTTTTCACTTGAGTCCATGAACGGTGAGCTTATGGTCGGAGCCGACATAAACTTTGCCGTTCGCGGCCACAGGCACTAGGAAAGCACCTGATCCGGACCATGTCCCTATGACGGCGTCGAAGAGGTGCGGCTTGGTCGCTTCTTTCAGCACGTGGGGATTTGTAGTTTTTCGGTAGGTACCAAGAATATGGGACACCATTCGTTTGATGGCTGCGCCTCATGCATCCAGATCCGCTGTGTACCGACGAGCAGGGCACTGATGCGTTCTGTTGTCGTACGGCGAGAGGGGTTGTATTCTCGTGCGGCACAATTGAACTTGAATAAAAGGAGACAAAGTGTCGGAGGTCCCCGAGGCCGAAGCTGCAAAGCTCGAATCATTCACAACATGTAAATCGCTGACGAGGTGCGACATGTTGATCCGGTGGGTAACTGGAGTCTCGGCCGGCCTCGCGCTCTCTGCCGGGCTTGCCGCAATAATTTCTGCTGGCCCGACAACTCCCCAAACTGCAAAAGTTGCGGAAGAAATCGGAACCGTTCGGCAAATCTACGATGGAGCCTTGTTTCCTGATATTCAGGTCCAGACGTTTCGCAATATCGATCGATTGTTTCCGACGCGGACAATCAGACACGGCGCGTATGTGTATCCGCTTCCTAAGAGCAACGTCCCTCTGCAGGGTGTTGAATTGGTTTCCGCAGGCAGGAAATACGATATCTATGATTATATCTCGCTGAATCGCGTGAGTGGCTTGCTTGTCCTTAAGAACGGGAACATAGCATTCGAGCGGTACGAACTCGGAAACAAGGAAACCACTCGATGGATGTCAATGTCCATGGTCAAGTCGATGAGTTCGACTCTTGTGGGAGCCGCGATCAAGGACGGCTACATCAAGAGTATCGATGACCCGATAACGTACTACCTGCCGACACTCGCTGGGAGTGCCTACGGGGGCGTGACCGTAAGAAACTTGCTTCAAATGGCCTCGGGGGTCAAATGGGACGAGACTTACACAAACCCCGCATCCGATCGTCGTCGAATGCTAGAAGCACAGTTGGCTGGTAGACGCGGATCGATCTTGGAGCTTATGCGCGGTCTTCCTCGCGCAGGCGAGCCGGGCACGACTTGGAATTACAACACCGGGGAAACTCACGTTGTGGGAGAACTGATACGCGCGGCGGTCAAACAACCAGTCGCGCAGTACCTTTCCGAGCGCATATGGTCGAAGTTTGGCATGGAGTCGGACGCAACGTGGTGGCTTGAATCGCCCGACGGGCAGGAGATTGGGGGAAGTGGCCTGAGTGCCACCTTGCGTGACTATGGACGGTTTGGATTGTTCTTCATGAATGGAGGCGTTGTAGAAGGGGAGAAAATTCTTCCCGAAAGCTGGTTAGCGGAAGCCGGAAGCAGCAAGATGATCGGCGGCAAGAATGTCAACTACGGGTACATGTGGTGGATTCCGGATGTTTCCGCCAATCCTGTTCATAGAGGTGCGCTCCTGGCCCGTGGCATCTTCGGGCAGTTTATGTACTTAAACCCCGCAGAGAAAATTGTCATAGTAGTTTGGAGCGCACGCCCGAAACCGACGGGTACTGATACGATCAGCGATGAAGATTTCTTTGCCGCAGTGGTGAAAGCACTCCACTGAGACATTCAGAGACTCTCTGCACACACTGACGGAAACTATTGTTCTCTGATGTCATCGGGAGCGAGACCGAATGATTCCATCTAGACGGGAAGGAATAAAGCCTGTGCATCGAGCCTGGCAGGAGAACCTATGAGCAACGCTAACCGTGCAATTCCATATGGAGTAGTTCCGATCAAGACCGCAAAGGCAGTCTCCGGACTGGAACTATTAACCTTAATCATGGAGGGCACACTACCTGCACCTCCCATTCAGCAAACATTGGACTTCCGGCTAGTCAAAGTGGAGCGCGGGTATGCTGCTTTTGCTGGCATCCCGAAATTTGAGTACTACAATCCAATCGGTTCAGTTCATGGTGGGTATACCGCGGCCCTCCTCGATTCGTGCATGGCATGCGCAGTGCACTCTACGCTTGACGTGGGATACAGTTACGCGACATTAGAAATCAAAATCAACTATGTGAGAGCGATTACCTCTGACACAGGTGAGGTGCGGGCGGAGGGAAAGGTCATCAATTCAGGAAAGCGGGTCGCTACGGCAGAAGGACGACTCTTTGATTCTGCAGGGAAGCTTTACGCGCACGGAACCACAACGTGCCTGATCCTTAGTCTCTAAAGTCCGCGCTCGAGGAGAGGTGATGTCGAGACCGAAGGTCCGGAAAACGAGGGGGTAGGGAGGATGGCTAGGCAGGCAGACCCAAATGGCGCCGCATCTGCCAACACGCAATCCAGCTCCTTGCCACTGGTCATCGTCGCATCATCTCTCGGTACCATGATCGAATGGTATGACTTTTATATCTTTGGTAGTTTGGCGGCGGTGCTTTCTGTCAAATTCTATCCGCCCGGCAACGATACCTTCGCTTTGATCGCTTACCTTGCAACATTCGCCGCCGGTTTCCTGGTCCGCCCGTTTGGCGCATTGTTGTTTGGCAGCGTCGGCGACCGCATCGGGAGGAAGTACACCTTTCTCCTGACCTTGTCCATTATGGGCGGCTCAACAGCGTTGATTGGCCTAATGCCGACTTTCTCAACTGCCGGATGGTTCGCCCCAGTCACACTGATTGTGATCCGCATGCTCCAGGGGCTGGCCCTTGGTGGCGAGTACGGAGGCGCAGCCGTTTACGTCGGTGAGCACTCCCCTGACCGCAAGCGCGGCCTCTACACGAGCTTTATCCAAATCACGGCGATCCTGGGACTGTGCGTTTCCTTGCTGGTCATATTGGGCACACAATCTGCGATGAGCAAGGAAAACTTTACAAATCGGGGATGGCGTATTCCCTTTTTGCTTTCTCTTTTTCTTGTCTGCATTTCCATCTATATCCGACTGAAGTTGCGCGAATCGCCAATCTTCGCGCACATCAAGGCCGCCGGAAAAACTTCCATTCAGCCGCTCAAGGACGCTTTCACCAAGTGGCCCAACTTGAAGCAAGTCCTGGTCTCTTTGTTCGGCGCGGCGGCCGGACAAGGCGTGGTGGCGTATACCGGACAGTTCTACGCTCTCTTCTATCTGCAGACCATTCTGAAGCTGAATCCCCGCACGGCCATTATCATAGAGGCGGTTGCGATTGGGATTGGAATGCCGTTCTTGATTGTTTTCGGAGCGCTCTCGGACAAAGTCGGGCGCAAAAAAATAATGATGGCAGGGTTCCTGCTTGCCGTGCTCACCTACGTTCCGATCTACCACGCTATGGAACGTGCCGCGGGCAACCACGTCGTCACTGTCAAGTCCACGCGCAGCCAGGTGACAGGCGCTATCACCCTTACTCCGATGACTACGGATTCGACTGGTGCCCTCGTAGCCGCCAACGAGGCTACCAACCCGAACAAGGGCAAGCTCATTCTGCTGATTGTGATTCAGAGTATCTACGTTGGTATGGTGTACGGACCGATTGCCGCGTATCTTGTCGAGGCTTTCCCGGCGAAGATCCGCTACACTTCACTTTCATTGCCATACCACATAGGCAACGGCGTCTTTGGGGGGCTCGTACCTCTGATCGGGCTCTCTGTTTGCGCGGGAACCGGCAAAATCTATGCTGGGCTCTACTACCCGATCGCTGTGGCGGCGGTGACCTTCGTCGTCGGCAGTTTCGCTTTGCGTGAAACCCATGGCACGAGGATTTGGGACGAAGTTGGAGGCCACCCAGCGCCAAGTTCGGTTGACCGGAAAGCGTCGAGAGATGAGGACGTCTCGTGAGGGTGTGGGCAGGAAAGCCCGCGAATCCATATAGCGGCGCGATCGTTCTTTCTCTCCCTCAAGCCTTCGTAATGGCCCTGGCAACCCGTCTTAGGGCTCCTTGTCGAAGATCAGCACGAACTGACAGAAGCAGTGTGGCTGCGGACGACGCTGGCCGGCCCGGGCGGCGGTGAATGGCGCCGTTGACTAGGGGGGCCAGGGCTGTGAAGAGGTCGCGAAGGACAGTAATTTGCCACTTCGTGGAAGTAAACCGGGACTCTTGTCCCGGTTCCCACCCCCACCACACCGAGATCGCACCTTCCAACGTCTAGATAAAAAACGACTTAAGTGGATAGCAGGCACAGAACATACCTTCAGCCGCATGGTAAGGGATTTGCTTCTTCGGTTCTGTGGAGAACCATGGCAACGATTCCTGGCAACACGATTAACCGACTGGCAGAGGGCGGAAACCTCCCGGCCCGCAGTGCCATCATGCAATCGCTAAATGCCATGGTGGACGAGGTCGCCAAAACCGATATCGCCATTCTCCTCATAGGGGAAAGTGGGACAGGCAAAGAGGTCTATGCCCGATTGATTCACCGAGTCTCGAATCTGGGTAGCGCGCCCATGAAGAAGGTGAACTGTGCCGCCATGGATGCGGGGCGCCTGCTCGCTCAGATACGCGAGAGTCTAGGAACTGTTGGCGCGTGTGGATACGGGAAACCCCAGACCTTGTTTCTGGATGGTGTGGACGAGCTGGATCTGCCCTGCCAGCGTGTGCTTCTTTCCCTGCTGTCGGACAGTGAGCAAAAATGCGACAACGGAGAAGCGGCCGTGCGGTTTATTTCCTCCTCGTCTGGCGATCTAGAAAAGGACATTGAGGCAGGACGGTTTCGCCGAGAATTGTATTTCCGGATCAACGGGGTGGTGCTGAGACTACCGCCTTTGCGCGAGCGAAAAGAGGATATTCCTGATCTGGTCGAATATCTCTTAGCCAAACATGCCGGCGAATTGAAGAAGCAGGTGCCGGCGATGGATGGCAATGCCCTTGAACTGCTCACGTCCCACAACTGGCCGGGAAATATTCGCGAGCTTGAAAACGTTGCGAGAAAGATCGTGGCTCTTGGAGATCCAACGTTGGCCCTCGGCGATCTGCGATCCCCTCCGGCGACTCTCCCAAGATCGGGCGAAATTCCGCGGTTTTCGCCACTCAAAGTAGCCGCGCGGGCGGCCTCTCGACGGACGGAAAAAGAACTCATTTTACAAGCCCTCGAGCGAACTCGCTGGAATCGCAAGCGCGCCGCCCACGAGTTGCAGATCAGTTATAAGTCGCTCCTGTACAAGATAAAGCAGATCGGCGTCGAAGGCGCAGAGTCCGAAGAACCTTAGAGGAATAGCAGATGAATCTTACAATCGGTTTCTTTATGGCGGCCTGGCTAATCATCGCGGGCGGGCAGACCGAGCAAACGCGGGATCAAGCTCCGCAGGAGACAACTGCGAAAAAGAGCGAGACAAGCGGTGGGATCGCGATCGCATCACATGAATCCCCATTGGACGCCGACTATAAGATTGGCCCGCAAGACATCCTGCGCATTGATGTCTGGAAGGAACTGGAGATTTCCCGCACGGCTCCGGTTCGGCCGGATGGAAAAATCTCCCTGCCGCTGCTGAATGATGTGCAGGCCGCTGGTCTCACGCCGATGCAACTTGCCGCAGTTATCGGCGAGGGGCTCAAGAAATACATCACTAACCCGCAGGTAACTGTGAGCGTCGCCGAGATCAACAGCCGGCGCATTTACGTTACGGGTGAGGTTCTAAAGCCTGGAGCCTTTCCTCTGTTGCCAAATATGACGGTGTTGCAGGCGCTATCGAGTTCCGGGGGATTTTCGCAATTCGCAAGGGTAAAGAATATCTATGTCCTGCGCAAAGAAGAGGGTAAGGACGTCAAGCATCCATTCAACTATAGAGACGTCGTGTCCGGTAAGAAGCCGGAACAGAACATTCTGCTCGAACCGGGCGACGTGATCGTGGTTCCTTAAAGGATTGGTACTTATGAGACGCTATGCAGGGAATTTGGCGGGATGCTTCATGGCTGTGATCTTGCTGGGCGGAACTGTTCGCACACTGGCCCAAGAGGATAGTTCGAAGGCCAAGCCTGCGGCTCGCACCTACCTTCCCCCTCTCGAGGGCCGCGCCGAAGACTTGGAGAATGATCAGTTATCGGCGAGCAACTTGAATCCGGATATCCGCCCCCTTACCGGCGTGCAAATTCCCACGCTTGGCTCGCCTGAGATTCGCCATAGCTATTGGGTGCCCGGCTTCCAGTACGGCAACTTCGTGCGCTCGAACACCCTCAGCCAGCCGACGACTTCCGGCTGGAATACGACGAGTTTTGTCGCAGGAACTCTCAGTCTTCTCGAAGCCTGGAATCGCTCGCAATTGTCGGTCAACTATACGGGCGGAGGCAATTTTTCCACCGACAAATCGCAAGGGAACGACTCCTTCCAGCAACTCGGACTGGTGCAATCGTTTGATTGGCGGAGAGGGCAGTTATCTTTCATTGACCAGTTCAGCTATCTCCCGCAAACCCAATTCGGCTTTGGAGCTGCAAGCAATCTCGCGAATCCCGGGATCGTGGGGCCGCTGGGGCCTCCTTTGCCCAGTCTGCAGCCTAACTATCAGCCCAATCAAACCATTTTCACCTCCATCGGTCCGCGCTACAGCAATTCCATTACGGCTGAAATCGCTTACTCCATTGGTCCGCGAGGGTCGGTGACCGTTTCCGGATCCTACGGGATCCTGCGATTTGTCAAAGCAGGAAGCATCGATACGGACGACACGATCCTTAGCACCGGTTACAACTACGCATTGTCGCGAAAGGATACGATCGGGATGTTGTACCGTTTCAGCGGCTATCGTTACGTCGGCAATCCCCAAGCAATCAATGATCACGTGGCACAGCTGGCTTACGGTCGTAAGATCACCGGCAGGATGGCGCTGCAATTGTTCGCTGGACCCGAGGTGGCGACTTTCCGTGTCCCGTTCAGCGGCGCTACCCACAAGATTTCCGGGAGCGGCGGTGCCAACTTAACTTACGCTTTCAGAAGGAGCAACCTGTCGCTCTCCTATAATCATGGCGTCGGCGGTGGCAGCGGCCAATTCACGGGTTCAACTTCGGATCAAGCACAGAGCACGATAAATCATCAACTTTCACGCTTCTGGCAAAGCAACCTCAATTTCGGTTTTGCGCGAACTACGAGCCTAGGGCTTTCGAGTGCTTCCCCGGCTTCGCAGACCTTCGACTCCTGGTTCGCCGGTGGTGGGTTGAATCGCCCCCTTGGGCGCAGTGCGAATTTTACCTTTGGGTATACGGCCTTTATCCAGAATTCAAACCTTCCGGTTTGTGCAGCGGGGAAATGTGACACCAGCTATCTGCAACACCAGATATCACTCAGTTTTCAGTGGCACACGCGACCGCTGGTATTGAGGTAAACTGAGATTACGCCGATGAAGACATTGTGCCCGGGAGACAAGGTTTCCCAAATGGTTGGGCGCTGTAAACGAGAGTCCAGAGACTATGTATAAGAGCTATTTTGGTTTACGGGATAATCCGTTCAACGTTAATCCAGACCCGCGATACCTCTTTCTCACCAAAGAGATTGAAGAGGCGCTTAGCGGCCTGATGTATGGCGTCCAGAACCGCAAAGGCTTTATCACGCTTACGGGCGAAGTCGGCACCGGAAAAACTACCCTCGTCAACCGTCTTCTCGAGTGGTTACAGCAAAGGAAAGTTAGAACCGCCTTTCTGTTTAATTCTCGAATGAATACGAATCAAATGTTCGACTTCATTCTGGCGGAATTCGGTATTTCCTGTGATTCTCGATCCAAGAGTCAGCAACTGATGCGCCTCAATCAATGGCTCCTCGATCGCTACCGAGCGGGTGAAACGACCGTACTCATCGTGGATGAGGCACAAAACCTGACCTACCCGGTGCTAGAAGAGATTCGGCTGCTGACGAATCTCGAGACGTCCACGGAGAAGTTGCTGCAGATTGTATTGTCCGGGCAGCCTGAGCTGGAAGAGAAGCTAAAGTTGCCGGAATTGCGGCAGCTCCGTCAGCGCATCATGCTGCGCTGCAAGACCGGCCCGCTCTCCAAGGAACAGACCCATGACTATATCGCCGAACGGCTGAGAATCGCAGGCGCAAGCGGTGAACTGATTTTCAGTCCGAAGGCTGTTGAAACGATCCATTTATACTCGCTGGGCATTCCGCGTGTCGTGAACCTCTTGTGTGAGCACTCTCTTATCAATGCTTATGTCGAACACCAGCGGCCGATCGGACCGAAGATTGTGGAAGACGTCGCGCATGAGTTTCAGCTGCACGAAGTCGGTCCAACTGCCCCCGAAGGAAGCACACGAAGCATCGAGGCAGAGGTTTACAGCTCAGAAGCGTTCATCCAGAACCTCGGAGAAGCCCTTTCGCGATTCCGCATGGGCACTCCCGTCACAACGCCAGGCCGCGAGAGGAAGTAGGGTCCAAAGTTCTAGCTACCTGGCGCAATCAGGTTGTCTGAAGCGCGCGCCTGACTCTTCTGAAGGTCTTCTCTATATTTCTGACCAGCTATGGCGATACGCAAGAAGCCAGCAGCACGTGTTTGCGGATAGGGCTATGCGGAGTCGCGGAGGTCGACCAAAGAGACTAAGACACTCAGTGCGGGATCTGACCTGAGTCCAAGTCCGACTACTGATGCCAGTCTAGAAAAATGCCTCCGCACATACAGTGCGGAGCCTAGTTCACGACTAGGCGTGGAGACGTACTTACGCAGACTGCTGTTGGCGCCGGGAGACGAAAAGAAACATGGCACCGATTCCTACCAGCAGCAAGAGGGTGGTGGCAGGTTCGGGCGTCGGGACGATGAACTCCTGCACTTGACCAGTGTATCCGAGGGGTCCAACGTTAGTGACGATTTGAAAGTTCGCCAGATTTATGTTCTTGTAGCCCGCGGCGGCCATAGCCAGCCACTGCCCAACGGTTATCCCGTCGCTCCCTTCAAATCCTAGGGACCCGGCGCTGGCGTTCGTGGGACTCATGAGGTTCCAGAGGGCATATTGCAAACTGACATAGTCCCCAGGGTGAGAGCCGAATTGAGTTGCGAGCCAAGCGGCCTCTTCATAGAGCATTGCTGAGCTAGAGCCAAAGGGGTTTGAGCCGAGACCGGCATTGACCAACAGATTCCCGTATCTGGTGTTGTTGAAATTGCCGGACGAGGCAGCTGAAGCCAAACTCGTTACATTCGCGCTCCACACCTGCCCCATGGAAACCTCATTGTTAATGTCATCGCAGAACAGGACCGCGGACTGCGCGCTGGAGGTCCCGTAATTCATTGTCCCGGTGTACGGGCTAACGTAATAGACTCCGTTATTCGCCCCATTTACCCCTGTGAACTGCATTGTGGTCGTAGCGTCAGCGTACGCTAGCGGCGTGATGGAAAAGACTGCCGCCAGAACCCACATCACCCTTGAAAGCTTCATCCAAAATCCTCCCTGGTCAAACTCGTGCGCCGCTGCGGGGACGCTGATCTTTAGATCGCAATCGGACTGCCAGAAGGACAATTCTGTATGTTGTTGAAAATAAATATGTTACTGTCGATGCCGCGTTTACACAAGTGCAATGTTTTGCCACAATCTTGAATGGAATGGGAATCATCGATCCAAATAATTGGATTGTGAGGGAGTTTTGGCACGTTTTGCACTGGTCCGAGAGATTTGTAGGTCTGCTGACCCGTCCCCTGCGGTGAAAACCGGTCTGTGGAAGGACAGGGCAATATCATGCAGAGTCTCGGAGGAACATGTGGCTCACAAGGGGCGAGGCCTTTACTCTCCAACCAGAAATGCATTCCCTAATTTGGCGACGAAGCCGTGACGAGTTTGAGTTGTCCCGAACTTAAATGAACTTCTTCGTCAGGCGTCAGTGGCGGAGAGGAGCGAACGCGCGCCGAGAATACCATCTTGATCGCAAGGAGGGCAGACCAGTTGGAACAGGAAGTCAAGAGACTTGACGCACTCAACTGTGGAAGTGCATGATGCTCGTAGCCCCTTGTCGTTTTTGTTTTCGATGCTTCAGCAAGAGAAAGCAATTGTTCAACATTCGGAGAGCAAGCCTTGTCCAAATCGATCATGCTGGCAAACCCAGCTACCGTCGTCCTTGATGAAGTAGGGTCAATCCCACCAAATTGGGTCTTAAGCGGCCAGCCTGAGACGCGCAGCAAGATACTGGTTCGAACTGATGATTGGCTCGTGCGCGTCGTAGTCTGGGAATGCGGTGCGGTAAGCTACAAATGGCATTACACCCAGGACGAAGCTTATATCGTTCTCTCCGGCGAAGGCTTTATGACCGATGAGACAGGCGTAGAGCGTCGGTTCGGCCCGGGTGATGTCGGGTATTTCCCTGCCGGGACCAACACCACATGGCGTCACCCAGATCATTACAAAAAGGTCGCTTTCATCAAGGAATCCATTGGGCGCCCCCTCGGATTTGGTCTGAAGGTATGGAGTAAGCTACTCCGAACTGTGGGTCTAGCCGGGAAATCGCCATTCGTGCTGGCCCTAGCGGCCTGGACCGCAAACCTTCGTGAGCCCCCAAACGGCCTTGGTTGATCCATCGTTTCAGAACAGGCAGGCGAACTCAGATTGGTTGAATTCCGTTTAGGATCCGTCAAACTTCATATGAAGCAAGTCACTGCGACGCTTCGCCCTGGCGACCTTGTGGAAGTCAAGTGTCCAAGCGAAATCCTCCAGACTCTAGACGCTGATGGAACATTGGACCAGCTGCCTTTCATGCCGGAAATGATGGAGTTTTGTGGCAAGAAGTTTAAGATTTCGAGACGAGTAGTGAAAGTCTGCACCTCGGGATCCGGGTCGAGCATGCGTAGGTTTAGGGCCGACGACGTCGTCTTCCTGGACGGCCTACGGTGCTCCGGCGTCGACCACGATGGTTGTCCCAAGGCGTGCATGATTTTCTGGCGCGAGGCATGGCTCCGCAAAGTTGAAGGCGCCGAGGCCCACTCAGGCGTTGACTTGGGAGGCCGCGAGCAGCTTCGGGCCCGCCTCAAAACCTCAACTGGCGCAAAGACTTACTTTTGTCAGGCCAGCGAATTGTGGAAAGCAGCTAACCCATTGTCGCGGTGGGAGAGATTCACAAGATGCTTTGCCGACATCCGTGCCGGCAACTGCAGCGCCCTCGAGATGGCACAGCGTATTGGGCTATGGCTGTTCTGGAGAATCCGGAGGGTGTTTCTAGGCGTGTATGCGCGCGGAAGCAGCAAGAAGACTACTCCGGCGGAATCTCTGAACCTGCAGCCCGGAGAATTAGTCGAAGTCAGATCGATAGAGAGCATCGTGGAGACGTTGAATGAGAGTGCTCATAACCGCGGGCTGTGGTTTTCACCGGACATGCGTCTGCTATGCGGAAGGCAGCAACGAGTGGCAAGAAGGATCGACAAGTTAATTGTGGATGGAACGGGAGAGATGCGGCAGCTCCGCAACACCGTGTACCTGGAAGATTCGCTCTGCGGATGTGCCCACGCGGCATTCGGCGGTTGTTCGCGCTCGGAATTCGTCTATTGGCGGGAGATTTGGCTTCGCCGGCCTTCGGGCCCCACTTGATCTAAGGTCAAAGTGGACCGACCAGGCTAGGCGCGCCTGCCTAGTCTAGACGGGCAGGCCTTCCTGCGATCTCATTTCGTTGAAGCCGCGTAGCCAAAGATGGCCTTCAACTCCAGGAATTCTTCGAGCCCGGCCTCACCCCATTCACGGCCGTTGCCCGACTGCTTGTACCCTCCAAAACAACCACCGAAATCCAAGCGCGCGCCGTTGATGTGCACGTTGCCTGCTCGAATTCGCTTCGCCACCCGGCGTGCGTGCTCGATGTCTCCAGATGTAACGTACCCAGACAACCCATAAGGGGTGTCGTTGGCAATTCGGACAGCGTGGTCTTCATCATCGTAGGGAAGGATGCAAAGAACGGGCCCGAAGATCTCCTCGCGCGCGATTGCCATGTCGTTCTGTACATCCGCGAATACCGTCGGCTTCACGTAGTAGCCCTTCGTCGTACCCTCCGGTCGCCCTGGACCCCCCGCGATCAGGTTTGCGCCCTCTTCAATGCCCTTGGTGATTAGACCCTGCACCTTCTCAAACTGGGCTTTGCTCGCGAGCGGACCGATGCTGGTGCCATCTTTGAACGGATCACCGCTCTTGGTCGCTTCAGCCGCCCGCTTCGCTATCGAAGCCACTTCGGCCATCTTGGACCGTGGGACGAGCATGCGAGTGGGCGCATTGCAGGACTGGCCGGTGTTGCGAAAGCATGACTGCACGCCCTCCTTGACGGCACTTTCAAGATCAGCGTCATGCAAGAGGATGTTGGCGGACTTGCCGCCGAGTTCCTGCGTGACCCGCTTTACAGTAGGAGCGGCAGCCGAGGCCACGACTATACCGGCCCGCGTGGATCCAGTGAAAGAAATCATGGCCACGTCGGGATGCGAAGAAATCGCGGAACCCACACTGGACCCGTCGCCATTCACCATGTTGAAAACGCCGCGTGGAAGGCCCGCTTCATGTAAAACCTGCGTAAATAAGTAAGCGGAGAGCGGGGCAATTTCGCTCGGCTTGAGGATCATGGTGCACCCTGCCGCAAGCGCGGGTGCCACTTTGCAGGCAATCTGGTTCATGGGCCAGTTCCAAGGGGTGATGAGCCCGCATACTCCAATGGGCTCCTTTCTCATAAGGGTGGAACCCTTCTGTTGTTCGAATTTGAACTGTCTCAGAACCTTCACATTCTCTAAGAAATGCGACAACCCGACCGGAGCCTGCGCCGCCTTTGATAGGGTGATGGGAGCCCCCATTTCCTGAGAAATAGTCTCGGCCATCTCGTCGATCTTTGACTTGTAAACCTCAATGATCTGCTGGAGAAATGCCAAACGCTCTTCTGTAGTTGTCTCCGAGTATGACTCGAAGGCCCTCTTGGCAGCCGCCACGGCCTTATCCACATCGGCTGCGCCGCCGAGCGATATTGCCGCGAGGGGCTCTTCATTGGCAGGGTTGATGACTATGAAGTCTCGGGCAGTGGTTGGGCTGACCCATTCCCCGTTGATGTAGAACAGACGGCAGTCCTTCATACCCTTCCTCCAACTCTCGACTTCCATACGAGTTTCACAGCCTTTGTCCCCCCTGCTCCTGCGACTGCGACTTTGAGCAGGAGAGGGCGTAACGCCCGGGTGTGAAACAAGAAAGGCGAAGCGTCTCTTGATCGCGGGCGGCCACTGAAAATTCCATCCACCGGCCTGGTCCTTGATCGAGATTGCGGCAGCCGGCTTCTGCTCGAAGGAGTTGGCGGCCTTGGTTTGTGATATCCAGCCCCAAGCATCACCTCTTTTCCTTGCCGCTGGAAATCACTGCCTTGCACCAAGCGCTCGCTCTCCATAAGATCACGCCAAGACTCGTGCCAAGCGTATTCGTAATGATATCCGTGACCCCGGACGCTCTCGAGGGAATGAATCCTTGCAGCACCTCGATAGTGGCACTGATGATTCCACCCAAAACCACGGTCACAACTGTGGCTCGATTCCATTGCCGATTGCAAGTGAGGTAGGCACAGAAAAAGAAGCCGAACGGAATGAAGCCCACTATATTAATCAAGATATCCCAAACGTAACTTAACTTCGGGGCAAACTCTTCCCAAGGAGGTGCCAGCATCTTCTTGTGTAAGATCCTGAATATCTTGGGGATATAGAGATCAGGTCCCGGACCGATGTTATTGTGGATAATCCTGCCGGATCGTTCTCTGAAAGAATAAAGCGCACGCACACCCTCCCTTGCAACGCCTTCCGGTACCCGTTCATGAGTCCACATCGTATAGTGCCGCGAGACCGCTTCAGATTTGAGTTCCTGGCTGTAAATGGCCACACCGAACAGCTTCCCTTGCCAAGCGTTGTCGGTAATGGGCGAATTCCCTATGACAAGTTGACCCGAGAAATTCTTGCAAGACAGACCAATCTGTGGAAAAGCTTTCACCCACACGCCGTTCCGATAAA
>Ga0137395_10000571_pt1 | contig 15717 bp, 10 predicted proteins | sample czobulk216metaG_FD_108283 | JGI IMG/M metagenome (GOLD analysis project Ga0137395, IMG submission 108283) | Vadose zone soil microbial communities from Angelo Coast Range Reserve, California, USA - czobulk2.16 metaG | ecosystem: Environmental > Terrestrial > Soil > Vadose zone | place: USA...
GCATGGCGCGGCGCTCGACACCGTCTGGGTCAGGACCAGCGTGTTCAGATTGAAGTCGAAGCCGGGATCGAAGCTGGACGGATTCGTCTCGCCGATGAACAGCGGATCGAACGTCGCGGAGACTTTACTGAATCGCGACTGGATATTGCTCGGCGGCAACGCAAAGTTCAGGCTCGCTATGTGACAACTTGCGCAGGTCCGCCCATTGCCCTGGAAAGTCTCGCCGTTGAACAAATTGTCGCCCTGGGCGACTTGGGTGGCTAGCGGGATGGTGAACGTCTTTCCCGCATCGTTTGTCGGTGTGGGTGTCGTATTGATCGTGAAATCGGAGTTAGGGACGGAACCACAAGAGGTAGAGGTGCGCTTCAGGCTCACTGCATTCATGATGGGAAGGGCGGCCGTCGGGGGACCTGCTGCAACGACGCCGTTGCAGCCGCCGGAGTCGCTTCCGGTCTGGGCAGCAGGAAAGCTTCCGTAGGAAACGCAGTCAGTTCGTGGAAACGCATTGCTATTCAGCGGATTGTTCGTGAAGCACACCTTCCCGCCAATGGGGTTCAGGAGCGGCGGCATAATGAAATCGGGAGTCGGTGCTCCAGCCAGGTTCGCAAAGTTCTGGGTTGCAATCAACTGCGGGTTGGTATCGAGGGGCACATTGTGCGGGAATTTGAACTTGCCAGTTTCTCTTCCCGTGGCGTCGAAGAACACCAGCATCACCCTCGATTGAGTCTCGCCAGCCTGCGGGCCCCAAAAGTTGCCACCCCCCTCCTGCTTGATGACGATGAATTGGATTTTGGAGTTGCCATTGACGCCGGCCATGATCTCCTGAATATGGTTCTCATCGTTGGTCGCAACAGCGCGACTCGAAGACAGCAGAAGAACCACGCCGATCGCCAGGATATACGTGAATTGCAGATTCTTGTTCCGGTTAGTCATGCCCTTGGCCTCCTCTTTTCCATATTCGTCATACATACCAGATCCTTGCAACCGGGATTTCCATTTGGCTGAGTGACCTTTAGCGTTAGGAGGATGCTGCTGAAAGTCGAGCCGCTTGTTCCCGTCAGCGTGAGTGTGAAAGTACTCGTTACTCCATATCTTTATCCTCTAGCGAGCGCGGTTGAGACTAGCTTTAGCTTGTAGTTCATCGCAAGTTAAGTTTTGCTTTCACGTCCGACTCAAAGCCTGGATTTTCGCAGACAAGTTTGAGGTGTTAGCCTCTCCGAAGCAGTACGACATCTGCACTTGCCCGGAAAAGACAGCGAGAGAGCTTTTACCACATCGGGATAGCGCTCGTCGATAACTAGAAAGTAACTAGCTAGGAAGATTCATCAGCGAAGATCCCGTTGGTTTTAAGGCTGGAGATCCCAATTCCTGCTTGAACTGCACATAGAACCTGCATGACAAGATTGCCAAGTCCAAGTTCCTTGCGTAGGCTGCCTGTTCGCTCGTTGTGGTGTCAGACACGGTCAACAATGATGCCACAACGCGGCAATACCTTTTGCTGAGAAAAAAAGATCCTGCAAACCCCGCATCACTTGCGGCGAAACTGAAACTTCAGAGGTTTCGCGCTTCTCTCGCCGTCAACTAACGGTAAGATTTTCTGCAACTCCAACATTCCAAAATCTCTAAGAAACTTTAATCTCATTCTCGCTTAATTCTAATGACGCGAGTGCATTCTACCCACTGAGAGCTGACACCGTCTTCCGGGCAGTGCAGGTCGATAGCTGGCGCCAAATGCCGTCTGCCCCTCGATTTGCATTAGGTTTCAGAAGAAGTGGGCAATAGATTCCAGAGAAACGTACAGGAATCAGCCACCGGTTGCCGGCCATGCCGCGTGCTACGGGTTCAAACGCCCGGGCCGGGTGCAGGTACATATCAAGGAGCGCAGCCAAATGAGTCGCAAACATCAGGAAGGATTCTTCCTGTCCGAAAACTCCTCGAAAGCACGTATTCGGGAGGCGGAAAATGCCCGCAAAAATCGAGCTGAAATAGTCAAAGCATACTCGCAGGGCAAGGTCTCTCGTCGCGATCTAATCAAATGGGGCTTAATCACAACTGGTGGCGTGCTTGCCCCTATTCACGGTCTTAACCCATTCGTAAATAGCGCCTATGCATCAGGTGGCTCAAACGTCCCTACAGGCGCACCTCCCAGCCCTGGACTTAACGGGCTGGCTTTTACGCAGCCCATGCTTCGTTTTGAAGTTCTGGACCGCAATCCCATCACTTCTTGCAATCCGGCTCCTACTGCGTTAGCCAATCAGACTCCGATTGCCTGCGCCCCGGAGTTGGGCGGAGGCCTTGGCCCAATGGAAGGGCGTCCTCCGGGACAGGACTGGGCGCACCAGCGGTTCAATGAATTTGCTCCACAAGTTTTCATCGAAGCCACGCAGGAAGGGGCAAAGGTCAACACCAGGAACGGACAGAGCATTCATCCCAAGTTCCACCCGAACCTGCCAGACCAAGGCCCCCTCGCAATGTGGACCTTTAACGGAACCATTCCGCCCAAGTTGGCGATTGGCCGCTACGGTGAACCAATCATCTTCCGGCACCATAACCAGCTTCCCGCGGATGTAACCAAGAATGGCGGCTTCGGTCGCCACACCATCTCTACCCACGAGCATAATGGACACCACGGCGCAGAGAATGACGGCTTTACCGGCGCCTTCTTCTTCCCCGGACAGTTCTACGACTATCACTGGCCGATCATTCTGGCCGGTCATGACAGCATCAATGTTGATGCTACTGACCCTCGCGCCGGCAGCCCGGCTGACAACGGCGGAATCAATAAGGTTCCCGGCGACTGGCATGAAACCATGAGCACCCACTGGTTCCACGACCACATGTTCAGCTTCACGTCTCAGAACGTGTACAAGGGCAACGCTGCCATGTTCAATATCTACAGCGCGCTCGATCGTGGGGACGAAACCGTGAATGATGGCGTTAATCTACGCCTGCCCAGCGGCTCCTCCAACGGGAAGGGCTGGGGCAACCTGGATTACGACGTCAACCTGATGCTGGCTGACAAAGCATGGGACGCCAACGGACAGCTCTTCTTCGATATTTTCCAGCTTGATGGGTTTATCGGCGACGTGATGACCGTGAACCTGTGCTACAAGCCATTTTTCGAAGTGGAGCGCCGCAAATACCGCTTTCGCATCTTGAACGCCAGTGTTTCCCGTTTCTTCAAGTACGGACTTTCTGACGGCTCACCGATGATCCAGATCGCGAATGACGGCAACCTGATGCCGCAACCGGTGCCGCAAACGGTTTCCGACGAGCAGGGCATCGCCGAACGCTATGACTGGGTCATTGACTTCTCCCGCTACAACATTGGAGACAAAGTCTGGCTGGTAAACGTCTGCGAGCACCAGGACGGCAAGAAGCCTGCGGCATTTCGCACGATGGCTGACGCACTGGCGGGTAAGTCCTCCGATCCATGTGTCGGTAAGATCCTGGAATTTCGCATCACCGCAAACCCGGCTAAGCCTGATTTGAGCCAGGTTCCTGCGCAAATGATTCCTAACCCCGATCTCTCGAACATTCCTGTTGTTCGCGAGCGCGTCTTTGAGTTCGGGCGCGGAGCCGTGAATCCCAATGATCCGACCGACCTAGATCCCTGGGGCGTGAAGACAGATGGTGGAACCATGCTCCAGGCCGACTATGGCCGGGTTTCCGCAGCGCCCGTACCGGGCACGCGTGAAATCTGGACGCTCAAGAATGGCGGCTCTGGCTGGGACCACCCGATCCACATTCACTTTGAAGAAGGCCAGATTCTCGCCCGCAACGGCAGCGCTGCTAACGTGCCAGCGTGGGAGAAAGGCCGCAAGGACGTGTATCGCTTGCGTCCGGGTGGAAGCGTAACCCTAACCATGCAGTTCCGTGAGTTCTTCGGAATGTTCATGGAACACTGCCACAACACTGTGCATGAAGATCACGCCATGCTGGTCCGTTGGGAATTGGATCGCGGCCTGGTTCCGATGCCGACTCCGATTCCCACACCGCAGGGAGTGGGCTACATTGCTTCAACCACACTGCCTACGGCGTTCAATCAGCCTTCGGGCGGCTCTTCTACCAAAGGCGGCGGTAGCGGGTCCGGCAGCGGCTCTGGTTCGGGCGGCGGCAAGGGCTCCAGCGGCGGGAACGGTGGCGGCGGTCTGGACAACGGAACCTCCGGCGGCGGAAAAGGCAGCAGCACCTCCGGTGGGAAAGGCTCCAGCGGCGGCGGTGGCAAAGGAAAGTAACGAGGACTTAAGAGCGGCGGGACGTCTCCGGTGACGACCCGCCGTTTTATCACAATGATCATCTGGGAACCAAAGGAAGCAAAGACCATGCGACGGAATGGTTGGGCCATCCTGGCGGCGACAGCCGCGTGCGTTCTTTCTGCTGCAATGTATTTGACGGTCGGCGTTACTCCCGCCGTGGCGGACAACTCCTATTGGGGCGGAAACTATTTCCCAAACGTCCCTCTCATTACCCAGGAGGGAAAGACCATCTACTTTTATGACGATATGCTGAAAGGCAAAATCGTCCTGATCAACTTCATTTATACCGAGTGTGGCGACGTTTGCCCGCTCGAAACCGCCAAGCTCGCCCAGGTCTATAAACTGCTGGGCGACCGCATGGGCAAGGACATCTTTTTTTACTCCATTAGCGTTGATCCCAAGCGCGACACGCCCGCAGTGCTGAAAGCATACTCGAAAAAATTCCACACCGGCCCCGGCTGGTATTTCCTGACCGGGAAACGCGAAGACATTGATGCCGTGCGCAAGAAAATCGGAATGGCAGGACGCCTGGACGAAGACCCTCTCACCGGACACACCAGCAGTTTGACGTTAGGCAACGAACCCCAGGGCCAGTGGATGCAGGACAGCTCGTTTGACGACCCGCATTTCATAGCCACCATCGTGGGCAACTGGTTGACCCCCGGTTACCGCAGCGCCACCAACAACTATGAAAACGTGCCCAAGCTCGATGAATCCACTGCGGGCTCGGGCCCTTCAATGTTCCGCACCCGCTGCGCCGCCTGCCACAGCATTGGCGGAGGTGACGGGGTGGGACCTGACCTGCTGGGCGTGACCACAGCCCGTGGCCGCGACTGGGTAGCAAAATACATTTCGGCCCCGGACAAAGCGCTGGAAGCTCAAGATCCCGTGGCCGTCGCGCTGTTCAACAAATACAACAAAGTCAAAATGCCGAACCTGCACCTACCCCCCGCCGACGTAAAGACAATGGTCGAGTTCCTCGAACAGCAAACCGCTGCCGCTTCGCAGAGCGATTCTTCGCTTGGAGAGAAGACCGGGGCCACGCGACCATAAATCCGCTTCCACCAAAACCAGCCATGGAGCAGGCAGAAACTGATTGCCCGCCTTTGGCTGCCAGTGGGCCGCCCGGCGCTTGCATGCTCCGGGCGGTTTTTTTGTGAAAAGGCGGCTTTTGGCTCTTAGCTAATTGGCCGTTGGTACTCTGGAATAAGGTGGAGATTCTGGCCAAGAGCCAATGGCCAAAAGCCAAGAGCTGTCTCCCTGCTACAATCCCCATTCATGTTTACGCGGTCTCCGGGATTTACCTACAAGAACAATGAACTGCACTGTGACCGACTGCCTTTGAATAAGTTGGCGGCAAAGTTCGGCACGCCCTTGTACGTCTATTCCGCCACCGCTATCCGTGAGCGCTATCGCATTCTGGAACGGGCCTTCCACCACGTACGCCACACCGTGTGCTATTCCGTCAAGGCGAACTCCAACCTGAGCATTCTCCGGCTGTTGGCTGGGATGGGCGCGGGCTTTGACATTGTCTCCGGTGGCGAACTGGAGCGCGTACGCCGCGCGCACAAAAAAGCGCTGAGCAAAGTTGTATTTTCCGGAGTGGGCAAGACCGCGGACGAGCTGCGCCTGGCCCTGCGCAGCGGGATTCTCCTCTTCAACGTGGAGAGCGAAGGCGAGCTTGAGCTGCTGGCCGCGTGCGCCGCCGAGTTGCGTAAGACCGCAAACGTGGCGGTGCGCGTGAATCCTGATGTCCCGGCCGAAACCCATCCTTATATCTCTACGGGCTTGCGCGAGCACAAATTCGGGGTCCCCATCAGCAGCGCGCGCGATCTTTGCCGCCGCGCCGCAGGGCACAAGTATCTGCGTGTGGCCGGGGTGAGCCTGCACATCGGCTCGCAAATCGGCGAGGTGACTCCTTTTCATCTGGCCATGGAGCGCGCGGTCGATCTGGCGCTTGACCTCCTTGGCGACGGGCATAAGCTCCGCTTCATCGATGCCGGGGGCGGACTCGGCATCTCATACAACAGCGCTGCTGCTGTTGATTTCACTGAGCTCGCCCATCGTTATGAAGAAGCCATTACGGAGCCGCTCCTTCGAATGAAGAAACCGGTCCCTCATCTGCTGTTGGAACCAGGCCGCGCCATCATCGCGCCGGCTGGAGCGCTCGTGACCCGTGTGTTGTATCTAAAACGGAACGGAAACAAACATTTCACCATCGTGGACGCCGCCATGAACGACCTGATCCGGCCGTCTCTCTATGGCGCGCGCCATGAGATCACGCCGGTGTCGCTTAAAGACCGCAGCGCGAAGAGAGTCCAGTCTGATATCGCTGGTCCGGTGTGCGAGAGCGGTGATTTCCTGGCCCGCGACGCCATGCTGCCTGAGGTCCGCCCGGGTGAGCATCTCTGCGTTCTGGATGCCGGCGCTTACGGCATGTCACTGGCATCGAATTACAATACTCGCCCGCGAGCGGCTGAAGTTCTGGTGGACGGCACGCGTGTCCGTCTCATCCGCCAGCGTGAAACCGTGAAGGACATGCTGCACCAGGAGGCCGCTTGCTTATGACCGATCTCAAAGCCCTGGCCTATGAATTTCTGCATGAGGCCCAGCAGTCACTGCAGAGTGACGGCTACCTCAACCCGACCGCCATCGTGATTACACCGGAGGAAAACCTCATCTTCGATATCGAATTTGAAACCGAAGAGGAACGCGACGAGATCTACTCCGAGATGATGGAGGTCGCACAACAGAAGAATGCCGGGGCGATCATCACGGTCAATGACGTTTATCCCGATAATGGAGCCGGGACTCCGGCGCGGCTGGAAGGCGCAGGCTGGGGCGCGCTCGCCGAAACGCCCACTGAAGCCATTATCATCACCGTCTCAGGAAGCGGCTTTGAAACCTGGAGCCTGATTTGCCCCTATTTCCGTCGTGAAGACCGCATCAACTTCCATCCTGCCCGGGAAATGCGCAACCCTGGCGGTGAGGTGGAACTCCTGGGCGATTGGACCGGAAAAGCCGGGGCAGCGTAGCCATTCCGCATCCGCGTTTTTCTTTTAGGCAACACTCTTCAATGGAACTCACGGTTCCCTGCCACAAATACGTCGGACCTTCCATCACGTTCCCCATCGCCAACATTGGAGACGAAATGGAAGGCCCGACTAAGCCGTGGATGATGATGCCAGGGCTAGTTTCTGATGAACTCCAAGCTGGAGTTATGGTTGATGCCCACAGTCGCACCTGGCCCGGAAACGGTCGCTCCAAAGATGGTTCCGGATACGTTAGCACTGCTGTTATCGGACCTCTGGTGAATACGTGTGGTCGTGGAACCCGTAGTGATCTCTTCCCCGAGAGCCAGGACGCGCGTACGCTGGGCGCCATTCTGGCTGAAACTCAGTTGAATGGTTCCCGTGGGACCGGGGCCACAGGTCAAGCTAAAGCTGTTTAAATCAAAAATACAGATTTGACTGAAGGAGGTAGTCGGATCGAGCTGGCTGGTATCCAGACTCAGAGTGAGATTCTGTGTGTTCTGACCAGTGAAGGAGGTGGCGGGAATTGCCCCCACAATCTGGGTGATAGTGAGGGTGCTGTTGTCAGATGCGAATGAGAAGGAAAGGTACGAGATGCTGGCGCTGGTACCCGCGCCGGTGCTGAAGTTGCGGGAGACATTCAAAGTAAAACTCGAGTTCGGATCGGGGGACTGGCTGACAGAAGCAAACTCGCCATCCTGGTTGAATTTCATCATCGTAGTCTGGGCCGTGAGGGCCAGAGGTGCGAGCAACATGAGTGTGAGCAGTGTAACCACGAATAGACGTTTCATATCATCTCTCCTTCCGCGCTTGGGAGTTCAAATAGTGGGTTGAAGCTTTGGACTGTTTAAATATCTGCAAGCAGGGAGGTCGGGATTCTGCTCCAGCAGTACTGGAATTTCAAGTAAAGAATGCATGAACTTCTCAACCCGTGGCACATTTCACCGATGTCGAACGCCCACATGGTTTGGCACAGCCGCACGAATATTGATTTTTCCGCACATTTTCACATTCACCTTTAGCGCAAAAAATGCGTTTTCACCGCATGAATATTGAACTTCAGTAACCGGCTGCACCGATTCTTGGTTAGCGCCCTGTGGATGGACCGCAAGCCGCTGATTATACGAGAGTTATAAATGTAAAAATCTGTTTGACTTAAAACCGGAAGCGCGTAAATTCACAATTGTTCTTTGACATTTCAAAGGTTTTCCCGGTTGGCGGCGAGTCCGGGTCCCAAGCAAGGTCACCTCGCAACGGCGCAAGCCGTAAAGCGACGGAGGGCCGGTAAGGGTCTAGCAGCGAACTGCCGGTCGAGGAGAACGTGAAATGTTTAAAGGCAAAGATAGAAGCCCCGAGGTGTTGACCGATTTACCCGGTTGGCGGTAAGCCCGGAGCCCAAGCTTCAGCGTAAGCTGATTAAAGATCGCGCTTTGTTGAGTTTCGCAAGGAACTAGGACAGGGAAAGCTGGTCGGCAAGGGTCTATAGCGAACCGCTGGTCGAGGTGAATGGGTCAACCACAAAACTCGGGGCTTCTTAATTTGAGCCGGTTGCGGGCGTGAGCGAAGCGGGAGCCCGCAGGCGAAATCCTGAGCGAAGCGAAGGATCTGCTTTCCCAATTCCGCTTACTCTAATCCCCCATACACCAGCTTGCCGCCCAGGAACGTCGCTTCCACTTTCACGTTCTTGATAGCTGCGGGCGGGATCTTAAAAATGTCGTCGGAGAGCACAACGAAGTCGGCCAGCTTGCCCGGCGTAATCGATCCCTTCTCTTTTTCCTGGAACTCTGCATACGCTGATCCCATGGTGTAAGCCTCAATAGCCTCGGTCACGGTCAATTTCTGCTCCGGCACCCAGCCACCAGGGTTCTTGCCGTCAAGGGTCGCGCGGGTCACGGCGGCGTAAACGCTCCACATCGGGCTCAGCGGAGCTACTGACCAATCCGTGCCGAAAGCCAGCCGCACACCGTTATCGAGAAAAGTACGGAACGCATACGTGCGCTTGATGCGGTCAGGGCCAATGCGGCTTTCTGCCCAGCGGCCATCGTCAATCGCGTGATAAGGCTGGACCGAAGCGATCACGCCCAGCCGCGCGTAGCGCGCAAAATCCTTGGCCGCCATGTGCTGCGAGTGCTCGATGCGCCAGCGCCGGTCGCGCTTGCCGTTGGCCTTTTCAATCTGCGTAAAGATGTCCAGCGTCATGGAAATCGCGCGATCGCCAATGGCATGAACGCAGAGTTGCAAGCCGGCAGCATCCGCGCCTTTTAATCGCTGCTGCATTCCGGAAACGGGGTGCATTTCTTCGCTCAACAAACCGTGAGTGTTCGGCGCGTCAGTATATGGATCGAAGAAGTACGCCGTCTCTGATCCCAGAGAACCATCGGTATAACCTTTGACAGCGCCCGTACGCAAGAGCGCGGTCCCAAAAGCACGCCGGATGCCGAGCTTGGCCTGGTCTTTCCAGCCGGTTTCCATGGGTGCCGCGTAGATCCGCACAGTAAGGGCGCCCTGTTCCTGCAACTCGGCATAGGCCTTCACGTCGTCATAAGAAGGGTTCATGTGCTGCACGCTGGTCACGCCAAGTGAAGCCGCATGGTCCATGGCCTGGTGTATGGCGCGCATGCGATGCGCCGGGCTCATAGGCGGCATGACTTTATCCACCAAGTCCTGCGCGGCGTCTCTCAGAACGCCTGTGGGATTGCCCTGCGCATCATGCACGATCTGTCCGCCCGCGGGATCGGGAGTTTTGGCCGTGATGCCGGCCAGCCGTAGCGTGACTGAATTTGCCAGCGATTCGTGCCCGTCATAACGATTGACCCAGACCGGAGTGTCAGGGGTGGCGGGATCGACCAGTTCCTTGGTAGGGAGATTGGGTGGCGACCACTTCTGCTCGTCCCAGTCGCCGCCGGTAATCCATTCACCTTTGGGCGTGGCCTTGGCGCGCTCGCCGATCCTGCGCGCAAATTCCTCGGGCGAAGCCGCGTCTTTGAGTTGCACGGCTTGCAGGTGATCGCCGCCATCGACAAAATGAACATGGGCGTCATTGAATCCGGGCAGCAGTAATTTGCCTTGCGCGTCCAGCACTTTGGTCATAGGCCCGTGCCACGTATCCACCTCAGCGGCGCTGCCCACGGCAACAATGCGTTCGCCCAGCACAGCCAGCGCTTCCGCGTGCGGCCGCGTCTTGTCTACGGTCCAGATTTTCGCATTGGTGACGATCAGATCGGCCGCGGGCCTGGATTGCGCGGACGCTATGGAGCGTGCAATCACAAAAACGAAGATGACGGCCAGGGCGCTGCACAACTTCATCCTGGAGCTCATCCTGCTACCTTTCTCCCCACTTGAGTTTGGTTCGCAGAACGTCAAAGAAAGACCGGCCAGGGAGTTTGAACAATTTCACTTTGAAATCCGATTTCCTGCACCGCACTACATCTTGTTCATTGAGGGGTATTCCCTCCTGGCCATCGACGGTCAGGTATGCCCGCTCTCGCGTAACGATCAACCGCACCTCGATGATCGCGGTGTCGTGCACTACCAGTGGCCGGTTAGTGAGAGCGTGCGACGCCACCGGCGTGATAAGAAAACCGGGGACGTCGGGGGCCAGAATTGGACCTCCGGCGGCGAGAGAGTACGCGGTGGAGCCTGTTGGCGTGGCTATGATCAGGCCGTCAGCCTTATAGTTGGCAACGAAGTTCCCGTTCACGCGAACTTCAAAGTCGGTGATGCGCGCCACGGCGCTCTGGTTCAAGACCACTTCGTTGAGCGCGTCATAATTGGCTACGCACTCGCCGTCGCGCTGCACCTGGCAATGGAGCATGGGCCGCTGGCTGAGCTCGCATCGGCCGGCATCAACCTCGGCCAGAGCGTGCACAATCTCGTCGTGTCTAACCTCGGTCAAAAAGCCGAGCGAGCCGAGGTTCACGCCGAGAATAGGAATGCCGGCGCGCGCGACTTGCCGCGCTGTGGAGAGCAACGTGCCATCGCCGCCCAGGACAATCACAAAATCCGGCCGCGCCTCCGTCAGGTCTTCCCTCTCCACCAGTTCACATCCTCGACAGAACTCACGGGCCACAGAATCTACTGTGACGGCGTAGCCATGGGCGTGCAGCCACTCCGCAACCAGGCGGACAACCGCCGGCAGGTCTGGCTTGCCTAGCTTGGAGATGATAGCCGCTCTTTTCATCAGAATTCCGCGTGCAAAAGAAATTCCCTGTTCCCTTCCATGCCGAGGATTGGAGATTCCATCAATTCTATGTGCTGGCCGCCCAGAGCTTCCACTTTCTGGTGGACTTTCAGGGCCGCGCCCTGCTGCGCCTGCTCGTCTCTGACGATCCCGCCTTTGCCCACCAGTTCACGCCCGACTTCGAACTGTGGCTTGACCAGCACTACGGCCTCACGACGCACGGTTGGCGGCGTCGCAAATGCCGACTCGAGCACCGCCGGGAGCACGAGTGTAACAGAGATGAAGGACACGTCGATCGCGACGAAGCTGATCGGAGACTGGACCCCAGCCTGCGCCAGTCTTTCCGGCGTGAGATAACGCGCGTTGGTCTTCTCCAGCAGTTTCACGCGTGGATCAGAGCGCAGGCGCGCGTGAATCTGTCCATAGCCGGTGTCCACGGCAATTATCTTCGCAGCGCCGTGTTGCAGCATGCAATCAGTAAAGCCGCCGGTGGAAGCGCCCACATCCATGCAGGTCCTGCCGGTCAAATCGATCTTCCAGTTCGCCAGCGCGGCCTCCAGTTTGAGCCCGCCGCGGCCGACATACCTCAGATCATCGCCCAGCAACCGAATCTCGGCATCTGGCTCCACGCCTGCGCCGGCCTTCACGACCTTCTGTTCATTCACCAGCACGCGCCCGGAAAGCACCATGGCTTGCGCTCGCTCGCGCGAAGGCACCATGCCGCGCTCCACCAGGAGCTTGTCAATCCGGACCTTCATCAACATCAATTGTATGTTGGGATTATGAAGCTGGATCAGAATCTCACGAGGGACTCTTCAAAATCCGCTACCTGCGGCGGTTTCCTGCCTGAGCTCCGGAGCACTTTGTGTCCTTCGCCGGAGAGCATCCGCCTCTGTGCGTTGGGGCCGCCGGGAAATTTGGGCTGAAGACTGCCATCGCTTCTCAGGACTCGCCAATACGGCGTTACAACCTTCTTGCCGGCGCGCCTCTCTTCTTCCGCCGCTTCGGCAGCGATCCTCACGAAGATACCGGTGCAAAGCGGGCAGGCAACATCAACCTGGCTGCGTCTCGCCAACTCTTCACGCAGATGGAGTACGGTGACAAGCTTTCCTTCGGGCACGCGGCGAATGAGCGCGTCAACGTCGAGCGGACGGGGGATGACCATGCGTCCTTTCCCAAAACGGGAGCGCATGCGCACGGGAATATCCACGATCTTCGGCTCCTGCTGGCGCTCGAGCTTTTGCCGCCATGAAATCCGAGAGGTGAATCTCGCCGGCATCTTCTTTGAATTGCGGACAAGATCATACCGCTCGATCAATGGGGATGCAATGTCTTTCCCACCTGAAAAGAATGAAAATCGATGGCGGAGGCTGGCAGAAAAAATTCATCATGCTTTAACAATCCGCACCTGATCGTGTGCAAAGCGCCAAAAACCGCGGCTTGCCGCAGCATTACCTATGTAACGCGACTCTTTTCCACACTGTTTTTCACTGAACTGTTGAAAACCAGCAAAAAAAATGGAAACGGATTTGCGAAGTCACCTCTGTGTTGGCACACAAGCACAATAATGCAATTTTTTGTAGTCATCGCAGCAAGTCTCAACCTTCCAGTAAGGGGCGCATGCGCTAGAATGGCTTTCAGCAAAGTCAAAGCCATGGCCGGCAAAAACAAACCTGCAACTAAAACCTCTGGACGCAAGACGCGGCGCAACAACGCGAAAACGCGCAGCTCGCCTGCCAAGGTTTCAGCCAATGGCAAGGCCGCGCCGGCTGTACTGAATTCTGACAAGTTAAAAGACCTTTGTTCCACCATGCTGAAGTGCCGGATGCTCCAGGAGAAGATGCAGACGCTGGTATCCGAAAAGAAGTTGGGTCAGCCAATCGCGGGCGCTGCAGGACATGAGGCTGTACTGGTTGGTGCGATCGCTCATCTTGTACCCGCGGATTCCATCACGCTGGCGCAGGGCGGTTGCATAGCCAGCTACATCAAGGGCACTCCGCTTAAATCAATTGTTGCGCAACTTTTCAAGTCACGAGTCGGCGCGGCTGGGCGTGGCGTCGAGGAAGAGAACCGGCATGTTTCTCCCGCCAAGCTCAGCATAGCTAAAGGCTTGAAGCTGGCCGATGACGTGAAGGAAAAAGCACGCGTGGCTATGGTTTTCCCTGGAGCCGACGAAACAGCGCTCGCTTTTCTTCACGACGCTTTGACCCTTGCAGCAAAATACAAGCAGCCGCTTATCTGTCTGACTGAGACCAGTCTCTTATCCGAACCGGACGCTGCCGACTCAACAGCAAAGCCTCCTGAATGCCACTTCCCGCAAATCACTGTGGATGGAACGGATGTTGTTGCGATTTTTCGCGTAGCGCAGGAAGCGGTGCGTCGCGCGCGAGCAGGTCATGGGCCATCGTTGATTGAATGCGTGATGCCGAGCGAAGCCGCAACGCAGCGGGAATCGAGAGATGGCGCGCGCGATCCACTTGCATTCATCGAACAATATCTAAGACGCAGGGACCTATGGTCGGATGAGTGGCGGCGCAAAATCATCGACGATATCAGCAAGGAGATGGAAGAAGCGATCACGTCAGCAGGAGAATCGTCCGCTTCGGAGGTCCCCTTTGACCACGTTTACTCAGCCGACGGCGTGAGCGCGCACCTGGAGTTGAGCGCTTCCCTGCCGAGCTGAATCAAGCCCCAGGCAAATAGGCTGGCGCTGGAAATTACGCGAGGTTCGCGTCATACTATAAGGATGAATGCCAAACCTGCTGCCGCCCTGGAACCTGACTACGAAGAAATAATGGAGTGGATCGAGGCCTTTGACGAGGTCGTAGACCAGGAAGGCCCCAGTCAAGGGACGCGGCTGCTTGATGCCCTGACCAAACGCGCCCGTCAGGCCGGCGTGGATGTGCCGGTCCAGCTGAATACCCCCTACATCAACACTATTCCGGTGGAAGAGGAAGTGCCTTATCCGGGCGATCGCGCGATGGAGCGCCGCATCAAGAGCCTGATTCGCTGGAACGCCATGGCCATGGTGCATCGCCAGAACAAGAAAGACCCCGGCATTGGCGGACACATTTCTACCTATTCTTCTCTGGCCACGCTGCTGGAAGTTGGTTACAACCATTTTTTCCATGCCACATACGGCGATGAGCCCGGTGACTTCGTTTATTTCCAGGGCCACGCATCTCCCGGCGTGTATGCGCGCGGTTATCTTGAAGGCCGCATCAGCCAGGAGCAGGTGGAGAATTATCGTCACGAATTGCGTGACAAGCCGGGACTGTCGTCTTATCCGCATCCCTGGCTCATGCCTGAATTCTGGCGCTTCCCTACGGTTTCCATGGGCCTGGGTCCGCTGAATTCCATCTATCAGGCACGCTTCATGCGCTACCTGGAAAACCGGGGACTGATCAAGCCAACGCCGCGTAAAGTGTGGGCCTTCGTCGGCGACGGCGAGACCGACGAGCCTGAAGTCCTGGGTGCACAGCTGACCCTGGCGTCACGCGAAAAACTGGACAACCTCATCTTCGTAATCAACTGCAACCTGCAACGGCTTGATGGACCGGTGCGCGGCAACGGCAAAATCATCAATGAGCTGGAAGCGGCCTTCCGCGGGACCGGCTGGAACGTGATCAAAGTGATCTGGGGCTCCGGCTGGGATGACCTGCTGGCGCGCGACCACTCCGGCATGCTGCTTAAGCGCATGGAAGAGTGCGTTGATGGCGAATACCAGGCATTCAAAGCCAAAGACGGCGCGTTTGTGAGAAGAGAGTTTTTCGGCAAGTATCCAGAGACAGCGGCGCTGGTCGCGGACTGGACTGACGACGAAATCTTCCACCTGCAGCGCGGCGGCCTTGATCCGCAAAAGGTCTATAACGCCTACAAGCGCGCGGTGGAACACAAGGGCGGACCAACGGTGATCCTGGCCAAAACCATCAAGGGCTATGGCCTGGGCTCGGCACAGGCGCGCAATGCCACCCACCAGGAAAAGAAAATGACCGACGAAGCGCTCACGGCCTTCCGGTCGCGCTTTGAGATTCCCATTCCAGACAAATCCGCCCAGGAAGGCGCACCTTATCGCCCGCCGGACGATAGCCCGGAGATTCAATACTTGCAGGAACGCCGCAAAGCGCTTGGCGGATACATGCCGATGCGCGATGGACACGTGCGCGGCTTCGAGGCCCCGAGTCTTGAAACGTTCAAGGAATCGTTGGAAGGCTCAAAAGGCCGCGCGGTCTCCACGACAATGGGC
>Ga0137395_10000572_pt1 | contig 15702 bp, 16 predicted proteins | sample czobulk216metaG_FD_108283 | JGI IMG/M metagenome (GOLD analysis project Ga0137395, IMG submission 108283) | Vadose zone soil microbial communities from Angelo Coast Range Reserve, California, USA - czobulk2.16 metaG | ecosystem: Environmental > Terrestrial > Soil > Vadose zone | place: USA...
AAGTCATGATCAGCCGACTGCATCGAGCCGCCCTTGGATGGCAAGGGGCTACTGGGCGGTGGCTCTCCTTGCTGCGTTCGCGACGGCCTGTTCCATCGTCTCAGCCATCTTCTGGTCCGTTTCAGGGAGCAGGAACGCGTAGTGTGACAGCGTCGTCTGGATGCTCTTGTGCCCGAGCCGCTTCGACACGAGCGCGATGTCCACGCCGTTGTTGAGCAGCGTGGTCGCGTGGCTGTGCCGGGTGTCGTAGAACCGGGCCTTGATGGTGACTCCTGTCCTTCTCAGCGCGGTCTTCCAGCGCTGCGCCACGTTGGTCCGGTCCAGGATGCGCCCTAAGCGGGTTGCGAAGACGAAATCCTGCCGGTCGTATCCCTGGCCAGCGAGCATCATTTCTTCAGCTTGATGCTTGCGGTGGCTCTGGAGCACTTCCCACGTCGATTTGGCCACGCTCACGGTGCGTTTCGAGCCCTCGGTCTTGGTGGCGTCCTGAACAGAGAAGTGCCCGTATCCATCGCTCACCACGGTACGGACGATTGTGGCCTGAACGCCATTCTTCGTGTGCTCGAAGTCCGCCCACTTCAGCGCGAGCGCCTCCTGAGGACGCAACCCCGTGTGCAAGAGGAGGTGCCGCAATGGGTGCAGCCGGTCGCCTCGCGTCTTCTCCAAGACCGCGGCGATCTGCTCAGCGGAGAGGAACGTGGGAGGCCGGTTGACCTTCTTGGGCAGCTTGAGACGTGCCGTCGGATTGGTCGCCAGGAGCTTTCCCGGCTCGACCGCCCACTCGAACGCTTGATGCAGGACGGCGTGCGTGTAGCGGATGGTCCGCGGTGACAGCCCCTTGGTCTCCTTCAAGTCGCTGTAGAAGGCCTGCACGACCTGCGGGGTGATCTCCTGCAGTCTCCGCGCACCGAAGGCTGGCACCGCATGGTGCTCCATCAGGTACTTGTAGCCGTTCAGCGTCTGCTCCGTCACGTCGATCTTCGTCTTGTACCAGTCCTCCAAGTACTCGCTGAACGTCTGCGTTGACCGTCGGACGAGCACCTTAGTATCCGCGTCGCGCAGCATCTTCGTGAGTTCCCGCCGCGCCTCGTTGGCGTTGCCCTCGACGGTCTTCGCAGAGTACTGTCGCTGGCCCTCCTGGTCGCGCCCGAGGTAGACGCGCACGAGCCACTTCATTTCTCCACGGGGGATCAACTGTCCGCGGTTGGCCACGATGCCTCCCTAGTGATCGGGGTTCGTGTGCCGTTCCCTCATCTCCCTCGACGGTGTGCCGGTGTGCCGCCTCGTGTGCCACCCTCAGTGGGTCAACAGTGTGTCGCGCTCCCTGAGGGCTGCACATTTCGTTGTGATGCAAGCGTTTATCGCGGACGGACACGACTCGCGCTGCGCGCACACCAAAGCGGCACACTAAACCGCACACCGCCGCGTGAGATGCTGGTACGACACGACTTAGGTCGTGGCGTAATACTGACTCTGGATCAAAAGAGCTCTGCTCCATGGCATTGCAATAATAACACTGGTAAGTTGCTTTTAAAGCATATATACATTACGTTAATAGCAACTAAGCGTCTTGCTGAAATGGCCCCTCGTTCGCTCAATAGCTCTGCCGATATCGAGTTGGCGCTTCTCCGCGTCGGGGAACTGCTGGCGGCTGCCGGTGAGCCTCAGGCGATCGTGATCGTCGGTGGTGCTGCCCTCGGCCTCCTCGGCGTCGTGGCTCGCGCCACTCGCGACGTCGACATTCTAGCTTTCGCCAGGCCGCGCGGTCGGGACGCTTGGACGCTTGTCCCGCCGCCGCCGCAACTCCCGGAATCGTTGGCGGTGGCAATCCGCACCGTAGGCCGGGATCTGGGCCTGGCGGACGACTGGCTGAACACGGGTCCAGCCCTCCAATGGAAGCAGGGTCTTCCTCCAGGACTCGAGACGCGAATCCGGTGGCGGCAGTACGCGGCTCTGCGGGTCGGCCTCGTGGGTCGGAAGGACCTCATTTATCTGAAGCTTCACGCGGCCGCTGACAACAGCCCGGAGGGGAGCCACGCGCGGGATCTCGCGGCGCTCGATCCAACGGATGCAGAGCTTGAGGAGGCTGCACAGTGGGTCAAGGGCCAGGACGCCGGCGCCGCCTTCCCGCGTCTTGTCGACGAGGTGATGATCAGTGTCCGCGCGCGCCGCAGCTAACAGCACGACTGGCCTCCTTGAGGCAACGCTCGACGTGCTCTGGCGCCAGTGGCGGGCCATCGGCGGTGCCGCGGCCGGTGGGGCGGCTACCACGCAGGTCGATCCCGAGACGCTGTGCCTTGCCTCGCTTGTGTTACAACCACACGAGCCACGCCTGTGGACCACTATGATCGACTGGCTCCGGCTAGGCGCAGCTCTTGTCAGCGTCCAGCGCCTCAAGAACCTGGCCGATGAGTTCCCAGGCAGTCGAGATTTGCTTCCTCGCCTTGCCGCAACGGTACTCGAGGAAGGTAAGGACGCCCGGTTCAGAGCGCTCCTGACGAGGCTGGCCGGGGCCAGGGCCGAGCGCAGGACCCGAATTGGTTCGCATCCGCCCAAGCAACGGAGTGGCGGCCCGGCCCTGCAGGCTTCGGCCGCGCTGTTGCTTCGGCTTCGTGCCGCCTTTGGCGTGGGCGTGAAGGCTGATCTGGTCGCATTCCTGTTGGGACAGCGGGTGCGCGTCTCAGTGGCCATGGTGGCCGCAGCTCTTTGCTACTCGACGCCGGCGGTTTTCCGCGCGCTCCAGGACCTCCGTGTGGCCGGCTTCGTAAGGTCAACGGATCAACCGACGGCGGCGGAGTACTGGATCGATACTTACCGGTGGTATGACTTGCTTGGTGGTCAGAAGGCTGTCGCCTATTGGGGATTCTGGCGCGAGACCATCGCATACGTTGCTGCAGTGCTAGCGTGGGAAGAGGAAGCAGGACGGCGTTCGTTCAGCGAGTACGCTCGGGCAACTTCGCTGAGGCAGGTGGCGGAGCATCACGAGCCGGACCTCGTGCGAGCGGGACTCCTCGGACCGGAGCTCGCACTCCCTCAATCGGCGAACCTCGCGGACTGGCGCGAATTTCACAAGCACCTCGCACAGCGTGTACTCGACCGCGTGTAAGGATTTCCTCAATAGCGGAACAATGCTGAAGTAGAAGAGCGTGACCATCTACGCCCTTCATGCGTTGCCCCCCTGGACCCTCATCAGACCTCGTTCGCGTGATGAACACCTGCAGCGTGCGAGCAAAACTCACGCAACCTCTCGCACTGAACTAGCTCAACCTCAGCAGCAGGTGACACGAGCTCGCGTTGATGACGCAAGTTGCTGAGATTCAGCTTGTTGGATCGGCCCCTCTGGATCAGGAAAGTCCTGGTTCGAGCCCAGGAGGGGCAGCTGTGATGGGCCGCTCGGCGCGTTTTGCCGGCGGCCCTTCTTCGTTCCCCTCAGGCTGTTTGCCGCTTGCTGGGCCGCGCCGTCCGCCCTGGAGGGGCAACTCGAGGCGCAATGCGGTGTCGACTTTCGTCAGCCACAGGGGGCGGCTATCATGCGCACGATTGAAGCCCGCTGATGTCCGACCGTCCCTGGACGAACATCAAGCCTCGACAGAGGGAGCGATGGCACGAGACCTAGACCAGGAGATGAGAAACAAGGCGCTGGTTCTCGAGGCATTCGACGCACTCTTCAACCGGAGAGACTTTGCGGCCGCTGAGAAGTACTGGTCGCCCACGTACATCCAGCACAGCGCCGGGATCGCCCCCGGGCGAGACGGGCTCCTCTCGTTGGTGCATGGTCTCACGAGGCGGTACGAGAGCTCGCTCGCAGTCGCCGAGGGCGACTACGTCATGGTCCACGGGCGCTTCACGGGTGGTGGGAGGCCGACCCGGATCGTCGTCGACATCCTCCGCATAGAGGGAGGACGTCTCGCAGAGCACTGGGACGTCGTGCAAGACGAGGCGACCAAGGCTGAATCGAAGAGCGGCCTCCCCATGTTCGGCGAGGCGTTTCCGGAATGAGCGTACTGCGGAGAATGCGGCAGCGCCGCCCTCGACCTGAGGGCAGCGCTGCGTCATTGGCTCAATGCGCCGTGGCCATCTGCTCGGCGAAGTACCGCCCCCCCTCGTGCGGTACCCCTGCGTCGACCACATCGCAGTAGACCATCGTCTGGTTGAGCAGCTGGTAGGCGATCTCGCCAAACGTGAACGGCCCCGGCAGACCCGCCCGCGCGCCATCCAGCTTGCCGTACATGTAGTTCAGCGTGCAGTTGCAGGCGAACGCGACATCGTGCGTCGGCGCCGCTGTGACGGACTTGAAGCCCTGCACATAGTCCGGCATCGGCTTGGCCAGACGGTACGTCCGGTCCTTGAACACCGGTGCGTAGAGGGAGACCGTGCCGGCCTTGGGGTCCACTCCCTGGATGCTGACGTTGATCAGCGCGCCGTTGTAGTCGGCCATCAACGGCAGTTTGGTGTCCACTGTGTTGTCCGTCAGCCACCGGGCGAAGTTGGTCTTCTTGTCGTCGACCCAGCAGTCGGTGACGGGTCCAAAGCCGTCCGTCTCGAACCGGATGTCCGGGCCCTCGGAGCGCTCGAAGATGTTCACGATCTCGACATCTGCCGTCTTCCCAGCCGGGAGCGACACATGGCAGGCGAGCGCCTTGTCGGCGAACACCTCGCCCGTCTTGCCGTTGAACACCTTGGGGGTCTCCTTGCCCAGGTCGTTCAGGTCGATGCCGGTGACCCAGCCGACGATCGGATGGACGAACAGGCCTTTGAAGCGGGGAGCGTCCTTTCCGTACGCCAGATGGACCTCGGAAAACGCCGGCATCATGAGGAACGTGTACCCGTTGGCCGGCGCGTCCGCGGTGACGCGGTCGATCGTCTTTTTGTCGTAGACCGAGATCTGCGGCGCCGCTCGCTGGTCCGTCACCAACTCCTGCACCATGAGGGAGTCGCGCGTGGTGAGTCCGCCGTCCTCGTCAGTCATCAGGTAGGGAATGGTACCACCCACCCAATTGCCCCTGGGCAGCCGTGCCAGCAACCGCTCGTCGCCGGCGACCGCGAACAGCTTCTCAGGCGCCTGCGCCAGCTTGGCCTGAAAGTCGGCGACGCTCATGCGCGTGCCATTGCGGTTCTTCATCGGACGACCCTCCTTTCGCCTCCCAAAAAAAGAAAGCGACCGCGAGCTACCCGATGCGGTAGCTCGGCGGTCGTGGGTCCTTCGTGGCGTCACCTATGTCGGCGTCGCGGAGGAGGCGAGGACCCGTGGCTTTGTGCCCCCGGCTTTGGCCGGGTTTGCCTTTCTCGCTGCAGGCGTTGCGTGCTGGGAAGGGGACCCGGCGGCCCTGGGGCGTCAAGTAGCTACCTCGCACTCGTCAGCTTCGACACCTCGGCGATCGTTGCCTTGTCGTCATAGATCCCGGCGCCCACCGCGTACGGCGTTCCTTTGGCGCTCAAGCCATACGTAAGCTTGCGGGAGCCCTCCTTTTCGCCGGGCTTCGGCCACCAATACTCGATCCAGGTGCCGGAAGGCTGTTTCGCCGCATCGCACCAACCTTCCGGGAAGAAATTCTTCCCCTTGGCGTCCTTGAGCGAGGCGTAGTCTTGGCCGACGAGCTGCGGCTTGATGGGGTGAACCGCGATGACCTTCTTGTCGCAGTCCACGACGAAGATATACGTGTCTTTCCACACCCACGGACCCTGCTTCTGGTTAAACGGTACCAGGTCACTTTTCTTCGACAACGTGCTGGCCGCTTGTCTGACCTTGGCGACGACTTCCCGAGCTGTTGCCTTGTCCTGCCCCACGGCGACGTTGGGGAGGGCGACGAAGAGAAGAGCCACCGCCCGCACCACGAGGATCTTGCCGTTCTTCATACCCGTTCTCCTTTCGCGACCCCGCCCTACTTCGCCGGGATCAAGTCGAACTTGCCAAACGTCTCCTGACGGAAGAGCGCGCCTTCCTTCGCGTCTCCACCGCTCCAGTGCTTGTGCCCGCCCGGGATCCGCAAGAAATCGCCTGCACCCACCCGCTTCTCTCCAGCATCGTCCTTGTACAGGTAAGCGCCGTTCAGAACGACGAGTAACACGTCGCTGGTGTGGCTGTGAATTCCCGTCGAAGCCGGGGGCGAACTTGGTACACCCGCCGTCGGGCCCCCTGACCGTGTCCCCCCAAATCAAAGCCGTGGAGACACCCGGCATCATGGCCTTGAAGGACGCCGTACGCGAGTCGGCGAAGATCACGGCCCCTCTGCCCATATACAACGGCCCCTGTCACGGCCAAAGCGATTGCGATTGCTGCCAGCGTCACCGTCCGCTTCACTGGGTCCTCCCACGTGGTTGTGATCGCGTTACTTGAGTCGCCCCTTTTCAAGCACCGGCTTTCCACCGACCGTGATGGAAGCGCCTCCCAACTGTGCCGCAAAGCCGAAGTCCGAGTTGTTGCTCCCTCCAGAGAACACGTCGTTGCCAAACACAATTGATACTGCGCCAGCCTGTGGCCACACGATCGCACCGGTCGCGAGCGGGAGGTCGACTTCAGGATTGAGGCCGATGTCGATCACGCCGAACTGGTCTTTGCCTGACCCCGCTGCGTCAAACACAGCCTGGAGCGGCGCAAGACCCGAAGCGGCGGTCATACTCGTCAGCTTGCCCTGGCTGAAGACAAGCGTGAGGCCCCGGATCACCTTGCCGAGCCACAGCGCCTTGTCGATCACAATCTTGCCTTTGGCACTTCCCGGCACGGCCGCGATCTGAAACTCGCCGGCGGGGAGCCAGGTGAGCAGGGCGGCTCCGCCTTGCTCGGCTTGCCCCGGCGTCAACACGCCGGCGCTGATCGTGGGCGTGCGGCCCGTCACGTCAAACGTCAGGCTGGTCCCGTTCGGATGGGTGAGCTGTACCGTGCCGCCGCTCGCGAATGCGCTGCGCAGCTGCTCCCCTGCGGCCTGGATCCGTTCCGGCGGCACGGCAACCGCCTTCCAGAAGCCTGTGGCGAGCCGGGTCCGAGTGACGCCGAGACGCTTCGCGAGCGTGGCGGTGGGATAGAGTCCATTCCCCAGATTGACAAAGTGCACGTTGCGCTTGAGGAAGACCTCATTCACCGGTGCGCCGGCCTTCGCCCTCGCGGCGAGCCGCTCTGCCGGCACCCCGGCGAACAGGCCCTCGGTTTCGACGAAATCGATCGCAATCTGCGCGTCGAACAGTTTCGCCACGGCAAGGTCGAGCTTCGGCTCCTGAGCGTCGTATTTCGTCGGGACCTCATCGTAGGACCGCCGGATCAGGCGCTCGCTCGAGATGGCCAGCATCGGTTGCGCACCTGCTTTCCGTGCCTCTATCGCCAGATCCTCCATCAACCCGGCATCCCGCACGCTCCCCGTGATGAGCACGCTCTGGCCTTCCTGGAGCATGGTGCTCGCGATCAACTGGTGCGCGATCGCCCTGACGTCCGGCTTCTTCGACTGCTGAGCGGAGGCCGAGGTGGCGACGCAGGCACCACCGAGCAACAGGAGAATGGACCGCTGGAACATGGGTGCCTCTCTTTCCAAGACGATGGCTGCCCGCAACACAAGAACCGGCCAAGCGGGTATCTCGCTCAGCCGGTTTCGCGATTTGCTCCCCTCGAGGCATTGGCGATTCCACACGACCTCGCGCCTCGGGGTTCATAGCATCTGAGTATCGTTTCAATATGCGGGCGGCTGCGCGGCTCGCAAGCCGGTCTGGATCTAGTCACGATTGAGGGACTCGCAAGACCTGTCGTGTGAGTGAGCGAAGTTCGGCAACTCCTCGCATCCGAAACGCCGAACTCCAGCAGCGGGTGACACGAGCTCGCGTGACTAAAGCAAGTTGCAGAGATTCAGCGCGTTAAGGTGGCCCCTCTGGATTAGGTAAACCAGGTTCGAATCCTGAAGGGGCAACTCCGCGTCCGCGCGGTCCCCGGTCCGAGTTCGCTTCGAGCGTGCGCGACTAAGATGGTGGGCGCCTGGGGAACGAGTGATTAGCACGGGTCGTCGTTTCACTCCCATGCGGTGACAATTGAGGTCTCCGCTGGACGCAGGATCCCCCATCCACCTGCACGGCGGCGGGCGTTGACACACATAACCCTGGTTCGAATCCAGGAGGGGCAGCTAACCGGCTCGGCGAGCTGAGGAGAGCAAAAAGAGGGCGACCACCGCTCGCCGCCAGGGGTCAAAGACGCCCTGGCAAGCCCTGGGGAAACACTCACCGGTGGAATTGCCTGAGAAGGAGCGGCGGTACGCTGCCGAACAGGACGAAATCAAGGCCAAGGCGGTAGCGCTCGAAGGCGAGTGTGATGCCCAGGTCGCGCGAAGCCGATCATCTCCTCCACCAGCACCATGGCTTCGCGAATTCGGTCGCTCTGTTTCAGGTGGCCATCGCCCTGGGGGCCTTGGCAGCCCTGACGCGCAACCGCGCCGGTTGGGTTGCCTCCCTATCCCTCGGTGGCGTGGGTTCGCTTTTTTTCGCGACGCAGGTCCTCTCTTAGACCGCGGAAATGCGACCCCGGCGCACAGCCCTCTGGCGCGCGCTGGTCTGGGACCTATGATGAAGGTGACCCAAGCCTTCCAGGCCACCCGTGGTCGATCTTCTCACGCGACTGCAAGCTGCCCTTGCCGACCGGTACACCATTGAGCGCGAGCTCGGCCGCGGGGGGATGGCCACAGTCTACCTCGCCCAGGACCTCAAACACCATCGCAGGGTCGCCATCAAGCTCGTGAAGCCCGAACTGGCGGCCGCACTCGGTCCGGCGCGGTTCCTCCGCGAGATCGCCACCGCCGCCGGCCTTACCCACCCTCACATCTTGCCGCTCCACGACTCCGGCGACGTCGCCGGCTTCCTCTACTATGTGATGCCGTTCGTGGAGGGCGAGTCCCTGCGGAGTCGGCTGGACCGGGAGCGGCAGCTCCCGCTCGCGGAGGCGCTCCAGATCACGCGTGAAGTGGCGGATGCGCTGGGCTACGCGCACAGCCACGATGTGGTACACCGGGACATCAAACCCGACAACATCCTCCTCTCAAGCGGGCACGCGCTGGTCGCCGATTTTGGAATCGCGCGGGCGATTAGCGCCGCGGGCGGCGATCGCGTGACGGCAACCGGCATCGCGGTGGGAACGCCGGGCTACATGAGCCCGGAACAGGCGGCGGGCGAGCAGCAGCTCGACGGCCGCAGCGACCTCTACAGTCTGGCGTGCGTGTTGTACGAGATGCTGGCGGGGGAGCCGCCGTTTACCGGACCGACCGTGCAAGCGGTGCTCGCGCGCCATTCCCTGGATCCCGTCCCACCGCTCCGCACCGTGCGGGCCACCGTGCCGGAGGCGGTCGAGCGGGCCATCACCCACGCGCTGGCCAAAGTGCCGGCCGATCGGTTTGTCACGGTCACCGAGTTCGTCGCGGCCCTGTCCGCTCCCGCCCCGAGCCCAGGTCGAGCCGGGGGGGAGAACGCGATCGTCGTGTTCGATTTCAAGAATATCTCCGGCGACCCCGCACTCAACTGGCTGTGCAGCGGGATCGCGGAGACGGTGAGCGTGGACCTGAAGAAGGTTGCGGGGTTGAAGATCATCGGTCGCGACAAGGCGCTGCGGGCGCTGGCCACGAGACCCGACCAGGCGATCAGTGAGAGCGACCTCTCACAGTTGGGGCGCGCGCTGGGCGCCCGCTGGGTCGTCTGGGGGGGATTCCAGAGCTCTAGCAATCTCATCCGCATCACGCCGCAGTTTGCGCAGACCGACACCGGGGAGCTGATCAGCGCCGCCAAGATCGACGGTCGCATGGAGGACATCTTCACGCTCCAGGACCGCATCGTCACCACCCTGATGGAGATCCTCAACGTCGAGGTCTCGCATCATGAGCTGCAGAAGATCGGCAAGGCGGAGACAGATCAGCTGCAGGCCTATGAGTGCTACGCCAAAGGACGGCAGCTGTTTCGGCAATTCGGGAAGACCAGCTTCGAGCAGGCCGCGCAGTACTTCCAGCAAGCGATCGCCATCGACCCAGAGTACGCGAACGCGTACTCCGGGTTAGGGAGCGTCTTCGCCTTCAGATACATCGCGCGGACGCGGCGTGAGGATCTCGAGGTCGCGATTGCGCACCTCGAGCGCGCCCTGGCGTTGGACCCCGACTTGTTCGAGCCCTACCAGTGGCTCGCCTACGCCTACATGCGCGAATACCGCTTCGACGAGGCGGAGCAGGCGGCGCTCCGAGCGACGGAGATGGACCCGGACGGCACGTTCGCGCACTACTTCCTCGGCTGCAACTACATCGTTCGAGCCGCCATCGAGCACGACTGGCCGTGCTTTGCCAAGGCGGTCCCGAGCTTGGTACGATCGATCGAGCTCGAGTTCAACTATCATCCCTCGCACCTCGGCCTGGCGTGGGTCTACCTGCTCAATGGGCAGTATGATCTCGCGCGCGCGCTCCTGGACCATACGGTCCGGCTGGAACAGACGGGAAAGTTCAAGGAGATCAAGTTCGTCGGGGGATTGACGCTGCGCGCCGGTCTCGCGCTGCGCGAGGACCGGCTGGACGACGCCTCCGAGCTGTTCCAACGGGCGCTCGAGCTCTATACGGCGGCGGATCACGTCTACGCCGAGGCGTTCACCGCCCTCGCGCATTGCGGCCTGGGCGAAATCGCGATCCGGCGCGGGACCCACGACATCGCGCTCGAACATTACACACGGGCTTGTGACATCTGTGCGAGCAATCCCCAGAAGCTGGGGATCGGATACATCGTCGTGAAAGCGCGCTTGGGGCTGGCGACCGTGTTCCACAAGCTGAGGATGCATCGCGAGGAGGCGACGCACTTCAAGGCAGCATCGGATCTCTTCTCGCAGAAACAGGGTTACGACTTCAACTGGATGTGGGAGGGAAGCGACGCGCAGGCTAGCTACGACGTTGCCCGCTACCACGCCGCATCCCGCCACCGGAACGAGGCAGTGGCGTCGCTGTGGGAGGCGGTCAAGGCCGGCTGGGGTGACGTCCCGCAGCTGAACTCGGAGGAGAGCTTCGCGCCCTACCTGGCGGACCCCGAGCTCGACGCGGTGCGGCGGGCGGTGGCCGCCCGCGGTCGCATCCCGGAATACCCAGCCGAGCTGTTCAGCAGGGTACCGGCGCCCGCGACGGCATAAGGGAGGGTGAACCGATGCATCTGGTCGTTGGGGCAACGGGCCTGTTGGGCAGCGAGATCTGTCGCCGGCTGTCGGCGACGCCGCAGTCGGTTCGCGCGCTGATTCGGCCCACGGCGGACAAAGCGAAGGTCGAGACGCTCAAGCGATACGGTGTCGAGCTCGTGCAGGGGGATCTGAAGGACCGCGCCTCGCTCGAGGCCGCCTGCCGGGGCGCGGCGGCGGTCATTACCACCGCGTCCAGCACGTTTTCGCGGCAAGCGGGCGATTCGATTGAAAGCGTGGACCAGCGGGGTCAGCTGCGACTCATCGCTGCCGCGCAGGCCACGGGCGTCCCTCGGTTCATCTACATCTCCTTTTCCCACCAGATTACCGTCGACTGCCCGCTGGCGACCGCGAAACGCACCGTCGAGCGGCAGCTGCAGCAGAGCAGCCTCGGCTACACGATCCTGGCGCCGACCTTCTTCATGGAGGTCTGGTTGAGTCCGGCCCTCGGGTTCGACCCCGCCAGCGGGAAGGTTCAGATCTACGGCTCGGGCGCGAACCCGATCAGCTGGATCTCCTTCGGCGATGTGGCGCAGTTCGCCATCGCCTGCCTGGACGACCCCGCAGCGCGCAGTGCGACGATCGAGCTGGGCGGTCCGGAGGCGCTCAGCCCGCTCGAAGTCGTGAGCCGTTTCGAAGGGGTGGGAGGGCGCAAGCTCGCCGTCACGCACGTACCGGAAGACGTGCTCCGGGCACAATACGCAGCCGCCACCGATCCGCTGCAGCGGAGTTTTGCTGCGTTGACGATCGCCTATACGCACGGCGATCCCATCGACATGGGGGCGACGCTCCGCCGATTTCCGGTGTCTCTGCTGTCGGTGAACGAGTACGCTCGCCGGACGGTGAAGCCCTAACCTCCCGACGGTCTGTCGCGCAGCACCGCTGTCGCGAGCCTCATTAGGATAGTGCCAGCGTTTTGCACGCATTTCTCCGGACCTGAGCGGACATAGATGTCAAACCCACAGGGCGCCGATGCCCGTCGGGACGCCACTGCCGGTCATTTTGTCCGTTTTCAAGGTCCTGGGGCCGCCGCTCTGGATTAGGTGAACCAGGTTCGAATCCTGGAGGGGCAACTCACAGCGGAACTCACACCACGCGACCCCCTGAAAGGTCATCAGGGGGTCGTCGTGTTTTCCAACGCCCCGAGTCCAGACACGTGCTCCATCCGGGGGGGCAAGCAGGCGGCGAACGCGTTGCGCCAGATCCTGCCTGGACGGCGACTTTCGCGTCAATGGGCCGCCTGCGGGTCGCGCGCGCGATGCACCCAACCCAGCAGCACGCCGTAGAGCGTGAACTGGACAAAGCCTGCCGCCACCTCGACCGCAATCCAGGACGCGACCGATGGCACGCCGTACTTCGCCGCTTCAGCAAGCGCCTCGTAGCTCACGAGGATGCTGCCGACGAGCCAGGCGAAGAGCACCGCATCGCCGATCGAACGCCCGGACCGCGGCAGCTGCGCGTACAGATACGACATGATGCTGCCCTGGATCAGCATCGAGAGAACGCCGAGGCCGAAGATGGGCTGCGCCCGGAGGTATGTCACCGCGGCGTAGTGCGCGGCGTTCACGCCGAAGTGCGACACCGCCTGGGTCGCGAAGGTCGCGACCACGTAGGCGAGTACCGCCAAGAAGTGTTTCCTCATCGGCCCCCTCCCAAGGTAACTTGCGTTATGCAAGGAATCTATGAAGTCGCTTGCCAACCGCAAGTCAATGCAATTAGAGTGCTGCCATGAAGAAGAAAACTATGGCCGAGCGGCGCTCCGCGTGCCCCCTGAACGCAACCCTCGAGGTACTCGGCGACCGCTGGTCGCTCCTCATTGTACGAGACCTCATCTTCAAGGGGCGCACCACGTACAAAGACTTCCTCGCCGGGGGGGAAGGAATCGCCACCAACGTCCTGGCGGACCGTCTGCGGCGCCTGGAAGCGGAAGGCGTCATCGAGAAAGGGCGCGATGCAGCTGATGCCCGGCGCCTGGTTTACCGACTTACGGCAAAGGGACTCGCTCTCGCGCCCGTGCTGGTCGAGATGATCGTGTGGGGTGCTGGTCACTACCAGACGGCAGCGCCGCCCGCCACGATCCGGGAGATGACGCAGCATCGCGAGCGGTTCCTCGCCGCCATCCGCTCGCGAGCTGGCGCTGCCTGACCCTGCCGCGTCCCGCTCCCACGGCGGCGCAAGGCCGGGGCGTCCTTGCCGGAAGAACAGCACGAGGCCCCACAAGTCAGCCGCCGCAGGCCGCCTTGAACGCGCCCTCAAAAATTGCGACCCAAGCCTGGCCGTACCCACGGTCACGCAGCATCGCCGCCTTCTCACCGAATGCTTCCCAATTGCTCTGGGTGAGGACGACTCGTGTCCGTTTATTTCCAAGGGCGGTAAACCGCACTTCAACCAGGGTTCTGGCGTCTACTTTTTCGCCGGGTGGGGCGAAGTGGAAGTCCATGCTGACGAAGTCGTGCGGATCGTATGATTTGATCGTGCCCCACAGGTACTCTGTGCCATTGGGCCCTATCTCCACGATCTTGCCGCCCTGTTTCGCCTCGACACGTATCGCCTTGGCGGGTGCGCCGCCCATTGCCGATACGGTGAATCTGCCGAGCGGCCACCAGGTGTCCATTTCGTTCAGAAACACCGTGAACGCCCTTTCTTGGCTGCAGGGAACCTCGATGGTCTTGATGATCGGATCCAGCATTACGTTCTCCTTTTCGGTGTCATGCGTCGCACAATCTCAGCACCGTAGGAAGACAAGACTTCTGACCAGAACCTCTCCAGATATTTTCGTAGATCATCGAGCCCGTCGCGCTTGATTGAATACAAGCGACGATTGCCTTGCGGCTGCACGCTGACCAACCTCGCGGACTGAAGCACCTTCAGGTGTTGGGACACGGCAGGGCGGCTCACCGGCTGGCCCTCCGCCAACTCACCCACGGTTCTAGGCCGCTCGCGCAACGCCTCGAGGATGCGGCGGCGGGTTGGATCTGCGAGGGCTGTAAAGACCTCTGCGTAAGCCATGACTTACAGTAAGCAATGACTTACAATGTGTCAAGTCGGCTATTCCGTTACCAGATCGGCTTTCGACCTTGCCGGACGTGCTGCCTAGTTACGCGCCTGAAGTTGCCGCGCGCGCGTAGATTGGGGAGATGAGCCATTTTTCTTCAGTACGCCGCAGCTTAAGCGCGGTCCGTTAGGCGGCGGAACCGAGCCATTCCTGAACCAGGCCCTTCGCGATGAGCGCTCGAAGGCGTATTACACCCGCTCTTGTGCGCCGACTCGCCCTCGCTCTGCCCGAGACCATCGAGAGCTCGCACTTGTCGCGTCCGGATTTCCGGGTTCGTAACAAGATTTTTGCGACGCTGCCGCCCGATGGTCAGACAGTTGTCCTCAGGTTGGCGCCGGCCGATGTTGACGCTCTCGTATCGGCGGCCCAAGCCACTTTCTGGAACGAGTGGCGCGGTCGGTGGCTCGGGATCAGGCTAGATCGTGTCGCGCTTCCAGTATTGCGCGATCTACTAGCGGATGCTTGGCGGACTGTCGCACCGAAGCGGCTTGCCGCTGCCGCGAAGACGTCGGGCACCAAGCCCCGCCGCTTAACACGCGCCTGAAGCTGGCGGGCGGTGATCCTCTAAGGGACACGGAGTGTTGTGCTCCTGGCGGGCACGGACTTCGTCCCACACCCTTGCGCCGGCGCGCGGGTCGCCCGCAGCTTAAGCGCGATCCGCTAGGCGGCCCAACGTCATGAACCTCGCTCGCCTCCTTGTCTTCGGCAGCCTCTGTGGCGCGACAGCCGCGTCCCTCCCGCCGCGGCCGCCAGACCCCGCGTGCTCCTATGAAGCCTCTTCTGAGGACACCGGCCAGCCCACAGTTAAGAAGCAGGTTCCCGTCGGGACGATCTTATCAGGACAGACCAGCCTGGATTTCGACGGCGACGGGCGGCCAGAACTCATGAGGGTGATCGCTCGAGTAGAGCGCGACAGGGCGGTGAACACGGTCACCGGCCAGCAGTCGGACAGCCTATTCTGCTGGTTCCATACGACGCTTGAGATCCGTAATGCAGCCCGCCGCCTCTCCTACCGCGACAAATGGTCAATCAAGTTCGAGGATATGCCACTGTTGGTTGCCACACACCGTGCAGCTAGCCCAGAAGACTATTTCTCACGCTTTGGCAACCTCCAAGGATACTTCCGCACGGGGGTTGATACGGTCGCGTCGACTGAAGTGCGGATTGACTCCGAAGCCATCGAATGGTCACTCAAAGCTCAACAGATCGGCGGCGCAAGCGCGAGAACCATCTCTAACGAGCTACGCAAGCAGCGGGTCGTCCGGGTCTTCACGTACCGCGCCGAGTGGAGAGAGGACCTGCGGATCGTCGCCTACGTATCGTCACTCCGCCGCGGTGTAGCTATCCAGATCGGATATTAGCTGGAGTGAACAGTTCAGATGATAGGTAACAGTTTGTTATCAGCTGATAGGTAACACTTTCCCTTTGTGATTCCCGCCTTCGCGGCGGGCGGCGCGGCCCAGATGATCCACGATCCGGCAGGCAGTCT
>Ga0137395_10000573_pt1 | contig 15699 bp, 16 predicted proteins | sample czobulk216metaG_FD_108283 | JGI IMG/M metagenome (GOLD analysis project Ga0137395, IMG submission 108283) | Vadose zone soil microbial communities from Angelo Coast Range Reserve, California, USA - czobulk2.16 metaG | ecosystem: Environmental > Terrestrial > Soil > Vadose zone | place: USA...
AATCGCGTCGCACGACGACTGAGCAGCGGGCGCTTCACCGCTACCGCTCAGCATCCAACATGCGAGGACAACGGCCGCTGCCCTTCCGACCTTTCCCACCCGTCCCGCCCTCGTTTTCCGCCCTGTCACCTTCCTGCCTCTCCTGCCCGTCCTGCCTGTCCTGCCTTTCCCGAGTACTCCTCGTCGGTCACTTTGGCGAACCACTTCGTATCGCCGCCGAAGCCGACGGCGACGTGGACGAGCGGCGTGCTCGCCGACGCGCCATGCCAGTGCTCGACGTTGGGACCGCTGAAGTCGCTCTCGCCCTGGCCAAGCTCCTTGATCGGCTGGCCGCGCTTCTGAAGGCGGAGCCGGCCCTCCTGCACGAACAGCAACTGGCCGTTCGGATGGCTGTGCCAAGCAGTGCGAGCACCGGCCTCGAACCGTCGTCGCGTCGCGCCAACCCCGGCTGCTTCGAGCACGGTGTTCTTGCCGGTGAAGCGTGCGGCTTCGAGTTCCGCCGCGCCAGGCTGCTGGGCAGCGCGCGTCCAGACGCCGGCCATGAACGTGAGGAACGCGAACGAGATGGCAAGCAGCAGTCGGGGCATATCCAGCTCCTTGTACGACCCAGATACTAGCTGAATCGCCCCTCAGCCGAGCGTATGATGCGCCCAGCAACCGCCCATGAATATCCGCTGGCACCTCCGGTGGCTCATCGTCACGGGGCTTGGCGGCCTGCTGATCTTTGCCGCCGTGGCATTCACGGCGCTGCTGCGAACGCAAGTGAACGGCCCCCTCTACCAGCACATTGCCCTCAACACCGACCTCGTGGCCGACTACGTGCCGCCGTCGGGGAGCTTGCTGCCCGCGGCCGCGTGGGGCCTCGCGATGAACGACACGTCGGACCCGCAGGAAGTCCAGCGCTACGACCGTCTTCTTCGCGCCGCCTCCAAAGACTTCGAGAGCGTGCACGACGGCTACATGCAACGACTGCCGCCGGGATCATTGAGAGACGCGTTGCAGGCCGCGTACGAACCCGGCCACAGTTTTTTTCAGGTCGCCCAGCAGGAGTATGCGCATGTGGTGATCCAGGGCGATCACGAGCGGGCGCGGGCGCTCATCGACTCGACACTGAAGCCCCTGTACCAGCAACAGGCCGCCGCCGTCGATCGCATCGTCGACATGGCCAGGAGCGATGCACGAACCAGCGAGCAGCAATCGGCGCAGATCGTGCGGTTCTACACCGTCCTGATGGCCACGGTCGGCGTGGTGATCTTCGTCGCCGGCGGCGCTTTTTCGTTTCGTATCGCCCGCGGCATCAACACGCAGGCCGAGGAACTGCAGTCGTCGTTTGACCAGCTCCGCGCGCTTGCCGGGCGGCTTCAAACCATCCGCGAAGAGGAACGCACACGGGTCTCGCGTGAGATTCACGATCAGCTCGGTCAGGCGTTGACGGCGATAAAGATCGACGTCAGCGCGCTCGTGCGTCAACCTGCAGGCGACGGGCCGCAGAACGCGCGGCGGGCATCCATTCTCAGCCTGGTCGACGAGACGATTCAGGCCGTGCGCCGCATCGCGACCGAGCTCAGGCCGGGCATTCTGGACGACCTCGGGCTGGTTGCCACGGTCGAATGGGCCGGCGAGGAATTCGAATCGCGAACGGGCACGGCGTGCCGGCTGGATTTGCCGGGCGATGAGCTGGCCGTCGACGCCGAGCGGGCGACCGCGGTGTTCCGGATCCTGCAGGAGACGCTGGCCAACGTCGCGCGGCACGCGGCCGCCAGCCGTGTGGACGTGCGGCTCGCGCAGGATCGCGGCGAGCTGACACTGGAAGTTCGCGACAACGGGCGCGGCATGGCGGACGTCACGAGCCTGCGGCGCGGCGCGCTCGGGATTCTCGGAATGCGGGAGCGCGCGACGTTGATCGGCGGCACCCTGACGATCACGGGTGCGCCGGGCCAGGGCACCACCGTGCGGGTGACAATCCCGGAGATGCGCGGCATCTAGCCGGGAGGGCGCCATGATCAGAGTGCTCATTTCCGACGACCACGCAATCCTCCGAAGCGGGCTCAAGGAGATCCTGACGCGGGAACTGCCGGGCGTGGTCTGCGGCGAGGCCGAAAACGCGCGCGAGGTGCTCGACCAGGTCGAGCGCGAATCGTGGGATCTCGTCCTGCTCGATGTCAGCATGCCGGGGCCGAGCGGCATCGAGGTGTTGCGCGATCTGCAGCGTCTGCGGCCGAAGCTGCCGGTGCTGGTGCTGAGCATGCACCCGGAAGATCAGTACGGCCGGCGCGTCCTCAAGGCGGGTGCGGCCGGCTATATGAATAAGGATGTAGCGCCAAACGAACTCATCAAGGCCATCCAGAAAGTACTCAGCGGCGGGCGTTACGTCAGCCCGGCTCTGGCCGAGAAACTCGCAACCGGGCTCGCCGACAAGTCGGAGCGGCCGGCACACGAGGCGCTGTCGGATCGCGAATTCGAAGTGCTGCGGATGATCGCGTCCGGCAAGACCGTCAGCGAAATCGCCGAGACCCTTCATTTGAGCGTCACCACAGTCAGCACCTACCGCGCCCGCATTCTCGAGAAGATGGACCTCACCACCACCGCGGAGCTGATGCACTACGGCCTGCGGAACCACCTCGTGGACTAGTGGATCTTCGGAGGGCCCTCAGCCCTCCGTAGGCTGTCGTTCAAACCACGACAGCCGTAGCGGAAGCACTTCTACACAGGATTCCTACTTGCGACGATGGCGCCCGAGTCGGCCCCGCGGGAAGATGCTCGCGGTGACTGATGAAGGTATTGATAGCAGACGACTCTGACGCGATCGTCAAACGGCTTGTGTCGGCGCTCTGGGCCATCGATGGCCTCGAGATCGTCGGGCGGGCGGCCACTGTCGGCGAGACCGAACGCGCGATCCGATCGCTGCGGCCGGACGCGGTCGTCCTCGACCTGCACATGCCCGGCGGACACAGTATCGAGATCCTCGACGGCCTCCGCCGCGACGGCTTGACGCCGGTCGTCATCGTCCTCACCAACTACGACCAACCACAGGTCCGCAGGAAATGCCTTGAAAAAGGCGCACGGTATTTTCTCGACAAGTCCACCGACTTCGACATGGTCGGCGAAGTGTTGAGCACGCTGATGCGCTACAGCGAATCAGCAAAGGAACAGCAGTGAACAATCTCATCACGACCCGTCCGCCGGGCCTATCCGCACACGACATTCACAACGGCGGGCTGTGGGAGCGGCGGCCGCTCGTGGCCGTCCCTCTGCTCGCCGCGGCCGTCTTTCTGGCGGCGCTGACGCATTTACTGGTGACCCGCCTGACGTCCCAGACGCTTCTTCTCTGGCCGGCCAACGCCATCGCCTTGTACGTCCTCCTCTCCTCGACGCCGCGTCGATGGCTGGGATACATCCTCGCCGCGGTTGCGGGGCTCGGCGCTGCCTACCGTATCGCCGGCGACTCTTCTGCCACCGCCTTCGTATTTGCGGCGGGCCATTCCACCGAGATCTTCGTCGCCGCAATCGCGATCCGCTCGCTGCCGGAGCAGACGCGGCCCGGAGCGGGTCTCACGGCTCGACTGGGGGCCGTTTCCGCCGTCGCGATCGTGGCTTCGGCCTGCTCCGCCACGATCGTGTCCTTGTTCGTCACGCAGACCCAGGGCGCGCCGTTCGGCGGCATGTGGATCCGCCGGTTTACGAGCGACGCGATCAGCCTGCTGATCGTCACACCGGTCCTGCTCAGGCTCACAGCCGAGCGCCGCCACCTGAAAGCCGAGGAGCGAGTCCGGCTGCTGGCGCACGCCCTCCGGACCGCGAGCGACTGCATCAGCATCACCGACGGCGACGACCGCATTCTGTACGTCAACGACGCCTTCGTCAGAACCCACGGATACGACGAGCACGAGCTGATTGGCCGCCACATCGATCTCGTGCGATCGGCGAAGAACGATCCCGACGTGATCGACGACATCCGTCCAGCCACGCGGCGGGAAGGCTGGCGGGGCGTGCTCTGGAATCGATCGAAGGAAGGCCGCACCTTCCCGGTGTTTCTGGCGACGTCAACGGTGCACGACGACGCCGGCCGGTTCATCGCCGCTCTTTCTATCGCGAGAGACGTCACCGACGAGCATGCGGCCGAGGATACCCTGCGCGCGTCGGCTGAAAAGTTCGCAAAGATCTTCAACATCAGTCCGGACTGCATCGTCATCTCCGACGCGGGTCCCGGAGGCGTGCTCGAAGTGAACGAGCGCTTCGAGGCCATCACCGGCCTTCCCCGGAGCGCGATCATCGGACACACGATCACGGATCTGGGCGTCATGGTCGACCCCACCACACGAGGGCGCTGGATCGAGGAACTGCGGCGCTCCGGCTCGATCCGTAACTGGGAGTATCAGGTCCGGCGACCGACCGGCGAGATCTCGACGTTCATCATGTCCGCCGAATCGCTCGAGCTCCGCGGCCGGCAGTGTTTTCTGTCGGTTCACCACGACGTCACCGACACGCTGCGCGCCCGGGACGCGCTCCACCAGACCGAAGCGAAGTATCGCGCTCTCGTCGAAAACGCGAACGACGTGATCTTCATGTGCGACCGCGACGGACAGTGCCTGTGGATGAACCGCGCCGGACGCGACATCGCCGGCGCTGCCAGTGGCACCCACGTGTCAAAGCTCGTCGCGCCTGAACATGCGGAACTGGTCCAGAGCCAGCTTCGCCGTGTGATCGAGGGCGAGGATCTGCCCGCGTTCGAGCTGGACGTCATCAACGCGCAGGGACGGCGCATCACGCTGGAGCTGGCCGTGCGCGCCATTTACGAGGTGGGCGTCGCCGTCGGCGTTCAGGGGATCGCCCGCGACGTGACCGATCGCAAGGAGCTCGAGGCGCAGCTGCGTCACGCGCAGAAGATGCAGGCCGTGGGCGCGCTCGCCGGCGGCGTGGCGCATGAGTTCAACAACCTGCTCGCGGCGCTCCTGGGCTACGCCGATCTTGCCGGCGACCAGGTCGAGCCCGGCAGCCCGGTGATGGAGGATCTCGAGAGCATCAAACGAACGGCGCGCAGCGCGAAGTCGCTGACGCAACAGCTGCTCGTGTTCAGCCGCAAGGACGCCGGAAGGCCGGCCATTCTCGACTTGAACGACATCGTCGGCCAGTCGGAGAAGATGCTGCGGCGCATCGTCGGCAATCAGATCCTGTTCGTCGTCCGCCTGGGCAGCAAGCTCGGGCAGATTCGGGCCGACGCCAGTCAGATCGAACAAGTGATCATGAATCTCGTCGTGAATGCGAGAGACGCGATGCCGGCCGGCGGCACGCTGACAGTCGCCACGGACAGCGTCGATCTTGGAGAGTCTTTTGTCCGCTCGTACCCCGGACTGATGGCCGGCCCGTTCATCCGCCTCACCGTGAGCGACAACGGCATCGGCATGACGCCGGACGTGCAGTCGCAGATCTTCACGCCGTTCTTCACGACGAAGGGCCCGAGCAGCGGCACAGGCCTGGGGCTGGCGACGGTACACGGGATCGTGCATCAGGCCGACGGGTGCATCGTCGTCGAGAGCTCGCCCGGGCAAGGCACCACGTTCACGATGTACTTCCCACAAGTCGCCGGACCGGCGGAAACCGCGATGCCGGAAGAGTCACCGGACGGAGTGACGGCCGGACCTGAAACGATTCTTTTCGTCGAAGACGATGACGGCGTGCGGGCGATCGGCGCGCGTGTGCTGCGCGAGTATGGTTATACGGTGCTGTCGGCGCGCCACGCCGAAGAGGCTATTGCGTTGTCGCACCAGTTTACCGGGGCCATTCACATACTTGTGACCGACATCGTCATGCCGGGCCTGGACGGGCGCGCGCTGTTCAGCCACGTCAGGAGGACGCGCCAGGATCTCAAAGTGCTGTTCACGTCCGGCTACGCGGACGATCGCACGCCCAGGCAGATCGAGGACGCCGGCGCGCCGCTGCTCGAGAAGCCCTACTGGCCGGAGGGACTCGTGACCGCCGTTCGGCAGGTGCTGCACGGCTCGAACTAGTTCTTGACGACCTTCCCGCCTTTCATCACGAATTTCACGCGCTGGAGTTCGGTGATGTCCGACAGGGGGTCGCCGGCGACGGCGACGAGATCCGCGTACTTCCCTTTGTCGATCGATCCGATCTGGTCCTGCCACCCCATCGCTTCGGCGTTGATCAGCGTGCTGCTCTGAATGGCCCGCGCCGGCGTCATGCCGGTGTCTTTGACAAGCGACACGAGCTCGAGCGCCTGCGTCCCATGCGGGAACGTCGACCCGTCGACGCCGCTGCCCACCATGATCTTGAGCCCGGGCGTCTTGACGGCCATCGACACCGCCTTCTGGATGATCGGAATCATCCGGAATTTTCCGCCGGTGTTCCTCGCGTCGACGTCGTCCATGTACGGCTCGGTGTAGCGGACGATCGTCGGATCGTAATAGAGCTTCTTCGCCACCATCATGTCGGCCTGTTCCTGGTTGAGGCCCCACGCGTGCTCGATCGTGTCGCAGCCGGCGACGATCGCATTCTTCTGCCCTTCGCCGCCGTACACATGGCAGCCGGCCTTCTTGCCGAGCCGGTGCGTCTCGTCGATGAGCGCCTGCAGGACCGGCAGCGGGTACATGACGACGTACTGTGCCTCGCCTGTCGAGGTAAAGGAGTACGCGCCTGCGGGAAACAACTTGATCCAGTCGGCGCCGCGAGAAATCTGCTCGCGGACCGCGGCGCGCGCCTCATCCGCCGAGCGCACGACCGTGCTGGCGAGCGGATTGGCAGGCGCGGAGGGGTTCGGCGGCGTGGCGCCCCACACGATGCCGAGCGTCGACACCTGGAATCGCGGGCCGTCGATGCGACCCTCGTTGATGGCGTTGCGCACCTCGACGTCGCCGTATCCGTTGCCGTGCGAGCTCATGTCACGCGCGGCCGTGAAACCGGCGTAAAGATCCGCCTGCACGTTCTGAATCGCCATCAGCATCGCGGCTTCCGTCGTGATTTTTGGCCCGCGATTGTTGAACATGTGGGTGTGTGCGTCGACCAGGCCTGGAAGCACCGTCGCGCGACTGAGGTCGATCACCTGCGCCCCGGCCGGCACCTTGATCTGGCCCTCAGGTCCCACGTCCGTGATGCGGTCACCCGACAGCAGCACTACCTGACGCATCAGCATCTGGCCGCTCTTGCTGTCGAAGAGGCGTCCCGCCCTGACGGCAGTTGTCCCCGGCGGCGGCACGCATTTGTAGACGGCGCCATCCGTCCCCGTGCACGGCGTCGTGCCCGCTCCCCGCCACGGCGCCGGCGGCGGCTGTACTTGCGCCAGCGTAGTGACAGTCAGCAGAAAACCGGCAGCCGCTCCTAACAGAGGTATGCGTCGCATCACGTCTCCCCTTCTGTGCTCTTCCGCGGCCCTGAAAGGGCCGCGGCTACTGTACGGCCTGAAAGGGCCGCGGCTACTGTACGGCTGCGGCTGCCTCGTAGCGGCGGCCCTTTCAGGGCCGCCGAGCATCACCGTGCCGGATACTGCTTCGTCCAGCCCGTTCGCCCGTTCGTCATGCTGAACTCGCCGCTCGCCCTGGCACTCAGCTTCAGCCATGAAGCGCCGTCGGCAGCTTCGTAACCGACGTTCGCGATGAAGGTGTCGGGGAAATTCTCCGCGCCGTAATTGATCGTGCGGTGAAGCTGCCACACGTCCACCGGGTTGCGCAACTCGTGCAGCGCCGTCATCGTCGGCGGCGTGGCGCCCTTCCACGGACCGTTGTTCGCAATAGCGACGCGCGGGCGAACGGCCTCGAACACAGCCGGCAGGCTCGTGTCGGAGTTCGCATGGTGCGCAACAAGGTACGCATCCACGCTGCCGACCAGATTATCGGGACACACGAGATCGGTCATCTTGCTGGCCACCAGATCGCCGACGTCCAGAAAACGAAATGCGCCGAAGCGCAGCCGGAACCCGATCGAACGCGGGTTTTCACCACGCGCCTCAGGCGGCCGTTCGAAGCCCGCACACGCCGCGTTCGGCTGAGCCGCGCCATCAAGCGCCGACGACAGCACCATTCCATCGGCGCTGATGATGTGAACATCGACGCCGTCGAGGGGCAGGCGGTCGCCGACTTTCGGCACGAGATGCCGGCCGCGGCCGCGTGCCTGTTCGTATTCGGCGAACGCCGCCACGACTTCTTTCGCGGTTTCGACGGGTGCTCCGTAGTCGATGAACGTGCCGATCGGAATCCGCCGCGAGAGCTCAGCCGCTCCGCCGGCATGATCTTCGTGAAGGTGCGTCACGAGCAGATAGTCGATGCGCGCCAGGTGTGCCTCGCGCACTGCTGCCATGATGCGATCGGGGTCGCGGGCCAGCAGGCCCGGATAGCCCGCGTCGACGAGCAGCGACTGTCCGGCCGGCGTGACGATCAGCGTGGACTGGCCGCCTTCGACGTCGATGAAATAGACGTCCAGCGTCTTCTCGCCTGCCAGCAACGCGAGGGCCGCCACTGCCGTGAGGATCGCCTTCATTTGTAGCGGGTCGTCAGACCGGTCCGGCCGTTGGTCACGCTGAACGCACCGCTGCCCTCGGCGCTGATCTTCAGCCACGCGCCGGCGTCCTTGTCGCCTTCGTCCGGATTCGCGATGAACGCGTCGGGATAGTTGGCCGCGCCCTGGTTGCGCGATCGGTGCAGCTGCCACACGCCATCGATGCCCGTGGCCTCGTGGAGCACCTTGAACGCCGCCGGGTCGCCGCCTTTGGTCGCGCCGTTGTTCATGATGGCGACGCGGGGCGAAACGGCTTCGACTACGGCCGGAATGGCGGTGTCGCGGTTGCCATGATGCGGGACGAGGTACACGTCGGCGTGTCCAAGGAGGTTGTTCGGACACGCCAGCGCCGACAGGTTCGCGCCTGGAAGATCGCCGAGATCGAGGAAGGTGAACGAGCCGAACCTCACGCGGATGCCGATCGACCGCGGATTCTCGCCCTCAATGTCGGGCTGCTTCTCGAGTGTCGCGCACGCGGAGTTGCGCACGCCGGCGGTTCGCTGCGTCGGCCGCGAAAGGAGCGCGCCGCCCGCGCTCAGAACCTCGACCTCGAGGCCTTTCAGCGTCAGCTTCTCGCCGGGTCTGGGATGCCGCGAGAGGCCCTGCGACCGCACCGCCGCGTAGGCGGCGAACGGCGCCTGCGCGAACTCGCTCTTCTCGATCGGCTCTCCGTAATCGACGAACGTCTCGACAGGGAGACGCCTGACAACCTCCGCGGCGCCGCCGGCGTGATCGGCATGGAAGTGCGTGATGAGCAGGTAGTCGAGACGCGTGACGCCGGCCATTCGCGCGGCGGCGAGAACGCGATCGGGATCGCGGTTGCCGAGCCCGCCGTATCCGGTGTCGATAAGGAGCGACTGCCCAGCGGGCGTGACGAGGAGCGTGGACTGACCGCCCTCGACGTCGATGAAATAGATGTCGAGCGTGGAGGCAGCGCGGGCGCCCGTCATGAGTGCCGTCGCGACCACGACGGCCGCGGTCACGCGGCACACGTCAAACAAACGCTTCATCGCGCGCCATGATACCTAATCCCGGCTAAACTACGCGCGATGTTACGGCACCGGCGTATCGGCGCTGTCGCGGCCGTCGCCCTCGCACTCGCGTTCCGCGTCGCCGTCGCAGCCGCCGACCAGATCCCCGGGCGCCTCGCCGACCAGGACTTCTGGTCGCTCATCACGACGTTGTCCGAGCCGAATGGAAGCTTCCGCTCCGACAATCTCCTCTCGAACGAGCTCCGCCATCAGTTCGTGATCCCGGAGCTGAAGGAAACCGCGACGCCCGGCCGCGCGTACATCGGCGTCGGCCCCGAGCAGAACTTCACGTATATCGGCGCACTTCACCCGTCGATCGCCTTCATCGTCGACATCCGGCGCGGGAATCTCCAGCTGCACCTGATGTACAAGGCGCTGTTCGAGCTGTCCACCGATCGCGCTGATTTCATCTCGCGCCTGTTTTCAAGGAAACAACCCGATGGACTTCGCACGACGTCGACGGCCGCCGAGATTTTCGAAGCATATGCCGGCGTCGAGGCCACCCAGGCTGTGTACGACAGGAACCTGAAAGCGATCGAAACGCAGCTGAGCGCCAGGCACGGATTCGCGCTGTCGAGCGAGGACATCGAGGGCATCGGGTACGCCTACCACGCGTTCTTCACGTTCGGACCAGACATCAACTACTCGTCCACGGAAGGCGTGAGCGGCGCGGGCAGCTACAGGCCCACCTACGCCGACTTGATGACCGCCACCGACAACGAGGGACGCGCGCACAGCTATCTGGCCAGTGAAGAGGCCTTCTCCGCCGTGAAAGCGCTGCAGGCCCGGAATCTGGTGGTGCCGATCGTCGGCGACTTCGCGGGACCTCGCGCGCTCAGGGCCGTTGCCGCCTACCTGAAATCGAAGTCGGCGATCGTCTCGGCCTTCTACGTCTCGAACGTCGAGCAGTACCTGCGCGTCGAGCGCGTCTGGGGCGCGTTCTGCGGCAACGCCGCCCGGCTGCCGATCGACGAGACCAGCACGTTCATTCGCGCCGGCCGCGGTGGCCGTTACGCGCGCGGCGGCACCGCGATGACCGCTGAGTTGTCCAACATGGCTCTCGAAGTCGACGGCTGCGACCGCCGGCCGTGACTGGGGATTTGACGACTGGAGACTGACGACTGATGACTACGACAACCCTCCTTCTCGCCTCCCTGCTTTCCGCTGTACTCGTGTTTCTCGTCAGCTCGATCGTCCACATGGCCACGAAATGGCACGCGAACGACTTTCTGAAGGTGCCGAACGAAGACGCGGTGATGGCCGCCCTCCGACCGTTCAAGCTCCCGCCTGGCTCCTACGTCATGCCGCGCCCGGCGAGCATGAAGGATCTCGGCACGCCGGAGTTCAAGGAGAAGCATCGCCTCGGGCCGTCGGCGATGCTGCACGTGCTGCAAGGCGGCTCAACCGGCATGGGCAAACAGCTCGGCCTGTGGTTCCTCTACAGCGCCGTCCTCGCGCTCGCGGCCGGGTACATCACGAGCCGCAGCGTGGGTCCGGGCGCGCCGTTCATGGGCGTGCTTAAGTACGTCGGCGCGATCGCGTTCCTCGGCTACGCTGGGGGCCTCTGGCAGGAATGGATTTGGTACAGCCGCTCGTCGGTGGTGACCCTGAAGGCCACGATCGACGGCATCATCTACGGAGCGCTCACAGGCGCGGCCTACGCATGGTTGTGGCCGCGATAGCGATCACGAGGTTCCAAGGGTTCCAAAGGTTTACGAAAGCCCTTGGCACCTTGGAACTCCTGGAACGCTTGGAACGACAGGATTCCCGCAATGCTTTTCATGGTGATCGAGCAGTTCCGCCCAGGCAAGGCCGTCGAGATCTATCGGCGGTTCCGCGAGCGCGGCCGCATGGCGCCCGACGATGTGAAGTACGTCGCGAGCTGGGTGGATTTGGATTTCAAGCGCTGTTTTCAGGTGATGGAAGCCGACAACGAAGCGCGGCTGAAGGAATGGACGAAGCACTGGGACGATTTGACTGACTTCGAAATCATTCCCGTGAGAACGTCGGCCGAGGCCGCGGCGGCGATCCAGCCGCCGTTGTAGACCGGACGTCTAAAGAATCGGCCTGCTCTCAGGAGGTCTCATGCGAGTTGCTCGTGCCGTTGCCTTCATCTCAGGCGTGATAGCGGTTGCGTTGCCTGCAGTCGTCATCGCGGCTGAAGGCGCTCAGCGCCAGAATCCCTACGCGCAGTTGTTCACAGGTCAGTTTGGAGGGGCGCCAACGCCGCGGCCCGCGCCAGTGCCGCTCGTACCGTTCAACGCGCCGCTCTCATCCCGACAGCCGAGCCAGGACAATCGGACGATCGTCTGCGGCCTGACCGTGGTGCAGGGCGATTCGAAGATCGATCCGGCGATGCCGCATCATCTTCCAACGAACGCGCCGAAGGCGACCATCAGAATCGTGCCGGCGCCGGGGTGCCAGAAATAAGCGAAAAGCTTAAAGCGCTTTAAGCTTTCTCCTAGACATCAAGTAACGCCATGTCCGTCTCGAGGCTCTTGATGGGATCGCGCCCGGGAGTCGGCCGATACTCATGCGCGATGTAGCCCGTGTATCCGAGGTCGACAATCGTCTGCGCGATGAAGCGGTAGTTCAGTTCCTGCGTGTCGTCGATCTCGTGCCGCCCCGGCACGCCGGCGGTGTGGAAATGAAAAATCCACTTGATGTTGTCCTTGATCGCCGCGACGACGTTCCCTTCCATGATCTGCGCGTGGTAGATGTCGAAGAGCATCTTCACGCCCGGTGAGTTGACGCGCTTGCACATCTCGAAGCCCCACGACGGGCGATCGCACAGCTGGTCCGGCCGTCCGAGCACGTTGTCCGGGTAGCGGCTGTTCGCGTTTTCCATGCAGAGCGTAACGCCTTTGTCTTCGAGCATCGCCTTCACGCGGTTCATGAACTCGACCGTGAGGTCCATGCCCTGCTCGAACGTCATGTCCTTCTTCTGTCCGGCGAACGTGATGATGCCCTTGCAGCCGCCCGCGACGCATGCGTCCACTTCATCGCGCAGCGCCTTCTCCACCGTCGGCCACGTCTCTTTCCGCACGAGACCGTCGGTCAGGCTCGCAAACGACATCGGCCCCATCGTCGGCACCAGGCCGTACTTCTTCATCGTCGGCCAGTCCTGCGGGCCGACGAGATCGAACCCGGACGCGCCCAGACGGGCAGCCTCGCGGCACTGCTCGTCGAACGTCGTCAGGCCCGGCGTGTTCTGGCCGAAGACGGTGCGGAAGAGCGACTGCTTGAGGCGCCCCTTCCGCTTGATGGGCGCGGCAGACGATGCTGGCGTCTGCGCGAACGCACTGACGAGCGGAGCCGCGGCAACAGTGGCAAGAAAACTTCTTCGTCGCATGCGCGCATTATACTGACTCGCTCGACTGCAGAAATGCAGGATTGCAGCATTGCGGGGGGTTTATGAATCGCCGTGATTTTCTGATGGCCGGCGCCGGCGTGGTGACCAGCCGAGCGGTCCTGGCCCAGCAGCCGCGAAGGACCGTGCGTCCGGTTCCCCGCGTGGTTCCCAGCCAGCGCGTCCTGCTCAAAGGCGGGACTGTCCTGTCGCTCGATCCGAAAGTCGGCGACTTCGACACAGCCGACGTGCTGATCGACGGATCGAAAATCGCCGCCGTCGGACCGAACCTGAAGGACGTTTCTTCGGGCGCCGTCGTCATCGACGCCACCCACTGCATCGTCATGCCGGGGTTCGTGGACACGCACCGGCATATGTGGGAGGGGCAGCTGCGCGGCATCCTCCCCGATGGCCGGCTCAGCGATTACACGCGCGACATCACCGGCGCCGCCCGCGCCGTCTTTCGTCCCGAAGATGCGCGCGCCGGCGATCTGGTCAGCGCGCTCGGCGCGATCAATGCCGGCGTCACGACCGTGCTCGACTGGTCGCATATCGGGAACAGCCCGGAACATACGGACGCCGCCATTGCGGGGCTGCGCGAGTCCGGGCTTCGCGCTGTCTATGCCTTCGGCGGAGGGACTGCCGGACCGCGAAACCAGTTTCCGCAGGACATCCGGCGCCTGCGCACAAAACATTTCTCGTCGAACGATCAGCTGCTGACGCTGGCGATGGCGACGGGAGCCGACGCGTCCTCGTGGGCCGTCGCGCGAGAGGTCGGCGCGCCGATCACCTTGCACGTCAACGGCGCCGGATCGCTGATGGCCGTCGCCTCGGCGATGCGATCGGACTGCACGTACATCCACTGCAATCTGCTGACGGAAGCGGAGTGGCGGTTGATCGCGTCGAGCGGCGGCCATGTGTCGATTGCCGGGCCGATCGAGATGGAGATGGGCCACGGTGTTCCGCCCTTTCAGCAGGCCATCGATCACGGCATCCGCCCCAGCTTGAGCGTCGACGTCGAAACGGAAATGCCCGGCGATCTGTTCACGCAGATGCGGACCGCGTTCACGCTGCAGCGCATGCAGGTGATGGCGCGCGAACGTGCGGGCGAAAAGAATGCGCCAAAGCTGCTGACTGTGAAAGAGGTGGTCGAGTTCGCCACGATTCAGGGAGCGAAGGACAACGCGCTCGACCACAAGATCGGGACGCTGACGCCCGGCAAGGACGCCGACGTCATCCTGCTGCGCACCGATCGCATCAACGTCATGCCGCTCAACAAGGCGTACGGGTCGGTCGTGCTCGGCATGGACACCAGCAACGTCGACACGGTCTTCATCGCGGGAAAGATGATGAAACAGAACGGAGAGCTGGTGGGCGTCGACCTCGCGCGTATCAATCGGATGGCGCAGGAATCGCGCGACTACATCCTCTCGAAGACCGGCTGGCCTATGACGCGAATACGCTGAGGACGGAGGTCAGAGGTTAGGGGTTAGGGAGTCGAACTCATCGCTTCGAACGGGCCTCGACAAATGCCCGGCCACATTCCTCCAGCGTCGCGCACGTGCAGGACGTCAACTTCGAAAGGACACGCTTCATCTCGATGAGCCGTTTCATCTGTTCGTCGATATCTGCACCCTTTGCTGAAGCGAGCTTCTTCCAGGCGGCTGATGGCTCGCTCACACGGGCTTCCGAGAGCATCGCTCGAATGTCGCGCAACTCGAATCCCGCCACCTTCGCCCGCTCGATGACCGCGAGCCGCTCGAGGATCGACGTCGAGTAGATCCGCTTGCCGGCCTGCCGCGTCGGCTTTGGCAGGAGTCCTTGCGCCTCGTAATAACGGATCGCGGATGCCCGCAGACCCGTGCGCGACGCCACTTGTCCGATCGTGAGCATGTTATCGGGCCCTCTTGACTTCAAGTCGACTTGAAGTCGTAGCCTCCTGGGATGACACCACAGCAGCCTCAGTCGACAGTACTGCCGGGGATTCTCCGGTTTGCCGTCTGGCTCACGTTCTTCAACACCTGGGTCTTGTTCGAAGAGACCGTCGTCGATCGGTACGGCCTCTGGGAGTATATGCCGTACTATCGCGTCGGCAAGCTGTGCTCCTGGGACATCGGAGCCATGGCCGTTCTCGGATTCGTCGTCTGGCGACTCTTCCGGCCGCGCAGAGGCGACGCGAGCGCTAGCGAGGAGCGTTCCTGATCGCGGCCTCCGCCGTCGCCTTCAGCCGTTCGGGAGCTTTGTCTCTAGCCAGCCGCGGATGGCGTCGAACACCTGACGCCGGTTGTTCTCCAGCATCATGAAGTGGCCGTTGCCGGTGATGCCCTTATCTTTCAGATTGAACTCTTCGGCATCGACGCCGGCCTGTTTCAGGAACGCGACGACAGGCGCGCCGTTTCTTCCCGACCGTTCGGCGACGACGTAGATCGTCGGGATGTTCAGGAGGTTCTTCAGTTTCCTCGGCGGATCCGCCTGCAGCTTGTACGTGGTCCCGTTCGGGCCCGTCGCATCGCGCGTCTGGAGCTGCGCGGGGTTGTTCGCCGGCGGATCGTAGACGAGCGGCACGTCGGTGAGGCCCCACGGCGTCCCGTTGGCGAACGGCTGGCCACCGCCTTCGACGTTGATGATCGCCTTGACGAGATTCGGCCGCTCGTTCGTGGCAATCCAGCTGAATGGCCCGCCCGCCGAGTGAACCTGGATAATCGCTGGACCCACCCGCTCGAGCAGCTCGGCGCCGCGGCTCGCCCACAGCGTGTGCGCGAACACGTTGTCCTGCGGCGCGGCGTTCTGCCCCGCCAGAATCTGATCGAGCAG
>Ga0137395_10000575_pt1 | contig 15687 bp, 20 predicted proteins | sample czobulk216metaG_FD_108283 | JGI IMG/M metagenome (GOLD analysis project Ga0137395, IMG submission 108283) | Vadose zone soil microbial communities from Angelo Coast Range Reserve, California, USA - czobulk2.16 metaG | ecosystem: Environmental > Terrestrial > Soil > Vadose zone | place: USA...
ATGCGCTACAACTGGCCGGGCAACATCCGCGAGCTCGAGAACACGATCGAGCGCGCGATGCTGCTGGCTGAAGGACGGGCTATCGTCGGCCTGGACCTGCGCCTCGGCGAGGCGCCCACGGCTGGCAACGGACGCGACCAGTCGTCGATCGTGAAGATCCCGCCGACCGGCATTCCGCTCGAGGACGTCGAGCGGTTCGCGCTGGTCGAAGCGCTCAAGATGTCGAACTGGGTTCAGAAAGACGCGGCGGAGCTGCTCTCGATCAGCCCGCGCGTGATGAACTACAAGATCAAGACGCTCGGCATCGAGTTTCCTCGGGGCCGCCGCGCGGCGCCACTGGATCCCGGAGCAGTCGCCGCCGCTTCGTAAACACGCGGCGGCGGAATAGGGCAGGACAGGAAACTTTCTCCCTTCCTGCCCATCCCGCCCGTCCTGCCTGTCCAGCCCTCATTGTGCCGGAGGGGTCCAGCAGGCCCCGCATCTCGCCTCGTACAGGTCGTCGGCGCCGACTTCGATCCGGCCGGCCGATCCGCCGATCTTCTGCGTGAAGCGTGCGTCCTCGCCGCATTGGAAGCAATTGGCCGTGAACTTCTCGACACGGTCTGCAACCGCCAGCAGATCGGGCATCGGTCCGAACGGCCTTGCCCAGGCGTCGAGATCGAGGCCCGCCACGTAGACCTCCAGATTCCGTTCGATCCGCGTGCCGGCGACGCTGCCGCCGGCCTTGTGCGCGATCGTGTCGAGTGCGATGCGGAAGTCGCCATCGAAGAACTGCGCCTCGTCGACGCCGATGATGTCGGGATCGATCTTCCGGATCAGGTCGCCGAGCTGTTCAACCGTCTTGATCGGGTACGCGGCCATCGACGCGTGCTTCTCGAATCGCTGCGCCGTCTTCTGCTTGACCACGATCTCGTCGACGGAGTCGTAGCGATCGTCCATGGCCGGCTTGATGACGAGCACGTTCTTGTGCGCGCGCTGCTTCGACTGCAGCCGCGCCATCAGCGCCTGCGTTTTTCCGGAAAACATCGGACCCGTATAAACCGTAATCACCGTCCCGCCCTTCCTGCCCGTCCTGCCCGTCCTGCCCGTCCCGCCTATCCTGCCCTTCCTGCCTAGCCTGCCCTTCCCGCCTTCGGATGCGACTTCCTGTACACCTCGAGCAACTGCGCGGCGTTCACGTGCGTGTACCGCTGCGTGGTGTTGAGACGCGCGTGTCCCAGCAGTTCCTGGATCGATCTGAGATCGGCTCCGCGCTGCAGCAGGTGCGTCGCGAAGGAATGCCGGAGCGCGTGCGGGCTCACGCCGGGACGAACGCTGCTGGTGAGGGCGTATCGGCGCACCAGCCGATCGACGCTCCGGACCGTGAGCCGCGTGCCGCGATAGTTGACGAACAGCGGGTCGGCCGCGTGTCGAGTCCGCGGTGCGGAGCGAACCAGGAGTTCACGGTCCTTGAGGTAGGCGCGAATGGCCGTCGTGGTTGTCTTGTTGAACGGCACCAGCCGCTGCTTGCCGCCCTTGCCGAGCGTCCGGACCATCTGGGCGCTGAGATTCACGTCGTCCACATCGAGCCCGACGAGCTCGCTCAGCCGGAGCCCCGAGGCGTAGAACAGCTCCAGAATCGCGCGATCGCGCCGGCCAAGGGCGCCGTCGTTCGACGGCGCATCGAGCAGCCGGGTCATCTCGTCTTCCGACAGGTGAACCGGCATCCGGACCTCGCGCTTCGGCGTCGGCACGAGGGTTCCGCCGTCGTCGTCCATGAGCCCTTCGCGCCGGAGATAACGTAGAAACGTCCGCGCCGCGGCGAGCTTGCGCGCGGCTGATGCGCGCGACAGTCCACGTTTGTGGATGTCTGCGAGGAAACCGCGAATGGCGAGCCGGTCGAGATGTTGCGGCGTCAGCGCGAAGCGTTTGATACCGGCGGCGCCGGCCGCGTGCCTGAGAAACTGCGACAGGTCGCTCTCGTACGCACGGACGGTATGCGCCGACGCGTTGCGATTAAGCCGGAGAAACTGCAGGAACTGTTTGAGATGTTCGTTCATGCATCCAGGTCTGCAGGTCCGCTAGCGCGCGATCGGCAATCGCCAGTTTCCTGGCGAGCTTGTTTTTCGATCGCGCAGCCGGCGCGCCGGCCGGCAGAGGCGGCATGATCCCGAACGTGATATTCGACGGCTCATAGTGCGCCGGGTTGGCATGCGACACATAGTACGCCAGCGCGCCAATCGCCGTCGTCTGCGGCGCGGGGACGATGGGCTCGCCCTTCACGAGCGAGGTTGCTGTCAGGCCCGCCATCAGTCCGGCGGCGGCCGACTCGACGTAACCTTCGACGCCGGACATCTGCCCGGCAAGCAGCAGCGAAGGCCGTGTGCGCACCTGCCACGTCTCGGCCAGCACGGCCGGACTGTTGACGTACGTGTTCCGGTGGACCATCCCCAAACGGACGAACTCCGCCTGTTCGAGACCGGGGATCATGCGCAACACGCGCTCCTGCTCGCCCCATTTGAGCTGCGTCTGGAACCCGACAAGGCTGAAGTGGTCGCCGGCGATGTTGTCCTGGCGCAGCTGGACGACCGCGTAGGGCGTGCGGCCGGTGCGAGGATCGGACAGGCCCACCGGCTTCATCGGCCCGAACCGGAGCGTGTCCACGCCGCGATGCGCCATGACCTCTATCGGGAGACATCCTTCGAAGAACTTCTCTTTGTCGAAATCGTGGACCGTCGCGGACTCGGCATGAATCACGGCGTCGTGAAAACGCTCGTACTCCTCACGCGTCATCGGACAGTTCAGGTAGTCGCCCTGGCCATCGTCAACGCCGCAGCTGGGTCCGGCCTGAATAATTTGGCCGGGCGTATCGCTTCCTGATGTAGTGCGGGCCTTCAAGCCCGCCGTGTCGCGATCCCAGCGTGACTGTCGAAACACCTTCTCGCGGTCGATCGACTCAGCGAGGACAATCGGGCTGATCGCGTCGTAGAAGTACAGGTAATCCTGGCCGACCAGACGTCGCACGTCGGCGGCAAGCGCATCGGACGTCAGCGGGCCAGTCGCAAGAATGACGGGCTCGCGTTCGCTTGACGGCGGAATCGCGACAACTTCCCCGCGCTCGAGCGTGACGAGCGGATGCTGGGCGAGGGTGTCCGTCACCGCCTGCGCGAACCGCTCGCGATCCACGGCGAGCGCCGCGCCGGCCGGCACCCGGCTCGCATCGGCCGCTCGCATCACGAGCGAGCCCAGCCTCCGCATCTCTTCCTTGAGGAGGCCAACGGCGTTATCGAGCTTGTCGCCTCGGAACGAATTGCTGCAGACGAGCTCGGCGAGGCGATCTGTTTTGTGAACGGCGGTCGGGCGGGACGGCCGCATCTCGAAGAGCTTCACCTGCACGCCGCGCGACGCGGCCTGCCACGCCGCCTCCGACCCGGCGAGCCCTCCGCCGACGATGGTGATCACGCCGCTGATTCTGGGCGTTCCTCGGCGCGCGAGTAGTCGCAGGTTTCGTTGTTGCAGAGCAGCTGACGCCCGTGTTTCTTCGTGATCTTCTCGACCAGGTACGGCGCGTCACACTTCGGGCACTTCTCGTCGAACGGGCGGTTCCACAGGACGAAGTCGCAGTCGGGGTAATTCGAGCAGCCGAAGAACACTTTGCCGCGCCGCGACTTGCGCTCGACGACCTCGCCGCCCTTGTCGGCGTCTTTCGGGCACTTCACGCCGGTCGTCTTGTGCTTGACGTACTTGCACTCCGGATATTTCGTGCAGGCCGTGAACTCGCCGTAGCGGCCCTGCTTGATGACCAGATTGGCCTGGCAGCGCGGGCACGGCTCGTCGAGAATCTGATCCGGTTTGGCTGCCCTCAGCCCGCCCTGCTTCGTGGCAATCAGCTTGCGCGTGGTCTTGCATTCCGGGTAGCCGGTGCACGCCAGGAACTGGCCGAAGCGGCCGCGCTTGACGGCCATCACTTTGCCGCAGTTCTCGCACGGTTCGATCTCTTCTTCACCCGACTCCGACTCGGGCTCCTGCTGCTCGACTTCGCGCGTGTTCGTGCACTCCGGATACCCGCTGCAGGCGATAAACGGCCCGAACTTGCCGACGCGCTTGAGCATCGGCTTGGCGCACTTGTCGCACGCCTCGCCGATCTCGACGCCTTTCTTGAGATCGATCATCTCCTTGCCGGCGCGCGTCAGGTCCTTCTTGAATTTCTTGTAAAACCCCGTGAGCATCCGGGCGTAATCGCCGGTGCCCTGCTCGATCTTGTCGAGGTCGTCCTCGAGGCTGCGCGTGTACTCGACGTCGATGATGTCGTCGAAGCTTTTCGTCAGAAGCTCCGTGATCATCGTGCCGAGCGCCGACGGCTTGAAGCGGCCCTCCACCTTGTGGGCGTACTCACGATCCTGCAGCACGCTGATGATCGACGCGTAGGTGCTCGGCCGGCCGATCCCGTTGTCTTCGAGCTCCTTGACGAGCGTCGCCTCTGAGAAGCGCGCCGGCGGCTGCGTGAACTTCTGTTCCGGCCTGAGTGTCTTCAGCTCGAGCACGTCGCCTTCCGCCAGTACCGGCAGCACACCTGATACCGCGTCGTCATCGTCGCCGTTGTCGGTGGCGCTCGGGCGGGCGGGCGCTTCCTTCTGCTCGGTCTCATCCGTCGCGCCGTAGGTCGCCATCCAGCCGGCGAACTTCGGCACCGTGCCTTTGACGCGGAACACGTACTCGCCAGCCGTCACGTCGACGGTCGTCTCGTCGAAGGTTGCCGGCGGCATCTGCGACCCGACGAAGCGGTTCCAGATCAGCCGGTAGATCGAATACTGGTCCGCCGTCAGGTACTGCCTGACGGTTTCCGGATCGTGCTCGAGCGATGTCGGGCGAATCGCTTCGTGCGCGTCCTGGGCGTCGGACTTCGTCTTGTAGACGTTCGGCTTCTCGGGCAGGTATTCGGCGCCGAACGTTTTCCCGATGTGCTCGCGAACGGCCACGAGCGCTTCCTCGGCCACGCGCACCGAATCGGTTCGCATGTAGGTGATGAGGCCGCCCGTCAGGCCCGGGATCTCGATGCCGCCTTCGTAGAGCTGCTGCGCCAGCATCATCGTTTTCTTGACCGGAAAGCGCGCCGTCTGCTGCAGCTTGCTCGTGATGAACGGCGGCGCCGGATGCCGCTTTCGCTCTTTGGTTGCGACGGACGAGACCGTCCACGTCGCGCCTTCGAGGGCTTTGAGGACCGCGTTCGATTCGCCTTCGTTGGCCGGAACGATGTTCTCGCCGCTCTTCTTGTGAAGCTTCGCTTCGAACTCCGGCGGCTCCGGCCCGGCGAGACGGGCGAACAGGTGCCAGTACTCGACCGGAACGAATTGCCCGATCTCGCGCTCGCGATCGCAAATCAGCTTCAGCGCCACCGACTGCACGCGGCCCGCGCTCAACCCGCGGCGAACCTTGTCCCACAGCAGCGGGCTGATCTTGTAGCCCACCAGCCGATCGAGCACGCGCCTGGCTCGCTGCGCCGCGACCATCTTCACGTCGATCGCGCGCGGATGATCGAGCGCTTCGTTGACGGCCTTCTTCGTGATTTCGTTGAACGTCAGGCGATGAAACTTCCGCTTCTTGCCCTTGAGTTCCTGAATCAGGTGCCAGCCGATCGCCTCGCCTTCGCGGTCGGGGTCGGTCGCGACGTAGATGTCGGTGGCGTCTTTCGCGGCCTCCTTGAGCTCCTTGATCACTTTCTTGCGGGACTCGAGCGACTCGTAGGTTTCCTCGAAGTCGTTGTCGACGTCGACGCCGAGCTTGCTCTTCGGCAGGTCGCGGATGTGGCCCATCGACGCCACTACCTTGTAGTCGCGCCCGAGGTACTTGTTGATGGTCTTCGCCTTCGCCGGCGATTCGACCACGACCAGTGCTTTAGCCATGTTTGCTTTTCACCCTAGCACGACCTGTCAAACTCTTGTGAACCGCCCGCCACCGACACGCTTCACCAATCCCCGCATTTCGAGGTCGAACAGCTTCGGAAGCAGGCGTGCCGACGTCAGGCCCGTTCGCTCCGAAATCGCTTCTAAATCGCACGATTCGCCGGCCGGCAGCCCTCGTCGCAGGACAACATCCACAGCGTCGTCCTGTGCAGGCGCGCCCGCCCGTGGAGGCGTGGGCATACCCAGCTCTTCTAAGATATCGTCCGCCGACTCGACAATCTTTGCACCGTCCCGCAAAAGAGCGTGTCCGCCACGGTTTCGACCACTCAGCACGTTCCCCGGAACCGCCAGGACTTCACGCCCCTGATCGAGCGCGCATCTGGCCGTAATGAGCGACCCGCTCTTCTCCCCGGCTTCGACGATCAGCACTGCACGCGACAGCCCGCTGATGATGCGGTTGCGCAGCGGGAAGAACTGCGGTTGCGGCGGCGTGTCCGGCACCAGTTCGCTGACGATCGCGCCGCCGGCAGCCTCAATGTCGCGCGCGAGCGAGCGGTGTTCGGCCGGATAGATCACGTCGACGCCGGATCCGAGGACCGCCAGCGTCGCGCCGGGCGCGGCCAGCGCCCCTCGATGCGCCGCCGAATCGACGCCGCGCGCCAGCCCGCTCACGATTACGACGCCGCGAGCGGCAAGATCGGTCGCAAGCCGTTCGGCGACCGTCAGACTGTACGGCGTTCCCGCGCGCGAGCCGACGATGGCCACGGCAGGGCCGGACAGCGTGCCGATATTCCCGCGCACCCACAGCGCCGGCGGCGGATCGGCGATCGCGGACAACGCGGCCGGATACGCGGGATCGCCCCAGGTGACGAGTGCGATGCCGGCGCTCTTGGCCTGCGAGACGGCCGCCGTCGCGCGCGCGGCCAGCGTCTGACGATCGAACTCCGTGCCGGGACGCTGTGCAGCGATCAAACCGTCGAGCACGCGGCCGGGAGAATCACCGGCGTGCAGACGTTCGGTCATGCGGCGGCGCCATCCAAATGGCGTCAGCGACAACGCGACGAAGACGATGGTGTCGAGGTCGGCGTGGCGGGAAGAATCCGGCGAGGAAAGAGGCATCGACGCTCCGCACTGCAATGTGCCGAGCCCAGCCTCCACCTTCTATTATACGGTTCGTCAAACGCGGCTCGACCGTTTGGAGGACATGGTTGACCGTGTTTCGTAAGTCGCGACGGTGCGGTCAACCAGAAACGGCCGGATTCCGCCGGATTCACGTGGCACATGCATTGCTCACTGCGCTATAGTGACAACCATCCGGTCATGAGACGACGCGACGTCGCCCTCCTGGTTACCGCTCTCTCGTTGCTCGCGTCGCCGGCGTTTGCTGACAGGCGCGAGGAAGCGCGCTCGCAGGTGGACTTCGGCATCAACGTCGCCCAGCGAGGCCTCTGGCGCGAAGCCATCTATCGCTGGGAGAAGGCCGTCGAGCTCGATCCGACTTACGCCGCGGCCTACAACGATCTGGGAATCGCGTACGAACACGAAGGGCTGCTCGACAAGGCGAGAAAGGCGTACGACAAGGCGCTCGAGCTCGATCCGAACAACTCGCAGATCCGGCAGAACTACGACCTCTTCAAGGAAATCAATGACCGCGTGTCTCAGCAGAAAGAAAAACGCTAGGCTCGCGCTCGCCGGCCTCGCCCTCGCGTGCGCCGCTGCCACGATCGCGTGCGGCGTCGAGCTGTACGAAGTTCCGGTTGAAACGCCGATTCCCGCCAAACTCGACGTGTCCGCGTTTCAGCGCGTCCTCGTCGCAGGTTTTGTCGCCGGCGGCACCGAAGACATCGACACGAACCAGGAGACGGTGCGTCTGCTCCGCAGCCAGCTGCGCACCAAGTCGGAGCTTCGCGTCATCGACGCCGACGTCATGCAGCTCGTGGACGTCGCTCAGGAACAGAACAAGGCCGCGGCGAACGACGCAGCGTCTGGCGAAGGCCTCACGGTCAGGACCCCGAGCGACAACACCGGCGTCACCGCCCTGCCGCAGAAAATCAAGGACGAAAAAGATCTCGAGCCGTACGATCGGCTGTTCGCCAACACGGCCTACTGGAAGCGCATCGGCGAGGAATACCAGAACCCGCTGATCGTCACCGGGTCCGTGCTGTTTACGCCGCGGAGCTCGTCAGGCCTGGTCACGCGTGAAACGGAAGTCTACGATGGCCTCGGCCGCCGCCGTGTTGTTCCCACGCGCGTCTACATGGAGCGCAAAGGCTTCCTGCTCCGGCCGAAGTTCGTCTTCATCGACGGCCGCACCGGCGCGACGATCTACTCGGAAACCCGCAAGGAAGAACTTCTCTACAACGCGCAGCAGGAAACACCCGCGCTGTCGTCGTACTTCGAGCTCATGGACCGCATCGTCCCTGATTTTCTCGGCGCCCTCAGCACACAGAAGATCAAAGGCACACGCGTCCTCCTGAAGTAGTTCGTCCTGGTTCGATCGACCACCCCGACCCCGGCGCTTTCGGCTATCAGCCGCGGCTGGCGGAAGCGATGTCCGCACTGCGGCCAGGGATCGCTGTTTTCAGGGTTTGCCACGCACCTGGAACGCTGCAGCGTGTGCGGCCTGGTCTACGAACGAAACCCCGGCGATACCTGGGCATTCACCACGATCGGCGACCGACTGCCAATCGCGGCCATCATCGTCGTCATCTATTTCGGCCTGGTGCGACGCCATCTGGTTCTCGGGCTCATCGTCATCGCCGCGTTCGGCGTCGTGCTCGTCTGGACGGCGCCCAACCGATGGGGCGTCGGCATCGCGCTACACTACCTGTCACGGGCATGGTGGCCGGATCCCGAAGATCCGATACCGGAAAACCGGCCGACGCACGAGGGCACCGATGGCTGACGAACCGAAGACCGACGGCAACGAACGCCTCGTGGTCATCCGAACTTTCCTCAACAAGATCGACGCCGATCTCGCACAAGGCGCGCTCGAAGCGGCCGGCATCGACGCCATGGTCGGCGCCGACGATGCCAAAGGCAACGAGCCAGGGTTGTGGATGGGCGGCGTGCGAGTGCTGGTGCGCGAGGAAGACGCCGAGGAAGCGAGCGAGATTCTGGGCCCTGCATTCTGAGGCTGGACGGGGCGATTTCTTTACAGGTGAGCCACTTCCGGGCTAGCATTGACGTTTTGCACAGGTGCCGAATATGTACGCAATCATCCAGGCGAGCGGGCGGCAGATGCGGGTGACGCCCGGCGGATTCGCCCTGCTCGATGGGACCGCCGGCGAACCAGGCGCAGAGGTCATTCTCGATCAGGTGCTGCTCGTTGAAAAAGACGGAGGCGAGGTCCTCGCCGGCGCGCCGTTTGTCGCTAGTGCGCGGGTCGTTGCCGTCGTCCAGGGCGAAACGCACGGGCCCAAGATTCGCGTGTTCAAGAAGAAGCGCCGCAAGGGGATGCGCCGGACGAGGGGGCATCGCTCGGTGTTCACGCGCGTGAAGGTAAAAGACATACTGGTTTAGAGGTTAGACCTCCGACCTCTTCAGGATCGCAGCAGGATTTATGGCTCATAAAAAAGGACAAGGCAGTTCACGCAACGGCCGCGATTCGAACTCGCAGCGGCTCGGTACCAAGGCCCACGACGGCAACTTCGTCAGCGGCGGCACGATCATCGTCCGCCAGCGCGGACGACGGTTCCGGCCCGGGCTGAACGCGGGACTGGGCAAAGACGACACGATCTTCGCGAAGATCGCCGGCCGCGTGAAATTCGAGAATCACGGCGCCCAGGGGCGCGTCATCAGCATCATTCCCGCCGAGTAAGTGTTCGTCGACGAAGTCGATATTCACGTAGAAGCGGGCCACGGCGGACGCGGATGCCTTGCGTTTCGCCGGGAGAAGTTCGTGCCGCGCGGCGGGCCGAGCGGCGGCGACGGCGGGCACGGCGGTTCGGTGTTCGTCTTCGCCAGCCCCCACACCAACACGCTCATCCACTATCGATTCCATCCCGAGTTCAGCGCCGAGCGCGGCGACCACGGACAGGGATCCAACTGCACGGGACACGGCGGCGCCGATCTCGAGCTGGCGGTGCCTGCCGGCACGCTCGTCTACGAGAAGACCGCGGATCCCTCGAAGCCGCTCGTGCTGATCGCGGATCTCGCAGAAGTTGGACAGCGGGTGCTCGTCGCGAAGGGCGGGCGCGGCGGAATGGGCAACGCACGCTTCGCCTCAGCGACCAACCGCGCGCCCCGCAAAGTCCAGCCCGGTGAAGACGGCGAAATCAAGGACCTCCGTCTCGAGATGAAGCTGCTGGCCGACGTGGGGCTCGTCGGCTTCCCCAACGCCGGCAAGTCCACGCTCATCGCTCGCATCTCCGCGGCACGGCCGAAGATCGCCGACTACCCGTTCACGACGCTGACGCCGAACCTTGGCGTCGTGCAGTTGAGCGGCGATCGCAGCTTCGTCGTGGCCGACGTTCCGGGGCTCATCGAGGGCGCACACCGAGGGCTCGGCCTCGGCCATCAGTTTCTTCGGCACCTCGAGCGAACGAAAGTCCTCGTGCATGTCGTGGACATCTCCGGCGCGAGCCTGCGCGATCCGGTAGAAGATCTCGACACGCTCAGGCGCGAATTGATGCTGTTCCAACCGGAGTTCGCAGCGAGGCCACAGCTCGTCGCGGCGAACAAGATGGATGCCGTCGATATGGCGGACGACAGTCTTCGGATGCAGATTCAGAATCTGGAGAAGCGCGCAGCGAAGCTCGGCCTGCCGTTCTTCCGGATTTCGGCTGTGAGCGGCGCGGGCGTGCCGGAGCTGCTCGAAGCGATCTGGCCGCATCTCGCCGCACGGCAGGTCGACCTGCACGTCACGGGCACGCACCCCTGATGGCCCGGTGGCGATGAAGCGATGAAGCGCGTCGGCATCATGGGCGGAACGTTCGACCCGATCCACAGCGGCCATCTCGAAGCCGCGTCGGCTGCCGAAAGTGCGCTAAAACTGACTTCGCTGCTGGTGATCCCCTCGAACGTTCCGCCGCATCGACCTCCGCCTCTCGCGTCGAGCTACCACCGCTTCGCGATGGTGTCGCTGGCGGTGGCGGGACACTCGGCGTGGAACGCCTCGGATCTCGAGCTGCGCGACAGCGCGCGATCGGTCACGTCGGCCACGCTTCAGAAACTTCATGCGCTCGGGTACGCGCCGGCCGAGCTGTTCTTCATCATCGGCGCCGACGCATTCGCCGAGATCATGAGCTGGGTGGACTATCCAGCGATTCTCGGGTACGCGCATTTCGCCGTGGTCGCCCGGCCCGGTCACCCGATCGCGGACGTGCCGCAACGGCTTCCAGCTCTTGCGAGCCGGATGGTTCGGCCGCCGCTCGAGAGCAGCCGTCGCGATCCGTTGATTGTCCTGCTCGACGCTCCGACATCGGATGTGTCATCAACTGCGATCCGGGAGCGCCGCGCGAAAGGGGAATCAGTCAGCGGTCTGGTTCCTGATCTGGTGCGGCAACACATTGAACAGCACGAGCTTTACTCGTCGCCGGCGGCACAACGGCTCGCAGGCGACAGCACGTCCGCAGCGGCGGCAGGCAGGTTGCATGGCAAAGAGTGAACGGCGCCCAAAGACGATGCGCCTTCCGAAGTCGATCGAAACGGCTGTTCGCGCAGCCGGCGACAAGAAGGCCGAAGACATCATCGTGCTCGATCTCCGAAAGGCATCGGGCTTCACCGACTACTTCTTGATTTGCTCGGGGAACAACTCGCGACAAATCCATGCGATTTCCGACGCCATCATCGATGCGCTCGCGGAGCAAGGGGCAAAGCCCGCACATGTCGAAGGCGATGCCCGCTCCGAGTGGGTGCTCGTCGACTACTTCGACTTCGTCGTGCACGTCTTCACGCCTGAAACCCGCACGTTTTATGGACTCGAGCGCCTCTGGGGCAACGCCGAGCCCGTCAACGTCGCGCCTGGCGCTTAACCGGCTTCGCGCCGCCGCAGACGCTCTCCTCTCCGTCGTCCTGGCGCCGTCATGCGCGGCGTGCGACGAACTTCTCGAACATCCGACCCACGGACCCGTGTGTGCGCGCTGCTGGTGCTCGATCCTGCCGTTGACGCCGCCGCTCTGCGATCGCTGCGGCGATCCGCTGCCGTCGTGGCGCGTGATCAGCCTGCCGCTGGCCACCTGTCCTCGTTGCCGCCGGCGCCCTCCGGCTGTCGCTCGCGCCGCTGCCGTCGGCACGTACGACGGCGCGCTTCGTGCCGTCGTGCACGCGATCAAGTACGACGGTCGCCGCTCGCTGGCGAGACCGCTCGCCGCCTTGATGCGACGGCGCTGCGGTTCGGTGCTCGAGGGGGCCGACGTGCTCGTGCCTGTTCCCCTTCATCCATCGCGCCGGCGTTCGCGCGGGTTCAACCAGGCGCTCGACCTGGCCCGGCATCTCGGCCCTGCGGTCCGCGCGCTCAGGCGCACGCGCGCGACACCGAGCCAGACCGGGCTGCCGGCCGCGCAGCGGCACCGAAACATGCGGGATGCATTCGCGCCGGCGTGGCGCGCGCCCGACATCTTCGGAAGGGTTGTCGTGCTGGTGGACGATGTGAGCACGACGGGCGCGACGATCGACGCCTGCGCGCGCGTGCTGGCCGGAATGGGCGCGCGGGAGGTGCGTGCGGTTACGGCAGCGCGAGTCGTGACGCCGCCGCGCTGAACACGTCGGCGGCAATCGCCTCTTTGGATCGCTCTCCGTCGAGCACGACCCAGCCCTGCCCGGCCGCCTGCCGCCTGTAGCTCTCCCTGACGCGAATCTGCAGCGCGAGATCCCGCTCGTACCGATCGCGATCGGCCCCTTTGCGCTGAACGGCGGTTTCAGGGTTGATGTCGAGGAAGATTGTCAGCGCGGGCGGCGGCAGGTATTTCTGCATTTCGACCAGCCACGTCGCATCCAGCCCGAAGGCTTCGCCGTAGGCCACGCTCGAGGCGATGTAGCGATCGCTCACGAGAATCAGCCCGCCCTCGAGCCATCGCAGCAGATCGGGTTTGCGCTCGTACCGGTTCGCGACGTAGAGGAGCTGCATTACGTCCGGCTCGTACTCGCGCTCGCCCTGCAGCGCGCGGGCGATCTCTTCGCCGATGCTCGTCGCGTAGTCGGGAAACGACACCAGCCGCGACTTGTAGCCGTCCTGTTTCAGCCGGTCGCGCAGCAGCTCGGCCTGCGTTTGTTTCCCGCTTTGATCCAGTCCTTCGAAGGCGATGAGGCGTCCGGTCATGCTTCGAGCGCCAGCATGTCGTCCAGCGTTTGACGCCGGCGGATGACGCGCCATTTGTCCTTGTCGACGAGCACTTCGGCCGGCAGCGGCCGGCGGTTGTAGTTGGAGGCCATCACCGACCCGTAGCCGCCGGCGTCGCGAATCACCACGAGATCGCCGACGGCGAGAGGAGGCAGCATTCGATCGCGGCCGACGACGTCTCCGCTTTCGCAGACGGGGCCGACGAGCTCGTACTGCCGCAATCCGCCTTCACGGGTGATCACGGGTTCGATCTGATGGAAGGCGTTGTACAGAGCCGGCCGCATCAGCTCGGACATGCCGGCGTCGATGATCGCGAAGTCGCTTGACGGCGTCCTCGGCTTCAGATCGACCACGCGCGCCACGATCGCGCCGGCTGGACCGATGATCGAACGCCCGGGTTCGACGACGATCGGCAGGTGTGTCCCGCGCAGCTCCGTGACCAGCGCCGATGCGTAGTCGTGGAACGAGGGAACCGGCCCGCCGTCGTACGAGATGCCGAGCCCTCCGCCGGCATCGACGTATTCGAGCGTGATACCGGCGTGCCGGGCGTCGTGGACCAGCCCGGCGAGGTACGCCGCGGCCCGCCGGATCGGCTCGAGCGTGGTGATTTGCGAGCCGACATGCACGTGCATCGCCACCAGGTGCAGCGCGGGTCTCGAACCGAGTGTCGCCAGCAGACCGCGCACCTCGTCCGCAGGCACGCCGAATTTGTTGATCTTGAGCCCGGTGGAGATGTGCGGATGGCTCCTGGCGTCGATGTCGGGGTTCACGCGAATCGCGACACGGGCCGGGCGGCCGGTACGCGTCGCGATCGCCTCGACGCGCGCAAGTTCGCCGGTCGATTCGACGTTGATGGCCTTCAGGCCAAGCGCCACGGCGGCTTCGAGCTCGGCATCGGATTTCCCGACGCCGTCAAACACGATCTGCCGCGCTTCGAATCCCACCGAGCGCGCAAGCTCCACTTCCCAGATCGACACGGCATCCACGCTTGAACCCAGGGCAAGCAGCTCCCTGACGAGGGCGCGCGCGGAGTTCGCCTTGAATGCGTAGTGAATGGCGTGCGGATACTCACCGAACGCCTCATCCAGCTCGCGGTAGTTCTGCCGCAGCAGGGCCGCGCTGTAGATGTACGTGGGCGTCCCCTCGGCAGTGGCGATCGCCGACAGTGAGACGCCGTCGCAGACGAGTTCGTGGGATGTGCGCGAGAAGCCGATCACGGTGGACTGTCGCGTTATACTAACCCACTCAGTTCCGCATGTCTGCCGACCTGCCGCCAGAACCGCCCGACGCGTCGAGCACGATCGAGACGTTGATTCAGCGTTGCCTGGCGGGCGATCAGCTCGCCTGGGAAGCGATCGTGCGCCAGTACTGGCGCAAAGTGTTCAACGTCGCGTACAAGTTCGTCGGACGCCACGACGAGGCCGAAGACCTCTCACAGGACATCTTCCTGAAGGTGTTCAAGTCGCTCGACACGTTCGACCGGCGCGCGAATTTCCAGACGTGGCTGATCAGCGTCAGCAGGAACCTGTGCATTGATCACTACCGGAGCGTGCGGAAGGAACGCGAGACGATCGATCGCGATCTCGATTCGAGCGAAGTGACGCCTCCGTCCATCGGCACGCCGAGCCAGATCGCCGCGCTCGAACAGCGGGATCGCGTCGAGCTGCTCCGTGAAGCCATGGCCGCGCTGCCCGCCACGCTGCGGACGGCCGTGCTGATGCGCGACATCCAGGAATTCTCCTATCACGACATCGCGCGCAAGCTGAAGCTCCCGGAAGGGACCGTCAAGTCCCGCATCAACCGGGGACGCTCGGAGCTCGCGCGGCAAATCAGGAAACTACGCGGCGACGAATTCAGCCCCACTGCAAAGAGTGGACAACGGCGATCAGGTGGAGTGCATTCATGAATCTGACTACCGACCAGACCGGCGGCGTCTCGATCGTCCGTGTGGGCGAGTCGAGGCTGATGTATCCGATCCTCGGGGACTTCTCGTCCGCCGTCACGACGCTCGTGGCCGGCGGTAAACGCGACATCCTGATCGACCTCACGCCGGTTACCTACGTGGACAGCGCGACGATCGGCTGCCTGATGGATCTGTACCGCCAGGTGAAGAGCGCCGGCGGGCAGCTCAAGCTCAGCAACGTCCAGAAACGCGTCGAAACGATGCTGACGATGACGGGCGCGCAGAATTTCATCGAAATCCATGCCGACGAGCCCAGCGCCGTCAGAAGCTTCGGAGTCTGACATGCACCAGATCAAGACGACGACGGGCACCAGCATCGCCCTTGACGGCGATCTGCTGGCCATCATGGAGGCGCTCTACCAGGAAGTGACAGCGAAACGCGACCTCGATCGCTCGTTCGAGGACATGGTGCGCGAGATCCAGCATCTCATCGGGCAGATGGACGACGGCGAGCGGCGAACCTACCTGGCGGAGAGCCTGTTTCTGAATACCGTGAAGTACGAGAACGACAAGCTCGAAGCGTATATGCGGAAGCTGACCAAGAAGTAGCGTCCGGACCC